>Ga0209415_10001402_pt1 | contig 46257 bp, 40 predicted proteins | sample PeaSoiSIISIP2007_FD_187696 | JGI IMG/M metagenome (GOLD analysis project Ga0209415, IMG submission 187696) | Peat soil microbial communities from Weissenstadt, Germany - SII-SIP-2007 (SPAdes) (version 2) | ecosystem: Environmental > Terrestrial > Soil > Wetlands > Peat | place: Germany... | reverse complement strand
CTGAGCCACTAGACAACTGAAAACGTCCAAGCTGAGCGACCAGATAACTAAATCAGGAGCAGAAGTGAGAATGAAGGTCCTGGCCGGCTGCACGGTGGTGGCGATGGCCTCCGCCGTGACCGCCGTACCGGCGCTCCAGGCGGCTGCCGCCCCGGTGAAGCCGGCCACCGCGATCAGGCTGTCGGCGTACGCGTCGGGTAGCGGGCCCGGCCAGAGCGTCAGCGCCACGGTCTCGCCGTCCTGGCAGACGAACGGCACCGTCTGGTCGATCACGTCGGCGAACGGCGTCGTCTACGTCGGCGGCGGCTTCACGTCGGTGCGCCCGCCCGGCGACCCGCTCGGCACCGGCGAGGTTGCGCGCACCGGCCTGGCGGCCTTCAACGCCAGCACCGGGGCGCTGATCACCACCTTCGATCCGGTGCTCAGCGGCATACCGTCCTGCAGCGCGAACTCCCCGTGCGGTGTCACCGCACTCGCGGTCTCGCCGGACGGCAGCACCCTGTACGTCGGCGGCAGCTTCACCGGCGTGAACGGGTCGTACCGCGGTTATCTCGCCGCGTTCAGCACGTCCACCGGCGCGCTGCTGTCCACCTGGAAGCCGGCCGCCACCGGCCCGGTGCACACGATCGCCCCGTCCCCGGACGGGCTTTCCGTGTATGTCGGCGGCGACTTCACCAAGCTGGACGGCCAGGCGCGGACCAAGGCCGGCGCGGTAAGCGCGGCCACCGGTGCCCTGCTGCCGTGGGCGCCCGCCCTGAACGGCTCGGTCACCTCCATCGCGGTCGCGCCGGACGGCTCGCGGGTGCTGGTCGGCGGCTACTTCACCACCTTCAACGGCGTGACGCAGCAGTCGATCGGATCGACCAACCCGAGCACCGGAGCGTCGGCCACCTGGGTGCTGCCATCGAACTTCATCCCCGACAACCCCCCCGGCTGCGTCTCTGACGTCAAGGACATCATCGTCAGCGGCGGCACCGCCTACATCGCTGACGAGGGCACCGGCGCCGGCTGCTTCGACGGTGACTTCGCCGTGCACATCAGCGACGGCAGCCTGGTCTGGCAGAGCGACTGCCTGGGCGCCACTCAGTCCCTGGTGATCATCAACGGCCTGTTGTACAAGGGCTCGCACGCGCATGACTGCGCGTACGCCCCCGGCGGCTTCCCGCAGGTGGCCAACCCGTCCGGCAAGGGCTGGGTGGTGCACAGGCTGCTGACCCAGTCGCTGGCGGACGGCTCGGTCGGGCACTGGACGCCGAACACCAACGGCAACCAGCTCGGCCCGCGGGTGATGGCGACCGACGGCACCCAGCTGTTCCTCGGCGGTGACTTCACCACCGTGAACCAGCAGCCGCAGCAGGGTTTCGCCCGGTTCGCGCCGACCCCGGACACCACCACCCCCGGACGGCCCGGCCAGCCGACCGTGGCCAGCACGTCGGCCGGGGTTGACTCGGTGACGTTCAACGCGGTCAGCGACTCCGACGACGGGACGCTGAGCTACGCGATCTACCGGGACAGCGGCAAGACCCCGATCGCCACCCTCTCGGCGACTTCCTGGCCGTGGGCGCTGCCGGTCCTGCACTACCGCGACGCTGGCCTGGTCCCCGGATCCAGCCACACCTACACGGTGACCGCCAGTGACGGAGTCCATACCTCATCGAAGTCCGTCGCGTCCGCGCCGGTCACTGTCTCGTCGAAGAGCCCGCCGCTGAGCTACTGGCAGACGGTTCTCGGCGATCATCCGTCCTTCCTGTGGAAGCTCAGCGAGACGTCTGGCACCACGGCGGCCGACTCCTCGTCGAACGGCTTCACGGGCATCTACGAGTCCGGCACCACTCAGGGAGTGGCCGGCCCGATTACCGGTGACCCCACCACCGCCACCAGCTTCAACGGCGTCAATGGCCTGGTCGCCGCCGCCAAGGCGGTCTCCGCCCCGCAGAACTTCTCGATCGAGGGCTGGTTCAAGACCACGACCAACACCGGCGGCAAGCTGATCGGGTTCGGCAGCAGCCAGACCGGGATGAGCACCACCTACGACCGGAGTATCTACCTGATGAACGACGGCCAGCTGGTGTTCGGCGTCTACAGCGCCGGAGTCCAGACGATCGAGTCGCCGCGGATCTACAACGACGGCCGCTGGCACTACGTCGTCGCGACCATCGGCAGCGGCGGCATGGCGCTCTATGTCGACGGCCATCTGATCGGCACGAACCCGGCCACGACGGCGCAGAACTACAGCGGCTACTGGCGGGTCGGCGGCGACAACCTCAAGGGCGCCTGGAATCTCGACTACTGGAAAACCAACAGCCAGGGCACGACCGAGCCGTACGGCTACTACGTCAATGGGACCATCGCCGACGTGGCCGTGTACCCGACCGTCCTGACGGCGGCGCAGGTGGCGGCGCATTACGCAGCGAATGCGCTCAGCCATTAGCCGACCCGGCCCGGCCCGTGGTGATAACCGGCATTTTCCGTCACGGCGACCCCACGGGAAGCTAATGTGCCGATCGTGAGCGTGATCGCGATGCGTCCGGCTTCGGCAGGCGTGACCGGCCAGCTGGCCGTCGTGCTTGCCGGAGCCGTCGGCGTCGCGCTCGTCGTCGCCGTCGCGATCCGGCTCGCCAGGCGGGCCGGGTCGCTGGCGCCGCCGTCGGCCGGCCGGGTGGCGACCCTGGCGGGTTCGCTGGCAGCGCGCCGCGACAGCCTCGGGCGGCGCGCCCATCCGGCCGTCGCGGTCGTCGCGGTCCTGGCCGCCTGGCTCACGGTCTCGGTGGCGATCAGCTACGCGGCCGGCCAGCTGACCAAGCTGGCGCCGGTCGTCCGGCTGGACCGCCAGGCCGGGCACTTCGTGGACTCCCACCGGCTGGCGGTCATGGTGCACCTGATGCTGAACGGGACCTTGCTCGGTTCCTACCCGGTCGTCTACTCGATCGCGGCGGTCACCGGGCTGACCGTGGGCGTCCTGACCCGCCGCTGGCTCCCCCTGGTCGTGGCAGTCGCCGCGATCCCGGCCGAGATCGTCATCCAGAAGCTGATCAGCAGCCTCGTGCACGGCAGCATGCCCGCGCAGGGCCTGGCGATCGGCCCGCCTGGCGGGTACTTCTCTGGCGGCTCGGCCCGGACGCTGATCGTCTGCGGACTGCTGGCTTACTTCGCCGGCTGGACCGGCCTGGCTCGCCGGTGGCGGGCGCTGCTGTGGACGGCCGCCGGCCTGGCCGCGTTCGTCGAGGGATACTCGCGGCTTTACCTCGGGCGGCACTGGGCTGCGGACATCGCCGGCGGCTGGCTGACCGGTGCGCTGGTCCTGGTCGGCCTCATCTTCGCAGTGGATGCGCTGCGGCCAGCAGCAGGCGAGCTGGCAGCAATCTACCGCGGGAAGCCGCAGGCCCTGGCGCTGTCAGCGGCCGGAGCCGGCGAGCGCACACTTGTGTCACAGGCAGGAATGGAGTTCTCCGGATGAGCGGCAACTGGTCCCGGCGAGCCGAGCCGGGCCACGGACGGCCATCGGGCGGCGCCCGGTGGTCGGGCCGGGTGCGGGCGGCTTCGGCAGCGGTGGCCGTGCTCGCCGCCGTCGCCGCGGTGGTGATCATCCTGGTGCAGCCTGGCAGGACGGCTCGGCCCGTTGCCGGGCGCGGCAGCGCGACGCCGCCGGGCAGTCAGGGGCCTTCGTCGCCGTCCGCCTCGTCGGGGGCCAGTCCTAGCACCAGCCCGTCGTCGCATCCCGGCCGGTCGCGTACCCCCTCATCGAGTCCGTCCCCGTTCGGGCCGCCTCCTCCGCCGGTACCCGCGTCATCGCTGGCCCCCGCGCGCGGTGCGCTGTTCGGCGCCTGGGCGGAGCCGATCGGCGGGGACAACTCCGCGGCCTACGAGTCCGCCGTGATCAGGCTGGAGCACGAGATCGGGCGCAATCTGGCGATAGATCAGCTCTACGTTCCCTGGTTCCACCAGATGCCCCTGGCTGTCGCGAACTGGGACCTCAGTCACGGCATGGTCCCGATGATCTCGTGGGCCGGCTACTACACGAGCCAGATCGTCTCCGGCCGGTACGACGCCCTGATCCGGGCCACGGCGCGGCGGCTGCGGTCAGTGCACGGACCGGTGATGCTCCGCTGGTTCGCCGAGATGGACGGCGGCCAGTACCGGTACCTGGTCTCCTCGCCAGGCAGCTTCGTCAGGGCCTGGCGGCACGTCTATTCCATTTTCGCCCGGGCCGGCGCCACGAACGTCCGCTGGGTCTGGTGCCCCAACGCCGGGAGCTTCTCGGACGGGATAGCACAGCGCTACTACCCGGGCGGCCGGTACGTCAGCTGGATCTGCGGTGACGGCTACAACTGGGCGCCCAAGAGACCGGGAGCAGTCTGGGCCAGCGTCGCCGCCATATTCTCGTCGTTCTACCACTGGGGCCTGCGGACCGGCAAGCCGCTGATGATCGGCGAATTCGGGGTGCTGGAGAGGCGTCCTGGCGAGAAGGCGGCCTGGTTCAGGCAGACCGACTGGCAGCTGAGGACCATGTTCCCCGGGATCCGGGCCGTCGTCTACTTCAACTCCGACCACCACGGGTACGACTGGCGGGTCACCACGTCGCAGTCGGCCCTGGCGGGCTTCCGCGTCTTCGCCGACGATCCGTATTTCCTTGCCAGGCCGAGGCTCTAGGGCTCGGTGAGCACACCACTGGTCTACATAGGGGGCGCCGCGCGCAGCGGCAGCACCCTGCTTGAGCGCATGCTGGCCGAACTGCCCGGCTACTGCCCGGTGGGAGAGCTTGTCTTCATCTGGGAGCGGTGCGTCAGGCGGAACGATCGCTGCGGCTGCGGCGAGAGGTTCAGCGACTGCCCGTTCTGGGACCAGGTAGGCAAGTCGGCATTCGGCGGCTGGGATGGCGTGGACGCCGACGAGGCGATCAGGCTGCGCGCCGCCGTGGACCGGCACCGCAACCTTGACCGCCTGGCCGGCTTGCGCGGGCCAGGCGGGCTCGAGCCTGCGATCACGGCCTACGCGGCCCTGACCGACCGGCTCTACCAGGCCGTGCGCGAGGTCTCCGGAGCGTCGGTGATCATCGACTCGTCCAAGCACGTGGGCTATGCCCTGCTGCTTCGACGGCTGCCGAGCATCGACCTGCGCCTCGTTCATCTCATCCGGCGCAGCCACGGCGTGGTCAACTCCTGGTCCAGGCAAGTGCGCAAGCCCGGCGTTGGTGACGGCACGCAGTACATGAGCACGCACCCGCCGTCCTGGGCGGTCGGCCTGTGGATAGCCGACAATCTGCTTTATGACGCTCTCGGGCGGCGGACCCGGCGAGCCACCAGGGCCAGGTACGAGGACATCATCGCCGATCCGAACGCCGAGCTCGGCCGGATCACCAGCGAGCTGGACCTGCCGGCCGCGGCGCAGGCGCTGAGCTTCCTCGCGGACTCGGCCGCCGAGCTGCCAGCCAGCCACGCGCTGTCGGGTAACCCGATGCGCTTCCAGCGAGGTAAAGTCGAGCTGCGGGCAGACAACGAGTGGCGCACGGCCATGAGCAGATCACGCCGGGCCGCGATCACGGCAGCGACCTGGCCGCTGCTGCTTCGGTACGGATATCCGCTCGCGTCCAGCGGCCAGCGGTACCCATGACGGGTTCATGCCCGTGATGCATCCCGATCGCCAGCCTTCCTCGCTCACGCCAGAGGCTGGTCTTGTCGCGCGCGGATCGGTGATCAACGTCGGCGCGATGACTCTCGGCGCCGTGCTCGGCTTCGGGCTGACCGTGCTAGCCAGCCGCTGGCTCCAGCCTAAGCAGACGGGGGAGTTCTTCGAGCTGATCGCGCTCTTCACGATCCTGTCGAACTCCCTCGCGCTAGGAGCGGACACGGGGCTGACCCGCTGGATCTCCCGAGCGCGCGCGATCGGCGGCATCCAGGAGGTCCGCCGGATCGTCCTGGTCTCCCTCGTTCCGGTCGCGGCGGTCGGCGCGGCGGCCGCCGCCGCGGTCTGGCTGTCCGCCCGCGTCCTCGCCGGTATCTTCCTGCACGGCATGAACCCGGCGCAGGCCATGTCTGAGTTCCGGCTGATCGCGATCTTCGTCCCGCTCGGGGCGCTGTCCATGTGCCTGATCGCCGGCGCCCGCGGGTTCGGCCGGATGTGGCCGTATCTCGGGATCGAGGGACTGGGCAAGCCGGTCCTGCGGATCGGGCTGATCGTGCTCGCCCTGCTGGCCGGCTGGAGCCTGCGCGGGGCGCTGCTCGGATGGACCATCCCGGTCGCCATCGGCGCGGTCGCGAGCTGGCTCATCGTCGCCAGGCTGATCAGGAAGGAAGTGCCCGCGGCCGGCCGGATGCTTGCCTCGGCCGGCCGGGGCAGGCTCGCCGCCGGGTTCTGGCGGTTCGCCGCGCCGCGCGGCCTGGCCGGGATCTTTCAGGTGACCGTGCTCTGGCTGGACATCCTGCTCGTCGGCGCGATCCTGACCAGCTACGATGCCGGCGTCTATGCCGCGGTGAGCAGGCTGGCGATGATCGGCACCTTCGCGCTTGAGGGGACCAGGCTGGCGATCGCCCCGCAGCTCAGCGGGCTCCTGGCGCGCAGGGAGAACTCCCGCGCCGCGGCTCTCTACCAGAGCGCGACCCGCCTGCTGATGCTCGCGTCCTGGCCGCTGTACCTGATGTTCGCGATCTTCCCGACGGTCGTGCTCCGCATCTTCGGCGCGCACTACGCCTCAGGCGCGATATCGCTGGTCATCCTCTCCCTCGCGATGCTCGTCAATACCGGGACCGGCAATGTGACCGTCGTCTTGCTGATGGGCGGCAAGAGTTCCCTGAACGTCTTCAACACGGTGATCGCGCTCGGAATCAACATCGGCCTCAACTTCCTGCTGCTGCCGCGGATCGGGATCGCCGGCGCCGCGATAGCGTGGGCCGCCAGTATCCTGGTCGACAACGTGCTCGCGGCGTTCGAGGTCTGGTGGGTGCTCGATGTCGCCCCGCTCGGCCGCGGATACGGGCTGGTCGTTGCCGTCGCAGGCGGCTGCTTCGGGCTCGTCGGCCTGGGCGTGCGAAAGCTGGCCGGGCAGACGTTGCCGGCCCTTGGCCTGGCGGTTGCCATCGGCCTGGTCGCCTACGTGCTCGTGGTGTACGCAGGTCGCGGGCGACTGCAGCTGACCGGGTTCTACGCCGCCATGCGGCCGCGTCGCCAGGTCGTGTCCAGCTCGGCCGGTGCCGGTCGGCCCGGCCAGGTCCGGCCAGGTGCCGGACGGCACCGGGCGCCTGCGGCAAGCCGGACCAAGGCGGTCCAGCAGCACCAGCCAGCGGGCGCGACGCTGGTGACAGGCGGACAGCAGGCCGCGCGCGGAGCGCAGCGAGCCCACCCGCCAGGCAGCCGAGCGGTACGAAGGAGCACATGATCATGCAGTCAGGCAGCCACTCGATCGGCCAGGCCGCGCGCGAGTCCGCCAAGCGGGCCCTGCGCGGCTACGGCGTGATCACCTCCGGGCTGCGCCCAGGGCCGGATTTCGTCATCATCGGCGCCAAGCGCGGCGGTACCACGTCGCTGTACAACTACCTGCTCGAGCATCCGGCGGTCCAGCCGCTGTTCCCCGGCAGGCAGCGGATCAAGGGCGTGCACTACTTTGACTCCGGCTATCACGCAGGCCCGCGGTGGTACCGGTCGCACTTTCCGATGGCGGCGGGCGGCAGGCAGCTCGCCCGGCCCTGGATCAGGCCGGCGCTGGCGGGCGAGGCGAGCCCGTATTACCTGTTCCATCCGCTCGCCGCCGAGCGCCTGGCGCGGGCGTTTCCCGGCGTTCGCCTCATCGTGCTGCTCCGCGATCCGGCGGAACGGGCCTACTCCCACTACAAGGAACGGGTCCGGCATGGCGCGGAGCCGCTGAGCTTCGATGAGGCGCTTGATGCCGAGCCGGGCAGACTGCGGGGCGAAGCCGAGCGGATCATCAGCGAGCCGGGCTACCGCAGCTCCGAGCACGAGGACCACTCCTATCTGACCCAGGGCCGATACCTCGACATGCTGCCGAGGTGGTTCGAGCTGTTCGGCCGGGAGCAGTTCTACCTGGCGGCGAGCGAGGACTTCTACGCCGATCCCGGCCGGATAGCTAACGAGGTGTGGTCCTTCCTCGGCCTGCCCCCGGCCACGCTGAGGAGCCAGAAGCGGTTCAATTACCATCCGGCGCCGGACATCGGCGCGGCGACCCGGCAGCGGCTGGCCGACGCGTTCGCCGAGCACAACCGGGACCTCCAGGAATACCTCGGCCGTACCCTGCCCTGGGCCGGGAGCGCGCGGGTGCCGCCCGCGGCCGGGCCGGGGCTCGGCGTGAGCGCCGGCCGGGCGGGCGCGGAGGCAGTCAGTTGAGCGCGATGGCGGAGCAGGCGCGGCCGGCGGTCGCGGTCGTGGTTGCCACTCGCGACCGCCCCGAGCTGCTTGAGCGGGCCGTGGCCGGGATCATGGGCCAGTCCTACCCCGGCGACATCGAGTGCCTGGTGGTCTTCGACCAGAGCGCGCCGAGGCCGGTCCCGGCCGCTGAGTCGCCCGGGCGCCGGCTCACGGTGCTCGCCAACTCCCGGGCCGCCGGGCTGGCCGGTGCCCGCAACGCCGGCATCCTGTCGAGCAGCGCGCCGCTGATCGCGTTCTGCGACGACGACGACGTCTGGACGCCGGCCAAGCTCTCGCTCCAGGTGGATCACCTGGAATCGACGGCGGCCGAGTTCGTGGCGAGCGGGGTGAGCATCCATCACACCGATCACGTCATCACCAGGATCCCGCCAGCGACGGTCGCTCTCGGGCAGCTGGTGCGCGAGCGGGTCACCGCGCTGCACCCGTCGACCTTCCTGTTCCGCCGCGAGATGGTCGAGGCGATGGGCCTGGTGGACGAGGAGATCCCGGGCAGCTACGGCGAGGACTACGACTGGCTGCTCCGGGCGGCCCGCCGCCATCAGATCGTCTCGGTACGCGAGCCGCTGGTCGACGTGTACTGGCACAAGCAGTCGTTCTTCGCCGAGCGCTGGGCCACCGTGGTCAGCGCTCTGGAGTACCTGCTCAGCAAGCACCCCGAGCTGATGGCCGATCCGGCGGGCCGGGCGCGGATCCAGGGCCAGATCGCCTTCGCGCAGGCCGCGCTGGCTCGCCGGTCCGCCGCGTTCCGGTCGGGCGGTCAGGCACTCCGCGGCAACCCGGCGGAGCGCCGCGCTTACCTGGCCCTGGCCGTCGCGTCCGGCGTGGTGCCGGCCACCATGATCGTCCGGCTCGCCAACCGCCGGGGTCGCGGCATCTGACCGTCGCGGAGCGCCTGGCCCCGTGCGGCCAGGCGCCGGCGGCCGTTCCCCGGGGCGGTTCCCGCCAGAGCGAACTCCCGGTCGTTCCGCCACAGGATCGCGTACGCGAGCATGGTCAGACCGAGCGGGGCGGCGACCGCATCGTAGGTGAACATATAGATAAACGACAGCAGGATCACCAGCAGGCCGGTCATCCCTTCGGGCGTGGGATCTCGCCGGTACCGCCACGCCCCGAGCGCGAAGAAGCCGAAGTAGAGCACGACGCCGACGAAGCCGCTGCAGATGAGCACGAGCGAGAACTGCCCTGTGCTGCCGACCTCCGCCTGGCCGCAGATCGGGCAGTCAGGGGTCGGCCCGATCGCGACCGAGTTGACGCTGCCGCGCTGCTGCCTCGTATCGCCATAGCCGAGAATCGGCGACGACAGGCCGTCCTTCATGGACAGGGCGAACAGGCTGGACCGGATCGGGTTGCTCTTGCCGTTCTGCAGCCGCTCGGTGACGACGTGCCCGAGCGGACTGGCCACGGCGGCCACGACCCCCAGAGCGGCCAGGCCGACGAGCCCGCCGATGACGGCTACCCGTCCCTTGGCCGCGAGCCGGACCGCCAGGTACACGACGGAGAAAGCCACCGCGATCCAGGCGCCGCGGTTCAGCGAGTAGATCAGCGCCACCAGCGCGAATCCCGCCGTGGCCCACCCGATGATCCGCTGCCGCCGCTTCGCCCCGGTACGCAGGCAGACCAGGAGCAGCCAGGGCACAGTGATGGTCAGGCACTCGCCCCAGGTATTGGTGTAATCGAACGGCGCCTTGGACCGGCCCTGCCCGGTCGGAGTGCCCTGGCTGGTGACCGTCCCGAACACGTTCTGTATCTGGGTCAGCGCCGGATGCATCTGCGCCTGGATGAACGCGTTGTTGCGCAGGCTGTGCGGTATCACGGCCAGCATGGGCGAGTTGAACTGAAAGGCCGGGTCCAGGATGCCGGCCACGCCGAGCACGGTCGTGTAGATCCCGAGCAGCCCGAGCAGCCACATGAGCTTCCGCTTCGGCAGTTCGTGCTCGGTCAGATTGCCGACGTAGAGCAGCAGCACGGTGATGGCGACATAGGTCGTGGTCCGGTCGGCGTAGGCGACGAACCGGTGACTGAGCGGACTGACCACGGTGCCTGGCGCTGACAGCGTCAGCATGAACACTCCGGCCACGGTCCAGATCAGGAAGAGCAGCCACAGCCCGAACCCTGGCGGCAGCCGCAGCGGCCTGCTCCGGTGTGCGCGCCAGGCGAGCATCCGGGACACCATCGGGATAGCGATGCCGATCCACATGAAGTCGGCGATGCCGAGTGCCCACCACAGCGGGTACCCGGCCAGCAGGGCGGTGACCGGCCAGGCCGGATGGCGGGTCAGCCAGGCGCCGATCGCGCGCCCGCGCCGGCCGGGACGCGGCAGCACCGATGCAGACAGGTCAGAGCCGTCCTGCCAGGCCGGCGGGCGCACCCGGCGGTCGCTGATCACCTCGTCCGCGTACCGAGGCGACTGGAGCTGCGCGGTCATCTGGCGGCCACGGCTGCCGACTGGATCACGCCGCCGCTGGCGCCGCCGCGGCTACGTTGCTCCGTCGCGGCGCGCGATCCGGCGCCGGGCATGGTCAGCTCTCCCCCTTGCCCTTGGCGGTCGGGTAGTCGGCGGGGTAATCGGCCGTCGGGCGGCCGCCTGGCTGGCCGGAATCGGGCCTCGCGGTCCGGGGCAATGGCCACGGCTGGCCCCCGGCGTTACGCGGCGCCGACCCGGCAGCCGCGTCATTCGGCGGCCCGTGCTTGGAACGCCGGCCGAACTCGTCAGGGACGGGGCCTGGCCCGTAAGGCTCGCCGCCAGGTCCCGCTGGCGGTCGTCCGCCGGCCTGCCCGTGCGGCGGAGGCGGGCCGCCGGGCCGGCGTGACCCGCCGGGCGCCGGACGTGGCTCGACGCGATCCATCCTGGTCGGCCGTGCCGTCTCCGCGGCGCTCGCCGACCGTGTGGCAGCCTTGGCCTTCCGGTCAGACCAGCGGGTCGGCGGCAGGATGGCTGCTCCGAGAACCTCGGTCCTGATCCGGTCAAGCCGCCTGACGCACTCAGCCATCTCGCCTCGCGTGGTGCTGTCAAGCTCTGCGACGACGATGCTGGCGTCAGCGAATTCGGCCATGCCGAGTGTGCCGCCCGCCGGGAGCGCTCCGGCGTCGATCACGATGTAGCGGGCGCTCTCATTGAGCGCGGCGATGAGCCGCCGGCCCGCGTCGTACTGCAGATCATCGACCGCGCCGGGATCGGTGCCTGGCGCGATCACCCGGAGCCTGGGGACCGCGGCGGACGGAAGCGTGACCTCGTTGATCGTGACCATGCCCGCGAGCACGTCGCCAAGGCCGCGTGCGCCGCCGCCGCCGATCCCGAGCAGCTTGGGCGATATCGACCCATGCTGATCGGCGCAGATCAGGACCGTCTCGGCCCGGGTCCTGGCCAGGGCGGCGGCGAGGTTCGAGGCAACCACGCCGGTGCCAGGGCCAGCCGAGGCGCCGACCACAAGCAGCACGTGATTCCCGTCGCCGAGCGCGGTCGCGCTGGCCCTGGCCAGCTCGGTGAATGCGTGCCCGGTAGCGGACCTGGGCGGCACGAGAGCGTTCTGCAGGCCCGGGGCGCGCTGCGCCAGCGAGAGCAGCACTGGAATGTCGAGGAAGCGCTCGACGTCGGAGGCGGCATGGATCCGGTCATCGCGACGGTCCGCCCAGAAGGCGAAGATGAGGCCGACGAGCAGGCCGACCATAACCCCGCTCGGCCCGTAAAGAAGCTTCCTCGGGCTGCTCGGCGTGGTTGGCCGCAGCGCCGCCGTGATGATGTACCCGGACTTGTAGTTGACCGAGGCGTCCAGGGACGCGATCGCCCCGCGCAGCGGGGCGAGCTGAGTGCTGACGTTGATGAAAGCCGCGTGGGCCGCGGCTGAGGCCGGAGAGCCGGCCCGCAGCGTCTTGATCTGCGCCTCGAGCGAGATCGACCGGGTCAGGAGCCGGCTCTCCTTGGCCTGCTCGATCTGAATCTGAGACTGGATCTTGGACCGGGCCGTCGCCTCCCGGCTCTGCAGGTAGGACGTCGCGAAGGCCTGCGCGCAGTCGGCGGCTGCCTTCGGCGAGGGCTCTGAGCAGCTGATCTGAAGTATCTGAGTGTTGGGCGGCACCGCCACGCTCACCTGCTTGGCCAGTGCCGTGGGCGTCAGGGTGCTGTGCAGCTCCGCCACGGCCAGCCTCGCCACCGACGTGGACTGCACGATCTGCACCTCGTTGTCCATGTTGATCACGGTGTTGGTCTTGTTGCCGAGCAGCGCGGCGGTATTCGCGGCATTCGGCGTGACATACACCGACGCGGTCGCCGTGTAGGCCTTCGGGGCGACCACCAGGTAGGCAGCGGCGGCGAGCGCTCCGAGGAGCGTGAAGGCGAAGATCATCCGCCACCGGCGCCGCAGTACGCCAAGGTAATCGGACATTTCAAACGAGTCGGGCCTGGCTGAGTCGATCATGCGGCGGTACTCCTCGTGCTGCGCGCTGGATGCCGGCCCGGTCCAGGGGCTTGTAACCGGCTAGCTGATCGGTGACTGACCAGTACCAAAGTGTAATGTCGCTCCGGACCGAGAAACGCCGATCGAGCCAGGCTAAGGCGGATTACCTGCCGCTAGCCCCGCTTTCCGACACAGCGTCCGGTGTTGTATGGGGACAATGTGAGCAATGCGGTGCCAGCCGACCTCATCCCGGAGCCCAGGTGAGCAGTTTCAGTGATCTGCAGGACTATGTAGCGATCCCGGCGCTGACGTCCCTGGTCCTATCGCCCGACGGGTCCTGGCTCGCGGCCTGCGTGCAGTCGCTGGCGCCTGACCGGAAGAAGAAGGTCAGCAGCATCTGGAGCATTGACCCTGGCCTGGCGCCGCCCGCCCGGCTGACCTGGTCGGCGAACGGCGAGTCCGATCCGGCGTTCCTGCCCGACGGCTCCCTGCTCTTCGTCTCGAAACGAATCGATCCCGCTGCCGCCAGGCAGGGCGGCGAGCCGGATGCCGACCAGCCCGCGCTGTGGCTGCTGCCTGCCAGGGGCGGCGAGGCGAGTCTGGTCGCCGCCCCGCCCGGAGGCGTGTCGAGCCTGGCCGTCGCCCGGCGGTCCGGGTCGTTTCTCCTGGCTGCTCCGGCATTCGCCGGCACGGCGGGTCCGGATGCCGATGCCGGGCGCCGCAAGGCGCGCCGCGACGCCGGGGTGACCGCCATCCTGCATGAGGGCGGCCCGCTGAGGCACTGGGATCATGATCTCGGCCCGGACTGCCCGCGGCTGCTGGCCGGCCAGCCGAGCGGCCCGGCGGTCCAGCCCGGTGACCCTGTCGCGCTGGCGGACCTGACCCCCGACCCGGGCAGGGCACTTGACGAGCAGGCCTTCGATCTCGCCCCGGACGGATCACTGGCCGTATCTGGCTGGTGGGTATTCGGTCGCAGCGGCGAAGCGCGTGCTGAGGTGGCCGTCATCGACGTGGCGACGGCGCAGCGCCGCACGCTGATGGCCGAGCCGGGTGCCGACTTCGGCCAGCCCGCGATCTCGCCAGACGGCCGGCTGGTGGTCGCGATCCGGTCCGGGCATCACACCTATCAGCGGCCGGGGGATGCCACCCTGGTCGTCTCGGCCCTGGACGGGGCCGTCCCAGGCATCCCGCGCGATCTGCTGGCCGGATTCGACCGCCGCCCGCTGAACGCGACCTGGGCGCCGGACTCCGGGTCGGTCTACTTCTGCGCCGACGACAACGGCAGGAGGCCGGTATACCGCGTCCACGTCGAGAGCGGCGAGGTCACGCGGCTCACCGCGGACGATGCCGCCTATGACTGTCTCTGCCCGGCGCCAGACGGGCAGACGCTGTACGCGCTGCGCGCGACTATCAGCGAGCCGCCGGCCGCGGTCAGGATCGATCTGGCCGCGCCGGCCGCCGAGCCGGTCAGGCTCCCCGGGCCGGCCGGGCCGGTCGAGGTACCCGGCCGGGTGGAGGAGGTGACGGTGACGGCCGCTGACGGGGCCACCATCCGGGCCTGGCTGGTGCTGCCCGACGGCGCCGCGCCTGGCGCGCCCGCGCCGCTGCTGCTGTGGGTGCACGGCGGACCGGAGATGAGCTGGAACGCCTGGTCCTGGCGGTGGAACCCGTGGCTGATGGCGGCCAGGGGATATGCCGTTCTGCTGCCCGACCCGGCCCTGTCGACAGGCTACGGCCAGGAGTTCGTGGCACGCGGTCACGGGACCTGGGGCGGCAAGCCGTTCACCGATGTGATGACCATCACCGACGCGGTCACGGCGCGGCCCGAGATCGACGCCAGCCGGACGGCGATGATGGGCGCCTCGTTCGGCGGTTACATGGCCAACTGGATCGCCGGCCACACCGACCGGTTCGCCGCGATCGTCAGTCACGCGGGGCTCTGGGCGCTTGATCAGATGTTCGCGACCACCGACAAGCCGGCCTACTGGCGCCGGACCTTCGGCGACCCGGCCGTCAGGCCGGAGCGCTACCTGGACAACTCGCCGCACCTGCACGCCGACAGCATCGTCACGCCGATGCTGATCGTTCACGGGGACAAGGACTACCGGGTGCCGATCGGCGAGGCGCTGAGACTGTACTGGGACCTGATCAGCCGCGGCAGGCAGGCGAAGTTCCTGTACTTCAGCGACGAGCACCACTGGGTGCTCCAGCCGGGCGACGTCCGGGTCTGGTACGAGACGGTGTTCGCGTTTCTCGCCGAGCATCTGCTCGGCGAGAAATGGCAGCGTCCCGACCTGCTCTAGCCCTGGTAGCGGAACGGCAGCGGGGCCTTGCCGGGAGCGCGACGAGCCGGATCCGCTCCTGGCGGGACCCGGCTCGTCGCTGAGCGCCGGTGGCGCGGCGGACCGGTCAGGCGACCGGGCCGAAGCGCAGGGTGAACTCCTGCGAGTCGCGGACCACGTGACCGGTGAGCAGGTTCAGCCGCTCCGCCTTGAGCTGGTTGCCCGGCCGGGTGCTGCCCGGGTCAACGGTCAGGACCAGCGGGTGGCTGAAGTTCGGGTCCGACGCGTTCACCCACGGGGTGTAGGCGCGGCCGTCGTACGCGGTGGCGTTCGCCAGGTCACCGACCCACAGCGTGGGGGCGCCCGCGCCGCAGGCCTGCAGGGTCACGTTCTGGCCATTGAGTCCGGGCGCCGCCAGGCCGGCGCAGAGGCCGGTCTCGTTGCCGAACGGCGTCCAGTCCGACTCGAACACCGGGTAGTTGCTCGGGTAGTTGATGCAGACGTAGGACTCGGCCGGGATCAGGCCACCGCAGAAAGAACCGAGCACGCCCACCTGGGCACCGCTGAAGTCCTCGTTCGGATGGCTGTTGCTCGCCCGCTGGAGGTCGAGCTTCTGGCCGATCTTGCCGCCGACGCCGGTGTCGCCGGGCACGTACGCGTTCTGGATCACCCTGGGGCCCAGCTCGAGGCTGGACAGCGCGAAGCACTGCGCGCCGCACGCCGGGGTCGCCCTCGGCGTGCCGGGGTGGACCGACGCCTGGGCCGCGCTCGCGCCGAGCGTGAGCAGGGCCGCCGCGGTGCTCAGCGCCGTGATCATCTTGCGCATTTCTCTCTCCTTGAATCGGGTGGAATACAGGCGATTCCGTTTGGGTAGGCCTACCGGTAGCGGATCGTTTCCATTGCCAAGACGCCGCAGCTCTTATCCAGGTTTACAAAAATAGCTCGACGAATCTTTGAAGAATGACATCTATCAGCTTTTAAGCTCAATAAGTCAATCAAATTCCATCTAGCAGTGTTGAGCTTCTGACCTGCTACTATGTAACTAACAGGTCATATATCGAGGGGTACGCGGTGACCTGTGCGTCCTCGCGTCGGCTAATGTGCCGAGCCGTCCGGTTGTCGACCCAAGGCGATCTTCAGTCAGGTATTCACCAGACTCGCCATCAGTACCCAGACCAGCCAAGAACCATCCGTTAATCGATAAATGCATCCCGATGCGCAGGCACCGGCTCATGGCGGACGGCATGCCTGCGGCGCAGGGCGTTGCGCAGCCAGCCGGCGCCGCTGACGTGCTGCCCGCCAGCGAGGAAACTGTCTAACGCCTGTGCGACCCTGGCTGAATGACTCGCGCAGATCTCCAGAAACGACCCGGAGACGTCTCGGCGATGTTCGACGCGGTGGCCGAGCGCTATGACCTGCTGAACGATGTCCTGTCGCTGGGCCAGGACCGGCGCTGGCGGTCGGTGGTGGCCAGAGCCGTGGCCGCCGGGCCCGGCGATCTTGTCCTGGACATCGCTGCGGGCACCGGGACGTCGTCCAGGACGTTCACCACGGCCGGAGCGCGGTGCGTGGCCTGCGATTTCTCGCTCGGCATGCTCAGGGTCGGCGCCCGCGGCCCGGCGGGCCTGGTCAGCTTCGTGGCCGGCGACGCGCTCCGGCTGCCGTTCGCCGACCAGGCCTTTGACGCGGTCACGATCTCCTTCGGCCTGCGCAATGTGGCCGACCCCGACGCGGCGCTGGCCGAGCTGCTCAGGGTCACCAGGCCCGGCGGCACCCTGGTGATCTGCGAGTTCAGTCACCTGCCCGCCAGGTCGCTTGACGCGTGCTACCAGCGGTACCTGGCCGCTGTCCTGCCCGCGGTGGCGGGCAGGATCTCGCGCAATCCGGAAGCCTACGCGTACCTGGCCGAGTCGATCAGTCACTGGCCGGGGCAGCGGGACCTGGCCAGGAGGATCGGCGCGGCCGGCTGGTCGGCCGTCAGGTGGCGGGATCTGACCTTCGGGGTGGTCGCCGTGCACGTCGCAAGGCGGCCCGGGCTGGCGGCGCGGGCCGCCAGGGGCGGCTCCTGAGGTCATGCGTCACGGTCTAGACTAGGCAGCACTAGTACTTGTGAAGGCGTTCACAAGATTGGCGGGACGGGTCCGTGACCGAGCACAACCTCCCGGCGACCCCCCCCGACCAGGCAGGCCGCGGCGCGGCGGTCGCTCGCGGCACTCGTGCGCGCGGCACCAGGTCGGGCGTGGTTACGTCGTCAGATACGGCTGACGTCATCGTGGTCGGGGCCGGCCCGGCCGGATCCTCGGTGGCCTATTACCTGGCCACGGCCGGCCTCGATGTGCTGCTGCTCGAGAAGACGAGCTTCCCGCGCGAGAAGGTCTGCGGCGACGGGCTCACTCCGCGCGCGGTGAAGGCGCTGACCGCGATGGGGATCCAGATAGCCGAGAGCGACGGCTGGCCGAGGAACAAGGGCCTGCGGATCATCGGCGGCGGAGGACGGATCGAGCTCGCCTGGCCAGACCTGTCCGTCTATCCGGGTTTCGGCATGGTAAGGACCAGGACGGACTTCGACGAGATCCTGGCCAGGCACGCGCAGAAAGCTGGCGCGCGATTGCTCGAGAACGTCACTGTCACCGGCGCGCTGGTCGACGACAGGACGGGTCGCGTCGCCGGGGTCAGGGCACGGCAGGCGGCGGTTGGCAAGGCTGAGCGCGGCGACGCCGGAGGCGGCCGGGCGGAGGGCAGGGGGCGCGCCGCCGGGAGCGCGGCCGGAGCGGAACGGACCTTCGGCGCCCCGCTGGTCATCGCGGCGGACGGCAACTCGTCCAGGCTGTCCGTCTCGATGGGTCTGCGCAAGCGGGACGACCGTCCGCTCGGCGTCGCGGTCAGGACCTACTACACCACTCCCAGGCACGACGACGACTACCTGGAGGCATGGCTCGACCTGTGGGACGGCGAGCAGCTGCTCCCCGGCTACGGCTGGATCTTCGGGATGGGCGACGGGACCTCCAACGTCGGTCTCGGCCTGCTGAACACCTCGGAGTCATTCGGTCACATCGACTACCGCGCGCTGCTGCGCCGCTGGCTGGCCGCGACGCCGGCCGAGTGGGGCTTCGCCGAGGAGAACCGGACTGAGCCGGTGCGCGGCGCCGCGCTGCCGATGGCCTTCAACCGCACTCCGCACTACACTCGCGGGCTCGTGCTGGTCGGCGACGCGGCCGGGCTCGTGAATCCGTTCAACGGCGAGGGCATCGCGTACGCGATGGAGTCCGGCGAGCTCGCTGCCAGGTCCATCGTCCAGGCACTCGCCCGGCCGACGGCGGCGGGCGCCGAGCGGGTGATGCAGGGCTACCCCGCGGCGCTCAGGGACGCCTACGGCGGCTACTACGCTCTGGGCCGGACCTTCGTGAAGCTGATCGGCAAGCCGTCGTTCATGCAGTTTGCCACCAGGCACGGGATCAAGCGCCCGGCGGTCATGCGGATGTCGATGAAACTGCTCGGTAACCTGACCGAGCCCCGTGGCGGTGACGCGGTCGACCGGGTCATCAACGCACTGTCTAAGATGACGCCGGCGGCATAGCGTCGTCCGATGCGGAGCTTAGATCGACATCGCCGCGCGGCCGGCCGGCCGCGCGGCCGGCCAGCACGGTCAGACAAGACCGCGCAACCAGACAAAAGGGGGTGACGGAGCCGATGAGCAGCTATGTGCCGATCGTCGTGCTCGGGGCCCTGTCCGCGGTCTTCGCCATCTTCTCGCTGGTGATGGGCGCTGTCACCGGCCCGAAGCGGTGGAACCGGGCCAAGCTCGAGGCCTATGAGTGCGGCATCGAGCCGACCCGCCAGCCGGCCGGGATCAGGTTCCCGGTCAAGTACTACCTGACGGCGATGCTCTTCATCGTCTTCGACATCGAGATCATCTTCCTGTACCCGTGGGCGGTCGCCTTCGATCATCTCGGGGTGTTCGGCCTGGTCGAGATGGTCACCTTCATTGCCACCGTCCTTGTCGCGTACGTCTACGTATGGCGGCGCGGCGGTCTGGAATGGGATTAGCCGATGGGTCTGGAAGAGAAGCTGCCGAGCGGCGTTCTGCTGACTTCCGTCGAGAAGCTGGCCGGGTACGCGCGCAAGTCCTCGGTGTGGCCGGCCACCTTCGGCCTTGCCTGCTGCGCGATCGAGCTGATGGCGACCGGCGGGCCGAGGCATGACCTGGCCAGGTTCGGCATGGAGCGCGCGTCGAACACGCCGCGCCAGGCCGACCTGATGATCGTGGCCGGGCGGGTCAGCCAGAAGATGGCGCCGGTGCTGCGCCAGATCTATGACCAGATGTCCGAGCCCAAGTGGGTCATCTCGATGGGAGTCTGTGCCAGCAGCGGCGGCATGTTCAACAACTACGCGATCGTCCAGGGTGTCGACCACATCGTGCCGGTCGACATCTACCTGCCCGGCTGCCCGCCCCGGCCGGAGATGCTGCTCGACGCGATCGTCAAGCTGCACGACAAGATCCAGAACATGAAGCTGGGCGCGAACCGGGAGAAGCAGATCACCGAGCTCGAGCAGGCCAGGCTTAAGAGGCTGCCGCTGGTGCCGACCCTGAGGTCGGGGGCGGACCGGTGAGCGAAGCAGACACGCCAGACCCGGCCGCGGCGGTTCCGGCCGTGCCCGATCCGGCGGCAGTGGCCGGCCAGGAGCGCTTGTCCCAGCGAGTGGCCAGGACCGGCATGTTCGGCACCGAGACCACCGGCGACACCTCCGGCTACGGTGGCCTCAAGGTCCGTACGCCCCCGCCGCTGTCCAGCGAGCCGCCGTACGGCTCCTACTTCGACGAGGTCGTCAGCGCGACCGGGGCCGCGCTCGAAGCAGCCGCCCTGAACTTCGGCACCGCCGTCGAGCGGGTTGTCGTCGCTTACGGCGAGCTAACTCTGCACGTTCGCCGCGAGCACCTCGTCGAGGTCTGCAGGCGGCTCCGCGACGACCCCGCGCTCGCCTTCGAGCTGTGCGGCGGGGTATCCGGCGTGCACTACCTGGCCGACGCCGGGCGTGAGCTGCACGCGGTCTACCACCTGCTCTCGATCACCCACAACAGGCGGCTTCGGCTCGAGGTATCCGTGCCCGACGCCGACCCGCACGTTCCCTCGCTGGTCGCCGTCTACCCGACCTGTGACTGGCACGAGCGGGAGACCTGGGACTTCTTCGGCATCGTCTTCGACGGCCATCCGGCGCTGACCAGGATCGAGATGCCTGACGACTGGAAGGGCCACCCGCAGCGGAAGGACTACCCGCTCGGCGGCATTCCGGTGGAGTACCGCGGAGCGACCGTGCCGCCGCCCGACGAGCGGAGGTCGTACGCATGACAGAACGTGTCTATACCGTCGGCGGCCAGGACTGGGATGAGGTCGTCGCGGCGGCCGACGAGGCGGGCGAGGGCTCGCGCGAAGAGCATCTGATCGTCAATATGGGCCCGCAGCACCCGTCCACCCACGGCGTGCTGAGGCTGATCCTCACCCTGGACGGCGAGACGGTGACCGAGCTCAGGCCGGTGGTCGGGTATCTGCACACCGGCATCGAGAAGAACATGGAGTTCCGCACCTGGACACAGGGCGTCACGTTCTGCACCCGGATGGACTATCTCTCGCCGTTGTTCAACGAGACCGCGTACTGCCTCGCTGTGGAGCGGCTGCTCGGGATCACCGACGCCATCCCTGAGCGGGCGAGCGTCCTGCGGGTGCTGATGATGGAGCTCAACCGGATCTCCTCGCACCTGACCGCCATCGGCACGTTCGGCCTGGAACTCGGCGCCACCACCGTCTTCCTGTACGGGATGCGCGAGCGCGAGAAGGTGCTCGACCTGTTCGAGCTGATCAGCGGCCTGCGGATGAATCACGCTTACATCCGGCCCGGCGGCGTCGCCCAGGATCTGCCGTCCGGAGCGCTGGAGAAGCTGCGCGAGTTCCTCGGCGTGATGCCCGGGCTGCTCGACGAGCTGCACAAACTGCTCGACGTGAACCCGGTCTACCTGGCCCGTACCCGCTCCATCGCGCATCTCGACCTGACCGGATGCATGGCGCTCGGCGTCACCGGGCCTATGCTGCGCGCCACCGGCCTGCCCTGGGATCTGCGCAAGAGCCAGCCGTACTGCGGGTACGAGACCTACGAGTTCGACGTTCCCACCCAGGACAGCTGCGACGCTTACGGCAGGTACCTGGTGCGGATGGACGAGATGGACCAGTCGCTGCGGATCGTCGAGCAGTGCGTCGACCGGCTGGCCGGAACCCGGCCGGCCGACGATCCGGTGATGATCGCCAACGCCAAGATCGGCTGGCCCGCGCAGCTGTCGGTCGGCCCGGACGGCATGGGCAACTCCGCCGACCACATCGCGCACATCATGAGCCAGTCGATGGAGGCGCTGATCCACCACTTCAAGCTGGTCACCGAGGGCTTCCGGGTGCCGGCCGGGCAGGTCTACGCGGCCGTGGAGTCACCGCGCGGCGAGCTTGGCTGTCACGCGGTCAGCGACGGCGGCACCCGGCCTTACCGGGTGCACTTCCGCGACCCCTCGTTCACCAACCTGCAGTCGGTGTCGGCGATGTCCGAGGGCGGCCTGGTCGCCGACGTGATCGCCGCGGTGGCCAGCATCGACCCGGTGATGGGAGGGGTGGACAGGTAATGGCGTTCAGCGAGCAGGTGCGCGCGGCGCTGGCGGCGGACGCCGCCGAGATCATCGCGAGGTACCCGAGGCGGCGTTCCGCGCTGCTGCCGCTGCTGCACCTGGTCCAGGCGGAGGAAGGCTACGTCTCCGCCGACGGGATCACGTTCTGCGCGGAGCAGCTTGACCTGTCCGAGGCCGAGGTCACGGCCGTGGTCTCGTTCTACACGATGTACAAGCGGCGGCCGGTCGGCGAGTATCACGTCGGTGTGTGCACGAACACGCTCTGCGCGGTGCTTGGCGGCGACGCCATCTACGCCGACCTGCGGAGCCACCTGGGCACCGAAGCCGACGAGGCGACGCGGGACGGCAAGGTCAGCCTTGAGCACATCGAGTGCAACGCCGCCTGCGACTACGCGCCGGTAGTGATGGTCAACTGGGAGTTCTTCGACAACATGACCCCGCAGTCGGCCAGGGACCTGGTGGACGGACTGCGCTCGGGCGCCGACATCGTGCCGACCAGGGGCGCGCCGCGGCTCTGCAGCTGGCGCGAGGCGTCGAGGATCCTGGCCGGCTTCCCCGATGACCAGGCGTCCGGCGGTCACACGGCGGGCGACCCCACCCTGGCCGGACTGCGGATCGCCAAGGAGAACGGCTGGACGCCCGAACCGGTGACCGAGGGAGGCCAGCGATGACGTCGGTCCTGACGCCGAGCCTCACCGCGCACTGGGACGAGCCCGATTCCTTTACCCTGGCCGGTTACCGGCGGGCCGGCGGATACACGGCGCTGGCGAAGGCGCTGGAGATGCCGCCCGACGACGTCATCGCGACGGTCAAGGCGTCGGGTCTGCGGGGCCGCGGTGGCGCGGGCTTTCCCACCGGGGTGAAGTGGGGGTTCATCCCGCAGGGCGACGGCAAGCCGCACTACCTGGTGGTCAACGCCGACGAGTCAGAGCCGGGGACCTGCAAGGACATCCCCATCATGCTGGCCAACCCGCATGCGCTCGTGGAGGGCGCGATCATCGCGGCGTACGCGATCCGGGCACAGCGGGCGTTCATTTACGTACGCGGCGAGGTGCTGCACGTCATCCGCCGGGTGCACCACGCGATCGCCGAAGCCTACGAGGCCGGCTTTGTCGGCGAGAACATCCTGCGGTCGGGCTTCGACCTGGAGATCGTGGTGCACGCCGGGGCCGGCGCCTACGAGTGCGGCGAGGAGACAGCGCTGCTCGACTCGCTGGAAGGCTTCAGGGGCCAGCCGAGGCTCAAGCCGCCGTTCCCGGCGATCGAGGGCCTGTACGCCTGCCCCACTGTGGTCAACAACGTCGAGTCGATCGCGAGCGTGCCCGCGATCATCTCGGGCGGCGCCGAGGCGTTCGCGGCGCTCGGCACGGAGAGATCCAAGGGCTTCGGCATCTTCTCGCTGTCCGGCCACGTCACGACGCCTGGGCAGTACGAGGCGCCGCTCGGCGTCACCCTGCGCGAGCTGCTCTCGCTGGCCGGCGGGGTGCGGGCCGGTCACCGGCTGAAGTTCTGGACTCCGGGCGGATCGTCCACGCCGATCTTCACCGACGAGCACCTGGACATCCCGCTCGATTTCGAATCGGTCGGCGCGGCCGGGTCCATGCTCGGCACCAGGGCGCTGCAGATCTTCGACGAGACCACCTGCGTGGTCCGGGCCACGCTCCGCTGGATGGAGTTCTACCAGCACGAATCCTGCGGCAAGTGCACGCCGTGCCGTGAGGGCACCTACTGGATCGTCCAGCTGCTCGAATCGCTGGAGAACGGCCAGGGCGCCGACTCCGATCTGGACAAGCTGCTCGACATCTGCGACAACATCCTCGGCCGGGCCTTCTGCCCGTTCGGCGATGGCGCGGTCAGCCCCGTGATGTCGTCGATCAAGTACTTCAGGGACGAGTTCACCGAGCACTCCAAGCGCGGCGGCTGCCCGTTCGATCCCGTCCGGTCTACCGTCTTCGGGGGGTCCGGGGGGTCGCCCCCCCGGGCTAGCACAGCCGGGGGCTCGCGGGGGTCGTCCCCCGCGGCTAGCACAGCCGGGGGTTCGCGGGGGTCGTCCCCCGCGGCTAGCACAGCCGGCGGTTCCGCTCAGGCAGGGAGTTGACCAGCGCGATGACCGTTCAGCGCAGCGATGCCGCCGGCGGCGAGCTGGCCAGACCGGCCGACGGGGTGCGGGTCACCATCGACGGATTCGAGATCACCGTCCCCAAGCGGACGCTTATCATCCGCGCCGCCGAGCAGCTTGGCATCGGTATCCCGAGATTCTGCGACCACCCGCTGCTGGCGCCGGTCGGTGCCTGCCGCCAGTGCCTGGTGCAGGTGGAGGGCCAGCCCAAGCCGCCCGCGTCCTGCACGACGGAGTGCACCGACGGCATGGTGGTGCGGACTCAGCTGACCTCGCCGGTGGCTGAGAAGGCACAGCGCGGCGTGATGGAGCTGCTGCTCGTCAACCACCCGCTGGACTGCCCGATGTGCGACAAGGGCGGCGAGTGCCCGCTGCAGAACCAGGCCATGTCCACCGGGGCCGGCGAGACCAGGTTCACCGGCGCCAAGCGGACATTCCGCAAGCCGATCGCGCTCTCCGCACAGGTGCTGCTTGACCGCGAGCGCTGCGTCCAGTGCGCGAGGTGCACCAGGTTCGCCGAGCAGATCGCCGGCGACCCGCTGATCGAGTTGCTCGACCGCGGTCCGCAGGAGCAGGTCGGCATCGCCGAAGGAGTGCCGTTCGACTCCTACTTCTCCGGCAACACCGTGCAGATCTGCCCGGTCGGCGCGCTCACCGGAGCGTCCTACCGGTTCCGCGCCCGGCCGTTCGACACCGTCTCCACCCCGAGCATCTGCGAGCACTGCGCCTCGGGCTGCAGGCAGCGGACCGACGAGCGCCGCGGCACGGTGACCCGCCGGCTGGCCGGGAACGCGCCCGAGGTCAACGAGGAGTGGAACTGCGACAAGGGCCGCTGGGCGTTCGCCTACGCGACCGCACCGGACCGGCTGGTGACGCCGCTCGTCCGGGATGCCGAGGGCGTGCTGCGCGGTGCATCCTGGCCCGAGGCGCTTGACGCGGCCGCGACGGGCCTGCTCGCCGCGCGCGGCCGGGCCGGCGTGCTCACCGGGGGCCGGGTCACGCTGGAGGACGCCTACGCATACGCGAAGTTCACCCGGCTCGCCCTGGCCAGCAACGACATCGACATGCGGGCCAGGCCGCATAGCGCCGAGGAGACCTGGTTCCTGGCCGATTCGGTGGCCGGACAGGACTCCGGCGTGAGCTACTCCAGCCTGGAACAGGCGCCGGCGGTCCTGCTGGCCGGGTTCGAGCCGCAGGACGAATCGCCGATCGTCTTCCTGCGGCTGCGCAAGGCGGTCAGGACCGGCCGCACCCGGGTCTACTCGCTGGCGGCGCTGGCCAGCGCGGGGCTGGCCAGGATGTCGGGCACGCTGCTGGCGGTCGAGCCGGGCGGCGAGGCTGACGCGCTCGACCGGCTGGCCGATGCCGTTGGCGGGGCGGCTACCGCGGGCGGTGACGCCGGTCACGATCTGGCCGCTGCTGCCCAGGCGCTGCGCCAGCCAGGAGCGGTGATCCTGGTGGGCGAGCGGCTGGCTGAGGTAGCCGGCGCGCTTTCCGCCGCCGTCCGGCTGGCTGAGCAGACCGGCGCGAGCCTGGCCTGGATTCCACGCCGGGCCGGAGAGCGCGGCGCGATCGAGGCCGGTGCGCTGCCAGTGCTGCTGCCCGGCGGCCGCCTGGTGACCGACGTGTCCGCCCGCGGCGAGGTGGCCAGGGCCTGGGGCGCGGCGTCCCTGCCCGCCGAGCCAGGCAGGGACACCGGCCAGATCCTGGCCGCTGCGGCCGACGGTGAGCTTGACGCGCTGGTCATCGGCGGGGTCGACCCGGACGACCTGCCCGATCCGCGGGCCGCGCTCGCGGCGATCGAGCACGCTGGCTTCGTCGTGAGCCTGGAACTGCGGGCCAGCGCGGTCACCGACCGGGCCGACGTGGTCCTGCCAGTGGCGGCGGTCGCCGAGAAGGCAGGCACCTTCCTGAACTGGGAAGGCAGGGCGGGCGTGTTCCGCGCCTGCATCACGGTTCCCGCGGCGCGCAGCGACCTGCACGTGCTCGCGGCAATCGCGGACGCGATGGACGTGCACCTCGGCCTCCCGGACGCGGCCGCCGCCCGGCGCGAGCTGACCGCGCTCGGGGCCAGTCCTGCCGTTGCCCCCGCTAGCGGCATCCGATCGGGAATGCCTCGCGGCGCGGCGCCGGGCGCTGGCGAAGCGCTGCTGGCCACCTGGCATAATCTGCTCGACGCTGGCCGAATGCAAGATGGCGAGCCGAACCTGGCCGGCACGGCGCGAGCCGCGGTCGCGAGGATGTCGGCCGCCACCGCGGCTGAGGCGGGCGTCGCTGATGGTGCCAAGGTGACCGTGGCCACCGGCCGCGGGCAGGTCACCGTGCCGGTCGAGGTCACGCCGATGCCGGTCCGGGTGGTCTGGCTGCCGGCCAACTCCGCGGGCTGCGCGGTCCGGCGCGAACTCGGCGCGGGTCACGGCACCCTAGTCACGGTGTTGTCCACGGGGGGCGACCCCCGGACCCCCGAGGGGCTGTCCACGGGGGGTGACCCCCGGACCCCCGGAGGGCTGTCCCCCGGGGGCGACCCCCGGACCCCCGAGGGGAGGAGCGCGGAATGACTGCCCTGGCCGAGCTGGCGCGGGCGCACCTGGCGGCCGGCGGCACCGCGACCACGGTCAGCATCGATCGCGATCCGTGGTGGCTGACCGGCCTGAAGGTCCTGATCGTTTTCGCGTTCCTGATGGTGACGACGCTGCTGATGATCTGGGCGGAGCGGCGGGTCATCGGGCGGATGCAGCAGCGCCCTGGCCCGAACCGGGCCGGCAAGTTCGGCCTGCTGCAGTCCCTGATGGACGGCATCAAGCTGCCGCTGAAAGAGGACATCATCCCTCGCGGCGTCGACAAGGTGCTCTTCGTCATCGCGCCCGCCATCGCGGCGATCCCGGCCTTCATCAGCTTCGCGATCATCCCGATCGGCCCGGTCGTCTCGATATTCGGCCACCACACCCCGCTTCAGCTGGCCGACCTGCCCGTGGCTGTGCTGCTCGTGCTCGCGATGAGCTCGATGGGCGTCTACGGCATCGTGCTCGCGGGCTGGTCGTCCGCGTCGCCTTACTCGCTGCTCGGTGGTCTGCGGTCGTCCGCCCAGGTGATCAGCTACGAGATCGCGATGGGGATCTCCTTCGTGCCGGTATTCCTGTACGCTGGGTCGCTGTCCACCTCGCAGATCGTCGCGGCCCAGGCGCACGGATCGGCATTCCACCTGCTCGGCGTCACCCTGCATTACCCTTCGTGGTTCGCCGTGCTGCTGCTGCCGTCGTTCGTGATCTACCTGATCACCATGGTCGGGGAGACGAACCGGCTGCCGTTCGACCTGCCCGAGGGCGAAGGGGAGATTGTCGCCGGCTTCCACACCGAGTACTCCTCGCTCAAGTTCGCGCTGTTCTACCTGGCCGAGTACGTGAACATGATCACTGTGTCGGCGCTGGCGACCACGCTGTTCCTTGGCGGCTGGCGGGCGTTCTGGCCGATCACGCTCTGGTCGGGCGCCAACACCGGCTGGTGGCCCGTACTCTGGTTCCTCGGCAAGCTGCTCGTCTTCCTCTTCGTGTTCATCTGGCTGCGCGGCTCGCTGCCCAGGATCAGGTATGACCAGCTCATGGCCCTGGGCTGGAAGGTCCTGATCCCGGCCTCGCTGGCCTGGACCCTGATGATCGCGACACTGCGGGTCTGGCGCCGCCAGGGCGGCAGCGTCCCGGTCTACCTCGTGGCAGGCGGGATCCTGGTGGTGCTGATCGCACTGACCTTCGCCTGGGACGTGGCCGCCGAGCGGACGGCGGAGCGCCGCGCGGCAGCCGACGCCGAGTCGGCTACCCACGATGCCGGCGACTTCCCGGTCCCGCCGATGGACCTGCCGCACTATCACGGCATCCTCACCGGCGGGCCGGAGCTGCCGGACCAGGCGATCTCCGACTCCGCGGCGAAGGAGGTGGCCGGTGCTTGATTTCCTCAACCCGGTCAAGGGGTTCGCTGTCACCTTCCGGCAGATGTTCCGCAAGGTCGACACCGTCCAGTACCCGGAAGAGAAGCGGCCGACCGCACCCAGGTTCCATGGCAGGCACCAGCTCAACCGCTGGCCGGACGGCCTGGAGAAGTGCATCGGCTGCGAGCTGTGCGCCTGGGCCTGCCCGGCCGACGCGATCTACGTCGAGGGCAGCGACAACACTCCCGAGGAGCGCTACTCCCCTGGCGAGCGGTACGGCGCTGTCTACCAGATCAACTACCTCCGGTGCATCCTCTGCGGCCTGTGCATCGAGGCCTGCCCGACCAGGGCACTGACCATGACCAATGAGTACGAGCTGGCCGATGACAGCAGGGAGAGCCTGATCTGGACCAAGGAGCAGCTGCTCGCGCCGCTGCAGGCCGGCATGGAATCCCCGCCGCACCCGATGCGGCTCGGTGAGACCGAGGAGGACTATTACCGTCTCGGCCCGACCTTCGCCGCCGCGCAGTCGGCCGACGTCCTCGGCACGCTCGCCGCTGCCGCGGGACCGGCGCCGGAGGCCGGTACCCCCGAGCCTGGAGGTGCGCGGTGAGCCACCTGCTCGCGGCGGCGTCGAGCGCGGCCGCGACCACTCAGGACGTCACCTTCTGGGTGCTCGCCGTCGTCGCCGTTGCCGCGGCCCTCGGCATGATCCTGACCAGGCGCGCGGTGCACTGCGCGACGCTGCTCGCAGTCGTCATGCTGATCCTCGCCGCCATGTACGCGATGCAGGGCGCACCCTTCCTCGCCTTCGTCCAGGTGATCGTGTACACCGGCGCCGTGCTGATGCTGTTCCTCTTCGTCATGATGATCGTGGGCATCAGCGCGTCCGACTCGATCGTCGAGACGATCAGGGGGCAGCGGCTCGCGGCCGGCCTGGCCGGGATCGGGCTGCTCGTGCTGCTGAGCCTGATCGTGGGACACGCGGCCATCGGAACGGCCGCGCCGTCCGGGCCGCAGAATGGCGCGCGGAACGTCAACGACCTCGCGGCGCTGATCTTCACCAGATACGTCTTCCCCTTCGAGGTCACCAGCGCCCTGCTGATCACGGCCGCACTCGGCGCGATGGTGCTCGCGCACCGGGAGCGGACGAGCCCGAAGCCGACACAGCGGATCTTGTCGCGGCGCCGTGTGGCCAGCGGACGGCCTACGCCACTGCCAGGTCCCGGCACCTACGCGCAGCACAACGCCGTGGACATGCCGGCCCTGCTGCCCGACGGCTCGCCTTCGCGGCTGTCGGTCAGCGGCGTGCTCGCCAGCCGGGCGGCGGCGGCGCCCGCCGGCCAGGCGATCGGCGCCGAGGTGCTCAAGGCCGGCCAGCCGGTCGCCGCCGACCTGCTCGATCACCCGCAGGACGACCACGAGGAGGCACGGTGATCAGTCCGGCGCATTACGTCGCGCTTGCGGCGATCCTCTTCGTGATCGGTGGCGTCGGCGTTCTGGTTCGCAGGAACGCGCTTGTCGTCTTCATGTGCGTGGAGCTCATGCTGAACGCGGTCAACCTGGCGTTCATCGCGTTCGCGCGGCTGCACGGAAACCTGGACGGTCAGGTCATCGCCTTCTTCGTGATGGTTGTCGCGGCGGCCGAGGTCGTCGTGGGCCTCGCCATCCTGACCTCGATCTTCCGTACCCGCAGGTCAGCGTCGGTCGACGACGCCAGTCTGCTCAAGTATTGAACCTGGGGGCTCCGGGCCGCCTGGTCCAGCGAGCTCCCGCCGGCGGGGCGCGGCGTCCTGCCGGGTGCAAACAGAGGGGTTGGCAGTGACGGGCTCTCTTGCGGGCGCGCTGGCCCGGCCGGCGACGGCCCTGACCACGCTGCCGGCGGTCGGCGTGCAGCATTCGGCCTGGCTGCTGCTCGCGTTCCCGGCGGCCGGCGCGGTCATCTTGCTCTTCGGCGGCAAGCGCACGAACTCCTGGGGGCACCTGCTCGGCGTCGCCATGTCGCTGGCCTCGTTCGGGTATGCCGCGGTTGCCTTCTTCGCCATGCTCGGCTACCCGGCCGCTCAGCGCAGCCGCGACCTGAACGTCTACACCTGGATCCCGGCGATCGGCCATTTCCAGGTCAGCATCGGGCTGCTGCTCGACCCGCTGTCGATCTGCTTCGCGCTGCTGATCACCGGCGTCGGCTCGCTGATCCACATCTACGCGGTCGGCTACATGGGCCATGATCCCGAGCGGCGGCGGTTCTTCGGCTACATGAATCTCTTTATCGTGGCGATGCTGCTGCTCGTCCTGGCCGACAACTACGTGGCCCTGTACGCGGGCTGGGAGGGCGTGGGCCTGGCGTCCTATCTGCTGATCGGGTTCTGGCAGTACAAGCCGTCGGCCGCGGTCGCGGCCAAGAAGGCGTTCATCGCCAACCGGGTCGGTGACGCCGGGCTGTCGCTGGCGATCATGCTGATGTTCGCGCAGTTCGGCTCGGTCAGCTTCGCCGGAGTGTTCGGCGCCGTCGGGTCGGCGAGCCCGGGCGTGGTCACCGCGCTCGGGCTGCTGCTGCTGCTCGGCGCCTGCGGCAAGTCGGCGCAGCTGCCGCTGCAATCCTGGCTGCTCGACGCGATGGAGGGCCCGACCCCGGTCTCGGCCCTGATCCACGCCGCGACCATGGTCACCGCCGGCGTGTACCTGATCGTCAGATCCGCCCCGATCTACGACCTGTCGGCGAACGCCAGGCTGGTGGTCACGATCGTCGGGGCGGCCACGCTGCTGTTCGGCGCGATCATCGGGTGCGCCAAGGACGACATCAAGAAGGCGCTGGCCGGCTCGACCATGAGCCAGATCGGCTACATGATGCTGGCGGCCGGCCTCGGCCCGGCCGGCTACGCGCTGGCGATCGCCCACCTGCTCGCCCACGGCTTCTTCAAGGCCGGGCTCTTCCTCGGGGCGGGCTCGGTGAAGCACGCCATGAACGACGAGGTCGACATGCGCAGGTTCGGCGGCCTGGCCACCGTCATGAAGATCACCTTCGTGACGTTCACCTTCGGCTACCTGGCGATCATCGGAGTCCCGCCGTTCTCCGGGTTCTTCACCAAGGATCCGATCATCGAGGCCGCGTACGCCAAGGGCGGCACCTCGGGCGCCATTCTCGGCACCGCCGCGCTGCTCGGCGCGTTCATCACCGCCTTCTACATGACCCGGGTGATGCTGATGACCTTCGGCGGATCGCGCCGCTGGGACTCGGCCAGCCATCCGCACGAGGCACCGCCGGTCATGACCTCGCCGATGGTCATCCTCGCGGTCGGCTCGCTCTGCGCCGGCGGGTTCCTGATGCTCTCGAACCGGCTGATCGACTTCCTGGCACCGGTCGTCCACACGCCACAGCTGTCGCACGGGTTCTTCAGCCCGCTCAGCATCATCACGCTGGCGGGCGTGCTGGTGGCGGCGGGCGGCGCCTGGGCGATCTACGGGCGGCGCGAAGTACCGATCACGGCGCCGCGCGGAAGCCTGCTGACCATCGCCGCCCGCAAGGACCTGTACGGCGACGCGTTCAACGAGTCCGTGCTGATGCGGCCAGGCCAGTGGCTCACCAGGCTGTCGGTGTACTTCGACAACCGGGGCGTGGACGGCCTGGTCAACACCGTCGCCGCCACCATGGGCGGGACCTCGGGGCGGATGCGCAAGGTGCAGACCGGGTTCGTCCGCTCGTACGCCCTGTCCATGTTCGTCGGCGCAGTGCTGGTCATCGCCGCGCTGCTGCTGGTCCGGCTCTAGCTGTGAGAAGGCGCTGATCTGAGATGAGCAACTTTCCCTGGCTGACCGTCGCTGGGGCGATCCCGCTGGCCGGAGCGCTGGTCATCGGGCTCACGCCGGGCCGGCCAGCTCCGGCCGGCGAACCCGGCCAGCCAGCGCCGGCCGGCGAGGCCAGCAGGACGGCGGCGGTCGGCGAGCCCGGCAGTACGGCGCCAGACGGCGAACCGGGCCAGCCAGCACCGGGCGGCGACGCCGGCCGGCCCGCGCGGGACCTGCTCGTCAAGCGGATCGCGCTGGTCTTCAGCCTGGCCACGCTCGCTGTGACGATCGCGATGGCGGTGAGCTTCAAGCCAGGCGGCCCCCGATTCCAGTTCAGTCAGACCTATCAGTGGATCCCGCAGTTCGGCGTGCACTACGCCGTCGGTGCGGACGGCATCGCGCTGGTGCTTATCGTTATGACCGCGATCTTGATGCCGGTAGTCATCCTGGCGTCCTGGAACGATGCCGAGGGCGCCGCCAACCCGGCGGGCGAGCCGCCGCCGAGGCGCAGCGTGAAGACCTACTTCATCCTGCTGCTCGTGCTCGAGACCATGATGATCGGCGTCTTCGCCGCGACCGACGTGTTCCTGTTCTACGTCTTCTTCGAGGCGATGCTCGTCCCGATGTACTTCATGATCGGAAGCTACGGGGTCGGCCAGCGGCAGTACGCGGCGGTCAAGTTCCTGCTGTACAGCCTGCTCGGCGGGCTGCTGATGCTGGTCGCCGTGATCGCGCTGTACGTCTACTCCACGTCAGGCGGCCGGCCTGGCACGTTCCTGTTCCTGCCGCTGACCCATCTGGTGCTGAGCTCGGCGGCCCAGAAATGGCTTTTCCTCGGTTTCTTCGTCGCCTTCGCGATCAAGGCGCCGCTGTGGCCGTTCCATACCTGGCTGCCCGACGCCGCCACGGCCGCGCAGCCGGGCGCCGCCGTCCTGCTGGTCGGCGTGCTCGACAAGGTCGGCACGTTCGGCATGATCCGGTACTGCCTCGACCTGTTCCCTGGCGGGTCGCACTACTTCACGCCGCTGATCATCGCGCTGGCTGTGATCGGGATCCTGTACGCGGCCGTGGTCGCGATCGGCCAGGCCGACCTGAAGCGGCTGATCGCCTACACGTCGATCTCCCACTTCGGCCTGATCACGCTCGGCATCTTCGCGATGACCAGCCAGGGACAGGTCGGCGCCACCCTCTACATGGTCAATCACGGGTTCGCCACCGGCGCGCTGTTCCTGATCGCCGGGTTCATGATCGCCCGCCGCCGGTCTCAGCAGATCGCCGACTACGGCGGCGTGCAGAAGGTCGCGCCGGTGCTGGCCGGCCTGTTCCTGATCTCCGGCCTGGCCGGGCTGGCGCTGCCCGGGCTCTCCACCTTCGTCAGCGAGTTCCTTGTGCTGATCGGGACCTTCACCCGATACGAAGTGCCCGCGGTGCTGGCCACCGTCGGCATCATCCTGGCGGCGATCTACATCCTGTGGATGTACCAGCGCACCATGACCGGGCCGGTCCGCGACGAGGTCGCCACGATGCCTGACCTGCGGGCCCGCGAGCTGTGGGCGGTCGGCCCGCTGATCGCGCTCGTCATCGTGCTCGGCGTGTACCCCAAGCCGGTCATCGACGTGATCAACCCGGCGGTTCACCAGACGCTGGTCCAGGCGCACTCGACCGACCCGGCGCCGCCCCATCCGGCGAGCGCCGTCAAGAATGGGAGTCAGCCGTGACCGGGTCCATCGCCGCGCTCGCGCCGGTCATCCCGGCGCCGCGGATCGAGTACGGGCAGCTCTCGCCGATGCTGCTGGTCTTCGCCGCCGCCGTGGCAGGCGTGCTGGTCGAGGCGTTCGCGCCGCGCCCGCTGCGCCGGGTGCTGCATCTGGCCCTCACCCTCGGCAGCCTGGCCGGGGCCTTCGTGCTGACCATCGCCGTCGCGGCCAGCAATCTGTTCGCCGGCGGCAGTCCTGGCCACGTGGCGGCGGTCGGCTCGGTCGCCGTGGACCGGCCGACGCTCTTCATCCAGGGCACGATCTGCGTGCTGGCGTTCATCAGCGTGCTGCTGATCGCCGAGTCATCGCATGAGGTCAGCGCGTTCACGGCGCAGGCCGCCGCGGTGCCGGGCAGCGCCGAGGAGCGGGAGGGGCTGCTCGCCGGGATCAGCCACACCGAGGTCTACCCGCTGACCCTGTTCGCGGTCGGCGGGATGCTGCTGTTCCCGGCGTCGAACGATCTGCTCACCATGTTCGTCGCCCTCGAGGTGCTGTCGCTGCCGCTGTACCTGCTCTGCGGGCTGGCCCGCCGGCGTCGGCTGCTGTCCCAGGAAGCAGCGATGAAGTACTTCCTGCTCGGCGCGTTCTCCTCGGCGTTCTTCCTGTTCGGCGTGGCGATGCTGTACGGCTTCTCCGGGTCGGTGCGGCTGTCCGCGATCGCGGCTGCTGCCTCGGCTAACACGTCGAGCTCGGTGCTGCTCTACGCGGGGATCGCGCTGCTCGGCGTCGGGCTGCTGTTCAAGATCGGCGCGGTGCCCTTCCAGAGCTGGAAGCCCGACGTCTACCAGGGCGCACCTACCCCGGTCACCGCGCTGATGGCCTCATGCACGCTGGTCAGCGCGTTCGGCGCGCTGCTGCGGGTGTTCTACGTGGCCTTCGGCCAGCTGACCTGGGACTGGCGTCCGCTGATGTGGGCCGTGGCGATCGTCACGATGCTGGGCGGCTCGATCATCGCGATCACGCAGACCGACGTCAAGCGGCTGCTCGCCTATTCGTCGATCGCCCAGGCGGGGTACGTCCTGACCGGGGTCGTCGCCGCGACCACGGCCGGGCTGTCGAGCAGCATGTTCTACCTGGCCGCCTACGGCATCGCGGCGATCGGCGCCTTCGCGGTGGTCACCCTGGTGCGCGACCACGGCGGCGAGGCGGCGCACCTGTCTAGCTGGGCCGGGCTCGGCAAGCGCTCGCCACTGGTGGCCGGGGTCTTCGCCTTCTTCCTGATCGCGTTCGCCGGCATCCCGCTGACCAGCGGATTCACCGGGAAGTTTGCCGTGTTCCAGGCGGCGATCGCGGGCGGCGCGCTGCCCCTGGTGGTGATCGGAGTGCTGAGCAGCGCGATCCTGGCGTTCCCCTATGTTCGCGTGATCGTGCTGATGTTCTTCAGCGACCCGGCGCCCGACGGGCCAGCGGTGGTGCGGCCGAGCGCCTTCACCGTCTCAGCGGTCGGTGTCGGCGTGCTGGCGACGCTGGTCCTGGGCGTGGCCCCCGAGCCGTTGCTGAGCCTGGCTCATCACGCCGCGGCTCAGCTATTCGTGCGTTGATGTCGCCATTGTCGGCTAATTGGCCGCGGGGCCTTGACCATCGCGGCGTGCCGTGCCTTTATCTTGGGGATTACCTGGCAACCGGGCCGCCCGTGCCGGATCGGCGGCCGCCGCAGGCAGACCGATGGGGGATGCAGTGATCACCGCCCTTCCCGTGGAACTCTCCGATGCCGCGCTGGCGGCCGACGTCGTCGAGGGCCTGGCGATGGTGGAGACCGGCCTGCGGGAGGCCGCCAAGGCGCAGCACGAATTGCTGAACGAGACCTCCGCGTACCTGATCGACGCCGGAGGAAAGCGCCTGCGCCCCATGCTGGTCCTGCTCGCCGCCCAGTTCGGCAATGCGCGGGACGAGCGGGTCGTTCCTGCCGCGGTCGCCATGGAGCTGACCCATCTGGCGACGCTCTACCACGATGACGTGATGGACGAGGCGGATGTCCGGCGCGGAGTCCTGAGCGTGCACTCGCACTGGGACAATTCGGTGGCGATCCTCACCGGCGATTTCCTGTTCGCCCGCGCCTCATCGATTCTCGCCGGTCTCGGCCCGGAAGCCGTCAGGATCCAGGCTGAGACCTTCAGCCGGCTGGTCAGCGGCCAGATCGCCGAGACGATCGGCCCGCGGCCCGGCCAGGATGCGCTGGACCACTACATGGGCGTCGCTACCGAGAAGACGGCTTCGCTGATCGCCACCTCCGGGCTTTTCGGGGCGATGTTCTCCGGTGCCCCGGCCGACGTCGTGGCCAGGATCGCGCCTGCCTGCGCCGCGTTCGGCGTAGCCTGGCAGCTCTCCGACGACGTCCTTGACATAGCCAGCGACTCCGACCAGTCAGGCAAGACGCCGGGAACGGACCTGCGCGAAGGCGTCAGGTCGCTCCCGGTGCTGTACGCGCTCCGGTCAGCCGGCCCCGGCGACGCCCGGCTCGTCGAACTGCTCAGCTGCGGTGAGCTGACCGATCCCGGCATGCACGCTGAGGCGCTCGCACTACTGCGTGCGCACCCGGCGATGGCGATGGCCCGAAGGGACGTGCGGCACTGGGCGGACCTCGCGAGAGGCGAGATCGTCGGCCTGCCGGATGCGCCGGCCAAGGCCGCGTTCGAGACGCTCTGTGATTTCGTGACCGACCGCACGGGCTGACGAGCCCGCACGGGCACTGCCCGCGCCGCCGTCCTGGACCGCACCGCGGGGCGGCGGCGACCGACGGGAATGCCGCTGCCTCCGGCCGTGGTTGCAGCATGCGAGGCGGATCTGGCTGCGCGGGATATCCCCTGGCTGATCAGGTCGCCGGTCGGTAGCATCGCCCGGAATCACCGGACTCCGGGCGCGGAGGAGGCAGTCATGGGACTCTTCGGTACGCACAGGACGCGGATGGTCTCGGCGGACGGGGCGCTGCCTGGGCGTCCGGAACCGACGCGGGTTCCCGACCGGCACGAGGTGCTCGGCAGCGGGCTGCGCCCGCCGTACCCGGCCGGAACCGAGATCGCCGAGTTCGCCCTCGGCTGCTTCTGGGGTGCGGAGCGGACGTTCTGGCAGCTACCAGGGGTTGTCTCCACCTCGGTCGGCTACCAGGGCGGGTTCACGCCGAACCCGAGCTATGAGGAAGTGTGCAGCGGCAGGACCGGGCACGCCGAGGCGGTCAGGGTGGTCTTCGACCCGGACGTGATCTCCTACGGCGAGCTGCTCAGGGTGTTCTGGGAATCGCACAACCCGACCCAGGGCATGCGTCAGGGCAACGACGTCGGGACGCAGTACCGTTCCGCCATCTTCTGGCACTCCCAGGAGCAGAAGGCAGCCGCCGAGCAGTCGGCCGCCGACTACCAGCAGCGGCTGACCGAGGCCGGCTACGGCACGATCACCACCGAGATCCTCCGGGCGCCGGAGTTCTACTTCGCCGAGGACTACCACCAGCAGTACCTGTCAAGCGGCAAGAACCCGTACGGGTACTGCCCGGACCACGGGACGGGCGTGTCCTGCCCGATCGGCGTCGTGAAGGCCAGCGGTCCGCTCGGGAGCGTGAAGGCAGACGGCTGACGGCCGGGCGCTGGTCGCCCGGCAGCTCGTGCTTGCTGAGCGACACGGTCGCGTGATCGCGGCCTTTCCGATGATCCGGACGCCGCGAACTCTGTAGCCACAAAATTGTGATACATTGAGGTCATGCCCACCGCGGACGCGCATGCAGTCGGTCTGAGGGATCTGCGTCACCACACGAGCGAGGTGCTGGCGCGGGTCCGGCACGGCGAGACTGTCGATGTCACCGAGCATGGGCGGCTCATCGCGCGCATCGTGCCCGTGGGGGAACGCGAGCCAACGCCGATTCTCGCACGCTTGGTGGCCACCGGGCGCGCGACCCTTGCCCGTCGGCCTGGCTACCGGCCGCGCATGCGCCCTGGAGATGGCACGGACACGCTTTCCGGGGCTGTCGCGACGATGCGCGGCGAGGAACGCTGGTGAGCCTCTACTACGCCGACACATCTGCCGTCATCAAGCTCCTGGTCGAGGAGACGGACTCCAAGGCGTTCGCAGCGTTCTATGACGCGCACGCCGACGCTGCGTGGGTCAGTTCGGCGCTGCTACGGATCGAGGTCACCCGCGCGGTTGCCCGCGCTCTGCCTGCGCTGCTGCCCGACGCCATTGACCTGCTCCTCGCGTTCTCCTGCATCGTGATCGATGACGACATCGTGGAAGGGGCGATGAACGAGCCCGACCGCGGGCTCCGGTCCCTCGACGTGATCCATCTCGCGACCGCGCGCGTCCTCGCGCCGGAGCTTGACGCCCTGGTCACCTACGACGAGCGGCTGATCAGGGCCGCCGCGGATGCCGGCCTGCGAACGACCTCGCCTCGGGACTGACGCCTCGCCGAACGTTCCGACAGCTACCGCCGGCACTGTCAGTACCTGTCCGACATCAAGACCCGTACGAGTAATGTCCATGCGATTTGTGCCGGTATGCGGACCATGCTCAGCCGGGTCCGCCATGCTGGCGAAGCGCGGTCGAGGTTGTCTGAGCGGCTTCAGCGGACGGGGAGGCAGGCCCCGGCCTGGGCATCGTCGGCTGGCTCCGGCCAGGGCAGCACCATGAGGGTGGGCCACTGGCGTCGCCATCGCCGGGTCTTGGCTTCGTAGACGTTCCGGGGCGCCAGGACCGGGTTGGGGCGCACGACGAGGTTGAATACGTCGGCAAATCCGTGCGGCGCGTAGATGCGCCAGGTTCCTTCGGAGTCGAGCCGGATCCCGAGGCAGGCGGTCGTTGCCTCGAAGGTGTCGATCGCGGCCTCGGCGGACTCGTGCGGCGGGCAGGGAACGCCGAATTTCTGCTCGTACCACAGATGGACCCGGGCCTGGTTGCGGATCTGGACCGGGACCGGCAGGTGATGGAAGATCTTGTCTCCGGCCCGGATGACGGCATCCTCGGCTTCCCAGGACAAGTCCGAGGAGTCGAAGTAGCCGAGGTCGTAGTCCAGGATCCCGGCCTCCGGCGGCTGGCCTGTGACGACGTTCCAGATCGTCTGGTACAGGCATCCAGCAGTCAGGTACCAGCCGGGCAGTTCCATCCCGGCGGCCCGGCCCAGCACCTCAGTCAGCGTGCGGTTGCGGCTGAGCCCGGCCCGGAAATGCTCCACCTGCTGGTCGACAGGGAGCTGACCGATTCGCATGTTCCCTCTCTATCAGCCACGCTGGCCGCACGGGCGGGTCGTCCGGGCAGACGGCTGACCGAGTACTCTGCACGGCATGGCCAGTGCCGATCAGTCACCACCGATCCCGGACTCGCCGCAGGCCAGTCCGTCTGTGGCCGGCGGCGATGAGGCAGCGCAGTCGCGTGGGCCCTTCAGGCGGCAGTTGGCAGCCGGGACCTGGGTTGGCTCCCTGGTCTGCGTGCCTTTCTTGCTGGCCCTGATTTACCTGGCCGTGCGGGCCGGGCAGCACCACGGATGGGGAATGCTCGCCGGGTACATCGGTATCGTCCTGGTCTTCCTGAGCATTCCGGCCGGGGGGATGAAGCGGCTTGGCCAGGTCGTCAGGAGACGGAAGCCCCCGAACCGCCAGCCAGGCTGATCTGAGTCGCTCTGGAAGAACGAGGATTGCCCAGCGGCTGACCCGCGGCCACCGCACCGGCGGCCGCGGGGAAGATCGCCGCCAGCTCACGCCGGTGCCCGCCCCGCCCGATGGGCCGGCCGCAGATCACCGGCTGGCCGGGGACAGCGCCATGGTTGACAGGAAACCAATTGGTTTCCTATTGTGACTGGCATGGACCTGGTGTTCCGGGCGCTGGCCGACCCGACTCGGCGGGCGCTGCTGGACGAGCTGTTTGCCCGTGATGGTCAGACGCTCGTGTCACTGACGGCGCGGCACGACATGACGCGCATCGCGGTCGCGAAGCACCTGAAGATCCTCGAAGACGCCGGGCTTGTCGTGAGCATAAGGCGGGGCAGGGAGAAGCTGCACTACCTCAACCCGGTCCCGATCCGCCTGCTGCATGACCGGTGGGTGAGCAAGTACACCGAGTCATGGGTCGCTGGCCTGGCCGGCCTGAAGCACGATCTGGAGGAGCGCATGGAGAAGGTATTCGAGATCTACATTCGCACGACGCCCGAACGGCTGTGGGAGGCGATCACCGACCCGGCGATCCGCAGGAAGTACCACTTCGGTGCCAGCGTCGAGTCGGACTGGGCCGCCGGATCGCCCTACCGGCTGGTTCACCCGGGAGCGGAGCGGCCGCTGGTCGAGGGCGAGAACCTCGTCGTGGAGCCGCCGCGCCGGCTCGTGCAGACAATGCGCGCCCTGTGGGGAGCTGACGCGGAGCGGGCGGGCACGTCGCGGGTTACCTGGGAGATCGAGCAGGTCGGCGACTCCTGCCGGCTGACCTTGGTGCACGATCAGCTGCCAGACGGCGCGTCAGCTCAGCTGTACGGCGGATGGCCGATGATCCTCTCCGGCCTGAAGACCTGGCTCGAAACCGGCGAGCTGCTGACGACCCCGGGCTCGCTGATGTACCAGGACAAGCGATGACGACGACCCGCGAGGGCAGCAATGTGGCCGTGCGCCAGCGAGGCATCGAAGTCGGCGACCTGCTGCGCTGGCCGGGGGTCCCGCCCATGCTCGAGTTCTCCGACCCGGACGGCAACCGATTCGAGTTCTCCGACCCGGACGGCAACCGATTCGAGATCGTAGCGAACCGATGACCCGCGGGACCTTCGCCTCTCCCGGCGCTGGTCAGATCGGACCAGGATCGGGTCCATGAAGAAAGTACCGGACGGAGCGCGCAGAGGCTCGCACGCAGGGGTTCTTGCCAGTTGCGGGAACGCTGATCATACTTGACATATGGCAGGCGATAAATCCATTCCTATGTCAACCACGGAATTCCTGCCGGGGGCGCAGGACAAAGATCGTGTAGTTGTGCGCAGCTTTCTGACGTGGCGTTACTCGCGGAAATCGGTTGGCGCAGCGCTGGATTCGCTTGAGAACTGGGCGCGTAAGAATGACTATGACGCGGTCGTCGGCGTCCGGATCACCGCGGCTCCATACGTGCGCTCGCTAGGGACGGAAATGGGCTGGATCTGTTACGGAACCGCGATTAAGTGGTCCGCCGAATAACTCGCGGCGGAACGCCCCTGATTCCGCTCTCAGGCTCGTCGCGAACGCTCCCGCTCACGGGCAGCGCGGCTGCCGCCCGGTCAGCCGGATCGGACCTGCCCCGGGCAGGTGATCAGGGTCGTGACGAGTCCTGCCGCTGGCCGCGTTCCTGCCCGACGGGCATGGCCGCTCGTCCACGGTGAGTAGATCTACTCAGCCTGATGACGGATGTCTGGCTGGCAGCCAGCCCGGCAGCATCGCTCTCACCTAACGTGATTGGCCGGATACCGGCCGCACCGTGAGAGGTAAGTCACAGTGCCCGCAGACGATCTGGCGTGGTCGGCGTGCCGGTGAGCGGCACGACGTCGCCGGTCAGCTTCAGCACGCCCGCGGTGGTGCTGAAGTTCGATCCGAACGTCATGCACCATGGCGGGCTTGGCGTCATCCGCACGCTCGGGCGGCTCGGGATACCCGTCTACGGCGTTCACGAAGGACCGTGGGCGCCGGCCGCGGCATCGAGGTACCTGCGGGGCCGCTGCTTCTGGCAGCCCCGTCCGGAGAACGCGGATCGGGTCCTGGCCGGGCTGCTGCGGCTGGCCGAGCGCATCGCCCGCCCGGCCGTCCTGCTGGCGACGGACGATGCCGGTGCGATCTTCCTCGCCGAGCACGGGGCCAGCCTGCGGCCGGCCTTCCTCTTCCCTGACCCGCCAGCCAGTCTTCCGCGGCAGCTGGCCGGCAAGCACTCCCTGCACGAGCTCTGCCGCGAACTTCGGTTTCCCTGCCCTGAGGCCGCCGTGCCGTGCTCGCTTGCGCAGGCTCGCGGGTTCGCGGCTGACGCGGGGTTTCCGCTGATCGCGAAGCTCACCGCGCCGTGGAGCGATGGCAGCGCAAAGCTGCGCAGCACCTCGATCGTGGCCGATGCCGGGCAGCTGGCCGAGACCTACCAGGCCGCCGCGCGAGCCGGCGCCGGGCTGATGCTCCAGGAGTTCATCCCCGGCGGGGACGGGCACGACTGGTTCTTCCACGGCTACTGCGCTGTCACCTCGACGTGCCGGCCGGCCTTCACCGGTGTCAAGGTTCGGTCCTACCCGGCGCACGCCGGGCTGACCACTCTCGGCCGCTCGACGCTGAACGTCCGGTTGCGTGATCAGATCACCGTGCTGCTCAGCCAGCTCGGCTACCGCGGGGTCCTCGATCTCGATCTGCGCTTGGACCGCCGGGATGGCCAGTACAAGCTGCTCGATTTCAACCCCAGGCTCGGAGCCCAGTTCCGGCTCTTCCGCGACTCCGCCGGAATCGACGTCGCCACGGCCTGCTACCTGGACCTGACCGGCCAGGCGATTCCGGCGGGCGAGCAGGTGACTGGGCGGTCTTTTCTGGTGGAAAACTACGACCCGCTGGCCGCGGTCGGCTACTGGCGGCGCGGGGAGCTCGGGCCGAGGGCGTGGCTTCGGTCACTGCGCGCGGTCGACGAGGTCGCCTGGTTCGCGACCGATGACCTTCGGCCGTTCGGCCTGATGTGCCTGCGGATGGGCTGGCGACTTGCGACCCGGCCGCTGGCCAGGACGCGGCCTGGCGTTCGGGCGCCCTCGACCAGGCAGCCGCTTTCCAGCAGGCGGTCACCGTCCAGCAGGCAGTCGTCTTCTAGCGGGCAGTCGTCTTTGAGCGGGCAGTCACCGTCCAGCAGGCAGTCGTCTTCTAGCGGACAGTCGTCTTTGAGCGGGCAGTCATCTTCGAGCGGACAGGGGACGTGAGCATGAGCGATGCCGTCGAGGTAGCGATCGTAGGAGCGGGACCGTACGGGCTCTCGCTCGCGGCGCACCTGCGTGCCGCGAACGTTCAGTTCCGGCATTTCGGCCTGCCAATGCGGCTGTGGCAGGCGGCGATGCCGCAGGGCATGTACCTCAAGTCCCAGGGCTTCGCGTCGAACCTGTCGGATCCAGCGGGCACCCACACCCTGGAGAACTTCTGCAAGGCGACCGGCCGCGGCTACGCGAGCTACGGCCGGCCCGTGCCCCTGGACACATTCGTCGCCTACGGACGATGGTTCGCCTCCGAGCACGCCCAGGACCTGGAGGAGACTCTGGTCACCAGCATCGCCCGCCGGGCTGGCGAGTTCGAGCTCACGCTGGTCGGCTCCGAGATCGTGCGCGCCCGCAGGGTAGTCGTCGCGGCCGGTGTCGAGCATTTCGCCTACCTGCCCGAGCCGCTGTCCGCGCTGCCAAGCTCGGCCTGCACCCACAGTTCGGCGCACGCCGACCTTGGCGCGCTCAGCGGCCAGGAAGTGATCGTGGTGGGCGCCGGCCAGTCGGCGCTGGAGTCCGCCGCGCTGCTGCACGAGAACGGCGCCGATGTCCGGCTAGTCGCTCGGCGGAGCAGTCTTTCCTGGAACGGCGAGCCGCTCGCGCCAGACCGCCCGCTGCGGCAGCGGCTGGCCGAGCCCGAGGCTGGTCTCGGCTCTGGCTGGAATACCTGGTTCTACTCGAACCACCCGGACCTATTCCGGCATCTGCCGCGGGCCACCCGGGTGCGCCGGGCGCGCACCGCTCTCGGGCCGGCCGGCGCGTGCTGGCTGCGCAGCCGGGTGGAAGGGCAGTTCCCGATCCACACCGGGCAGGCAGTGCGCGCGGCACGACAGCAGGGCGGCGGTGTTCAGCTGGATCTGACGGCGGCCGACGGGTCGCGCAGCCAGCTCACCGCCGACCACGTGATCGCGGCCACCGGCTATCGCGCCGACCTGACCCGGCTGCCGTTCCTCGGCACGGAGCTGCTCGCCGACATCAGGACCCTGGCCGGCAGCTCGGTCGTCGGTCCCGACTACCAGTCGTCAGTCCGTGGCCTGTACTTCATCGGGCCTGCCGTGGCACCGACGTTCGGGCCGGTCATGCGCTTCGTCTACGGCTCACGGCACGCCGCCACGGCGGTGGCTGCCCGGCTGGCCAGCAGCGCCGGCGGCATGCGCAGGGCGACCGCGGCAGCAGGCCGATGATCGCTGCCTGCCACGGCCAGCGTGCCATGCGGGACGGGTGCTGCCAGAGTGCTGCGGCCGAGCGGGACGAACTGGTTGCCGCAGGTCAGGCTCGGTCGGCTGCCGGAGCACGCGCCGGGCTGGCGATCAAGGGCCGGGCCGGGCCGGCCGCCGGAGCACAGGCTGGGCCGGTTGTCCCGGAACTGCCATCCCGGCGCCCATGCGCCACTCCTGCCTGCTCGCCGGCCGCCCGGCGCCTGAAGCGGGGTTTCGACCTGCTCGTCGCGGTCCCCTCGCTGATGATCGCGCTTCCCCTGCTGACGCTGCTGGCCGTCGCGATCTGGCTGGAGTCCGGTCAGTCGCCGTTGTTCCGTCAGGTCAGGGTTGTCGGCGAGGACCGGCGTGCGGTGATCTGGAAGCTGCGCACCCTGACCGGTCACGACGATCCTGACACCTCGTGGACCGTGCCCGCGCGGCACAGCACGCGGCTGGGACGCTGGCTGCGCGTCACCCACCTGGACGAGCTGCCGCAGCTTGTGAACGTCCTGCGCGGCGAGATGTCGCTGGTTGGGCCGAGACCGGAGCGACCGCATTTCGCCGAGCGGTTCGGGCGCGACATCGACGGATACCGCGACCGGACCAGGATGCCGGCCGGAATGACCGGCTGGGCACAGGTGCACGGCCTGCACGGCGACACCTCCATCGCGGAGCGCGCCCGATTCGACAATCAGTACATCGATTGCTGGTCGCTCTGGCTCGACCTGATCATCCTGGCGCGAACGCTCGCCGCGCCGATCCGCCGACCGGCTCCCGCTCCTCGACCGGCTCCCGCTCCTCGACCGGCTCCTGCTCGACCGGCTTCTGCCTGGTGGGTGTCTTCCGCTCGGCGACTGGCTTCTGCCCGGCGCGTGACGAGAGCCGCCGTCTTGTCAGGAGGCGCGGGGACCGCCGGAATAGTCCGGGCTCATTCAATCAGTGGAGGCCAAGTCACCCTGATGACGGAGCAATCCGCGGAACCCGGCTCGTAACGTTGCTGGCGCGCTCGCGCATTTGATTCACGCATTCATGCCAAGGGGGGACGCTGCATAGTGCCCGAACACCGTCTTTCGCTCGCCATTAACGGCCGTGAGTACCAGCTGCACCGAAGGCTGGTCACGTTCGAGCCGGACGGCGCGGACTCCGACGACGGAGCCGCCGTCCCGCGTCCTGCGGCGAACTGGTCGGCGGCGATCGTGGGTCTCGGCTATGTGGGCCTGCCGACCGCGCTGGCATTGCACGGCCGGTGCCCGAGAATCATCGGGATCGATATCAGCAGGCAGCGGCTGCGCGACATATCGTCGCGCCGAGCCGATCTGGCGGAGTCCTACCTGCCGCAGCTCGACGCGGCGCTTGACGACGGCAGCCTGGAGCTGACCGACGACCCCGCCGCTGTGGCTGAGGCCGACGTAGTGATCATCTGCGTGCCGACTCCGGTGGACGCCGCTCACGTACCTGACCTGGCCGCGCTGCGCAGTGCCTGCCTGGCCGTCGTCGGGCACGCGCGTTCGGGCCAGACGATCATTCTCACCTCGACCAGCTTCGTCGGCACGACCAGGGAACTGCTCTGCGAGCCGCTCGGCGAGCGTGGCCTGCGCGCCGGGACGGACGTGTTCGTCGCTTTCAGCCCGGAGCGGATCGATCCTGGCAACCCCGATCACCGGCAGGAGGAGACGCCACGGGTGGTCGGCGGCGCGACCGAGGAGTGCGGCGCCAGGGCGGGCTGGGTGATCAGGCAGCTGACCGACGTCGTCTACCTGGTCAGCTCGCCGGAGGCGGCCGAGGCGACCAAGCTCTACGAGAACATCTTCCGCGCGGTCAGCCTGGCGCTCGCCAACGAGTTCGCGGATGCGTGCGGCCTGCTGGGGCTGGACCCGATCGAGGTGACCCTGGCGGCCGGGACGAAGCCCTATGGCTTCCTCGGCGCCTTCCCCGGACCTGGCGTGGGCGGCCACTGCATTCCGTGCGATCCGTACTACCTGCTCTGGCAGCTCGGCAGGCAAGACCGGGCCGCGCCGCTGATCGAGCAGGCGATGAAGTCGATCGCGCTTCGCCCTGGTCGGGTGGTGGAGCGGACCGGCGAGGTGCTCGCCGAGGCCGGACTGCGGCTCGGCGGGTCCAGAGTGATCGTCATCGGAGTCAGCTACAAGGCCGGCGTGCAGGATCTGCGCGAGTCGCCGGCCCTGCCGATCCTCGCCGGGCTGATCGCCGGCGGCGCCGACGTCCGCTACTACGATCCGCTGATCCCCGACATCCAGCTGGACGACGGGCGGTCGCTGCGCAGCGAGCCCGAGCCGTGGGGCGCCGAGTGGGACCTCGCGGTGATCCACACGCTGCATCCGGGGGTCGACTACTCGTGGGTGCAGGACTGCCCGCAGGTGCTCGACGCCACGTACCAGTTCGACGGCGCCAAGCGCCGCGCGGTGGTCTGATGACCAGCCCGCCGATCGCCAGCGACAGCGCCCTGGCCGTCCGGCCGAGCCTGCGCACGCTGCCGCTGATCCTGATGTACCACGCGGTAGCCGATCCGGCCTCCGATCCCCATCGGCTCGCCGTGACGCCGGCCAGGTTCGCCGAGCAGATGGCATGGCTGGCCGGCCGGGGACTGCGTGGGGTCGGCATGGGCGCGCTCGTCGACGCGATGCGTGCGGGCTGCCAGCGCGGGCTGGTCGGCATCACGTTCGACGACGGCTACGTCAGCGTGCTCGACGCGGCGCTGCCCGTGCTGCGGCGGCATGGTTTCGGCGCGACCGTATTCGTGATCTCGGACCTGCTCGGCCGCACCAACGAATGGGACCGGCCTGGCGAGCGTGACCGGCCTGGCGAGCGTGACCGGCCTGGCGAGCG
>Ga0209415_10001401_pt1 | contig 46257 bp, 40 predicted proteins | sample PeaSoiSIISIP2007_FD_187696 | JGI IMG/M metagenome (GOLD analysis project Ga0209415, IMG submission 187696) | Peat soil microbial communities from Weissenstadt, Germany - SII-SIP-2007 (SPAdes) (version 2) | ecosystem: Environmental > Terrestrial > Soil > Wetlands > Peat | place: Germany... | reverse complement strand
CATCATGGTAATACTCCTTAAAGGTTGGGTTGGGGTGTGAGCATCTTCGTTACGCTCACAGGAACTAACGCAAGGGGTGTGCCAACCCACGATAGGAGCGCCGAGAACAACAATAAGCGCCTGAAAAATATAACAATGATTTGCAGTGAGCCGAGCATTTCTCAATCTGCATTGCAAAGAGATGTTTGGCGCCAGAAAACACAATTCAGGCCAACTGTTCGCCATAATAAAACGCGTCAAGTCCAATCGACCAGCGCGTTGGCCACATCCTTGCCAAGGAAGATGGCGGCCATGCCAAGGCACGGGCGTTGATCGGCCAGCGCCGCTGCGGCCTTGTCCCCCCGGGGCAGCGCCGACCTTGGCGACGCGGCGCCCGAGGCCCGTATCCACGGATCGTCGATTCCGGCACGTACCGCCGCACCGTGTTTACTTGCCCATCTGCGGGGCTATCTCCCGATCCCCAACCCGCGTGCCGGGTCAATATCCGAACGTCCTGCTTGCTCCTAGGTCAACATGGGTGGCCAAAAAGCCGCCATCGTCACCCAGGTGGGTCAGTTTTACTTCGGCGCGGTCGGTCAGTTCTGCGTCGGTGGTGACAGTCGCGAGCAGACCAACAAATTCCTCGCGAACTGTTGCCTGACACCCATCAATCACGAGCCACCAGCAATCCTCGGAGAACTCGAAGCGAAAGCCATTTCTCCTTCTTTTTCAATATGTTCCCGCAACTCCGCGCGGTCGCGACAACGGTTGGCACGGCGCTTGCAGTGTATGTGCTCAACACTCAGTCCAACCAACGACTTTTATTAATTTCAACCCTTATGGAGAAAATCATGGCCATCACGAAAATCATCGATCTACCCAGCAGCCGTGCCCTGGACTACAAGGCCAGGTTGGCCATCAGCGGCGCAGGTGCCGGGGACTGGGTCATCAACGCTTTCCCGGCTTGGGTCGCCCCGGCCCCCATGCCCGGGGGTGTCGAGGTGTTCAACTTTAACAACTACACGTACATCGGACAGATGGTCAATCAGACCACCAACGTGGCAATCAGCAATTCGGGCGCCAATTCGACCAACACGGCGGTGCTGCTGACCTCCCTCGGCAACACGGGCCGCTGAGCGAAGCTGGCCTGATCCGCGAGATCAACGAGGATGCCTGCGTCGATCAGCCCGAGCGCGGACGCAGGGCGATCGCCGACGCAATGGGTGGCCATGCGCTGGGCGAGTTCGCGACCCGCCTGGCCACCGCCGACGACATGGCCGACAACTGACGCTCCAGATTGAGAACTTCAACGTCCAGAAGTCGGCCTCCGGCGTTAGAATCACGGCCCGCCCGGCTCAGAATGCGCTGACCCTCGACCTCGCTCGCATCCCACTGCGTCCGTATAGTAGCCAGCCCCGAAGGCGATCCCGTGAGCATCGAATCCAAAGACCGGGACAACAGCAAGTTGAAAATCAAGGACTTACAAAACAGCACCTTAAGAATCGAGGACTTACAAACTACCAGCTCGTTTCGGTGGACATCGGCCTCCCGCTCCCACCCAGGCCGGGTCCGCCAGGTCAACGAGGATGCCTGTCTCGACCAGCCCGAGCACGAACTTTGGGCCGTCGCCGACGGCATGGGCGGACATTCGATGGGTGAGTTTGCAAGTCGCCTGGCGGTGCACAGCCTAATGGACCTGCCGACGCCGGCAAGCCTCGAGCAGCGGGTCAACGCTGCAAGGGAGCGGCTGCAGGAAGCCAATCGCCACCTTCGTGCCGAGGCGCTGCGGCGCAAAACGCCGATCATCGGCACCACCATCGCGGTGCTGCTCGCCGCCGGGCGTCGTTGCGCCTGCCTGTGGGCCGGCGACAGCCGCATCTACCTGTACCGGGCCGGGCGCCTGAGCCAGTTAACGCGCGACCACAGCCACGTCGAAGCCGCGCGCTCGCGACACGTTTCGAGCTCGGACGACACGCCGGTGCGCCCGCGGGCGAACCTGATCACGCGCGGGCTCGGGTGCGACGACACGCTGGAGCTCGATGAGGTCACGATCGAATTGCTCGACGGCGACATCTTCCTGCTGTGCAGCGACGGGCTCAGCAACGAGGTCAGCGAGCTGTCGATCGAGCAGGCTTTGCTGCCGCGCATTTGCACTCTGGCGTGCGACGCGCTGCTCGAAATGGCGCTGCAGCGCGACGCCAGCGACAACATCACCGCCGTCGTGGTGGACGCCGAAGACTTGAGCAGCCCGGACCGGACCGTGCTGCGTCCGGCGCCGTAGGACCGCTCAAATCGCCTTGTCGGCGCGCGCCGCCGCGCGAAATTCCTTCGACTGAATGCCGTGCTTCTTCAGCAGCACCTGAACGTGCGATCGGTTCATGTTGCAACGCTTGGCCAGCTCGATCACGATGCCGCCGACTTCCTGCAGTCCTCGCTCGAGAAACTCGCGCTCGGCCAAGTCGCTTGCGATACGCTTGGCCTCGCTGAGCGCATCGGCGCTCAGCGATTGCCCATCGCCGCCCGATTCCGGACCCGCTGCGGCCCGCGCCTGCGACGCCGGCCGGATATCGGCGGGCAGGTGCTCCAGATCGGCCGTCTGCCCCGCAAGGCACGAGAGTCGGTAGACGATGTTGCGCAGCTCGCGGATGTTGCCCGGATAGGCGTAGTCGAGCAGAAATGCCCGCAACCGCCGGGTCATCTCGACCGGGCGGCGCTTGAGCGCTTCGGCCGCTTCGTCGCCGAAGAACTCGAACAACAGCGGAATTTCGTCCTTGCGTTCGCGTAGCGGCGGCAACGTGACGTGAATGACGCCGAGCCGATAGAAAAGATCCTCGCGGAATCGGCCTTCATCGCTTAGTTTGCGCAAATTGCGGTTGGTGGCCGCAACGACGCGCGTATCAACGCGGATCAGTTGGTCCGAACCTACCCGCTGGATCTCGTGCGCTTCCAGCACGCGCAGCAGCTTCACCTGGCCCGGCAGTGGCAGCTCGCCGATTTCGTCCAGAAAGATCGTGCCAGTGTGGGCGCTCTCGAACTTGCCTTTGCGATCGCCGACGGCACCGGTGAACGCGCCCTTGCAATGGCCGAACAGTTCAGACTCGAGCAGGTTGTCGGGAATTGCGCCGCAGTTGACCGAAATGAACGGCCGGTCGGCCCGGTCGCCGTTGGCGTGGATCACCTTGGCCATAAGCTCCTTGCCGGTGCCGCTCTCGCCGTCGATCAACACGGGCAGCCCCGTGGGCGCGGCCTTCTCGGCAATCTCCAGCGCCTCAAGCAGCTTGGGGTTGTCGCCGAACGCGCCCTCGAAGATGAAGCTGCGCTCGATCAGCGCTTTGCGCCGCTGCCGCCGCGACAGATCGCTTCGAGTCGGCTCGGCAGCGGCGGCATTGACGAACCGCTCTTTGTGCGAAAGCTGCATCACCTCGTCACGCAGCGCGCTGGCCTGCCGCAGCAGCTTCTCGATATCCGGCCGATCGAGTCTGGAAGCCCAACGCAGCGCCGAGCGCAGTATCTCGATCTTTTCGAGCAACCCTGCATAGGAGATCGTCGAGCTGCCGCCGGGTTCCTGGTCGAGTATTTTCATGCAGCGCTCAACTGCTTCTGCACCAACTCGTAGTACATGCCGCGGCACTCAACCAGTTCTTCGTGCCGCCCCTGTTCGACGATCTTGCCCTCGTAGAGCACCAGAATCTTGTCGGCTCGCATGATAGTGCTCAAGCGGTGCGCAATGACCACCGCGGTGCGGCCCTTCAGGATGTCGCTCATGTTGGCGAGGATATTGCTCTCGGACTGCGTGTCGAGCGCGGAGGTCGCTTCGTCGAACACCAGCAGGCGCGGATCGCGGTACAGCGCTCGGGCAATGCACAGGCGCTGGATCTGCCCGCCTGAAAGGCCCATGCCGCGCTCGCCCACCACCTGCTCGTAGCCCAGTGGCATCTTGCTGATGAACCCGTGGGCATCGGCCCTCTTCGCAACTTCCTCGATGCGGCGGCGGTCGGGGCCGTCACTGCCGCTGGCGATGTTCTCGGCAATGGTCCCCGAGAACAGCAGGTTGGTCTGCATCACGTAGCCGACTTGCGCCCGGTAGTACTCCTTGTCAATCACGCTCATGTCGTAGCCGTCGACCATCAGCTTGCCGTCGGTGGGCGGATAGAAGCCGACGAGGAGCTTCGCAAGCGTCGTCTTTCCCGACCCGCTGCGGCCGACGATCGCAACCAGCTCGCCAGGCTTGACGTCGAGGCTGATGTTTTCCAGAACATAGGGCGTCTCATTGCCGCCGTAGCGGAAGTAGACGCCATCGAGACGAATGTCGCCCTGCAGGTCGGGGATCGCAACGCGCGAGGCTAGTTCTTCGGGCCTTTGCTCGGGCTCGAGGTCGAGAACGTCGCCGAGGCGCTCCATCGCCACGGAGGCGTCGTTCAGGAGGCTCCATAGTCCTACCAAGCCCATCAACGGTGCCAGCACGCTGCCCATCAAGGCATTGAAAGCGATCAGCTGACCGATGGTCAGTTCACGCGTCAGCACCAGGTCGGCGCCTGCCCAGAGAATGGCAATCGTGGTGGCGGCGCTTAGCAGCTGTCCAGCCAACCCGACCCCGATGTTGAACGACTGTGCGCGGTACTGCACTTCGAGCGCCTTCGCGTACTTCTTCTCCCACTTCAGCCGCACCGGGCGCTCGATGCCCATGCCCTTGATGGTTTCGGCCCCGCCGAGCGCTTCCATCAGGTACGACTTCGCGTCGGTGGAGGTGCTAAACACCTCGCGCGCATAGCTCTTGACCTTCGGCGTCACGAGCACGGTCAACCCCAAGATGGGGATGACGAATGTGATGAGCAGCAACGTTAACTTTACATTATAGAGGAACATCACCGTGAAGTAGATGAAGATCATGAGCAGGTTGAGCACGGTGGTAATGGTGGATTCGGTCAGGAAGGCCCGGATCGTCTGGTTTTCCTGGAAGCGCGCGAAAATGTCGCCCGTCTTGCGTTTGGCAAAGAATGAGTACGGCAGCGACAGCGTGTGCCTGAAGAACTGCGACATCATCGTGAAGTCGAGCTTGCGGACCATAAAGTTCGCCAGCGCCGCCCGGATCGTGGCGGTCAGCTGCGTGAAAAGGTTCGAGACGATCAGGCCGGCAATCAGCAGGTGCAGCAAATTCACATTTTGGTGAACGATCACACCGTCCAGGATGTTCTGGATGATCATCGGTGGCACGATGCCCAGCACCTGGATCACAAAGGTCGCCATGAACAGATGCAGCAGGATCTTCTTGTGGGGGATCAGGTAGCTGGCGAAACGCACCCACGGCGAGCGTGATGCGCCGATCGTGGCCACATCCTGGCCCGGCGTGAAGCTCAGGCAGGTGCCGCTCCAGCCGCGCTCGAACTCATCGACGCTCAACTTCCTGAAACCGACCGCCGGATCGGCCAGCCACACCTGCCCGCTGGAGACCCCGTACACCACCACGTAGTGATAACCCTCCCAGTGCACGATGAACGGGAGGTCGAACGAGCGCAGCGTATCGAAGGTGCACTGCACCCCCCGCGTGGTGAAGCCGAGCGATTCGCCGGTGCGCGCTAGACTTTCCAGCGTCGCTCCCTGCGTCGTGACGTTCGCCAGTTCGCGCAACTTGCCCAAGCTCATGTCGATGCCGTAGTGCTTGCAGATCATCGCCAGGCACGCCGCCCCGCAGTCCATCTCTTCGGCTTGCTGGACCCAGGCGAAGCGTCGGATGACCTTCTCGCCAAGCTCCGGCTTGGATTTCAGATCGAGCATCAGCGGGAGCTTGCGCCGCTCGGCAACCTTCTTCTGCCGCTGCAACTCCCTGTCCATGACCCGAACCCGCTCCTCCAGCGCCTCGCGCAGCTTCGGGTTGCGTTCGAGGATGAAGTGGATGGTCTTTTCGGGTATCACGAGCAGTGCGGCATCCGCGCTCGCGATCACCGACGCGGCTTGCTCCTGGCGCATCAGGCAGGCCTTTTCGCCGAAGGTTTCACCCTGGCGCAGAGTGGCCAGCGGATAGTCCATATCTTCGTCGTGGCACACGACGCGGACCTCCCCGTGGCGCACGACGTACAGCCGGCGATCTTCCCGCGCGCCCTGCTTGAGGATTTCCTTGCCAGCGCCGACCTGCTTCACGCCGACGCTGCGGATCAGTTCTTCCAGTTCATCTTTGTCAACCTTGCCCTTGAGGTCGAACAATTGGCTGATCAGCCCGCCCGCCGAACTGATTGCGACGCGACTGGCGACGAACGCGCGGGCTGCGGGGTTGCCTGCGACGATCGGGGCAATGACACTGCGCGGGATGAACAGCAACTCGGTCTTGCCGGATGCGCGTGCCGACGACTCGTGGCGGTAGTCGCGCAGCATGACCATTTCGCCGAAAACGTCGCCCGCCTTGCGTAGGCCCAGGCTGGTCTCCTTATCCGCTCCCACGACGAATAGGCGGATCGAGCCGGACTTGACGACGAACAGGCCTTCGGCCACTTCGCCGGCGCTGCAGACGGCATCACCGAACGCCAGCATCCGCGACTGCGCGCTTGCGGCCAGGCGGTCGATGTCGTTGCGCGTCAGCGTGGAAAACAAGTCGACAGACGACAGGAACTCGGCGCGCGACTTCGTCTCTTGCGTAGTCATGGGGGTAGCGGTCCCAGCTAGCCGGCTTCGATGACGTGTTCCTGAGCTCTGGCCCGCAGCCACTCTTCGCGCAACAAGCGACGCACCTCGGTGGCCGTGTCGTCGTCGAGTTGGGCCGGATGCTTTGCGTTCACCCGGAAGATCTCGAAGGCCGATCGATCCGCCGACGCAAACGGCCCGAGCAAATCACCGACGGCGGCATTGAACACCTTGGCCTCGACATCGGTCCGAAGCGAGCCTCGGAGCACCTTGCCGATCATGCCGCCATGGTCCCGCGTGTCGGCGATTGAATGCTCGCGTGCCATCTCGTCGAAGCTGTCGGGATCCTCGCGCAGCACAGAGATCATTTCCTTGGACTTGCCCTCAGAATCGAGAACCATATGGCTCACCTCGATGCTGTCGAACTTGGGCGAGTTCAACTTGAAGTACCCCTGCACGGCCTGGTCGCTGCAGACCTTGTGCATCATCTTTTCTTGATACAGGCTGTCGGTGATGAAGGACTCGAACTCGTCTAGACTGATCCGCATCGCATCGAGGTACTTGTTCGTGTCGGACGCGCGGTGCAAGCCGCGTACCCGGCGAAACTGGTCGGCGCGTTCCTGGATCTCTGCCTCCGGCACCCGGATGCCTTGCTTCCTGGCGCCGAGCACCGTGAGGCGGTCCCGGACGAACTGCTCGAGGAGTGCCTCGAACTGCCCCGTCAGCTTCAAGGTCCGCAAGAACTCGGCGACGTCGATCGCATTGCCATCGATCTTCACAACTGTCGTCATCTGATTCTCTCCTTCGAAGTCGAAAGAAATCGGTCGCCGGGGCGAGTGGTTCATCCGCCGATTTGCCGGAATGGGTCCAGTGCCAGATCGATCACCCGCCGGGCACGTACGACAATCTCGACCGTGGCGGTCATTCCGTATCGCAGCGGGTACTTGGTGTCCGCCACCAGGTAGTGATCGCGCTCCAGTGACACCCGTGCCTCGTACACCGGCTGCTTGGTCTGCTGCGCCGGCTTGGTGGCCGGCGAGACGTATTCGAGCGTGCCGTTAATGACCCCGTACCGCTGGTACGGGAATGCGCTGAACTTCAGCTTGACCGGCAGGCCTTCTCGCAGGAAGGCGCGGTCGTTCTCGGCGATCTCGACCTTGACGACGGAGCGGGAGTTGCTTGGCGCGATGCCGCCCAGCGGGGTGTTGGCCTGGACCTTGTCACCCGGCTGCGTTGACGTCAGATCGGTGATGACGCCGGAGACGGGGGCGACGATCTGGAGGAAATTGTCCTTGTCGATGTTTTCGAAGCGGATACGAGCCGCCGCATCGGCCTCGACGCGCGCGGTTTCAAGCTGCAGCCGAAGTTTTTCTTCCGCGTTGGCGAGTTCGTTCGCAGCTGTCTCGTAGTCCAGCCGCAGCTTCTTGAGTTGCTCGCCGCTCGATTCGACCTGGGCCTGAGCCTGTTCGAATTCCTGGCTTTGCCGTGCGGTCAATTCGCTGACCCTCGATTGCGCCACACGGTAGGCATTCTCGGCCGCGAGCAGTGCGTTCTTCTTGCTTTCGACCTGCAGCTGCGACACGCCGCCGCCGCCGGGACTCGCGAACACGCGCTCGAATTTCTCCGCCTCGAGCGCGGCCGCATCGCGCGCTCGGCTGGCTTCCTGGACATTCATGCGCGCCTCGGCCAACTGCGCTTTCTGCGCTTCCACCAGCTTGCTGGTGCCGTGGGCGATCCGCTTCTGGTGTTGCTGCTCTTCGAGCTCCATCGCCTGCCGCAGCGTTGCAGCCTTGCGCTCCAGCAGCGCCTTCCTCTCCGGGAACTGCCGCCAGTCCCGTTCCGCGTTCTCGAGCTTCAACTGCGCTTGCATCGCGCTGCTCGCAGCTTCGATGGCACCCCTGGCGTTGAGCCGGGCCAGCACGTCGCCCTTGGATACCGGCTGGCCCTCGGCCACGTAGAGATTGGCCAGTTCGCCATCGACGGGCGCGTAGAAGCGCCTGAGTTCCGAGGCAGGCATCAGCGTGCCCTGCGCGGTCACGATTACGTCGGCCCGCCCGATGAACGACCAGGCCAGTGCGGTCAACACCAGCGCGATCATCGTGTAGACGAGGGCGTGCAGCACGCGCCAGGGCTCCGCGGTCAGGATCGCGATGCCCTCGGAGCTGTGGTCACCGAGCGCATCGGCCAACGGTACGAGGCGATTGCCGTGCGTCATTCGCCCGCCTCTCCCAGCAGCGCAAGTTTGGTCCTCAGCAGCTCCGGCTCGAGGACGTTGCGCAGTTCTTGCAGCGCGCTGCGCTGCTGACGCGCTTCCGTCTGGATCTCGTCGCGGATCGCGGCCCACTGTCCGGCTCCGGCGGCGTCCACCTGCGAATAGATCTGCATGCCCTGCTGCGCATACCGGCTCGCGTCGGCCAGCAAGCGAGCGCGGGTCCGGAACTGATCGGATATCGTGGTCTCGATCCGCTGCGAGGCTTCGATCGCGCCGTCGTTCCGGTATTCCTGCCACAGCGCGCGCGCCCGATTCATGGTTTCCTGTGCCCGCGCGATCACCTTGTCCTTTTGCAGATCCAGGTCGGCCGCGGTGGCGCGCACGTAGTAGACGTCTTCGTCGGGATCGAGCGACCCGCGGAACGCCAGCAGTTGCTCGAAGTAGCCGCTTGCGGGACGCGACTGCTGCAGTGCTGCGAACCGGGCCGTGACGCCTTGCCGGCGCTCCAGTTCGTGGGTGGCAGCTGCCGCCCAGCGACCCGCCGCCATCTTCTGCAGGACGTCAAGTGCCTGGCTTGCGTTGCCGTCCTTCCAGGCTTGCGTGGCGGCGTCGTACTGCTGGAGGACGTCCGCGGGAGGGATCTGCCCGCTCGCGGCCAGCGCGCGAAAACTCTGCTGGAACGGCGGGGTCATGAAGCGCGCCTTGCGCAGCAGAGCGAACAGCCGTCCGGATTCTCCAGTGCGTGCTTCCCGTCTGATCTCGATGTAGCGCGCCAGATCCTGGCGCACAATGTCCAGCCTGCCGAGACGGGGATACTTCTCCGCAGACTCCTTCAGCACAGGCTCCAACGCTTCCGGATTGTCCCGGTTCAGTTCGGTCGCGATGGTCGCCTTCACGCGTTCGATGACCGCCAGGTACACGGTGGCTTCGCTTTGCAACTTACGCAGATGGGTGAGCGCTTCACTATACCTATCGCTGAACTGCGGCACGTGCGACGCGATCCGGGCCAAGGCGCGCTGGTGCTCGCTCGTGTTGTCATTCCAGCGCCCGATGAGCGACTCGATGCTGTCCTCGTCGGCGTAGATCCGGATCGGAGCCTCCGGGCCGCCGCGACCGCCGACCAACCGTTCGAGATTGCCCAGCCAATCCAGCTCGTCGATCAGCGGGCGCAGATCGGAATTGCGGATGCCGAACTCGGACATGCCGGCGAGAACGCCCTTGGCGCCGTCGAAGTCCCCGGCCTGCAGCTTCGCCAGCCACGCCGGGACATTCGCCTTCAGGGTCGCCTCGGTGGCCTGTGCCTTCAGATCGACATCGTCCGGGTGTTTCTCAAGGAGGCGACTGGCCAGCGCGGCGGCCTGCGCGTACTCGCCGCGCGCGACCGCGTCCTTGAGTTCGCGCTCGGAGGCGCCCCACAGATACAGCGTCGCGGCGAGCGCGCCGAGCGCGGCCGCAACCGCTGCAACCTTCCACCAGCGTCGCTTCGTGCCGTCGGGCTCGCCGCCGGCAAGAACCGAAGTGATTTCCGACAACAGCACCATGACTCGTCCGCGGGGCCGGCGCTTGACCGGCACTTCCTTGTCGGCAGTCGCAGGCGCTGTCGAGCAGCTCGCCGCGTCGCCGTCTCGCGGCTCGTCTGCGACGCAGAAGATGTGGAGGAACGACGTCGGGGCGGCCACGAACTGGGTCTTGTCACTCGGATCCAGTGGCGGCTCGGCGAGCACGCCTTCGGCCATCGGGGCACGTGGGACGCTCGGGGCCGGCTCGGCGGGCACGCCTTCGGCCATCGGGGCACGTGGGACGCTCGGGGCCGGCTCGGCGGGCACGCCTTCGGCCATCGGGGCGCGTGGGACGCTCGGGGCTGGCTCGGCGGGCACGCCTTCGGCCATCGGGGCGCCTGGGACGCTCGGGGCTGGCTCGGCGGGCACGCCTTCGGCCATCGGGGCGTGCGGGACGCTCGGGGCCGGTTCGACACCGGACTCCCGCGTGATGCCCACGCGGTAAACGAAATGATCGCCGCCGAAGGCGACCAGGACACCATCGTGCAGAGGCACCGCGTGCTCCTGCAGACGCAGGCCGTCGACGTAGGTTCCGTTGCCGCTGGCGAGGTCCTCGATATAGGCCTGGCCGCCCTTCTGATAGATGTACGCGTGGCGCCGTGACAGGTAGCTCCGCTCCCGGCCATGCTCGTTCTTGTTCTTGTAGCGGGAGAACGTCGCATCACTCTTGCTGACGAGGAACGGGAATCCCGTGACGACGATCACGTCGAGACCCGAGCCGACCGATTCGGGGGTCAGTGTCAGCGTCAGTCCCCCTTCGGCGCGGGACTTCATCGCGCGCGGCGTGATCTGCGCGCGGTACGAGAGCACGCCACCGAAGCAGATCTCGTCGCCATTGCGCAACTGGCACGGCGTCTGCCCGACTGCAACCCGGTTGACCTTCGTCCCGTTCCGACTCTCCAGGTCCGCCAGGTAGACGACACCACCCTCGCGGAAGATGCGCGCGTGCCGCCGCGACAGCATCGAGAGTATGTCGCTGCCGTAGGACGCAAAGGGCCACTCGGCCCGACCAACGGCAAACACGGCGTCGTCGATGCATATCTCGCCGAGCCCTGGCCGGGACAAGGGCTTCAGGACCACGTCGAGCTGCGGATCGGGCTGCGCCTTCATTGCGCCTCTCCGCTTCGTTTCGTCACTCTGCAGCCCATACGCCAACCCGTCAATTGCGTACATTCGCGACCTCCAGAGGGGCCCAACCGCCACCGAGCGCCTTGTACAGCGTGACCGTGTTGGATAGCACCTGCTGGTGACTAGCCAGCAACTCAAGCTGTGCGGTAAGCAGCGAACGCTCGTTTTCGAACACGTCGAGCTGCGACACGACGCCGATCGCGAGCTGCGCCTCGGTCTGGTCCGACACTAGCCTCAGCTGATCGACCTGCTTGCGCAACTCCTCCCTCTGCTGCCGGTGAGCGTCGAGGTTGATGAGCGCGTTCTCGACTTCTTCGTACGCGGCAATCACCGTGCGACGATAGTCTTCTTCGGCGACCTTGATCTGGGCCTCGGTGGTCTTGACATGCGCCTTGATGCCCGGATTGAGCGCCGGGATATTGATGCTCGGAAGCAGCCCAAAGGTGAACGACCTGAACAAGTCAGTGAGATTGAAGCTGCCAGTGCCTCCCTGGCCGGTCAAGCTCACCGACGGCAGCTGCGCCAGCCGCGCCTGCCCCATCAGGTCATGGGCCTCCAGCACGCGGAATTCGGCCGCAACGACGTCGGGCCGGCGGGCGAGCAGCTCGAGCGGCAGCCCGGCGGGCACTGCCGGGACCTGCACACGGTCCTGCAGCCGCCCGGACGGGACCTTGAACTCCCCGGCGGGCACGCCGATCAGGGTGGCGAGGGCGTTCTGCGCCACGTCACGGCATCGGCGCAGCTCCAGCAGATCCTTGGTCAGGCCGTTGTTCTCCGCGCGCTGGCGCAGTACCTGGGTATCGGGGATCAGGCCGTTGCTGCGCATCGACTCGTAGATGCCCAGGATCTGCTCGTTTTTTGCCAGCGCGCGTTGTTGCTGTTCGATCTGCTCGTCGAACTGCAGGATCTGGAAGTAGGTCGCCGCGACGTCGGAAACGATCTGCAGATATCCGGCGCGCCAGTCAGCCTCCGTCGCACGGAACTCGGCAGTCTGTGCCTGGACGCCCTTTTCGACCTTGCCCCAGACATCGATGTCCCAGCTGACCCGGGTGCCCAGATCGAATTGCTTGCTGAACGTTTGGCCGGCGGTCTTCTGCAGGCTGCTGCCGGCGGCGATATCCACGGTCGGCAACGCGCCCGCGCCCGCTTCGGCAATCTGCGCGCTGGCGACCTCGATCCGCGCGGCCATGATCTTCAAGTCGAAGTTGCCCGCGATCGCCTTGGTCACCAGCGTATCCAGGTAAGGATCGCGGAACTGCGTCCACCACTGGGGCGAGATGGCCTCGGCGGCCGAAACGTTGAACACCGCCGGCCGTGACCATGTCGCCTTCGCCGGGGCCTCGGGGCGTTGGTACTCGGGAACGCGGACGTCCGCACAAGCGCACAGCAGCCCCGCAAAGAGGCCGGCGAGAAGAAAGGTTTGCTTCATTGCGTCCCCTGTTCAAGGATCGGAGCCTCCGACCGGAGATTCTGGACCAGGATTCCCATCTCGGGAATGGTCCCGACATGGAGCGGTTCGAGTGAGTCAGAAGCGTTGGACGAACTGTAGGCAAGGACTCGGGCCGGCACAAGTGACACAGGTCATGCGCTTCATCGGATCGCGCACCACGCAAATGCACGTCTCGGCGCTGCGCCGCGAGGGCGACACCGCACGACGGGGCCTGCGTTCGCGGACGTGACTTCGGTCATAGGTTGACGGGGCGCAGGGGCTGACGTGGCCTTGGGTTGCGCAATATCCTCGTATAGTGACGGTGAAGTACCGGCAGACTGTTGCGACGTGGGATCCAGGGGGGTCCACGCTGAGTTCATCCATCCTCGGGTTGGTTGTCGCGGGGGCGGTGTTTGCGGTGCCGCTGGCCGCCGTTGGATCGGACGGCCCGGCCGTGGTGATGATCCTCGAGGGCAGCGCGGTCGTCTTTGGAGGTACCTCGAAGCTGGGCGCGTCTGAAGGGGTCCGCATCCAGCCGAACGATCTGGTCGAGACGGGCAAGGACACCTTCCTTCGTCTCGAGTTCGGGGACGGCACATCTCGGCGATCGTCGGTGCCATCGCTTCATCGGACCGTCCGGTCGGTCCGCTCGCCGATCCAGCAGCCAATTGCCGAAAAGTTGTCCTGCTTGGGCTCCGCGCGCGATAGCGTTGCGGCGGCCATCGATTCGAGCCAATCCTCGGGCGTCGAGGCCTGTGCGAGCAAGGCCTCGATCTTCGCCTCTTCGAACCCGCTCCACCAACCGTCGCTGCACAGCAAGAACACGTCGGACTCACGCAGCTCGAGCGGCTCCGAGACGTGCGGCTCGACGTCCCCTTCCGAACCGAGCGCTGCCAACAGCAAACCGCGGTGCACGACGTCTTGCATCCGTGCGGGATCGACCACGCCCGCGTCGAGCATCCATTGCAGAACGCTGTCATCGCGGGTCATCGCGACCACGCGCCCGTCACGCCAATGGTAAAGCCTCGAATCCCCGACATGACCCCATAGCGCGCGGCCCGTCTTGGTGTCGATCATCAGCACCACCACCGTGGCGTGCATTGCCGACGCTGGATCGGTAGCGCCTCGGCTGCGCTGTGCCGCGACGACCGCATCGTGCGCGTCCAGCAGCAACTCCGACAGATCACTGGCGTCGACCGGGGGACGGCTCCGAAAACCAGCCAGGACACGGTCCACGACCAGGCGCGAGGCCAGCGCGCCGTCGCTGTGACCACCGGCACCATCGGACAGAACCAGGCACCAATGCCCTCGAACCTGCTCCACACCCACGCAGTCTTCGTTGCGGGTGCGCGCACCGATGCACGACCGATGGGAGACCCGCACCGCGAGCGAACTCACTTGGGTGGCTCCCCGGTAGGTCGCGCCTGGGCCCTGCCCTCCTGCACGGCAGCCTCCAGACGGCGGATCTGCGCCTCGTACGCGTCGCGAAAGGCCTCGCCGAACAGCCGTTCAAAATCCTCCTGAGCCTCCTCGCGCAGCGAACGATAATGCTCGAGGTACAGTTCCCAGAGGCGGGCCCTGCGGTGCGCAGGGAGCAGCGAGTCGAGCACCGATTTGGTGCTGAGCTGCTTTTCAAGCTGCATGGGATCGAAACGGTCCAGCACGGCAACCAACGCCGCTCCCATTCCGGCCATCACCCCGATCTGGTGCGACTGCAGATCGATCAGCGCGTCGCGCAGGGCCGAAGGCCCGGCCAGGAACCCGCGTGCCGGCGGCTGCAGCAGCAATTGCAGCGCCACGGTCGCGTCCGGCGAGAACTTCAGCGGATTGTTGCCGCGAACCTGGATCATGGTCATTTCCGCCTGCATCTTGTTCTTGGCGACCGCGCGCATGGACACCAGGCGATGGATCCCTTCGACGGCGATCTTCATCATCGCGCCTATGGCGCTGAGCAATTCCGGTGAAGGACCGTTGGGCAACGGCAGCTCGACCCCAGCGCCTTCGACAAAGCCCCGCCACAAGGCCTCGCCGCTGACTGGCGCATCGCCACCGGAGCCGGATTGCCGCGGCCGCGGCGCATCCTTGCGCAGCGCCGCCGGGGCTAGCTCGGCCTCGGCCGGCGGCGCTGGCGCGGAAGCAGCCACGGGTGGCGGCGCGCCGGCCGGTGCGCGTCCAACCGGCGGCGACCCGGTGCGTCCGCGCAAGATGGTCGCGCTGGTCTCGTCACTTTCGAAATCGACCACCAGCTTGTAGCCACCGATCCGGAGCTCGTCGTTTTCATCCAGCGCAACCCGCATTCCGGAACTCAGCGGCCGCCCGTTGTGCAGGATCGGGTTCGCCGCGCTGACGTTTTCGATCCAGTAGCCGTCGTCCCCGTGGGAAATCTGCGCCTGTACGCGCGAAATCATCCGCTCCGGATCAGGCAGCGTGAACGTGGCGTTGTCCGAACGGCCAATTTGCCCGCCGCGCTCATCGAAGCGGCCAATGAGCGGCCGGCTCATTGGCTCCTCGTTCAGTGATAGGGCACGAAGAACGAGGCTCATGGCTTGGTCACCGTTTTGATCGGATTGGTTCTGGGCTGGCAGCTGCGTCGTTGCCCTCGCGTACCAGTAGACCGTGGCTTGGCGCCGCCACGCAAGTCACTAAAGTCATATTGACCGGATTGACCGGTCATAGCAAAACGCCTTTGTGGTGCGGCGCAATATCGGCCCGAACAAGCGCAGCCACCGAGCCATGATCTCATCGTGCCAGCCGCTCGACCAGACGCATCAATTCGCGCGGCTGCAGAGGTTTGTGCAGGATCACCAGGCCTCTCTCATGCGCCAGCTTCAGCAGTTCAGGCGAGGTGTCACCGGTGATCAGTACGGCCGGAGTCGAGTCACCGCACACCGCCCGTACAGCGCGCACTGCGTCCAGGCCGTTTTCCTGTCCGCGCAAGCGCCAGTCCGACAGGATCAGGTCGATCTGGGCGCTGGACTGCTTTGCCAGATCAACCGCCTCGGCAATGGTCGCCGCAACGATGACGTCGACCAGCATCGGCCGCAACAGCTCACGGGTTGCCTCCCGGATCGCACGCTCGTCGTCGATCAACAGGACGGTGACGCGCGCCACCGTGCGCGGCGGCAAGGTATCGGCCTCAAGCGGCGGAGCCTCGATTGTTCCAAGGTCACCGGCTGGCACGATGACGCGAAAGACGCTGCCACGCCCCGGCGTCGAACGTACCTGCAACGGATGCTCGAGCAGATTGCACAGGCGCTGGACGATGGCAAGCCCCATTCCAAGACCGCGGTTGCGGTCCCGCTCCGGGTTGTCGACCTGGTAAAACTCCTGAAAGATCATCTCGATCTTGTCGCTGCCGATGCCCACGCCGGTGTCCCATACCTCCAGCGCAACGCCGTCCGGGTGACGGCGCGCGGCAACCAACACCCCGCCGCGGCGCGTATAACGCAGCGCATTCTGGACCAGGTTGGCGAGCACTCGCTCCAGAAGCTGGGGATCGCTCAGAACCTTGCGACGTGCGGCCCGGAACCGTAAGGATAAGTCGCGCGCCTCCGCGTCGCCACCGAACTGCTGGTAGAGCCGGCGAAACAGATCGCGGATCGGAAACGTCTGGGGCGCCTTCTGTATCACACCGGCATCGAGCCGGGAGATGTCCAACATCGCGCCGAAGGAGCTTTCGAGCGCCTCGATTGCGTCCATCATGTTGCGAACCAGCGGCTTCTCCGGGATATCTTTCAGGCGCTGGTCCAGCGCCGCGCAAAACATTCCGAGCGCATGCAAGGGCTGCCTCAGGTCGTGGGCCGCTGACGCCAGGAAGCGCGTCTTTTCCCGGTTCGCGCGAGCCACGACTTCGACCTGTGCCCGCAGTTGCTCGACCAGATCTTCGTTGTGGAACCGCGCCGCCAGGCCGAGGGCCAGCGAATCGTTCTGATCCAGTGCCAGGCGCATCAGTACCAACAGAAAAAAAGCCGCGAGCACCGTCAAAAACAACGAATCGCCCGATCCGTTGAGCGCCAGCGTCGCCAGCAAGGGACCGAGCGCAAGCAATAGCGACAAATACACGGCCGGTCGCGACGCAGCCAGTAGCGGTGCCGTCAGGCCGGCGGAAGCGAGCCAGATCCCGGTGAGCAAAGTATCCGCGGCCGGAGTTTGCGATAGAAACAGCGGCGGCCCCGCCCCCCAGGTGCAAGTCGCCACGGTCAAGAGGGCAAGCCAAGGCCCGCGCAAGGCAAGTGCGTCCTGCGATTGCCGCGCGCCACTGACCCGCCAAATCAGCAGCAGCCGTAACACCGCGAGCAGAACACAAACGCCGCACCAGAGCCACACCGACTTCGACGCTCCCTGCCGGTCGAGCGCCGAGGCAACGAACAGGCTGGCCAGCACGGCCGCAATTGCCGCGCGTCGATCGCCGACGTACGCGGTCCGGTATAGCTCTTCCGTGACGCGGCGATCTTCGACGGCCCCAACCGCAGCAGGCGCGACGTTGGCAAGCTCGGGAGTCATTGCGCGAGTCCCGTCATCTCGAATGATCGGGCAGGGCGTTTCACGCGCGCCGCAGACGCAACCCAATCGATCAATGGAACAGACTGATCAGGTGCGCGCGGGATTCGACGTCGAGTGCAAGCAAGATGGCGGACACATAGTTTTTCACGGTACCGAGCGAGAGCTCAGTCGCCTTGCTGATTTCTTGGTTGCTGCAACCCTCGAGGATCAGTTCGAGGATCTGCAAATGCCGCGGCCCCAGTTCCGCGACACGGTCGTAGTGGGCTGTCCCGGCCAGCTTCGGAAAGCGCTCGGAGATCGTCGCGCGGGCCGGCCCGCCTGGGGGCCGCAGCAGCGACAGCAGCGCAGCCTTGACCTGATCCGGGGTCCATGATTTGAGCAGGTAGCCGATCGCACCCATCGCCTGCGCCTGGCGGATCACGAACTCGTCTTGGGTTCCCGTGAGCATCGCAATCGGCAAGTTGGGAAATTCATCGCGCAAGACGCGCAATCCTTGCAGTCCCTTCGAATCGGCCAGGTTCAGATCGAGCAGCACCAGATCGAAGGGTCCGTCACTTCGGCAGGCCGTGCGCGCCTCATCGAGCGAACGACACGGCTTGATCTCGCACCGCACCTCGCCCAGCGACTCCAGCAACATGCCCGTCCCCAATCGGATCAGATCGTGATCCTCGACCAGAAGGACCTTCTTTTGCGTTTCCATCGACGCCCTCCTTGAGCCGCACGGTGCGCGCCGGCGCCCCGCGTCAGGACTTCTCCCAGTCCCCAGTTTACGACGGCGCCGCCGGATTCCGAACGACCGGCCACCGCTTGCGCGACGTTTGTGCCGCCACTGCTTGAGCCTAACCTCCACCCCCGAACGCGTCCAGCCGTTTTCGCGTCGGCGCGCCATGCAGTCATCGACCCGGCGAATGGCTCAGCTGCTTTTCCAATCGTCGTCTTGCCAGGCGTCGCTTTGCATCTGCACAGTGGCGTAAGTAGTGATCGGCAGACGGCCCTTGCTGTAATAGTTGCTGCAGTTGTCCTTCTCGCTTGCAACGCCACCCCCATCCCCGCGCCCGAACGCGTTGACGCCGCTGTCGATGCCGCACAGGACGCTGCCGAAGACCGTCTTCATGAGGGGGAACTTCAACTCGTAGGCATACACGACCTTCATCCTGAGTTCATTGGCATCCTGGATTGTCAGGCCCGACGAGTGCCCCTCGTTGTTGGCACCGTAGTAGCGGTGCTCGAGGTTGTCATTGGGGATCGCGAGATGATTGTTCGCACTCCCGTCGGCGACGTTGACGCCGAAGTCATTGAATGCCGACTCCGGCGGGCTGAAGCAATCGACCGTCAGATTGGGCGCCGACAGAATTGAGTTGACAGTAAGGTCGCATTTGATGCGTGCTGTACACGGAACCTGAAGGACGTTTCATCATGCTCGAACTTGTGATCGCAGGACTGTTCGCGGTGACCGTGACAATGGTCTCGTTTCAACGCGTCGCATCGTTGCCGAGGTTCCGGGCGATGACTGACAGTACATGGACCCGCCGCCCCGGTTTTACCGGATGACTTGGCCCTTGGTGTTGCTTGCAGCCCACCACTTCGGCTGGATGCTGCGCGAGGCCTCAAGCGTGCGCATACGAGAGTCGCTGCGCCGTGCGGGCCAGGACTACACGCTGACTCCTGCGCAATTCTTCGCCGGCAAACCGCTGGCGGCGGCTCTGGTCGCGCTGGTACTGGGCTCGATGATGGCCTGGATCGGCCAGAACCCCTGGACGTTCGGACTGGCCGGTACGACGTTCGGATTTTACTGGCCTGAAATGTGGCTGCGCGACATGGCCAAGTCGCGCAACATGCGCATACTCAAGGGGACGTCGTTTTTCCTGGACATCGTCACGCCGTGTTCCATCATCCACACCATCGGCATGTGCTACCCGATCGACGTCGTGTTCGTCGATCGGGAGGCCCGAATCGTTCGCGTGTTTCCCCAGGTACGGGCCGGGCACATCCGCTTCGTCCCTGACGCTCGCGCCGTGCTCGAGCTAACCGCCGGGACCGCCGTCCGGCACGGGCTGGCCCCCGGGGTTCGGCTCGCCCAGATGGCCGACGCCGTGGCGTGAACGGCCTAGCCAAACTCGCGCAGGAAGCGAGCCCGGTCCCCAGCGTCGATCAGGTGTGCCGCGAGGCCGGCGAGAAAGTTCTCGCGGCTGACGCCCGGTTGCGCGGCCCTCTTAGCCAGTACCTGAGCGATCGGCCCCATGTGAACCGCGAGCAGTTGCGCGGCGCGCGCAACCTCCTGGGGTGTCGGAGCCCTTGTATGCTGGGTAAGGGGGCCGCCGCCCGAGCGGGCGACCACCACCGTCGCCTGGTCGGCCCCGGATGGCACTGCGGGCGCGGGAGCCGGCACCAGCAGATGGGCATTGCGCTGCAGGAACTCCGAACGCTCCGTTGCCGTGCCCAGCTGCTCAGCAAGCCGATGCACCAGCGCAGCGTAGTCTTTCGATTTGCCTGCGGCGCGGCGCACCATGGCCTTTGCAACCGGCCCTATGAAATGCGCCAAGTGCTGCTCGACACGGCGCAGTTCATCGATGTCCCATCCGGCTGCAATCAGGGTCGCGCTGGACCCGGTGGGAGCCGCTGACTCCTTGCCGGTTAGGCCCATAGCGGGCAGCGCTGCACTACGCGCCGCTGCGGGTCCCGACGTTGGATCCTGCGTCCCGCGGCCCGCGGGCGCGAGCGGCGGAGCGCAAATGATCGTTTCCTCGGAAACGACCGGATTGACCGGCTGGGCATGAGCCTGCAGCAGCGCCTCCCGAAACTGCGCCGCGCTGTCGTATCGGTCCTGCGCCCGTTTGGCCAAGGCGCGCAGAACGATCGGATCGAAGCGCTCCAGCGACGGATCGCGCGCTGCCACCGATGGCGGCACCGGCGTTTCGTGGCAAACCTTGAACATAACGCTCTCCGGAGATCCGGTGAAGGGCGCGACACCGGCGAGCAATTGGTACAGGACGACCCCGGCCGAAAAAACGTCGATCCGGCAGTCGAACTCGTGGCTCAGATACTGCTCCGGCGCGATAAAGCCCGGCGTCCCCATGATGGCACCGACCTGTGTCAGCGTGGAGGTCTCGATGCGGGCGATTCCGAAATCCGCAACCTTGACCCGGCCATTGTTCATGATCATGATATTGGCGGGCTTGATGTCGCGGTGCCAAACGCCGTGCTCATGCGCATATTGCAATGCATCCAGCAATTGCGAGAGGATGCTGACGATATCCTTGGCCCCGAATTTGACCTTTTGCTCGAAGTAGTACCGAAGGCTGCTGCCCTCGACGTACTCCATCGCGATGTAGGCGTACTCGTCTTCTTCGCCGTACTCATAGACGGCGACGATACCCGGATGGATCAGATTGCCGGCTGCCTGGGCCTCATTCTTGAAGCGCGCGGAGAAAGCCGCGGCGCCGTCATCGTCGAGAAGATCCCGGCGGATGGTCTTTAGTGCGACCGGGCGGCGGATGTTCGGGTCGAACGACTTGTAAACGACCCCCATGGCTCCTCTGCCAGCCAGGCCCAACAGCGGATACTTGCCGAGCTGCGTCGGGGCCTGTGGTCGATCCGGGGCTTTCGCCGTGGTCTTGATCGTAAACTCCCAGAAAGCGGGCGCTAGGTTTCCAGCATCTTCATGGCCTGCACCAGGCTCTTGCGCATCCGTGCCAGGGACTCGCTGAGCGTCTGTATCTCGTCGCCACTGCGCACGTTGAAGTCTGGAGCATCGAGCGCCCCCAGGCTGACCCGGTTTGCCAACGCGGAGATCCGCGTCACCGGCCGGATGAACATCCACCAGAGCAGCAGGTTCAGTATCAGTCCGATCGCCACAAGTACACCGGCCAGCGAGGTCATGAAGGCGATGAACGCCTTGCGCGCCCGCGCAAATGGCACATCGGTCGGAACCGAGACAACCTGCGCACCAACGGTCTCGTTAAAGTTCCACCCGAACCCGTTCGCGGTGCCGTACTTGTCGACCATGGTCCTTGGCGCGACCTCGACCGTGCTGTGGCAAACCAGGCATGCCGGGTCGGTAATCTTCAGTGGTCGCGCGAAAAATAGTGACCTTCCGGTCGGCGTGTCGCGTACGCCGAACAGCTCACTGTCGCTGCCATTGCGGAACTGGTTGATGATATCGGCCTCCCATTCCACGGCCCGGTCGCGCGGGTTGGTTGGATTGAGCATCGCCTCCTTGTACGCGTACTCCGGATATTTTTTGCGCAGCTCGTTGAGCACCTCGGTGGCAGAAAATGCCGGAACCGATTCCGGCAAGAAGGTATACCGCATCTGGGTTTCGAGCAACGGCTTGATCCTGGTGTTCGTGTAGCCGCGCACCGCGATCGCATTGGCCATCAACAGCCGGGCGTTCTCCGCGATCTCTTCGCGCGCGTTCTTTTGCAGCAGTTCCCAAGAAAAATAGCCGCACGCGCCGATACCCACCAGGAACAGCAGCAAGAAAACCAGATTGAACTTGACCAATAGATTCATGGCGCCTCCATGGGTACGACGTCCTCAATGTGTGGCCGCACCGGTCTGCGGTTGCGGCGCTGGCACGGCCACCGGCCCTGAAGCGGGACCTGCGCCCGCCGGCGCGGTCTGTGCCGCCGGCTTCGGCTCGTAGAGCTCAGGGTAGAGGACCGGTTCCCACTCGGGATGCAAGGAAAGACTCCGTTCGAGCGATGCTCGAAATGCGGCGTCATCGGCCTTTGCGCGCCACAGAAGTACGAACTGGCGCCGGATCGGCGGTTCCGCGTTGACCCAGGATTCGACCTCAGAATACGAAAACGCACCCTGGCTCTTCGCGACCACTTGCCGACCCTGGAATTTCGCAAGGCGCAAAGGCAAGGCGTCCCGGAACGAGCGCGGCAGCGAGGCCACAAAATCCGGCGCAGGACGGGCCTGCAGCGATGGAGGTTCGTCCTGGCGAACCGCGAGAAAGTCTCCACCTTTCAAGATAATCGGCTTCGCACCACGCGCTCGGTGGTCGATCCAGCGTGCCGTGCCCTGCTCATCGAAAACGGCCCCCGATCCGTTGTCGGCGTGGACGACCACAACTCCCGCCAGGTCAAGTACGTCGAACCGGGGCGAAGCAAACGAGGCCGAATAGCGCGCTTGCGGTTTGCCGGAAGTTAACTTGAGCCAGCCCGAAAGCAAATACAAGCCGGGACGCTCGGATTTCCTTCGCGCCGGGTGGTTCAGTTGTAGCAGCGTTTCCGGACCCAGATCGACCGACGTCCCATCGTCGTACTCGATCCGCAGGAAGGCATCGTTGCCGGTATGAACCAGATCATCGGCGAGCAATCGAACTCCCTCCGCCGCATCGAGCTTGTACAGTGCACGTATCACGACCGCCTTGCCTTCGACGATCGTGGCAATGCCGCTCGGCTCCGCAGCTCCGGCCAAGGTCGAGATCCCGAGCATTGCGACGGCAGCCACAGACCTGAACACGGTCGTTCCTCCCATTTGCGTGTGCAAGACCGCCCCGATTCTCGATCGGCGTTTTGCTGACTAGCTGGCTTGACGCAAACAGGTTACGAACTACGGCTGGTGGAGTCAACAAGCGCTGCTGGGTAAGGTTTCCCCCTCATCCCGCATTGCCGTGAGTGGGTATTTACTTTCTACGATCGGATCGATCGAAAAAGGAAAGCGGATCTTCCGGTCCGGCAGCTCCCCCGCCAGATCCGCTATGGCTGGCGAACGGCCGGGCCAGCCGGTCTTTCGACCCGGGTCAAGACAGATCGGGAATGCTGACGCCCAAGATCAAGCTCGCAGTCGCACCCGACTGGGCGATTGTCCAGGTTGCTGCCGCCCTCCCTCACGTTTTTTTGTCCGTTGCGGTTCCTTGGCCACGTGATCGCTCGATCGTTATCGCATCGGCTGGCAGCGGCGCAACGAAGTTAAAACGATTACATGTGACTTTGGCAACGCCATGTGACTTTGGCTAGCTGTCGAAGCGCCTACCGACCGATACCGTCTCTCCTCGACGCTGTGCACCCGGGCAGATCGAGACCATTGATGCGACCGCGCTGGCAGCTTTGTCCCAGGCAATTGGTGAAACACCCAATCCATTAGAAGAAGGGGATCCCAATGAGAAAACGCAGCCGCTACCTTAGCCTCGACGACACTTGGTTCGTCGTGACCCTGGCTGTACCTGTCATGTTTTCCGTCGCCTTCGACGTCGATTCCCTCGCAAGGTCCACCGCAATCGTCCTGGCGCACCAGCCTCGTGCGGATGCCCGCGTGAAGGTCGTCGCACAGGTCAAGACCGAAGCTGCACAGCCCGAAGCGCGTGTTCGCTAGAGCGAGCAACGGCGCAATGCGCCGGGCCCCTGGCCTCAGTCCCGGCATCTCGCTTTGACATGCTCCATCAGCCGAAGACTAGGCCGTCGGTCGTGGTGCGACCGCGCTCCCGCTTCTGGCCTTGGCATCGAGGATGAAGACGACTTGCCTGCTCAGCAGCGGCTCGGTAATCAACAAGCGTTCCTCGGCAGCCGCGGACCGGCGGTGCGACACCGGCGTGGAGACGACGTGACCGAAGTCACCGTCCATTTCGGCATCCCGAGGACTTTAGTCAATAGGCGGGCGAGGCTGATCGGCGCAGGATTGATCTCGTCAGCATTCAAGATTTACCTGTCGATGAGGAGATAAAGATGCGCAACGCATGGATCCTCAGGCCGCACCAGATCAAAAGTCGCAGCGCGCGCGGCAAACTCGAACGCAGCGAACTCAAGGTTCTGGCCAAGGGTGACTCGTGGTTCTCCACCGGTTCGTTCCCGGTGTGCAACATGCTGCAGCAAATGCAGTTCTCCCGGAGCGCGTGCATTTTGAATCTCGCGATCCCGGGCGACACGGCCGCAGCCATGTCGGAGCGCATCCAGAACTGGAACGATGAATTTAGCTTTCAAGTCGGGGCGCACGACGCACCGCGCTGGGACGCGATCCTGATGTCGGCTGGCGGCAACGATTTGATCAACGCGCTACCCCACCTCATTCGTGGCGGCATAAACTCCCATCGCGCGAGCGACTATGTGGATTCCGAGGCGCTGTTCGCACTCGAACAGGGACTCGTCGCAAGCTATGCGCGCATCGTAAGCTTCCGCGATCATGAAAGCAGCCCGAACCGAGGGGTGCCGATTTTTGTACACACCTACGACTACATGACGCCCAGTTGCGCGCCCGCGCGCTTTTATGACCTCGTTACGATCACCGGCCCTTGGCTGTCTCCCCAGATGCGCGCTGTTCCGCGTCATCTTTGGGTTGCCTTGAGCAACTATCTGGTCGACCGGGTGGCCAATACTCTACGATCACTGGAAGTGACACTGCCGAATTTTGTCGTGATCGACACTCGCGGCACATTGTGCAGCGTCCGGCCCGAGACGAGCCGCCGCTGCGGTGACTGGCAAAACGAAATTCATCCGTCGCGCGCTGGCTATCAAAAGCTCGCGCCCGCGGTCGCCAGCGTGGTAGATCGGCACTTGCGCCGCAGCGCCGAACGCCCCTGCGGTGCAGACGTTTCGTTGCCCCGATCCGATGATGAATCCCGATTTATTACGGATTGCGGAAGCATGGCCGGATTTTTGCGCCGACTCCGCATGCAACCATAATGCCAAGGATCGGTACGGAGACCAGGACAACTAGCACCAATCCGAGATAATCGTGGCCATCGAGCGTGCGAGCCGCGCGCCGGCAACAAGAAATTGCGTTTTGCGTACGTTCAGCCACCGACCAGTTTGAATTCGATCACCACTTCATCCTGCATCGCGAATAGGCCGCCCAGTGTCGAGTAGGGCTGCACGTCAAAATCTGTTTGACGCAGCACGAAGGAGCCGTTGACGAAGAGGCGATCCGGCAGTCCTTCGACGCCGAGCGGGATCCACATTTCGCGCGTGCGCCCATGCATCTCGACCAGTATCTTGGCCGCGAATTTCGGTGATTCTCCCGTGATTTGTAGCGAATGTATCCACACGAAGGGGAATCGGTCCGATTGCAAACTGTCTTCGCCGAGCATGTGGGCACGCGTGCTCTCGACGTCGGCCGGCGAGAACTGGGAAGCGTAGGCCTCACCCAGACCCGAGCGCAAATCCGGGTTGTCGATCTCGAGTTGGTCGAGGCGGAATTCCAGATCAAAACGGCCGCTGTCCGGCCCACCGCGCGGAAAATAGAAATATCCCGTGAATCGCGGAGCCGAAAGAATGTGGTTGTGCCCCAGCTTCGGCGCCCTGCCGCCCCGAAAGGCATAAATCCGGATTGCCGAACTCTTGGGATCCAGGTGAAAGACCCTTCCGCCGGCCGCGCCGAGTTGCGCATAGATTGCCGTCAACTCGCCACCTTCGGCACGCCCAGCAATCGGGGCTGCGCCGGCCGTGGAGGCCGGGGGATTCGCACTGCAGCTCAGCAGGGCAAGGCCTGTGATCATGCTTGGCAAGACGCTGGCAAGTTTCCTGAAACTCATATGGACTCCACTTTGGCGCTTGCTTCGCATCCTTCGATTGCGTGATCGAACTCCAGCGGGTCCCGAATCACTTGTGGAGCGCCGGGCGCGTCGGCAATAATTCCCGATCGAAGCGGCCCCCATGTTGAGAGCATCTTGTGACGGATTGGAACCCACAGGCCAAGCAGATGGCCGACGAGTCGATGGTGCGCAACCTGGATGCGCAGGCGCGGGCCATCTGGCCCCAGGAACGGTCCCTGCTCGATCGCTACGTCTTGCCGGCCGAGCTTCGCATACTCGATGCCGGCTGCGGCACCGGTGAGGCCGCCTCGCGACTGGCCGAGCATTTTCCCAGGTCGCAGGTACTCGGCGTCGACATCATCGACGAACACCTGGAGCTGGCTCGATCGCGGTGTGCCCGCCTGGCACCACGACTCTCGTTTGAACACCGCAACGTGTTCGATCTCGAGTTCCCAGACCATAGCTTCGATCTCACGGTATGCCGCCACGTGATCCATTCCATTCCCCATCCGGACCGGGTAGTCGCGGAATTGGTACGGGTCACGCGGCCGGGAGGTTACCTGCATCTCATACCGGAGGATTACGGGATGCTCCACTTCGAGCGCGGCGCACTCGACCCACGGGAATTTTGGCATGTTGCGCCGGAGCGGTTCGGCGCCGCAACCGGAACCGATCTTTACATCGGCCGCCACATCTTCGGCCTGCTGGCGGCGATGCGGCTGGAGGAGATTACCGTGGACTACGTGATCGTTGACACGCTGCGCGTGCCGCGCGAGACGTTTGCCAGCATCCTCGGGGCCTGGCGCGATGGCTACGCAGAATCGATCGGGCAGCTGACACCGATCTCGAGCCAGATGGCGCGGGCCTACTTTGAGCAGATGATCGCCCAGGTACGCGATCCGCTGCGCTACGCAGTCTGGATGGTCCCGGTGGTGAGCGCGCGCGTGCCCGCGACTGCAGGCGCGAGCGCCGCTCGGCGGTAACGGGAATCGCCGCGACATCTGTCGCTTCCCCAACAGCACCGAGGAGCCATCATGCCCCTGTCTGGCCACCCAATCGCAGCTTCGCTACGCGCCTCTGACACCGGCAAGATCGTCTCCGTCCGCGAAGCGGTGCGCCTGATCCGCAACGGCGACACCGTTGCGACCAGCGGTTTTGTCGGCATCGGTTTTCCGGAGAACGTCGCTGTCGCGCTCGAGGAACTCTTTTTGGAGAGCGAGGGCGGTGACCTGCAAGGCCTTGGGATACCGCGCAACCTGACGCTGGTCTACGCCGCCGGGCAAGGCGACGGCAAGGACCGCGGCCTCAACCATCTCGGCCACGACGGTCTGATCGCCCGTGTCATCGGCGGCCACTGGGGCCTGGTGCCGAAGCTGCAGCAGCTCGCGGTCGGCAACCGCATTGAGGCCTACAACCTCCCGCAGGGAGTGATCACGCATATGTTTCGCGACATCGCGGCCGGCAAGCCGGGAACACTGACCCGAGTGGGACTCGGGACCTTCGTCGACCCGCGTTTCGGCGGAGGCAAACTCAATGAACGAACCACAACCGAACTCGTCCGACTGATGGAAATCGACGGGGAGGAATTCCTCTTTTACAAGGCCTTCCCGATCCACGTAGGCATTATCCGCGGAACTACCGCCGACCCGGACGGCAACATCACGATGGAGAAGGAAGCGTTGACGCTCGAAGCGCAGGCGATCGCCATGGCCGCGCACAATTCCGGTGGAATCGTTATCGCCCAGGTCGAACGCATTGCCGAGCGCGGCACTCTGAGCTCGCGCCAGGTCAAGATTCCCGGGCTGTTGGTGAACTGCGTGGTCGTCGCGGAGAAGCCTGAGTACCACATGCAGACCTTCATAGAGCAGTACAGCGCGGCATTTTCCGGTGAACTGAGGGTGCCAATGTCAACGATTGCGCCAATGCCAATGAACGAACGCAAGATTATTGCCCGTCGGGCGGCGCTCGAACTCAAGGCCAATGCAGTCGTGAATCTCGGCATCGGCATGCCGGAGGGCATCGCTGCGGTCGCGGCCGAGGAAAAGGTCATCGATCTGCTGACGATGACCGCCGAGCCCGGCGTAATCGGCGGCATACCGGCCGGCGGCCTGAACTTCGGCGCGGCGGTGAATACCCAAGCCATCATCGACCAGCCCAGCCAGTTCGACTTTTACGACGGTGGCGGACTGGACATTGCCTTTCTCGGTCTGGCGCAAGCCGATCGCGAGGGCAATCTCAACGTATCAAAGTTCGGCCCTCGCCTGGCCGGTGCCGGAGGTTTCATCAACATCAGCCAGAACGCCAAGAAAGTCGTTTTCGTTGGCACTTTCACTGCCGGCAACCTGGAAATCGAGATACGCAACGGCCAGTTGGCGATCCTCAACGACGGGCATGCGACGAAATTCGTCGACCAGGTCGAACATCGAACCTTCAGTGGTGCCGAAGCCGTTCGTCGCGGCACGGCCGTGCTGTATATCACCGAGCGCTGCGTCTTTCGGCTCTGCCCGCAAGGGCTCGAACTGATCGAGGTCGCTCCTGGCGTTGACATCGAGCGCGACGTTCTCGCTCACATGGCTTTCCGGCCCATCATGAAGGCCGAACCGGCAATGATGGACGAGCGGGTGTTCGCCGACGAACCGATGAACCTGCGTCCCGAGCTGCTGGAACTGCCCTTTGAAGAGCGCCTTGCCTACAACCCGGACGGGAATGTCTTTTTCGTCAATTTCGAAGGACTCGCGGTGCGCAGCCAGGCCGATATCGAGCGGATCCGCTGCGCCGTCGAGGACAAGCTGGCGGCAGTCGGGCACAAGGTGTACGGCGTTGTCAACTACGACCGCTTCAGCATCGCGCCGGAACTCATCGATGATTACATCGTCATGGTCAAGGGACTGATGGACCGGCACTATCTTGACGTAACTCGTTATACCTCCAGCACCTTTCTTCGACTCAAGCTCGGCGAAGCATTGGCCCGAGGCAACGTCGCGCCACACCTGTATTCAAATGCGGTCGAGGCCCAGGCGAACCTCGAAACCGACTGATGGACCGCTTGATACCGCCGCACGTCTACGTGATCCCGTTCCAAAGCCCTGCGATCCAGTTTCCGACGTGGGCGTGATATCTCCTTGACAACCGCGGCTTGCCATAGGCGGCCAACTGCAAGGTGAACAATTTCGGCGCCTGGTCCCCAAAGTCCTCGATTCGGCATCGGAAGCGCCACGCAGCTTGATCAAACTCGCGACTGCCGGGAGCATCGTCGGACTCTTTCAGGCATCCAGATCATCGTGCCCGGGAGCACATATGCCGTTTCAACAACTTGTGTTGTATGCGCCTTGGACGTCGTCGGCGCCGGAGGCGATTCGGGACGGGCATGTCATCGTCTTTGATGGTTCCGTTTCGTTACAATTTAATGCAACGGTACCGTTGCGTTTTATTTCCGAACGGCTTAGGCTGTCCTGCATGTCCCGATGAATAAGGGGACACCTTTCCGGAGGGACCAACCATGCCAAAACTCAGAAACGCACTGATCGCGGTGGTGCCGCTCGTTGGGCTGAGTCTTGCCCCGGTCAACTCCGCATTGGCCTACGGCCATGAATTCGCACACGGCCATGGATTCGGTCGCGGACTTGGCCCGGTCGGCGCCGTGGCAGCCGTGGTCGGCGTGGCCGCGGCCATTGTCACTGCACCATTTGTGATCATCGCAGCCGCTGCACAGTCCGCGACACCGGCCCCGGCCTATTACCCGCAGCCCGCGTATTACCCGGCGCCCGCCCGCGCGGCGTATCCGCCCGCGGCCTATTACCCCCCCGCATACCCGCCCGGCTACAACTATGGTCCGCCCCCGGGCTACTATCCATCCGCGGCCGCGTATTACCCTGCGCCGCAGGGGTACTACCCGCAGCAGTAAGGCCGACTTGGGCGCATGACCTCACACACAGCGAAGGCGACCCGAGGATCCGACCCGCACCCGGCAAGACCGCGCGGTGGACGGCCATCGCGCGCCGTGGCCGAGCAGCTTCGTGAGCACATCCTGGACGTTGCGACCGAGATGCTGCTCACCCATGGCTACGGGGCCACGAGCATCGAGGCAATTGCTCGCCGCGCCCGCGTTTCGAAAAGAACTTTCTACCACCGCTTCCCAGACAAGCCGGCGCTGATGAGCGCGGTGGTGGTCCGCCTCATCGATAGCCTGCGTCCGCCGGCTGACGTTGCGTTGATCGAAGGCCGCGGACTGGAGCAAATCCTGGTTCACCTGGCCTCGTTGATCTTGCGCGCGGCACTGACGCCCCGAGTGCTACAGCTGCACCGCTTAATTGTCGCCGAGTCGCAGCGCTTTCCGGAGCTGGCGGCGGCGGTCGCGATGGCCGGCGGCCGGCAGGAGGCGGTGACATTGATCAGCGATTTGCTCGTGCGTCACGGCAGGAGCGCCGCGGTAAAAGCCACGGACGCGAACTTCGCCGCACAGCAATTCCTGCAGATGATCGTTTCGCTGCCGCAGCTGCGCGCGATCGGCCTTGGCGCACCGATGAAGCCCGCCGAACTCGACGTCTGGGCCCGAAACACGGTCACGCTGTTCCTGAACGGTTTTAAGAAGCAGACGAATCGTTCGACGCCACCGGGTCCACCGGGCATATAGCCGCGCGCATCAACGCACGGCCGGCGTGAGCCCGCCCCGGCGACTCGATCGATCGCTTATCCGCGCCTTTTTCGTGCTCCGGTACGCGCTTCGCCGCAGCACTGTGCGTTTGCGTCTTTTTGCCGCCATATCAGGCAGGAGTTACGTGCACCGCTAAGGCGTCGGGTGCTTGCGCGTAGCAGTTCTCGTTTTTGCCCTCGCGAGCGCCGTCTTCATGGCCACCACGGCATCGACGGTATACGGGCCATCGACTGGGGGTCAGGGCCCAGAACGCCAAGACGACGGCCGTGCTGTTGGTCCGGGTCTTCCCGCTAAGCCGCCTCCCGCTGCGCGCGTTTGCGCTCGTTCTCCGTGAGGTATCGCTTGCGCAGGCGGATCGTAACGGGCGTGACCTCCACGAGCTCGTCGTCGGCGATGAACTCGACCGCATATTCAAGGGTGAGCTTGATCGGCGGTGTCAGGTCGATGTGCTCGTCCTTGCCGGAGGCACGCACGTTGGTGAGCTTTTTCTCGCGGATCGGGTTAACGACAATATCGTTGTCGCGCGAGTGGATGCCGACGATCATGCCCTCGTAGAGCTTGTCTCCCGGCGACACGAACATGCGCCCGCGCTCCTGCAGTTTCCAGAGCGCATAGGCGACCGCGTCGCCATCGTCCTGGGAAATCAGCACGCCGTTGCGACGCTCCCCCAGGTCGGGTGCGCGCACCGGCCCATAATCATCGAATACGTGGCTGATCAGCCCCGTTCCGCGCGTCATCGTCAAGAACTCCCCCTGGAAGCCGATCAGTCCGCGCGCGGCGATCCGATACTCGAGGCGCACGCGGCCGCGCCCGTCGGGCTGCATGTCCAGCAGGTCGCCGCGGCGCCGGCCGAGCTCTTCCATGACCGTTCCCTGGTGCTGCTCCTCGACGTCCACGGTCAGCATTTCAAACGGTTCGCAGCGCTCGCCGCCAATATCGCGGAAAACGACACGGGGGCGCGAGACCGCCAGCTCGTAGCCCTCGCGGCGCATGTTTTCGATCAGGATCGTCAGGTGCAATTCGCCGCGCCCGGAGACCTCGAATACGGTCTCATCGTCTGTTTCGCGCATGCGCAGTGCGACGTTGGACTTCAATTCGCGCTCAAGGCGTTCGCGCAACTGGCGGCTGGTCACGAATTTTCCCTCGCGCCCGGCAAGCGGACTGGTATTGACGCAGAAATTCATGACGAGGGTGGGCTCATCGATATGCAGCAGCGGCAGCGCCTCGGGACAATCCGGCGGACAGATCGTCGATCCGATATTGAGCGCCTCGATTCCGTTGACCAGTACGATATCGCCGGCAATCGCCTCGTCGACGATCTCCCGCTCGAGTCCCTTGAACTTGAGCACCTGGTTGACGCGACCGCGCGTGGGCGTTCCCTCCGGACCGTCCAGCACCAGTACTTCCTGCCCGCTGCGGATGCGGCCACGCCGGATGCGACCGATGCCGATTTTTCCGACGTAACTCGAATAATCGAGCGAACAGATCTGCAGCTGCAGTGGGCCGTTGGGATCCTCATCGCGCACCGGAACGTGTCGCAAGACGGCTTCAAACAACGGCCGCATTCCGATGCTGCCCTGCTGGGCCTGCGGCAGCCCCTCCAGCGTATCGGCAGCGTAGCCATTTAGCGCCGAGGCGTAGACGACAGGGAAATCCAGCTGATCCTCGCTGGCGCCGAGCTTGTCGAAAAGATCGAAAGTCGCGTTCACGACGTAGTCCGGTCGCGCCCCGGGCCGATCGATCTTGTTCACCACGACGATGGGCTTGAGTCCCAGCGCGAGGGCCTTGCGTGTCACGAAGCGCGTTTGCGGCATGGGACCTTCGACCGCGTCAACCAGCAACAGCACACCGTCGACCATCGAGAGCACCCGCTCCACCTCCCCGCCGAAGTCGGCATGGCCCGGCGTATCGATGATGTTGATGTGCGTGCCTTCGTAGACGACCGCGCAGTTCTTGGCCAGGATCGTGATGCCCCGCTCCCGCTCCAGGTCATTGCTGTCCATTACGCGATCGGCGATCTGCTGGTTGTCGCGAAACGTTCCGGACTGCGCCAGCAGCTTATCGACCAATGTGGTCTTGCCGTGGTCGACGTGCGCGATGATGGCGATATTGCGCAATGCTCTGGGTTTCATGTTGCGTCCTCGATTCCGTTCTCTCTTGTAATTCCGTTCACTGCGCGGCGCGCCGTGGTGCAGGGCTGCGCCACCAGCCGTGTTGCCTCCAGCCAGCCGCCGCGGCAGCTCGCGATTCCCAGCAGCCGCCCAAGGGCGTCATAGACCCGCAACCGAGGCCAATCGCCCTGCTGCTGCACTTTCTGGCCATGTCCAAAACGTACTGCTGCATGGGCGTCGAGCGAAACGCGCGGCAAACTGGTCAGCAGCGCATCAATGGGCAGCAGCCGGGCTCGACGGGCATCGAGCTCCTGTCCTTCCAGTTCCACCAGCGTCGTGGCCTGCGCCAGGCGCAAATGCCCCACGCGAGTGCGGCGCAAGGCATGCAGGTGCGCACCGCAACCCAGCGCCCTACCGATGTCCTGCGCCAAAACGCGCACATAAGTCCCCTTGCTGCACTCGAGCTCAATCGACGGCCGCCGCTCGTCCCACTGCACCAGCTGCAGGCGGGAGACGACGATCGGCCTGGGCACGCGCTCCACGTCCCGCCCCAGACGCGCCAGTTCGTACAGCGGGCGCCCATGGCGTTTGAGTGCCGAATACATCGGCGGCACCTGTTCTCCAGTGCCGACGAAGCGCCTCAGCACGGCTTCGAGGCGAGCGCGGCTAACATCGACCGTGCGGCGTTCCAGCACATCTCCCTCGGCATCGCCCGTACTGGTCGTCACACCCAATTCGATCTGCGCCAGGTACTCCTTGTCCGCTTCCAGCAGGTCGGCCGAGAATTTTGTCGCCTCGCCGAAGGTCAACGGCAGTAGACCGGTCGCCAGGGGATCGAGCGTGCCCGTATGTCCTGCCTTTCGTGCCTGCAGCAGGCGCCGCGCCTTTTGCAAGGCCAGATTCGACGACAGTCCCAGCGGCTTATCCAGCGCCAGCACACCGTCAATGGGATCGGCATGAGCGCGCCGCATCGCGGGTCCCCGCTCGGCCTATTTCGTTTGCGTACCCGAAACTGCGCCGATATTCTCGACGCCTTCAGCGGGTTCGCCGGCACTGCGCAGCGCCTGCTTGATCAAATCATCCATCTGGAATCCACGCTCCAGCGAAAGGTCGCGCACGAACACCAGGCGCGGCACCGTGTGAATCCGCAGGCGCTTGAAAAGCAGATTGTGCAAATGGCCGGCCGCAGCGTTTAACCCGGCCGCGGCGTCGGCCGGATCCGACCCGATCACCGTAAAAAAGACCTTGGCGTGGGCGTAGTCCGGCGTCAACTCGACGCCGCTGATGGTCACCATGCCAACGCGGGGATCGCGCACCTCGCGCGCGATCAACTCGGCCAGGTCGCGCTGGATCTGGTCGGAGACGCGCTGGGCCCGGTTGGGCGATTTCATCGGTCGAACCATACAACCCAAGCGCGGCCGCGGCTCCGGATTACCCTACGACACCCGCACGCGGGCACGACGGGATCAGCGGATTACAGCGTTCGTGCGACCTCCTGCACCTCGAAGATCTCGAGTTGGTCGCCTTCCTTGATGTCATCGTATCCCTTGAGCGATAGGCCGCATTCAAAGCCGGCTTTGACCTCGCGCACATCGTCCTTGAATCGCTTCAGCGATTCGAGCTCACCGCTCCAGATCACGACGTTGTCACGCAGCAGGCGCGCATTGGCGGTTCGCTTTACCACGCCATCGAGCACCATGCAGCCGGCAATCGTTCCGACCTTGGAAACGCGGAATACCTGACGGATCTCAACGAGTCCGAGAACCTGTTCGCGCTGCTCCGGCGCCAGCATCCCCGTAAGGGCCGCTTTCACCTGGTCCACGGCATCGTAAATGATGTTGTAGTAGCGAATGTCGATGCCATTGCTCTCGGCAAGCTTGCGCGCGGATTGCTCGGCGCGCACGTTGAATCCAATAATGACTGCCTTGGAGGCCACCGCCAGGTTGACGTCGCTCTCGGAAATTCCACCGACCTGGGCGTGAACGACCTGCACCTTGACCTCGGCCGTGGAGAGCTTGGTCAGCGCATGCACCAGGGCCTCCTGCGAACCCTGCACATCCGCCTTGATGATGAGCGGCAACAGCTTTGCCGCACCATCTCCCATGTTCTCGAAGATGTTCTCGAGCTTCGCGGCCTGTTGACGGGCAAGCTTGGTATCGCGGAACTTGCCCTGACGGAACAGCGCGATCTCCCGCGCCTTGCGCTCATCCCCCAGAACCATCAGTTCATCGCCGGCGGCGGGAACATCGGACAGGCCCTGGATCTCCACCGGGATCGACGGTCCCGCCGAGGAAATCGACTTGCCCGACTCGTCGAGCATCGCGCGCACGCGCCCGAAGCAGCTTCCGGCAAGCACGACGTCGCCGCGGCGCAAGGTCCCGGACTGCACAAGGACCGTGGCCACCGGACCGCGGCCCTTGTCGAGCTGCGACTCGATGATGAGGCCTTTTGCCGGCGCGTCCTTGGGACACTTGAGCTCGAGCACCTCGGCCTGGAGCAGGACCTGCTCGAGAAGTTCGTCGACCCCGCTGCCGGTCTTGGCCGAAACCGAGACGAAAGGCGAATCGCCGCCGTACTCCTCCGGCACGACCTGCTGCGCAACCAATTCCTGCTTGACACGATCGGGATTGGCTTCCGGCTTGTCGATCTTGTTGATCGCGACCACGATCGGCACGGCCGCCGCCCTGGCATGCGCGATCGCCTCGATCGTCTGGGGCATGACCCCATCATCGGCGGCCACCACCAGAATTACCAGGTCGGTGGCCTTGGCGCCACGCGCGCGCATCGCGGTAAAGGCTTCGTGACCCGGGGTATCCAGAAAAGTGATGACCCCACGCGGTGTCTCGACGTGATAGGCACCGATGTGCTGCGTAATACCCCCCGCTTCCCCAGCGGCAACCTTGGTACGACGGATGTAGTCGAGCAACGAAGTCTTGCCATGGTCCACGTGTCCCATTACGGTCACCACCGGCGGCCGGGGCAGCAACTGCGCCTCGTGGGCCGGCTCGTCGCTTACTGCGAGCAAGGCCTCCGGATCATCGAGCTTGGCCGCGAAGGCCTTGTGGCCCATTTCCTCCACCACGATCATCGCCGTTTCCTGATCGAGGACCTGGTTGATCGTGACCATCTGCCCGAGCTTCATCAGGATCTTGATGACCTCCGATGCTTTCACCGACATCTTGTGCGCCAGCTCGGCGACCGTGATCGTCTCCGGCACCGAGACTTCACGCACCACCGGTTCGGCCGAGGCCGTGTACTGCAGCTTTTCGCGTTCGTCCTGGCGCCGATGCCCCTTGGGCCCGCGCCAGGCACCGACTCCGGTTGAGGCATCGCCCCGGGTCTTGATCTGGCGGCGCTTGGCTGCGTCCTCCGACCAGCTGGAGGCAAGCTTGGCGGACTTGACCTCTTTGGCACCGGGCTTCTTTTCGTCCTTGCGCTCTTCGGTAGTACGCAACAAGGGCGTTGCGGCCGTGGGCTTGTGCAGCGTGCCCTCGGCCGCCGGCGCCTTGATCAGCTTCTTGGGCGCCGACATCATGTTCTTGATCGCGGCGACTTCCTCGTCCACCACGCGCCGGGCCCGATCCTGCGCCCGGTGCACATTTTCCGCGTGCTCCGCGGCGACCGCGGCGGCCTTCGCTTCCGCCGCCGCTGCGGCAGCCTGCTCGGCGTGAGCGCGGTCGAGTTCGGCGCGGGCCACGGCGGCGCGGGCCACGGCGTCGCGCGCGACGACATCGCGCGTCGCAGCTCCGGTCGGCGCAGCCTCGCGCGCCACGTGGGCTTCCTTGGCCTCGCGTTCGCGCCGGTGCAATTCGTCGAGATCGCGCTGCGCGCGCTCGGAGCGCTCGCGCGCCTCACTTACCTGGCGCGCGACGAATTCGGCCTGCCGACGCGCTTCTTCCTCGCGCCGCGCCATTTCCGCATCGTCGATCACCATGACCTGCGGAGCCACCACGGCCTCCACCTCGGCGTCCGAATCGCGCTTCACAAATACCCGCTTCTTGCGCACCTCGACCTGGATCGTGCGGGCCTTGCCGGTGGCATCGGCCTGCTTGATGGCCGAGGTCGAGCGTCGCGTCAGGGTGATTTTGCGCTTCTCGACCTCCTGGCCACCGTGGGCCTTGCGCAACGCCTCCAGCAACCGCGCCTTGTCGTCTTCCGACAGTTCGTCGCTTTCGGCATGCTTGGCCACGCCGGCCGCGCGCAGCTGGTCCAGCAGCGCCGGCGGCGTGAGCTTGAGCTCGGTGGCAAATTGCGCAACTGTGTTGCTGGCCATGCTCTTTGTTTTCCTCTTTCCGTTAACCGTATACGCGCGCTCTACGCGAACCAGTGGGCGCGGGCCGCCATGATCAGCGCACTGGCTCGCGGCGCGTCGATTCCCGCCATTTCAACGAGTTCGTCAACGCCCAAGTCACCGAGTTCATCGCGTGTCCGAACGCCGCCGGCCGCGAGCTTGATCGCCAAGTCCGTGTCCATGCCGTCGAGCTCGAGCAAGGACTTGTCCGCGCGGTCAAGGTTCTCTTCGCGCTTGATCGCCTCGGTCAGAACCACGTTGCGGGCCCTCGTACGCAACTCCTCGACGGTATCGGCATCGAAGGCCGATATCTCGAGCAGCTCGTTCACCGGAACGTAGGCGATTTCCTCCACGCTGGAGAAGCCCTCACCGATCAGGATGTCGGCTACTTCCTGATCGACGTCCAGACTCTGCATAAACGAGTTGCGGATGCCCTCGCGTTCCTGCTGCTGCTTCTGGGTCGACTCCTCGGCCGTCATGATGTTGATCTGCCAACCCGTCAGCTCGGAGGCCAGGCGCACGTTCTGGCCGCTGCGACCGATGGCGATGGCCAGGTTGTCCTCGTCTACCACGACGTCCATGGCGTGCTTGTCCTCGTCGACCACGATCGAGGATACGTTGGCCGGCGCCAGCGCACCGATGACGAACTGCGCCGGATCGTCCGACCAGAGCACGATGTCAACACGCTCGCCACCGAGCTCGTTGGTGACGGCCTGGACCCGCGACCCACGCATGCCGACACAGGTGCCGATCGGATCAATTCGGCGATCGTTGGTCCAGACGGCGATCTTGGCGCGAACCCCAGGATCGCGCGCTGCCGACTTGATCTGCAGCAGGCCCTGTTCGATCTCGGGCACCTCGAGTTCGAACAGCTTCATGAGAAATTCCGGCGCGGTGCGCGAAACGATGACCTGCGGCCCGCGCAGGGAACGGTCGACCTTGGCAACGTAGGCCCGGGCCCGATCACCGATACGCAGGTTTTCCTTCGGAATCATCTCGGAGCGCGGCAGGCGCGCCTCGATCTTGCCGATCTCGATAATGACGTCACCTTTGTCCATGCGCTTGACAGTCCCATTGACGATGCTGTCGTTGCGCGCCAGGAATTCGGCCAGCAGCTGCTCGCGTTCCGCGTCGCGGATTTTCTGCAGGATGACCTGCTTCGTGTCCTGCGCGAAACGCCGTCCAAGGTCCTGCCGCGGCAACTGCTCCTCGATATATTCATCAATTTCGATGTCGGGAATCTGTTCGCGGGCATCCGAGAGAATGATCTGGTGACCGGGCTCCTGCAGGCCCGCCTCGTCTGGAACGACGTGCCAGCGGCGGAAGGCATCGTATTCGCCGCTTTCCCGATCAACGGCCACGCGAATTTCGACGTCTTCCTCGGCAAACAGTCGCTTGGTGGCGGAGGCAAGCGCCGATTCGAGCGCGCCAAAGACGATTTCCTTGGGCACGCTCTTCTCGCGTGCCAAAGCGTCAACTAGCAGCAGAATTTCTCGACTCATGGCTCAAACCCTATATCGTCAACGATCATTCTGTGCGCGATTGCGCCGTACGATCGATCGCATCGCGGTCGAACTCCCATTCGGGCGCAAGGCGCGCCTTTTCGACGTCGGCCAGCGCAAACTCTAACGTCTCGCCCACTTCCACCTTGCGGGCACGGGATCCGCGTTTGCCGCGCGGGCCCGGCGGCGGTGGTTCCGGCACCAGTGTCATGCGCACACGATCCGATGCACCGTGCGCCGCCGCAAGCCCCGACACAAGCCCAAGAAGGCGTCCGCGCAAGCGCCGCCGGCCATCGATGGGCGAATACAACTGCACCTTGACCATGGCCCCGGCAAAGCGCACGAAGTCGCGTGCGCCCCGAAGCGGACGGTCCATCCCCGGCGACGAGACCTCGAGCCGGTCATAATCGATGCCCTCGACGGCAAACAAGTGGGTCAATTGCCGGCTAACCCGCTCGCAATCGTCGATGCCGATTCGTTCTGCACCCCCGGCGCTCGCCCCGGCGCCATCGGCCGCGGCGAGGTCCAGGGTCACCCGCAAAAGCCCATGACCGGCCCGCTCGAGATCAACCAGCTCATAGCCGAGTCCCGCCACCGTGCGCGCAACCAGTTCGGCCAGTGGCGACGAGGGCATCGCGCCATCGGCTGCTACCGCCAAAGTCGGCTCCCGCATCTCGTCCCGCACCCTGTTCACTCGCCGTCCGCCATCGCGTCAAGTCCGCCGTCGACCAGCACGGTGGACCGATCCCGTGGTCGGCCAGACGTGCGCGCCTTGCGCAGCAAAAAAAAATGGGCCGTCGTCGAGCCCATTTTTTCTCATCAACAGGCTGGCGCTACGGCTCCGACGGCTCGGTCCACTAGCGCCGGGCACCCTGATTCCGCGATCGGTCCGAGAAACCGCTGCCGAGCGGAAACTATCCCAAGCTTGCCAGCGGGCGCACCATTTCTGGCAACCGCCGATTATATACCGGAGCCGCAACGCCGACGCGCGTCCGCGGCAGACGCCCCGCGACCCCGAGGAATCCGGTCTCAGCCAAATCCGCCCCGCCCCTTGGGGCGGCGGAAGTTGGCTTGGCCACCGCTGCCGGAGCGGGGTCCGGCACCATGGCCCCGGGCAATATAGTTCACCGTGCTGGTCATCGGGTCCGGCTGCCGGCTGACGCTCGGCCGGCCGGGTTTGCTGCCCGGCTTGCCGCGCCGGGCTCCGTTAGGATCCTGGGCGATGTAGTTGACCGTGCTGGCCATCGGATCCGGCTGACGATTGCCGCTTGGCCGATCGGGTTTGCCACCAGGCTTGCCACGACGAGGCCCGTTGGGATCCTGGGAAAAATACCCCGCGGTGCTTGCCATTGGGTCTGGCCGGCTGCCATTGGGCCGACCGGGCTTGTTGCCGGGCTTGCCGCGCCGGGGTCCGGTGGCATCCTTGGCAAAATAGCTCACGGTGCTGGCCATCGGGTCCGGTTGGCGACCGCCGTCAGGGCGATTGGGGTTGGAGCGCTTCGGCCCGCCAGGCTTGTGCGCAGATGCGCCCGAGCGCGCGCGGATTTCCTCCGATCCGATCCCGAGGTCATGCAGCCACGCTTCTACCCAAGCCGGAGCAAGCTCCTGGAAGCGGCCGCGGGAGAGCGCTCGTGGCAACTGCACCGCCCCATAGCGGATGCGGATCAGACGGCTGACCTGCATGCCGAGTGCTTCGAAAATGCGCCGCACTTCGCGATTTCGACCTTCCGCGATTACGGCGCGGTACCAATGATTGACACCTTGTCCGCCCGCGTCCTCCAGGCGCGAAAGGCGCGCCGGCCCGTCCTCAAGTTCGATCCCTTCGAGCAGCCGCCCGCGCTGCTCCGGGGTCAATTCACCGAGCAAACGCACCGCATATTCGCGCTCAACCTCGTAGCGCGGATGCATCAGGCGATTGGCCAGTTCGCCGGAAGTCGTCAATACCAGCAGGCCCTCGGTATTGAAATCGAGCCGGCCCACCGCAATCCAACGGCCACCGGAAACCTTGGGAAGCTTCTCGAAGACATTCGGCCGCGCCTGCGGATCGTCCTGCGAAACGATTTCCCCCGCCGGCTTATGGTAGAGCAACACGCGCGGAGGCCGGCCGAGTTGTCGGCGCGTATTCAGAGGCTTGCCGTTGATCCGCACCTGATCCGTCGGCAGGATGCGCTGGCCGACGTGAGCGGGCTGCCCGTTTACGGACACACGACCGGCGACGATGAGTTCTTCCATGTCACGCCGCGAACCAACTCCGGCATCGGCCAGCACCTTGTGTAGCTTGTCCGACTGCGCGCTAAGGGCGACCTTGGCCGCGCGACGACCCCGCTCCAGCAAAGAATGCGCCAGCGGTTGCTCTGCCATGGCCAAGGCGTTGACCTCATCCCCCTCCCCGGCCAGGGAAACTGCGGGCGTTACGGCCTCGCTGCCGGTCTCGGCCGACTCGATGGCATCGCGCGCCGGCCGCTCGCCGCGTCCACGCCGGCGCCGGCCATGCGGTCCACGATTGCGACGCTCTCCATCGGCGCTCTGGCTGCCGGACTCGGATTCATGAGTCACTGCGGCGCCCTTGTGTGCGTTCCCTTCGTCCGGTTCATTCGCGGAACTCAAATCCGGGGCTATTGCCGGAACATGCGCCGCAGGCGCGTCACGGGCCGATTCGGCATCGGTGCCCAAAACGGCTTGCGCCACGCCGCTCCCTGCGGCTGTTGCTGGTGCATCGATGCGAGCCGATTCCGGTGGCGATTCGGTGAACGGCGCGTGCGTTTCGTTGAGCGGGGACGGATTCATGGCGTAGCGGAACTCATTTCACTCATGGGTGGGGTCGCTTCCCGGTAGTCGGCGGAGTCGCTATCGGATTCGGGTGCACGGACTTGCGGCGCAAGGCTCAGGCCATTCGCCGCTACGGCGTCTGCGCCAATTGCCTCGTCGGGCAAAATCTCGGCAGTGTCAGTGGTGGTGTTGGCTGCAGCCAGCGCGGCCGCTTCAATTCCCAGCTCCGGGAAGGGCAATTCGAGCTTAGCGCTCGGGGCCGTCGCGTCCGAGCCGATCGGCGGCAGTTCCTGCAGGGATCGCAGGCCGAAATCGTCCAGAAACTCGCGGGTCGTAGCAAGCAATCCGGGGCGTCCGGGAGCTTCGCGATGGCCGACGGTCTCGACCCATCCCCGCTCCTCGAGCGTCTTGATCACCGGTGCCGATGCCGTAACGCCGCGAATCTCTTCGATATCACCGCGCGTGACCGGCTGACGGTACGCGATGATCGCCAGGGTTTCTAGCACTGCCCGCGAGTATTTGGGAGGCTTTTCCGGATTCAGCCGATCCAGAACCGGTCTCATGGCCACGGTGCTTTGAAAGCGCCAGCCAGAGGCCAATGCGACCAGCTCGATGCCGCGGCCCTGCCAATCGCTGCGCAATTCCTCCAGCAGCACCCGAATGGTGTCGTCGTCGATCTCGCCCGTGAAAAGCCTACGCAGGTGATCGACAGGCAGCGGTTGCTGCGCGGTCAGCAGTGCAGTTTCCAGAACGATCTTGGCCTCATGCGTGTTCATGATTTGCGTCCGAATCAATCGGGCCGGCGTAGGAGCCAGGTATGTTGCAGCGCTGCCGCAATGGCTAATGCGCAATGTTCGGGGTCACCGAACAAAAACATAAGAATCCGGTTTTCAAGGTCCGCGTGACCGACGGACCCTGACTCGCAGGCGTCCCGTACGGGCTTCGTCGGACATAACGGCACGAACCGTGGGGGTGGGCTGGCTGCGCTTGGCGCAACGGCTTTGCCTACGCGACTCCCACGTGTGGCCGCTGTCAGCAGCTACCGTCGGTTACAAAGCACGGTAGCTTCCGATTGATACTTTTTTGCAGTGTATCACGCGCTCGCCCTGGTGCGAAAGGCGGGGGCGGCGCGGGCCACTGGTGGCAAGGGCGTGGAACGAAACGCGAGAGAAAGGATGGTTGATAGGTTGACAACATGTACTGTATGCAATTACAGTGAAACATCTTCAGTCCGCGTCACTGCCATGACCATCGATCCCGCCAATGTCCTGACCGTCCGCCAAGGTGAAATTCTCGAATTCATTCGCAGTGCTCTTGCGGAAAGCGGCGCACCACCAACGCGTGAGGAAATTGCGCGCGCTTTCGGTTTCCGCTCCCTAAACGCCGCCGAACAACATCTACAGGCATTGCAGAAGAAAGGCTTGATCGACCTGCTTGCCGGTACCTCGCGTGGAATCCGGCTACGCGACTCGGCACGTGCCCTTGGCGAGGCAGCGCGCGAACTCGGTCTGCCCCTGATCGGTAAAGTTGCCGCCGGCAGCCCGATCCTGGCACAGGAAAACGTACTAAAGCGCCCCGCTGTTGATCCCTCCACCTTCAAACCGCGCGCAGACTACCTGCTCGAAGTGCGCGGCATGAGCATGCGCGACGCCGGCATTCTCGACGGCGATTGGCTGGCGGTGCATCGGCAAAGCCAGGCACATAACGGGCAAATTGTCGTTGCCCGCCTCGGCGACGACGTCACCGTCAAACGACTCAAGTTGCGCGGAACACGCGTCGAACTGATCGCCGAGAACCCCGACTACACCTCAATCATGGTCGATCTCAAACGCGAAGCGCTGACCATCGAAGGTATTGCGGTGGGCGTCATCCGCGCTGCCGTCTGACAGACGCCGCCGCGCGGATCATCACAAGGGCAAACCATCCATGCGTGCCGCCACCACATTAGTTCCCTTACTGCAGGCCACCAGTGCCGAGGCCATCCCCAATCTTTGGCGTGGGGATGAATGGATTCAGGCCGATTCACGCTCGGATTGCACATCCAGCGGTTTCGAAGCTCTCGACCGGGAGCTTCCCGGTCACGGCTGGCCGCACGGTCAGCTTGTCGAACTACTGCTCGACCATCCCGGTATCGGTGAACTGGGTCTGTTGTTACCAGCACTGGCAGCGGTAACGCGTGCCGGGCGCACGTGCGTCTGGGTGTTGCCGTGCCAGGCAAATCTGCCGGATACGACACACCCTCCTCAAGCAACCATCGAACAGCGGACAGCACCGCATGCCTTGCCCTACGCGCCGGTATTGGTGGAAGCCGGCATTGACCTGGCGCGCAACATTTTCGTCAAGCCACTCACCCCACGTGAGAGCGGCTGGGCACTGGAACAATCCCTGCGCGCCGCCCACCTGGGCGCCCTTCTTGGCTGGTTGCCGGAGGGCACCGGTGCCGATGCTGATTTTCGCTCCCTGCGCCGCTTGCATCTGCTCGCGCAGCAACACCGGGCATTGGTTTTTGTCCTGCGCACAGCTCGCCACGCACGTGCACCATCACCGGCAGCCTTGCGCTTGCAGCTGAACCATGATGGCAAGCAACTGCAGGTACACCTGCTCAAGCGTCGTGGCCGCCCGTTGCTCGAGCCCGTCGCATTACAGGTTCACCCCGCTCGCTGGAACCGCACTCGAACCCCGGCGCTACCCGCCCTATCCCCCGAGGTCAAGCCCACAACGGCATCACAATCGCTAGCGCGGATAGTGCAGGCGCTGTCACCAAACACAGCCTGGTCGATGCACACGATCTTCAGCCATTGAATCGACCCGATTTCCCAAGTCCCGCCCAAGCCGGCCGTTAAAAGGAAAATGAAAAACTCGTAACCGGAGTCCCCATTCCCGGCAGCACGTTGCCGGAGTTCGAACACAACGTCGCTCCTGTCCGTACGATGGTCGTGCAGCGCCCACCGCCACCAGCGTCCCGACTGACAAGGCCAGGCGAAATCAGCGGCGAACCGAAATAGCGGTCGAATACCTCGCCCGGCGTGGGCTCCCGGATGCGCTCCCCGGAAACCACGATCTCTTCGGAGTCGGGACCGGCCGACCGAACCTGTTGCCATTGCAACGGAGAAATGCCCCGCAAGGGCAGATCCGGATCAACCACCATCGTAGCGGTCGTTCGGAGACGGCAACGCCGGATCACCAAGGAGCCGCATTTGTCGCTAGCGATGATGGCGTTTGCACCTGCGGCGGCCGAGGCGTCATCCGCCGACACCGACGTGGTGGCTGCAGACCCCGCAGCCACGAGCAATAGCGTGCAGATCGCGCCCCTGCTCGACCGCTGCTGCAACAACCGCCCCCACGGACGCTGCGAAATTTTCATAAACCCTTCACGACCAGCTCGTTGCCTTGGATTCGAAATCCCCTGACCCATCGGCGGAAACCACGCAGAACCGATGTCCCGTCGGCGCTTGCATCACCCACCAGGACTGTACCTGTTCTACACGTTTCGCACCGAGCGCTTCCAAACGCAGGACTTCGGCTTCGATATCGTCGGTTTCGATGTCCAAGTGCACTCGACTCGGATGGGTAACCATCTGCACCTCGATGTCCAAGGCACAATTGCGGTCGATCAAGCTCATGTATTTTGTGCCCTCCGCGCCCGGCAGCGGCCGAACCTCCATACCCAGGGCACGGCCCCAAAACGCTGCCGCAGCCGACAGATCATCCGTACAGCAATCCACGATAAAGCCGGCCAGCTTGCTCTTGTGCATACCGCCTCCGTGAGAGTGTCATATCCAATGTATGCGCGAGGGATCTACTGCGCGGAAAAGAAACCATCGAATACGATCGCACGTGCCCTGTCAACCAGGTCGCGCACGACGATGCGTGAATTCATGAGATAGGTGTGCAAGGCCGGAACCAGCACGAGCGGCACGCCCGTGAGACGGGTTTCGGATACCTTGAGGACGCCGTCATTGGGTTCGTCGCCAAGGGGAAAAAAACCTAGTGCTCGGACCACCCGTCCCCGCATAGATCCACGTCGGACAGCACGGTATTGGCACGCTCCCCATGAATTCCTCATTGGCGAGCAGCTGGCCCATTTCCCCCGCCACGATCCGGTAGGGCAGATGTGGCGCCAGCATGCGTGCCCACACACAGGCCCGCGAAGGCGGTGCGAGCAGGAAGCATGCTGCCGGCTGCTGCACCAGCTTGGGAAGCACGCAGCGCAGTAGCACGGCACCCAGCGAATGGCCAATCACGATGAAGCGTTCCGTACCGAGGCGCGATTCGATGAACCGCTGCAATCGCGCCACGCAGGAAGGAAATCTCTCGACGGTCACGGAATACCCGAAGATCGGGGTGCGAAAACCATCGCGTCGAAGGCGAAAAGCGAGCAGTGCCATGGAGACGGGCGTTCGGCCCATTCCATGGACCAAGATCGCCAGTGGGTGGCTCATGGGATTCAGCGCCTTGGTCGACTAGCCTGCCGGCAAATTCCCTCTCACACCGTCGGCGCATGCAGCGCGATGCGATTGCCCTCGCTGTCGATTACGATCGCACGCCAGCCATGCTCGCCGATCTGATGGACGGCCTGGATTACGGAGCCGCCATGGTCCTGCACTGCCTGCACCGCCTCGCGCAGCCGACCTGTCGCATTGAGGTAGATGAGTGGCCCATGCCGCGACGGTGCATTGTCCGGTCCGGGCTGGTACAAGCAACCGCTGACACCATGGTCGGCGTGCGGCAGCAGACCGAAAAAAAAACCAGGGCCGCCCTCGCGCGATACGGTGCCGGTGAGCACCGAAGAATAAAACGCGATGGCCCTGTCCAGATCGACGACCGGGATATCCACCCACACGAATTGATTGCTCATGATCAAGCTCCCATGGAAAGGTCCCCAGCGCGCCATATCTGATTGAAATGATATGCGGTCGCAGGCAATCCTTGACACCTTTCGCGCAACAGTTTCCGTTCTCCCAGACTTGCCCAAAGCTACGCATAGGTAGCCTCGGTGCTGAGTTCCTGTTTCACCGAGGCCGGTAAC
>Ga0209415_10001400_pt1 | contig 46258 bp, 48 predicted proteins | sample PeaSoiSIISIP2007_FD_187696 | JGI IMG/M metagenome (GOLD analysis project Ga0209415, IMG submission 187696) | Peat soil microbial communities from Weissenstadt, Germany - SII-SIP-2007 (SPAdes) (version 2) | ecosystem: Environmental > Terrestrial > Soil > Wetlands > Peat | place: Germany... | reverse complement strand
CTCCGTCCGCCTCTCCGGCCCGACGGCCCCGCGCGGCGCCGCGCTCGGCGGGAGCGCCGGCGGAGCGGAGCCCGGCGCGGCCTCCGACTCCGGCGTCCGCCGCGCGGAGGAGCGCGCGGGACGGACGCCGCCGGGCGCCTTCGGCGGCGGCGCGGGCTCCGCGGCGCACGCCGGCGGCGGGCGCGGACGCGCCTCGCTGTTCGAGACTTCCGACCCTTCGAGCGAGCGCGCGGAGCAAAAGACCCGCCGCCGCCGCGGCCGGAAGGCCCGCGCCGAGCGCTCCTCGTCGAACGACCCCGAGGCGGCGGGCGCCAAGCGCTTCAAGCCCCTGCTGCTGCGCGACGAGCTCGGCGCCAAGCCCCTGCGCCCGCCGGCAGCGACGCTCGAGCCGCCGCAGGGCCTGCTCGCCCTGCCCTCGCGCCGGCCGGCGCTCGACGCCTCGGGACGCCCGACGCCCGACGCCCCCGTCGGGCTGGCTTCGGTCGAAGGGCTCGACCCGTCCGCGCTTACCAAGGACCGCCAGACCGGAGCGCACTGGGACGGCGGCGAGTGGCACGACGGCGCGGCGCGCGGAGTCGAGAAGGACGGCGCCTGGCTGTGGGCCTACCGCAGCGGCGGCTCGTGGTGGTCGCTCGCCGGTCAGCCGCCGCAGCCTCTCGTGAACCACGACGGAGTCTGGTGGCTGAAGCAGCAGGGAGTCTGGTTCGCGGTGCACCAGGGAGAGCCCTGGGCCTGGCGCGGCTTCGCCGACTGGGGAGCGCAGGGCCTTTTCCACCCGGGCAGCGGGACGCAGATCGTCTACAGCTCCGACTACTCGCGCGCCGCCGTCGTCACTCCCGGACAGGGCGCCGAGGTCTTCGACGCGCACACCGGGGCCCTGCTGGAGCGCATTCCCGAGGAGCAGATGCCGGCGAAGCGGCGGCCGCAGGCTCCCGAGGTCCTGCCGACGCCGCAGTAGCCGCGCCGTTTCGGGAGAGGCTCTTAGTGGTGGTCCGGCGTCAGCAGCTCGCGCAGGGACCAGCCGAGCGCGACGGCCGCGACGCCCTTCGGGAAGAGCTCGAGCAGCTGGGGACGCCAGAACGGCGAGCGCAATCCGAACCAGGCGCCGAGCATGAGCCCGATCCAAATGACGGCGAGCAGGGCCTGCATCGAGATGACGAGCCAGTCCGCCGTCGGAGGCGACGTCGCGCGCCGAAGCATGCGGCGCTCCGCCCAGGACAGGTCCTGGAACTCGGCGCCGGCCCAGAGCGCCAGGTCGGTGCGCTGCGCCCAGACGATCCTCGCTCGCCCGCGCAGCTCCCGGCCGCCGAAAGCGACGACGCGGTACTGGACGATCTGGCCGGGGACCACGTTGGCCTGGGTCTCGATGCGGAAGCCCTTCTCCGAGAGGTCGTGGGCGGTCGCGTGCAGGTCGAGCATCTTCGCCGCCTCGTCCATGAGGACGAGAGTGAAGTCGGTGATGACGCGGCCGGCGGTGCGATTCTCTTGGCTCATCGGTGGACGGACGAAGGAAGCCCGGTACGGACATTGTACGATTTTCTATAATCCGGGCATGGAGCAGGAATACGATTTCGCGAAGCTCGCCCAGGAGATCGTCCAAGAGCGCCTGCGCGATCTGCCCAACCCGCCCGCCGCGGCCGGAGAAATCGCCCGCCAGATCGCGGTGCCCGCGGTCACGAGCACGCGCCTGCGCCAGGACCCGCGCCTGACGGTGAGCGCGACGTGCCGCGGCGTGATGGAGGGCATGCTCCTGCTCGAGCAGGACCTCGGCGAGACCGCGGTCTCGCTCCTCAACCAGATGGCCGTGATCTCGCAGGACGCGAACCTGGACCCGGCCGACTGCATGACCTGGGCGATGGAAGGCATGGCCCCCGTCTGCCGCCTGGCGCCCGCCCACGTGCGCGACTCGGTCCGGCACGCGATCGAGGAGCACTTCATGGGCGCCGGCGAGGTCTTCGACCGCATCATCGACACGGCCGGGATCTGAGATGAGGCTCGCCCTCGCCCAGGTCGACGCGACCGTCGGCGACCTGCGCGGCAACTCCGAGCGCATCCTGCGCGCCCTCGACGAGGCCGCGCGCCGCGGCGCCGAGCTCGCGGTCTTCCCGGAGCAGGCGCTCGGCGGCTATCCGGCCCTGGACCTGTGGGAGGAGCGCGGCTTCGACGAGGCCAACGAGAAGGCCCTCGCCGCGCTCGCGAAGAAGGTGCGCGGCACGGCCGCGCTCGTCGGCTTCGTCTCGAAGAACAAGGACCGCGTCGGCAAGCCCGCGCGCAACTCGGTCGCGCTCCTGCACGACGGCAAGGTCGTCGCCGTCCGCCACAAGAGCTTGCTGCCGACCTACGACGTCTTCGACGAGGCGCGCTACTTCGAGCCCGCGCGCGACAATCCGCCGATCCGATGGAAGGGCCGCAAGCTCGGCGTCACGATCTGCGAGGACGCCTGGGCGGTCGACCCCTCAGCGTCGCGGAAGCTCTACAAAAAAGACCCGGTCGCGGCGCAGGCGAAGGCCGGCGCGGACCTGCTGATCAACCTCTCGGCCTCGCCGTTCCTGCACGGCAAGACGGCCGTCCGCCGCGCGCTCCTGAACGCGCACGCGCGGCGGCTCGAGGTCCCGCTGTTCTACTGCAACCTCGTCGGCGGCAACGACGAGATCGTCTTCGACGGCGGCAGCCTCGCCTACGACGCGCGCGGCCGCCTGCGCGCGCGCGCGGCCTTCGCGGCTCAGGACCTGCTCGTCATCGACTCGGAGACCTGGGAGGGCGCCTCGGTCGCGCCCGAGCCCGACGACGTGGGCCAGTGCGGCGAGGCGCTCACGCTCGGCATCAAGGATTTCGCCGCGAAGTGCGGACTGCAGACGGCCTTCATCGGCCTCTCCGGCGGCATCGACTCGGCCGTCGCGGCCGCGCTCGCGGTGCGCGCGCTGGGGCCGCACCGCGTGATCGGCGTCTCGATGCCGTCCTCTTATTCGTCCCCCGGCAGCGTCGACGACGCGAAGGCGCTCTCCAAGAACCTCGGCATCGACATGAAGACCGTGCCGATATCTGCGATCTACCAGGCGTTCCTCGCCGCGTTGGGCCCCGAGTGGGGGAAGGGCGCGCCGGACCTGGCCGAGCAGAACCTGCAGGCGCGCGCGCGCGGCGCGATCCTCATGAGCCTGTCGAACAAGTCCCACCGCGGCTTCGTGATCACGACCGGCAACAAGTCCGAGCTCGCCGTCGGCTACTGCACGCTCTACGGCGACATGTGCGGCGCGCTGGCGCCGCTCGCCGACGCGCCGAAGCGCCTCGTCTATCAGCTCGCGCGCTGGCTCAACGCCGACCGCGAGGTGATCCCGCGCGCGTCGATCGAGAAGGCGCCCTCGGCCGAGCTCAAGCCCGGACAGAAGGACCAGGACGACCTCCCGCCCTACGACCAGATCGACGACGCGCTCGAGGCCTGGGTCTCGGCGCGGCTGTCGCCGGCGCGGATCGCGCGCGCGGTCGGCGACGCGAAGGTCGCGGAGACCTTGCTCGACCGCATGGACTGGTCCGAGTTCAAGCGCCGCCAGGCGCCGCCGAGCCTCAAGATCTCCTCGAAGGCCTTCGGCATCGGCCGGCGCATGCCGATCGCGAAGGCGCCCTGGCGCGTGCGCGCCGGGCTCTAGTCGCGCACGCGGGCGGTCGCGCCGTCCCAGCCCACGCGCACGGTGCCCTCGGCAGCGACGCGGCCGGCGGAGCGCAGGCTCACGACGATCTCGACGTCCGGCTTCTCCGCGCCGGCGTCGTTCGCGTCGTAGGACCAGTACAGCGTCTCGACTCCGGTCGCGACGCGCGGGCCGAGCGCGATCACGCGATAATCCGGCGCGGCCCAGCGCAGGAACTGCCCGTAGTTCGCGCGCCAAACGACGACGGCGTCCGCCGCGGCTCCGGGTGGAAGGCTCGGCGAGATCGCGATGCCGACGGTCGACGACATCGCCGGCGAGTAGGCGGCGGGCGACGCGCGCAGCGCCAGCGGCGGCGGCGTCCGGCGCGAGAGGGCCTGCGCCGCCAGCCCCGCGGCGAGGATCGACAGCCCGGTTCGCCCGCGCATCAGAAGCCGATCCCCGCGCGCCACGCCCAATAGCTGTGGCGGTAGTCGAGCATGCTCTCGGCGAAGCCGTGAAAGACCTGGAACACCATCACCGGCAGGAGCTTTTTACGGAACGAAGCCCGCACCCGCAGCGTGAGCTCCTGGCCGCCGTGCGTCGGGTCCACTTCCGACGGCCCGCCCGGATACAAACGGAAGATCAGGTCGTCGACGTCGTACCAGGAACCCAGGAAGTTCGAGAGGATGACGTTGGTCTCGTAGAGGCCGCGGTAGTCGGCGAGGTTGCGGTTCGACGGGTTGTACGAGTACGGCACCCAGGCCTTGAGCTCGGCGCGCAGGATCGTCGGGCCGCCGAGCGGCCATTCGTCGTGGTAGCGCGCGTAGGTCCGGTTCCACGAGCGCTCCTCGGCCCCGCCCTTGCCGTTCGACTCGTGCTCGAAGGGCCCGACGTCCAGCCAGCGCGTCGCGCCGTCGCCGAGGGGAAAGCGGTAGAAGACCTCGGGGTTGTAGTTGAGGTCGGCGAAGTACGGATCGTTGCGGAAGAGCTCCCACTTCATGAGCTGGGTGTAGCCGAAGTAGAGGTTCTGTCCTTGGACGAGGGGGATCTTGAGGCTCAGCTCGATCTTCGTGTCGGGCTGGCCCATCAGGAAATAGTTCGGCTTGTAGGGCTCGAGCGGAACGACCTGAGTCCAATTCTCCTGCGCGGCGGCGCGCGCGGCGAGGAGGACGAGGAGCCCGACGACGCTTCGCGGCCTCATGGGCCACTGTTCTAGTTTATTGCGCGGAGAGGGGCAAGGGCGGACGCGCGCGGACCGCGGGCTTGACGCGACGGGCGCGGAAGGCTAGCCTCCTGTCGTGACCTTTCCGGTCTGGATCCCGGCGGGCCCGTGGCGCCTGCACCCGCACCTCGTCTTCGAGTCTCTCGCCTACGCGGCGGGCCTGCGCCTCTATTGGACGACTCGGCGGCCAGGCCGCCTGAGCGACGCGCAGACGACGAGCGTGATCCTCGGCGCGGTCGCGGGCGCGGCCGTCGGCTCCAAGCTCCTCGCTTGGCTCGTCGATCCGGCGCTTCTGCGCGCGAGCCTCTCCGACCCTTCGCTCCTGCTCGGGGGCAAGACCATCGTCGGCGGGCTCCTCGGCGGCCTGGCCGGCGTCGAGTACGCGAAGTCCCGGGCCGGCGTCGCGGTCTCCACCGGAGACGACCTGACGCTTCCTCTGATCGTCGGAATGGCGATCGGCCGCGTCGGCTGCTTCCTGACGGGCCTTGCGGACAACACGGAGGGCACGCCGACCTCCCTTCCCTGGGGCGTGGACTTCGGCGACGGGATCCCGCGCCACCCCGCGGCGCTCTACGAGGCGGCCTTCCTGCTCGCCCTCGGCGCGGGGCTCGCGCTCCTGCGCCGGCGCCTGAAGCGCGAGGGCGACCTGTTCAAGGCCTTCATGGCCGCCTACCTCGCCTACCGCTTCGCCGCGGACTTCTGGAAGCCGTACCCGCGGCCGTATCTCGGCCTCGGCGCGATCCAGGCGGCGGCCGTCGGCGGAATGCTTTACTATGCGCCGGACCTTCGGAGATGGCTCACGTGCCCGCGACCAGACCCTACACCTTCCTCGAGCTGACGCTGAGCCTCTGCGCGCGCTGCCTGCGCAAAGTCGAGGCGAAGATCGTCGAGCAGGGCGGCGCCGTCTACATGCACAAGCGCTGTCCGCGCCACGGCATGGAGATCGTGCTCCTGTCGCCCGACGCGGACTACTACAAGCTCTCGCGCGCGTTCCTCAAACCGTCGGAGATGCCCGCCCGCTGGAACACGAAGATCGAGTACGGCTGTCCCTACGACTGCGGCCTGTGCCCGGACCACGAGCAGCACTCGTGCCTGACGCTCCTCGAGGTGACCGACGCCTGCAACCTGACCTGCCCGGTGTGCTACGCGGAGTCGTCGCCGAAGCGGACGACGCACCGCGACCTCGCGACGCTCGAGCGCATGCTCGACGCGATCGTCGCCAACGAGGGCCAGCCCGACATCGTGCAGATCTCCGGCGGCGAGCCGACGCTCCATCCTCGGTTCTTCGAGATCCTCGACGCCGCGCGCCGGCGGCCGATCCGCCACCTGATGCTGAACACGAACGGACTGCGCATCGCGCGCGAGGACGGCTTCGCCGAGAAGCTCGCCGCCTACAAGCCCGGCTTCGAGGTCTACCTCCAGTTCGACAGCTTCAAGGAGTCCGCGCTGAGGGACCTGCGCGGCGCCGACCTGCGCGAGGTCCGCGCGGATGCGCTCGAGCGGCTCAACGCGCTGAACCTCTCGACGACGCTCGTCGTGACGCTGAAGAAGGGCGTCAACGACGACGAGATCGGGCGCATCGTCGATTTCGCGCTGACGCAGAAGTGCGTGCGCGGCGTGACCTTCCAGCCGGTCCAGGACGCGGGCCGCGCCGAGGGCTTCGACCCCGCGCGCGACCGCCTCACGCTCGGCGAGGTGCGGCGCGGCATCCTCGCCCAGACCAAGGTCTTCCGCCCCGAGGACGTGATCCCCGTCCCCTGCCACCCGGACTGCATCGCGATGGCCTACGCGCTCAAGACGCCGAAGGGCCCGGTCCCGCTCACCGGGATGATCGACCCGAAGGTCCTGCTCGAGGGCGCGCGCAACACGATCGTCTTCGAGCGCGACCCCGCGATCCGCGAGAAGATGCTCAAGCTCTTCTCGACGAACCATTCGCCCGAGTCCTCGGCGGTGTCGCTGAAGAGCCTGCTCTGCTGCCTGCCGCCGGCGGCGGTCCCCGAGAACATCGTCTACGACTCGGTGTTCCGGATCATCATCATGCAGTTCCTCGACGCGCACAACTTCGACGTGCGCTCCGTGAAGAAGTCCTGCGTGCACATCGCGCATCCGGACGGGCGCATCATCCCGTTCGACACCTACAACCTGTTCTACCGCGACGGCAAGGAGGCGCTGCTCGAGCGCCTGCGCCGCGAGGAGAAAGCCCTGGAGGCCGCCGCATGACCGACTCCGCGCCCGACGCGCCGCAGTCCGGACCGCCCTCCGCGCCGCCCGAGGGCCGCTCGTCGTTTTGGATCGGCCTCTGCGGCGCCTGCGGCCTCGCGCTCGCGATGCCTCTCGCGCTGACCCTCGGCGGCGGCCTCCTCGCCGCGCCGTTCGCGGCGCTGAGTCCGACGCGTTCGAACGCGCTCATGATCCTGCCCGGTCTCGGCGCGCTCGCCTTCTTCGCCGTCGGACTCGCGCAATGGTTCTGGATCGTCCCGTTCGCGCGACGCGCGGCGAAGCACGGCCTGCCCGAGCGCGCGAAGGGCCTCTACGCCGGGGCCGCGCTCGTCTTTCTCCTCAACGCCGGCTGCTGGGGCCTGATCGGCTTCGCGTCGTACCACCGCTGAGACGCCGATGGCAGGCGCCGCGCTGCGCTGGGTCCCGTTCGCGAGCGCCGAGCGCGCGGCGCTCGTCGCGCTGAGGACCGAGGTCCTGCGCCGGCCGCTGGGCCTCGTCTTCACGGACGAGCAGCTCGCCGCGGAAAAAGACCAGCTCCATCTCGGGGCCTGGGACGGAGCGCGCGCGGTCGGCGTGCTCCTCCTCGCCGCGCGCGGCGGCGGCGTCGCGCAGATGCGCCAGGTCGCCGTGGCCGCCGACGCGCAGGGCCGCGGGATCGGCAAGCTCCTCGTCGCCGAGGCCGAGGCCGAGGCGCGGCGGCGCGGCTGGACGCGCATGATCCTGCACGCGCGCGCGCCGGCGGTCCCTTTTTACGAGAAGCTCGGCTACGCGGCGGAGGGGGAGCCGTACGCCGAGGTCGGCATCCCGCACCGCGACATGGCGAAGGCGCTCTAGAAGCGGCCGGCCTTCAGCAGGAGCTCGCCGTCGCGCGTGGTGATGCCGGTCAGCGCGAGATCGGGGAACGCCGGGATCAGCGCCGCCATGTTCACGAACACGCGCAGGGCGCGCGACTTGTCCTTCTCCTTGCCCACGTACGTGAACGAGCAGATGCCCTTCATCGCCGAGTCGAGGCGCTTCTTCGCCGTCTCGAGGACGAGGCCGGCGAGGATCTCCAGATCGATGCCGGCGACGTCGATGTCGCGCAGGCGCAGCTCGAACGCGTCGGGCGCGACCCAAACCGGGTCCAGCACGGCGTCGAACGGGATATCGAAGAGCAGCGGCGAGCGCCAGCGGCCGCTCGCGTGGATGCCGTCTTCCTTGAGATCGAGGGAGAAGCGGCGGATCTTCGGGCCCAGGTCCTTTCCCTCGGCCGCGAGCAGGGCCGTGCTCTCGAACATCGACTGATTGAGGCGGATCACGATCGACGGCGCGACCTTCTCCGGCGGCCGCGCGACGGGCGTCGAGATCGCCGGCGGCTCGTGGATCGCGAGCTGGGCGTTGAAGTCGAGGGCCAGGAAGTTCATCCCGTGGCCGTCCTTCGCGTCGCGCAGGACGCGCACGCCGCCGAGCTCGACGCCCTGCAGGTACGGCACGAACTGGCCGAGCTTCAGGCGCAGGACCAGCGCGTTGCGGTGCGCGGCGAGCTCGTCGTTCAGATTGAGCTCCTGCTCGCCGGTGAAGCCGAGCATGCTGTCGTACTGCTTGGCGATCGTCTGCAGCTGCTTGCGCTCGAGCGGCACGGCCGCGAGCTGGAGCTTGAGGCTGTCGCGCTCGTTGGCCAGCGCCTCGCGCGCGTCCGCGTTCTTCTCCCCGGAGATCGCGCGGTCGAGCGCGGCGATCTGCGCCGCGAGCTTCTTCGTCTGCCGGTCGAAGCCCGAGAAGTCGCCCGACATCGCCGCGAGATAGCCGCGCATGGACGCGATCGCCACCGAGAGCATCTGCACCGGCACGATCACGCGGTCGTGCGCCGGGTCCTTCGACGCGGCCGGGGTGAAGAACGTCTCGTCGAACGGGAAGACGAGGATCAGGTGCCCCTTGCGCGTGGTCTTGGGCTGGATGGCGACCTGGAAGCGGAACGAGCTCATGCTCGGGTCCAGGTCGAACGCCTTGAGCTCCTCGAGCGGGATGTTGAGGATGCCGCGCAGGACGATCCGCCCGCCCGCCGGGTCCAGCTCGAGCTTGAGCTCCTTGACCATGTCCGACTTCACGTGCCGCGAGAGCGACTCGTTGATGAGGTCCTGCGACAGGAACAGGCTCGCGATGCGGTTGCCCGGCGTCGCGCGGGCCGCGGAGGAGATCACGACCAGCTCGCCGGCCGCGCGCGCGCGCGGAGCAGAAAGAACGAGGAAAAATGCGGCGGCGTAGAGCCGGCTCAGCATGGCGGGATATTCTACATTGAACGGACGCGCCTCAGATTCACTGACTCCAGCGTCAGTCGACATTTTTTGTCGAGATTCGCGCGCGGGGGGTTGACTCGAGCGCGGATCGGGCTACACTCCATTGATGACGAAGAGACTCGGCGTCGTTCTCGCGGCGCTGGCGCTGTGCGGCGCGGCGGCCGACGCCCCGCCGCAGGACGACGTCGTCTCGCGCACCGAGGACTTCCTGCGCGTCGCCGCCTCCGGCGCCGACGCGGCCGAGCTGCGCGCGCTCGTCTCCGCCAACCAGACGCTGGAGACCGCGGGAATCCCCGACCACCTGCCGCGGCTGACCGAGGTGTTTCAGGACCTCGACGTCTCCTCGCTCTACGCCTTCGGCGCGGCTCAGCGCCAGGCAAACGCGGGCGCGATCAGCGGCTACGACCTCTGCAAGCAGACCGTCGGTCCAGGAACGGCGTGCGACAAGAACGGCTCGATCGGCTACGGTCTCTGCGTGCAGCGCACAGGAGTGCCGAGCATCTGCAATCCGGCCGGAACCATCGGCTACGCCCTCTGCATGCAGAAGGGCGGGCTTCCGGGCCAATGCCGCGCCGACGGGAGCGTGGGCTACGGGCTGTGCGCCGCGACGACCGGCCAGGCGTCGAAGTGCCCCGCCGACGCCGGCGTCGGCTACGCGCTCTGCGTCAAGAACACGGGCGCCTTCGACGTCTGCAAGCGCGACGGCAGCCTCGGCTACGGGCTCTGCGTCCTGCGGACCGGCTCGCTCGCCGAATGCCGCCCCGACGGCAGCCTCGGCTACGGGCTCTGCGCGCAGGGCGGGGGGATGGCGTCCGTCTGCGCCGCGAACGGCACCCTCGGCTACGGCCTGTGCGCCGCGAGCCAGGCGGGCCAGTACGCGTCGTGCAGCCGCGACGGGAGCATCGGCTACGCGCTCTGCGTGAAGGGGACCGGACAGATCAAGCAGTGCCCGGCCACGGCCACGCTGGGCTACGGCCTCTGCGTTTTGAAGGGGCACTCGCTGCTGGGCTGCGACTGACGCCGCGGCTCGACGGTCACTCGATGATTTGGGCGCCGTGCACGACGGCGACGATCTCGAGCGTCGCGTCCTGGACCAGGTAGACGATGAGGTACGGCGTGCCGGGAACGGCGAATTCCCTGGTGCGGCCGTCGCGGCCCGCGCGGCCGATCCGCGGGTGCTCCGAGATCGCGCGCACCGACTCGAGGACGCGCTTCGCCGTGCTGAGAGAGGCTTCCGGATTGAAGCGCTGGATGTAGCGCCGGATCGAGAGCATATGCCGCGTCGCCCGCCGCGACCAGACGACCGGCCTCATGAACGCGGCGGCTTTTTCTCGCCGGGCTTGCCCCAGGACTCCAGCCACGCCTCCATCTTCGCGTGGGGCACGACGCGTCCGGCCTTGAGGTCCGCGATCCCGCCCGAGATCTCCCGCAGATGCCAGCGCTGGACCTCCACGTATTGACGGAGCGCCTCCTCGCCGAGCCACGCCCGCGAGCGGTCGACGGCCTTGGCGAGCCGATCCAGCTCGGCGACGAGGCTCGCAGGGACTCGGATGGCGATGTTTTGCTTCGAAGTAGCCACGGTGATATCACTATAACAGGAAACGCTGGGCGGGGCAAGGGCCGGCTTCGGTCGAGTCATCGCGCCAAAGCATACGCGGCACCCCTTGAAAAAGTTCCGTTCGAACGGAACTAAGACGCGGAGGCTTGGATCTCGGACAGGTCGGCCACGCGCTTGAAGGCGCGCACGAGCTTGGCGAGGACGGCCAGGCGCTGGCGCTTGAGGGACTCGTCGTCGACCATGACCATGACCTTGTCGAAGAAATGGTCGAGGTGGGGCTTGATCGCGACGAGGCTCTTGAGCGCGCCCTCGTAGTCGCCGCGCACGAGGCGGTCGTTGGCGGAGCCCTCGACGCGGACGAGCTCGTCGTAGAGCGAGAGCTCGGCCTCGTCGACGAGCAGGCCGCGCTCGGGCGTCACGCCGTCCTCGAAGCCCTTCGACTGCTTGAGGATGTTCGACGCGCGCTTGAAGGCGGCGGCCAAGGGCTCGAAGGCGGGATCGCGGCGCACGTTGCGCAGGGCCGCGAGGCGGCCGACGGCCGCGGGCAGGTCCTTGAGCGCGCCGTTCCGGATCGAGCGGACCTCGTCGACGGCGAAGCCGCGCTCCTCGAAGTGCGAGGCCGCGCGCGCCCAGACGAAGTCGGAGAGCTGGGCCGCGAGCTTCGCGGGCTCCGGGACCGCGACGGGCTGGAGCGCGACCGCGCGCGCGAGCGCGGCGTCGAGATCCAGGGGGATCTGCTTTTCCACCAGGATGCGCACCGCGCCGTGCGCCTGGCGGCGCAGGGCGTAGGGGTCGGCCGAGCCGGTCGGGATCAGGCCCGCCGCGAAGCAGCCGGCCAGGCTGTCGAGCTTGCCCGCGAGCGAGACGACGGCCGCCTCGGCCGTCATCGGGACCGGGCCCTTCGCGCCGACGGGATAGTAGAACTGCTCGATCGCGAGCGCCACGCGCTCGCCGAGGCCGTCGCGGCGCGCGTAGACGCCGCCCATCGTGCCCTGCAGCTCGGGGAACTCCTTGACCACGTCGGTCACCAGGTCCGCGTAGACGAGGCGCGCGGCCGAAAGCGCCGAGGGCTCGTCGATCGGCGCGGTCTCGCGCAGCGCGCCGCCGATCCACTCGACGATCGACTCCACGCGCGCGGCCTTCTGCGCCATCGCGCCGAGCTGCTTCTGGTAGGTCACGCGCTCGAGGAGCGGCAGGCGCGTCTCCAGCTTCGCGGCGCAGTCGCGGCCGAAGAAGAACTCCGCGTCGTTGAAGCGCGCCTCGAGCACGCGCTGGTAGCCCTCGCGCACGAGCGCGTTGCCCGTGGAGAGCCCGTCGCGCACGCCGACGAAGGCGGGCAGGAGCCCGCCCGACGCGTCGAGCACAGGGAAGAACTTGAGCTGCTTCTTCATCACGATCTTCAAAAGGGCCGAAGGTAATTTCATGTGCTCGGGACGGAGGCTGCCGACGACGGGAGTCGGGTGCTCGGCCATGTCCACCGTCTCGTCGACGAGCTCTTCGTCTAGATCGGCTTTGCCGCCAGCGCTCTTGGCCGCCACTTCCAGCTGCTTGAGCAGGTAGGCGCGGCGCTCCGCCGGCTCCGCGATCACGAGGCCCTCGCGCAGTATCTTGAGGTGCTGCGACGGATCCTTCAACAGGACCGCCGTCTTCGCGTACGTCGGGTGGCCGTACACCGCGCGCCCCGACTTGACGCCCGCGAGCTCGACGGGAACGACCTTCTCGCCGAGCAGGGCCGTGAGCGCGCGGATCGGCCGGCCGAAGCGGAAGCCGGTCTCCTCCCAGACCATCGACTTGGGGAATTGGAGCGACGCCAGCAGCTCCGGGATCAGCGCCTGCAGGAGGACGAGCGCGGGCTCGCCCTTCGAAGAGACCTCGGCGTAGAGCACGCCGTCGTCGGGCGCGAGGTCCGCCGCCGACAGCCCGTGCTTGCGCGCGAAGCCTTCGGCGGCCGGCGTGTACGCGCCGTCGGGCGTCTTCCAGACGGCGACCTTCGGCCCCTTGAAGCGCTCGGTCTTGTCCGCCGCCTTCGGCGCCACGCGCGCGACGGAGACAACGAGGTGGCGCAGCGTGCCGTAGACCGCGACGTCGCCGTGCTCGAGGCGGCCCGCGAGCCTAGCCTCGACGCCCGCCTTCAGCTGCGCGAGCGCGGGCGCGACGAAGCGCGCGGGCAGCGGCTCGGTGTGCACGTCGAGAAGGAAGTCGGCGGCCTTGGCGGGCTTCGCGGGGGCGGGCGTTTTCTTAGACACGGTGCGCCTCGGCCGAAGACTTGTCGATGTAGAGCTGCATGACCTTGCGCGCGAGCCCGCGCACGCGGCCGATGTAGTGCGCGCGCTCGGTCACCGAGATCGCGCCGCGCGCCTCCAGGGTGTTGAAGAGATGGGAGACGCGCACCACGCAGTCGTAGGCGGGGAGCGGGTCGCCGAGCTTCACGAGGCGGTCGCCCTCGGCCTCCCACTCGTTGAAGTGGCGCGACAGCAGGGCGACGTCCGCGGTCTCGAAGTTGTAGCGGCTGAACTGCCGCTCCTGCGCCTTGTGCAGGTCGCCGTAGGTCAGGCCGCCGCCGTAGTCGAGATCGAAGACGTTGTTCTTCTTCTGCAGGAACATCGCGAGGCGCTCGAGGCCGTAGGTGATCTCCACCGAGATCGGCGACAGCGGCATCGACCCCATCTGCTGGAAGTAGGTGAACTGCGTGACCTCCATGCCGTCGAGCCAGACCTCCCAGCCCACGCCCGAGGCGCCCAGCGTCGGCGACTCCCAGTCGTCCTCGATCCAGCGCAGGTCGTGCTCCTTCAGGTTGAGGCCGATCGCCTTCAAGGACTTCTGGTAGAGGTCCGTGACGCCCGCCGGCGCCGGCTTGAGGATGACCTGGAACTGATAGTACTTGCCGAAACGGTTCGGGTTGTCGCCGTAGCGCCCGTCGGCCGGCCGGCGCGAGGGCTCCACGTAGGCCGCGCGGATGGGCACGCCGGTCAGCGCGCCGAAGAACGTCGCGGGATTGAACGTGCCCGCGCCCTTTTCCAGGTCGTAGGGCTGGACGATCGCGCAGCCCTCGCGCGACCAGAACTCCTGCAAGGCGAGAACGATCTCCTGGAAGCTCTTCATGCGGTCGCCGATTTTATCATTCGGCCCGGCCGCTCAGCGAGGCCGGCGCGGGGACCAGAGGCGCGCGCAGGGACTCGCGGAAGCGCGCGACCAGCGAAGGCTTGCCGGTCTGCGCCTCGAAGTGCTCCTCGAGGAGGCGCCGCGCGTCGGCCGCGGCCGCGCGGTCGAAGGCGAGGTCGGCGAGAGCCGCGGGCTCGGCCTCGTGCAGCGCGATCCAGACCCGCGCGCCGGACGCGGGCGCGCGCTCGCGCAGGCCGAAGCCGGCGGCGTCCAGCAGGCGCAGGCCGAAGGCGAGCGTGAGCCAGCGGCTCGGCCGCTCCTCCAGCGCCGCGAGGAAGGAGGCGAGCAGGCGGAACTTCTCCGGGCTCGGCGCGCGCTCCGGCGTCAGGCGCTCGAGGAACTCGCAGCAGTAGAGCGCGGCGGTCAGGCGCGCGAGATCGCCGCGGACGCCGGGCAGGCTCGCGACGATGCGGCCGCCGACGCACTTCGCGATCTCGGAGCGCGGGGAGAGGTGGAGGCGGTACTCGCCCCAGACCGCGGGCTCGGAGAGCGCCTTCAGCTTTCCCGCCGAGCGGTTGACGCCGACGAAGCGCACCGGCAGGCGTCCCAAGTCCTCGGTGTAGAGCGTCACGAGGCGGTCGTACTCGCCGACTTGGCGCCGCGACAGGACGATGCCTTGGGCGTTGACGATCACGCGCGCTTCCCCGCGAGCGCGCGGCGCATCGCGGCGCGCTCGCGCGCCGACGGGCGGCGCAGGGACCGCCGCGCGGCCGCCGACGCGCCCTCGAGCAGGGGCGCGGCGCCCTCGGAGCCCGCGCCCAGGTAGGCGAGCCAGCGCCCGTCCGCGTCCAGCGCGGCGAAGGCGCGCGCCGCCGCGCGCGCGTCGAGCGCGCGGAACGCCGCGACGCGTCCCAGCGGCGGGAGCTTCGGCCAGGCGAGAGCCAGCGCCTCGGGCCCGGCGGCGCGGACGGCGCGCGCGAGCGCGCGCACGTCGCGGCGGGAGAGGGCGGAGCGCACGGCGGCGGCGAGGGCGCGGGGGGTCACGGGGCGGTATTATAGCGCGTAGAAGCGCAGGATCAGGAAGTAATGGAACGCCGCGCCGCCGAGCACGGACAGATGCCAGAGCTCGTGATAGCCGAAGACGTCCTTGAAGAGGTTCGGACGCCGCGCGACGAAAACGATCGCGCCCAAGCTGTAGCACAGCGCCCCCGCGCCGAGAAGGGACAAGCCGCGAACGTCGAGGCGGCTGAAGATCTCGCCGGCGCGGATCAGCATCGTCCAGCCCATGAGGACGAAGAGTCCCGTCGACAAGAAGCGGCCGCGCGCCCACCGCGGCAGGCGGGCGTAAAGAGCGGTGTAAGCGATGCCCGCGACGGCGATGCTCCAGACCAGGACCAGCAGGCGCTCGCGCCACGGGGGCGCGACGACGTTCGTGAGGAACGGCGTGTAGGTGCCCGCGATGAAGAGATAGATCGCGGCGCGGTCGCACAGCTCGAAGCGCTCCGCCAGCGCGTCGGACATCGCGTGCCCGTCGTAAAGGAAGTGATAGAGCGCGCTGATCCCGAACACGAGGATCGACGGAAGCGCGTAGGCGGCGGCCGCCGCGAAGCGCGCGGGCTCGAAGCGCGACGCCGTCTCGAGCAGGACGCCCGCGCCGACCAGCGCGAGCGCCGCGCCGAGCAGGTGGATCTGCGCGGCGACCGTGCGCTTGAGATAAGCGCCGCGCGTGTCGCCGGGGCGCCGCGAGACGTGCGCGCGCAGGCTGAGGACGGTCTCCATCAAGTCATCCTACGAAATCGGTCCGCGCCGATCCATCGTGGAGATGAGCCTCTCATCGGCCTGATCGGTTTCTCTAATAACCGTGCCAGGAATCTCGCTCTATTCGTCCTTTCGGCGCCGTTGATAGGAGAAACCGATCGGGCCGATCATGGAACGTCGGGCCCGCGGCGCGCCGTCAATTCGCGACGGACGTGATTTCGCCGCGCGCATGGATCACGACGCCGTCGCGGCCGCCGTCCGTGAGCCGGACGAGCAGTATCTCTCCGAGGTCCTGCTTCTGTCCGGAAGCGAGCGCGGCAGTCGTCAGCGCCGGGATCATGCTCGCCGACGAGGCGCCGTCGGCCAGGCGCAGCGACACGGTCGACGTCGGCCGGTCCGAGCCGGAGTAGACGCCGAGAGACGCGCCGTCCGCAGACTTGTAGCGGCGGATCGTGTAGGGCGGAGCCGGCGGCTCGTCGCGCGGGTACTCGAGCGCGCAGGAGTCGTAAGCGAGCTTGAGGACCAGGGGTTTGTCGGCGCCCGAAAGAAAAAGCGTGAGTTTCATCGCGCGGCCCTCGAGCGCGCGCCCGTCGGGACAGCTCGCCGCGGCCTTCGGCGCGGCGGCGGGGGCCGGCGCGGCCTGCGCGCGGACGAGCGTCAGGAGCGGCGGCGCGCCGGCGGCGGGGGAGTCCCAGCCGACGAGGCTCTGCTGGGCGCCCGCGGCGGAAGCGGCGACGAGCGCGGCGGACAGGAGGAGGGAGCGTTTCATGACTCGATTATACGCGCGACGGCGTCCGCGCTCCGAGAGACGATGGTCCTAGGCGGACGCGCGCAAACGGCCCACCCCTTCAGCGCCCCGGGAAGCCCAGGGGCTTCTCGGGCACCTGCGGCGTCGGCGCCTCGGGCAGGCCGCCGGGCGCGAAGGCCTCGGGGACGGGCAGCACGTCGCGCTCGAGGCGGATCGGGGGGAGGACCGCCGTCGGACGCTCGTAGCCGAGCACGACGGGTCCCGGCGCGCCGAGGATGCGGCCGCCGAGGTCGAGCCGCCGGCCGAGCAAGGCGAGCTCGTAGGTCCCGGGTCCGAGCTCGTCGAACGAGAAGCCGCCGTCGTCCTCGGGAAACGCCGCGCTCGAGAGCAGGCGCGTGGTGACGCCGGTGCCCGAGCTCGTCGACACGTAGAAGAGGCCGACGCGGACGCCGAGCGCGGGGAGGCCGTCGAGGAGGACGCGGCCGGTCACGCGGCCGTCGCGGAAATCCTCGACCGGCGTGATCTCGACCTTGCGCTCGTTGATGGGCCAGAGGTTGTCGATGCGGTAGAGCCACTGCCGCGCGAGCGCCTCGTTGCCGAAGCGCGCGTAGGCGGCCGAGAAGCCCTCGAAGATGTACTGGCTGCCGTCGACGTCCTCGAAGCCCGCGGTGCTGGCCCTCGAGAACGCGTCGAGGCGCTGGAGCTTCGCGTAGCGCTCCGGCGTCAGAGGTCCGGCCCTGAGGAGATCGAGCGCGCCGCGGTAGTCCGGGTGGACGCGGCCGGGCTTGGAGATCATCATCGCGTCGAGCGCGCGGTCGGTCTCCCACCACTGGCGCCAGCCCTGGCGCAGGTCCTTGAGCGCCTCGGAGGCGAAGATCCCGCGGTAGCCGGAGCGGCGCAGGAAGTCGTCGAGGCGGCCGAGGCTCTCGGGCGAGAGGTCCACGCCCTCGGCGGCCATGCGCACCGGCTCGCGGAACGGCGGGCGCTCGCTCCCCGACAGGCGCACGACCGTCAGGCGCGGCGCGTCGTCGTTGGTCGGGATGCCCGCGGCCTCGGCGAGCGAGCGCGGCCCGAAGCCCCACCAGCGCGAGAGCGCGGCCTCGACGCCGAGCGTCGGCGCGGCCCACGCCGCGGCCAGGCCGAGGACGAGGAGCGACGCGTGAGGGCGGAAGTCCGCGAGCAGGAGGGCGGCGGCGAGCCCGGCCGCGGTCAAGGCGAAAGCCGCGGGAAGCGCCGCGGCGAGGAACGGGCCCGCGAAGATCCCGCCGCCGAGCTCGATCGCGCGCGCGAGCTGCGGCCAGCGCGAGGCGCAGAAGCCGACCGCCGCCGTCGCGAAGCCGTAGGCCGCGCCGCGCTGGGCGCTGCCGCGCCCGCCGGCCGCGGCGAAGGCCGCCGTCGACAGGATCAGCTGGAGCGCGGTCAGCAGCAGGATTTTTTCCGGGGAGAACTCGGCCGGCAGGGCGTCCGCGTAGCGCAGCTCGCTGCGCGTCCAGCCGAGAGCGACCCAGGCGAGCAGCAGGATCAGGGCCGCGGCGAGGCCGCGGCGCGCGGGCGACGCGCCGCGCTCGGGCGCGAGGAGGAGCCACAGCGCTCCGGCCAGCGCGGCCGCGCAGGCGGCCGAGACGAGCACGCCTACTCCTCGTCCTGCTGGAGCTTCGCGAGGATCGTGAAGTCCTCGAGCGTGGTCACGTCGCCGCGCACGCCGCCGCCGGAGGCGATCTCGCGCAGGAGACGGCGCATGATCTTGCCCGAGCGCGTCTTCGGAAGCGAGTCGGTGAAGCGAATCTCCGCCGGGCGCGCGATCGCGCCGATGGACTTCGCGACGTGCTCGCGCAGGTCGTCTTTTAATTCCGGAGAGGGCGCGCGTCCGCCCTTGAGCGTCACGAAGGCCGCGACGGCCTGGCCGAGCAGCTCGTCGGGGCGGCCGACCACCGCGGCCTCGGCGACGAACGGATGGCCGACGAGAGCGGACTCGATCTCCATCGTCGACAGCCGATGGCCGGCGACGTTGAGCACGTCGTCGATGCGGCCGAGGATCCAGAAGTAGCCGTCCTTGTCCTTGCGCGCGCCGTCGCCGGTGAAGTACATGCCCGGAATCTGGGACCAGTACTGCGTTTTGTAACGCTCGTCGTCGCCCCAGATCGTCCTCAGCATCGAGGGCCACGGGCGGCGCACGACGAGGTAGCCGCCGGCGCCCGGCGGCACGGGCTTGCCCGCCTTGTCCACCACCTCGGCGTCCACGCCGGGAAGCGGCAGCGTCGCGGAACCGGGCTTCGTCGGCGTGGCGCCCGGCAGAGGGGAGATGAGGATCGCTCCGGTCTCGGTCTGCCACCAGGTGTCGACGATCGGGCAGCGCCCGCCGCCGATCACCTCGCGGTACCAGCTCCAGGCCTCGGGGTTGATCGGCTCGCCGACGGTGCCGAGCAGGCGCAGGCTCGTCAAGTCGCGCGACTTCGGCGGCTCGTCGCCGAGGCGCATGAAGGCGCGGATCGCCGTCGGGGCGGTGTAGAACACGCTGACGCGATGGCGCTCGATGATCTCCCAAAAGCGGTCCGGGCGCGGGTGCATGGGCGCGCCCTCGTACATGAGCGCCGTGGCGCCGCAGGCGAGCGGGCCGTAGACGACGTACGAGTGCCCCGTGACCCAGCCCACGTCCGCCGTGCACCAGTACACGTCGGTGTCGCGCAGGTCGAAGACATGTTTCGTCGTCCACGCCGTTTGTACAAGATAGCCGGCCGTGGTGTGCAGCACGCCTTTCGGCTTGCCCGTGCTTCCCGACGTATACAGGATGAAGAGCGGATGCTCGCTGTCCAAAGGCTCCGCCGGGCAGTCGGGCCCCACCTTCGCGACGAGGCGGTGCCACCAGTGATCGCGGCCCTCCTCGATCGTCACGTCGGTGTTGGTGCGCTTGAGCACGACGACCGCGGTGACCGACGGCGTCGCCTTGACCGCCTCGTCGACCGCGTCCTTGAGCCGCACGACCGTCCCCTTGCGCCAGCCGCCGTCGGCCGTGATCACGACCTTCGCGGCCTGATCGTTGATGCGGTCGCGCAGGGCCTCGGCGGAGAAGCCGCCGAAGACCACGCTGTGCACCGCGCCGATGCGCGCGCAGGAGAGCATCGCGATCGCGGCCTCGGGCACCATCGGCAGGTAGATCGCGACGCGGTCGCCCTTCGCCACGCCCAGGCTCTTGAGCGCGTTGGCGAACAGGCACACCTCGCGGTGCAGCTGGAGGTAGGTCAGCGTGCGCGTCTCGCCCGGCTCGCCTTCCCAGATCAGCGCCGCCTTGTGCCGGTTCGGCCCGTCGAGATGCCGGTCCAGGCAGTTGTGCGACACGTTGAGCCTGCCGCCCACGAACCACTGCGCGTGCGGAACCTTCCACGCGAGGACCTTGCGCCACTTCTTGAACCACTCGAGCTGCTCGGCGGCCTGCGCCCAGAATTTTTCCGGCGCGCGCGCCGCGCTCGACTGCAGCTTCGCGCGCTCTTCGCGTCCCGAGATCAGCGCCCGGCGCGCGAACTCGGCGGGGGGAGGATAGAGCCGCTTTTCCTTAAGAAGCACGTCGATCGACTTCTCATTCTCGATGGGCGCCATGAGTTCGAGAATAACATTTTCCCGGTTCCGGCTTCAGCGGCCGGAATGTCGCATTCCGAAGAGTTAACTTTTTGTTTGGTGACCCAAGCCCGGCAATCCCCCTATACTCCGGGCTGTGTAGTCGCCGCGTCTAGGAGCGCGAATGGGCATCTCAGCGGTCGCCGCCGTCGGGTTGGACTCGGGAACTGGATTCGCCCTCGGCGCGGGCGACGTCCGCGAGCTCGCCGCCGTCGCGGTCTTCGTCGCCGCCGGCCTCGTCCTCTTTTTCTACGGCGGCCGCCTCTGCGCGCGCCTGCGCGCCCATCCCTACGCCGCCCACTTCACGTCGCCGCGGCGCTGAAAATCCTCGTCGGCGTCGGCGCGGGATGGGCGCCAGAAGAGGTGGACCGGATGCTATTTGCTCGCAAAGCAACGCAGACCAAGCCCGAGACGAAATCACACGGCGCATCCGATCTTCTAAAGTAGAATAGCGCATGCTGTCTCGGAGCAACCTTCACCGAATCGCCTTACTCGCCGCGTCCGCGTTGCTTCTTTGCTCTTGCGCAACAGGACCGCGCGCCGATCTGACCGAAAGCGCTCTCAACTACAAGCGCCGCATGATCGGCAAGAGCAAGGAGACGCTGCTCAAGTGCGCCGGCGTCCCCGACAAGACCTTCGATCAGGACGAGATGACCTTCTACAGCTTCTCATCCGAGACTCAGTCTACGAGGGGCGGATCGATCGGCTTCAGCGGCAAGAAGAATTCCGTCGGAGTCTCCGCGTTCTCCAGCGACTCCTACAACTGCATCGCCACCGTCGAAGTGAAGGATGGCAAGGTGATCAACGTCAGCTATCGCGCATCGTCGAGCGGCCCGTCGGATTTATGTTCGTCCATCTTTGAGCCGTGTTTCACGGGCAGTGCCGATGTCGGCGAGCAGATGGCTCACGCCGAGGCGCCTGAAGGCGGTACGACGGCGGAAGTCGATGTATCGTCTGGGCCGGTCTTGTCGCGCAGACATGAGTCGGGACTCTCGGGCGAACAGCTCTACGTTCAGATGCTCAAGGCTCGTCGCGCGGGCGCTACGCAAGCGACGAACTTCATCTACGGGCTCTTTGAAGTCGAAGCCCGACGAATCGAAGAGTACATCCTTCGATCGAAGGGCAGCATCGATGAGAAAACGAAAACATTCACTCTGGATCCTTCTCTTACAAGCGATGAAGCGACCACAGTGAGATGGTTCATGCCGATCTTCTCGGCCTATCACGTCTACTGAGGGTTTTTTCGCAACCGAAGTCGCGTATTAATAGAAAATGACCCTGCTATTTCCTATAATCCACCACCATGCTTCCTACTTATCGACCCCACAAACGCAAACGCGCCAAGAAGATCGGTTTTCGCGCCCGCATGTCCACGCCGGGCGGACGCAAGGTTTTGAAGTCGCGCCGCTTCAAGGGGCGGCACTCGCTGACCCACAAGCAGGCTTGACGTCGAAGCTCGGCTTCGGGTGCGACGCGCGCCTGAGCGAACGTCGGGACTTCCGGGCGGTCTTCGACTCCGGGAAAAAAACCGTCGGGCGCTGGCTGATCCTGTGGCGCCGCGAAGGCGCTCCCGGAAAGACGGCGCGGCTGGGCCTGTCGGTCAGCGCGAAGGTCGGCGGGGCGGTGCGGCGCAATCGGCTGAAGCGCCTGCTGCGCGAGGCTTTCCGCCGCCGGCGCGCGGAGCTTCCGGCGGGCCTCGACGTGGTCGCGTATCCGCGCCCGGGCTGTCCGTGGAAGTCGCTGGCCGACGCCGAGCGCGACCTGGGCGAGCTGCTGAGCCGGACCGAGAAAACGCACAAGTGAAGACGATCCTCGTCGCCGTCATCGACGTCTACCGCGCGGCCGTGAGGCCGTTCCTGCCGCGCGCCTGCCGCTTCTACCCGAGCTGCGCCGACTACGCGCGCGAGGCCGTCCTCGCGCACGGCGCGGTCCGCGGAACGGCTCTCGCCGCGCGCCGCGTCGCGCGCTGCCATCCTTTCAATCCCGGCGGGCTCGACCCCGTCCCGACCCGCTGACCAAGGACATCATGGACCGAAACCTCTTCCTCGCCGTCGCCCTCTCGATCGCGGTGTACGCCGCGTGGTACGGCATCGTCGACAAGCGCATCAATCCTCCGTCCGCCCATCCCGTCGCCGCGGCCGCGGCCTCCGCGGCCGGCGCGGCGCGCGCCGCGAGCGCGGCGTCCGCGGCGGAGGCTGCGGCGGCGCCCGCGGCCGCGCGCGAGCCCTCGCAGGTGCTGGCCGAGTCCGACGAGGTCGCGCTCGGCGACGACGCCGCGCGCGTGCACCCGAACGGCGCGGCGCTGTCGAGCGTGCAGTTCCCGGGGCCGCTCGGCCGCGTCGAGCTCGTCGCCGATCCGGGCGCGGGCCTGTTCGCGACCTGGCCCGAGCTCTCGTTCAAGCGCGACCGCAAGGCCAAGGGCCTCGTCTACACGGCGACGCGCGAGGACGGGCTCAAGATCACGAAGGAGTTCCTGGCCGGCGAGGGCACCGTGCTGCCCCAGCTGCGCGTCACCGCGACGAACGCGACGCGCCGCGCGCTCGACGTCGGCCCGTGGACCCTGAGCGTCGGACCCGGCCTCGGCACCGTCGAGAGCGAGAAGAAGGACAACGCGAAGCTCATGCGCGCGATCGGCCTGACGCCGGCCGAGGGCGGGCTGAACGGGCGCGTCGAGAAGCTCTCGCCCGGCGTGCACGCCGGCCCCTACCGCTGGGTGGCCGTCGACAACCGCTACTTCCTCGCAGCACTCCTGCCCTCGTTCGAGAAGTTCGAGCCCGTCGCGGCCGTCGGCCCCGTGCCCGGCCTCACGCTGACGGCGAAGACCGTGACCGTCAAGCCCGGCCGCAGCTTCGCCTGGGAGATCCCTTATTATCTCGGGCCGAAGAGCAACACCACCCTGTCGAGCTACGGCTTCGGGCTCGAGCGCGCGATCGACTTCGGCTTCTTCGCCTGGCTCGGCCGCTACATGCTCGCGGCGCTGCTGCGCCTGCACGGCCTCATCGGCAACTGGGGCTGGGCGATCATCGTCCTGACGCTGGCCCTGCAGGTGGTCCTCTCTCCGCTCACGTACAAGAGCCTCAAGGCCGCGGCGTCCATGCGCAAGCTCCAGCCGCAGATCGCGCGCATGCAGGAGCGCTACAAGGAAGACCCCACGAAGCTCAACACCGAGATGATGGCGTTGTACAAGAAGGAGGGCGCCAACCCGCTGGGCGGCTGCCTGCCCATGCTCGCGCAGATGCCGATCTTCCTCTCGCTCTACAACGCGCTGCGCAACTCCTGGGAGCTGCACGGCTCGGGCTGGATGTTCTGGATCCACGATCTGTCCGCGAAGGACCCGTACTACGTCCTGCCGGTCGTGATGGGCGGCCTCATGTTCCTGCAGTCGAAGCTGAACCCGCCCGCGGGCGATCCCGCCCAGCAGCAGATGATGATGTTCATGCCGGTGATCTTCACCGTGATGTTCCTGAATTTTCCGTCGGGCCTCGTGCTGTACTGGCTGACGAACAGCCTCGTGAGCACCGCGCTCCAGCTCGGACTGCGCGATCGGCTCAACGCCTAGGCCCGACCCGAGGAGGACGCCCATGGACCAGTTCGAAAGCGAAGGAGCCACCGTCGCCGAGGCCGTCGAAGCCGCGCTGCGCAGCCGCGGCCTGCGCCGCGAGCAGGTCGAGGTCACCGTCCTGCAGGAGGCCGCGTCCGGCTTCATGGGCCTCGGCGCCAAGCCCGCGCGCGTGCGCCTGACCGAGAAGCGCTGGGGCGACGCGCCCGTCGAGCCCGCGCCGACGCCGAAGCGCGAGTCTCCGCCCGCGCGCGCTCCCCGCGCGCCGCGCGCCGCCTCGCCGCGGCCCGCGCCGCAGCCCGAGACGCGCCGAGAGCCGCGGCCCGAAGCGCGGCCGCTGCCCCAGCGCGAACCGCGTCCCGAGCCGCGCCGCGAAGCGCGGCCCGAGCCGCGCCCCCCGCGCGGAGCGGAAGCCGCGAAGCCGTTCTCTCCGGCCGAGGCCGCCGCGGCCTGCGCGAAGGCGCAGGGGCTCCTCGTCGAGCTGCTCAAGCTCATGACCGTCGCCGCGCCGACCGTGACCGCGTCCTGGGACGCGGACATGGAGCGCGTGAAGGCCGTCGTCGAGTCGCAGGACGCCACGCTCCTCGTCGGCCGCGACGGCCGCGTGCTCGAGTCCCTGCAGTTCCTCGCGACTTTGATGCTGAGCCGAGGCGCCGAGGCGCCGATCGCCGTCCAGGTCGACGCGCTGTCCTACTGGGAGAAGCGCGAGGCCGCGATCCTGGAGCAGGCCCTGAACGCCGTTGAGAGCGTCAAGGCCACGGGCCGCCCGCAGCGCCTCGAGCCGATGGACGCCGCGATGCGGCGGCTCATCCACCGCACGCTCGCCGCCAATCCCGCGGTCACGACCGGGTCCGAGGGAGAGGGGCCGTGGCGCAAGATCGTGATACGCCCGAGGCAGGCTTGACCGACACGATCGTCGCCCCGGCCACGGCGCCGGGGCGGGCCGCGCTGGGGACGATCCGCGTCAGCGGTCCCGGCGCGCGCGGCGTCGCGCGCGAGCTCCTGGGCCTCGAGTCCCCGGAGCCGCGGCGCGCGCACGTCCGGCTCGCGCGGCGCGGGGACCGGCCGATCGACCGCGTCGTCGCGCTGTTCTGGGAGTCGCGCGAGAGCCCGACCGGCGAGGACCTGCTCGAGCTCAGCGCGCACGGCTCGCCCGAGATCCTGCGGGAGCTCGTCGAGGCCGCCGTGGAGGCGGGAGCCCGCCACGCCGAGCCCGGCGAGTTCACGCGCCGCGCGTTCACCAACGGCCGCCTCGACCTCGCGCAGGCGGAGGCCGTCGCCGCCCTGATCGCGGCGCGCGGCAGCCGAGCGCGCCGCGCCGCGCTCGAGCGGCTCGAGGGCGGGCTGTCGCGGCTCGTCGGCGCGGCGCGCGCGCCGATCCTCTCCCTGCTCGCGGGCCTCGAGGCCCGCCTCGACCATCCCGACGAGGACCTGCCGCCGCTCCCGGCCGCGGACGCGGACGACTCGCTCGCCGCGCTCGCGCCGCCGCTCGAGCGCCTGCTGTCCGCCTACGACCGCGGCCGCGCGGAGCGCGAGGGCCTGCGCGTGTGCCTGGTCGGACGGCCGAACGCGGGCAAGTCGAGCCTGCTCAACGCGCTGCTGGGCCGCGAACGCGCGATCGTCGCCGCCGCTCCGGGCACCACGCGCGACGTGCTCGAGGAGCCCGCCGCGCTCGAGGGCCTGCCCGCGACCTTGATCGACACCGCCGGCCTGCGCGACGACGGCGCCGACGAGGCCGAGCGCGAGGGCATCGCGCGCGCCGAGCGCGCGCTCGCGGCCTGCGACGTGGCGGTCCTGGTCGTCGACGCCTCCGCGCCCGACGACGACGCCTCGACGTCGGCCCGGAGGCGCGCGCTCGCCGTCGCCGCGCGCTCGGGACGGCCCGTCGTCGTCGCCTGGAACAAAAGCGACCTCGCGGCCGCTCCCGCCGGGGGGCTCGCGGTCTCGGCCAAGACCGGCGCGGGCCTGGCAGAGCTCGCGCGCGCGGTCGCGTCGGCCGGGGGCGCCCAGCCCGGCGACGAGGGCGAGTCCCTGCTCATCGGCGCGCGCGACCGCGCCGAGCTCGCCGAAGCGCTGCAGGAGGTCCGCCTCGCGCGCCTCTGCGCCGCCGCGCGCTCCGACGACTGGGAGCTGCGCGCCGCCGCGCACCTGCGCGAGGCCCACGCGCGCCTCGGCCTCGTTTTGGGCGACGCCGCGCCCGACGACGTCCTGCGCGAGGTGTTCTCCCGTTTCTGCGTCGGCAAGTGAGGTCTTAGAATGACGCCCGCCCCGAAGAAGAAGAGAATCCGCTCCAAGCCCCCCGCTCCCGTCCTGCGGCGCACGCCGGTCGAGGAGATCGCGCCCGAGGAGCAGATCGTCGGCGCGCCCCTGCTGGGAAAAATCCGCTCCTACGACGTCGACGCCCGCGAGATGATCCTGACGCTCGAGGAGGCCCTGACCGTCGGCGACGGCATCCGCGTCAAGAGCCGGCAGACGGACCTGAGCCAGCGCGTCGAGCGCCTGACCGTCGGCCGCCGCTCCGTCTCGAGCGCGCTCGCCGGAGAGACCGTGCGCGTCGAGGTCGCCGACCACGTGCGCGCGGGAGACGCCGTCTACAAGGTCCGCGCCGCGTGAAAGTCGACTCGCCGCGCGGCATCCTCGCCCTGCTGCTCGGCGTCAACATCCTCAATTACGTCGACCGCCAGCTCGTCTACGCGCTGCTGCCGCTGATCTCCTCGGACCTCCGGCTCAGCGACGCGCAGGCCGGAGGCCTCGCGTCGGCGTTCATGCTCGTCTACATGGTCGCCGCTCCGCCGATCGCCTGGCTCGCCGACTCGCGCGGCCGCCGTCCTTGGATCGCGGGCGGCGTCGCGCTCTGGAGCCTGGCGACCGGAGCGGCCGGGTTCGCGTCCGGCTTCGCCGCGCTCTTCGCCTCGCGCGCGGCCGTCGGCGTCGGCGAGGCCTGCTACGGCGCGATCTCCCCGTCCTTCGTCGCCGAGCGCTTCCCCGAGAAGACCCGCGGGCGCGCGCTCGCGATCTTCTCGATGGCGATCCCGGTCGGCTCGGCGCTCGGCTACGCGGGAGGGGGGCTCGCCGGCGAGTACCTCGGCTGGCGGCACGCGTTCTGGCTCGTCGGCCTGCCCGGGGTCCTGCTCGCCCTGCTCTGCCTCGCCCTGCCCAACGACCCGCCGCACGCCGCCACGCCCGCGCCGGTCGCCGGCTACCGCGAGGTCTGGGCCGTGCCGACCTTCCGCCTCGTGACCCTCGCCGGCGCGGCGATGACCTTCGCGCTCGGCGGCTTCGCGGTCTGGATGCCGACCTTCTTCCATCGCGCGTTCGATCTCGGCGTCGGCCGCGCGGGGACCTTGTTCGGCGCGATCACGGTGCTCGGCGGCCTGGTCGGCAGCCTGCTCGGCGGCTGGCTCGCCGACTGGATCCGCCCGCGCGCCGCCGACGCGGACCTCATCGTGTCCGGCGCCGGCCTCATCCTCGGGATGCCGCTCGCGGCCGCGGCGATCCTCGCGCCGAGCCTGGGCCTGTCGATCGCCGCACTCTTCGTCGCGGAGACTCTGCTGTTCCTGAACATGGGGCCGCTGAACTCCGCGATCGTCTCGGTCACACGCCTGGAGACGCGCTCGATGGCCTTCGCGGCCAACATCTTCGTGATCCACCTGCTCGGCGACGCGGCCTCGCCGACGCTGATCGGCTGGGGCTCGGACCGCTTCGGGCTCGCGCGCGCGCTTCTCGGCGCGAGCGCCGCGCTGGGCGTCGGCGGGGCGCTCTGCTTCCTCGCGCGCGGCGGCTACGGCGCGGACTCCGCGCGCGCCGCGGGAGCCGCGGCGTGAAGCCCGCTCTCGGCTTCGCGCTGCTGTTCCTCCGGCATCCCGAGAAGGCGGCCGACGCCTGCCGCCGCGACGACGCCCTCCGCCTCGGCCTCGTCGTGTACGCCGTCTCGGCCGCGGTCAGCCTCGTCTCGGCGTGGTTCAATCCGCTCCAGTTCCTCGACCCGAACGCGCCGCTGCTCTCGTCGTACGGAGCGGGCTTCTGGGCGCGCGTGGCGTTCTGGGAGCCGATCCTGTTCGGGCTCAGCGTCTGGTTCTGCGTGCTCCTGCTCGACTGGATGCGCGGCGGCTGGCTCCCGCTCAAGGCCGCGTCGGCCGCGCTGTGGACCGCGATCCCCGTCGCGCTCTCCGCCTCCTACGTCTCGCCGCGCATGCAACTCGGCCGCGGCCCGTTCCTCGCGGCGCTCGCGGCCTGGGCCGTCCCCGCCCTGGTCCTGTCGCTGCGCCCCTCCAGGCGCAGCTGGCTCGAGATCGCGTGCTTCCTGCTCGGGCTCAACGCCGTGCAGACGGTCGGCCTGCTCGCGACGTTCCTGATCGTCCTGCCGCTGCGCTCGCAGGCCGCGTTCTACGCCGTCGACGCGGCCGTGCTCCTGTGGATGCTGACGGTCGCGGGGCTGGGCCTGCGCCGCCTGTACGGCGTGAGCACCGCGCGCGCGGTGATCGCCGTCCTGTTCTCGATGATCCTGAGCCTCCTGATCCCCGCGATCGCGTTCCTGTTCGGCCTCCTGCCGATGGAAGTCCTCAAGGTCGTGCTCTACGTATGATGATTCGACCACAGAGACACAGAGAACGGAACGACCGCCCCTTTTCTTCTTTGTGTCTTTGTGTCTCTGTGGTTAAATCGTTTTCATCTCCGTTTCGGCGCCGTCATGACTGACCAAATATTCCCGCGCCGCTACGACGTGCTCGTCGTCGGCGGCGGGCACGCCGGGATCGAGGCCGCGCTCGCGGCCGCGCGCATGGGACGCTCCGCGCTCCTGCTCACGCAGAACCTCGACACGATCGGCGCGATGTCGTGCAACCCCGCCGTCGGCGGCGTGGGCAAGGGCCAGATGGTGCGCGAGCTCGACGCGCTCGGCGGCGAGATGGCGAAGGCCGCCGACCGCGCCGGGCTCATGTTCCAAACCCTGAACCGCGGGAAGGGGCGCGCGGTCTGGTCGCCGCGCGTGCAGTGCGACAAGAGCGAGTATCGTTCGGGCCAGAAGCACGTCGTCGAGCGGACGCCGGGCCTCGACGCGGTGCAGGACGAGGCCGCGTCGCTCTGGGTCGAGGGCTCGCGCCTGCGCGGCGTGATCTCGCCGCGCGGCACGCGCTACGAGGCCGCGGCCGTCGTGCTCACGACCGGGACCTTTCTGAACGGGCTCACGCACGTGGGCCTGGCGAGCCGCCCCGGCGGGCGCGGCGCGGAGCCGCCGGCCGCGGGACTGTCGGTCTCGCTCGCAGCGCTCGGCCATGCGGTGGGCCGGCTCAAGACCGGCACGCCGCCGCGCCTGCACGCGCGCACGATCCGCTGGGACGCGCTCGAGCGCCAGGACGGCGACGCCGTCCCGACGCCGCTCTCGCATTTCACGGAAGCCATCGAGCGGCCCCAGCTGTCCTGCTACGTCGCCTACACGAACGACGCCACGCACGCGGCGATCCGGGACAACCTCGATCGCTCTCCTTTATATAGCGGCCGGATCAAGGCCCTGGGGCCGCGCTACTGCCCGTCGATCGAGGACAAGGTCGTCAAATTCCCGCAGAAGGAGCGCCACCAGCTCTTCTTGGAGCCCGAGGGCCGCGCGACGCAGGAGGTCTACGTCAACGGCCTGTCGACGAGTCTGCCCGAGGACGTCCAGCGCGCGCTCGTGCGCTCGATCCCGGGTCTCGAGGACGCGCTGATCGTGCGCGCCGGCTACGCGATCGAGTACGACTTCTGCGATCCGACTTTGCTCGACGCAACGCTGGGGAGCAAGCTCGTCCCCGGTCTTTTCCTGGCGGGCCAGATCAACGGTACGACCGGCTACGAGGAAGCCGCCGCGCAGGGACTGATCGCGGGCGTGAACGCGGCGCTCTCCGCGCGCGCCGAGAGCCCGCTCGTCCTGCGCCGCGACGAGGCCTATATCGGCGTGATGATCGACGATCTCGTGACGCGCGGCGTCGACGAGCCCTACCGCATGTTCACGGCGCGCGCCGAGTACCGGATGACCTTGCGCGCCGACAACGCCGACCTGCGCCTGCTGGAGCGCGGGCGCGCGCTCGGCCTGATCCCGGAGGCGGCGCACGCGCGCTTCCGGCGCTACCGCGCGCTGGTGGAGGAAGGGGGAGAGGCGCCCGACGCCGAGCTCGCCCCGTGGTCGCTGGAGAAGGTCCGCGCCCAGCGCGAGGTGCGCGAGTCCTACGCCCCGTACATCGCGCGCGAGAACGCCGCCGCAGAGCGCATGCGCGAGACCGAGCTCGTAGCGCTCCCCGCCGACTTCGACTACGCGGCCGCCGGCGCGCTCGGCCACGAGGCGCGGCAGAAGCTCTCCCGCGCGCGCCCGCGCAGTCTCGGCCAGGCCGGGCGCATCCCCGGGATCACGCCCTCCGACGTCCAGATCCTCTGGACGCTCGCCGGGCGGCGCGCCGCGTGAGCGGCGAGGCGCTTCAGCGCCTCGCCGCGGCCGCGGCCGAGTGGGGGGCGCCGCTCGACGCGGACGCGCTCGAGAGGCTGTCCGCTTATCTGCGCGGCGTCCAGGAGCGCAACGCGGTCGTGAACCTGACGGCCGACGACTCCTGGGACGACCTCGTGCTCAAGCACGCCGCCGACGGCGTCTTCGCCGCCGCGGTCCTGCGCGCGGCGCTCGCCGCGCGCGGCGCGGCCGCGAGGCCGCGCGTCCTGGACCTCGGCGCCGGCGGCGGCTTCGTCGGGATCGCGCTGAAGATCGCCTGGCCCGAGGCCGAGGTCACGCTGATGGAGTCCGTCGAGCGCAAGTTCCGCTTCCTCAGCGGGGCCGCGGCGAAGCTCGGGCTTCCGGGGCTGCGCGCGGTGCGCCGTCGCGCGGGGGACGGCGCGCCGCTCGCCTCGTACGAGCGCGGCTTCGACGCGGTCGTCGAGCGCGCGCTCGCGCCCCTGACCGAGGCCGCGCGACTGGCCGCGCCTCTGCTGGCGCCCGCCGGACTTTTCGCGGCCTTTCAGACCGAGCCCGCCGATCCGGCCGAGCCCGCGCTGGCCCGCGCTCTCGCCGCGGCCGGCCTGCGCGCCGCCGGAGAGCGCGCCTACCGCCGCCCCGGCGAGGAGCGCGAGCGCCGCCTTGCGCTCTTCGAGCGGGCGTCCGCATGAGCCGGACGCTGGCGCGCCGCGGGAGCAACGGCTAAACTATCGCCGTGGACGTCCTTCTCAAGCTCCGCGTCCTGATCTGGGTGCTCGTCATCAGCCTCTGGGGCGTCATGGTCTATCAGTACCTCGGCGAGGACGAGAAAGTCTCCTCGATGCGGCCCGTCGCCTACCGCCCCGCCGAGGCGACGGCGCCCGCTCCGGACATCCCCGCGCCCGACGCGCCCGCCCCGCCGCGCGACGACGCCGCCGCTCCCGTCGCCGCGACGCCGTCGGTCGCGGTCTCTCCGCCGCTGGTCGTCCCGGGGCCGTCGGCGGATCCGACGCGCATCATCTCCGCGCCGCCGGAAGCCGCGGGACCCGCGCCGCCGAGCCGCGACGACGGCAACAACGACGACGACTCCGAGCCGGTCATCGTCCTGCCGGCGCCGCGGCCCGCGAGCCCCGCGCGGCCGACGCGCGTCGCGCGCCTGCCGCGCCCCTCCCCGCGCTCGCGGCCGGCGCGACAGGAGGACCGCTCCATCCCGCTCCCCGATCCGCCGGTTCCCCCGGGCTTCCAGAAGAGCGTGACGCGGCACTTCAACGTCTACTCCGAGCAGTACCCGGCGTCCGACGCCTTCCTCGAGCTCGTCGAGAACCTGCACGGCAACCTGATGCTCGATCTCGCGCCGTTCTCGCCGTGGGCCAACGATCAGCGCGTGTCGATCTTCCTGTTCAAGAATCAGAACACGTACCGCCGCATGACGGGGCGGCCCGCGTGGTCGGGCGGCGCGAGCTCCGTGCCGAAGCGCAAGGTCTACATCTTCGAGAGCGAGGAGCTGCCGGGCATCCTCGCCCACGAGCTCACGCACATCTACTTCGACGGCTTCTTCCTCGACGGCGCGAACGACCCGCTGTGGCTTTCGGAGGGCATGGCGACTTTGGTCCAGGTGGAGCGCGGGCTCTCCGCGCCGAACTGGCTGCGCGACAACCTCGCGATCCTCGAGTCCGGCGGCGGCGTTCCGATGGACGAGTTCACCGCCGCGAAGACGACGTCGGGCTGGCCCGACGAGAAAGTGCGGCTCTGGTACGCGCAGGCCTTCAGCCTCGTGCGCTACCTGATCCGCACGCAGTACCGCTCGTCGTTCTACAAGTTCGCCGTGCTCCTGCGCGACGGGCGCCCGACGCCGGAGGCGCTGTACCGCGCGTACGGCGCGCCGTACACGCGCATGCGCGCGCTCGAGATCGCGTGGCGCCACGAGATCTCGCGCTCTCCCGCCGCCGGCCGCTCGCCTTCCGCCGCGCGCTGACGTCCGCGCCCGCGCCGCGCGGCCCACGCGAAAACTAGGCCTTTTTGGGCCTTGACAGAAATCGACCGGTGCTCTATACTCGTGCTCCCGGTGGGGAAAAGTGGTTAGAAAGAATGAACGAGTGGAAGAAGGTGGGGAATCATGGCGCTGCTGATCGGCCGCTACGACTACTCGCTCGACGCCAAGAACCGGCTCGCGGTGCCGCCCAAGTACCGGGAGACGCTCGCGCAGGAAAAAGGGAGGAGCTTCTACTTGACGAGCGGAATGGAGGGCTGCCTCTACCTCTTCCTGCCGACGCAGTGGGAGAAGCTGCTCGCGGGCGATCTCAAGATGTTCTCGCTGCCGGACAAGGAGCAGGAGCGCGCGTTCAAGCGCAAGTTTTTCTCGGAGGCGGTCGAGGTGGAGCCGGACGGCCAGGGGCGCATCCTCGTGCCGCAGTATCTAAAGGAACACGCGGGGCTCAAGGCCTCGGTGCTGGTGCAGGGCGCGGGGACGCGCGCCGAAGTGTGGGACGCGGAGCGCTGGAGCGCCTACGAAAGGAAGACGGTCGCGCCGGCGTACAAGAAGATCGGGAAGAGCCTGGAGATATGATCTTGACCGACGAGGCGCGCTGGACGCACGAGCCGGTCCTGCTTGACGAGACGATCGAGCGTCTCGTCGCGGACCGCGGCGGCCTGTACCTCGACGCGACGCTCGGCCTCGGCGGCCATTCCGAGGCCCTGCTCAAATCGCTTTCGGCCCAGGGAAAGGTGTTGGGTCTCGACGCGGATCCGGAAGCGCTCGCGGAAGCCGGCCACCGGCTCGCGGCCTACAGTGGAAGATTCCACGCGGTCCGCTCGAACTTCCGTTCCCTGGGTCCGGTTCTGGAGAAGGAGGGCTTCTTCCCGCTCTCCGGCGCGCTGTTCGACCTCGGCGTGAGCTCGCTCCAGCTCGACAAGCCCTCGCGCGGCTTCTCGTTCCGCTTCGAGGGGCCGCTCGACATGCGCCTGGGGCCCGACGCGTCGCTGACCGCGGAACAGATCGTCAACCGCTGGCCGGCCGAGCAGATCGCGATGCTTCTGAAGGAGTTCGGCGAGGAGCCGGAGGCCGAGCGCATCGCGCGCGCGATCGTCGCGCGCCGCGCCGCCGCGCCGATCCACACGACGACGGAGCTGGCGGCCGTCGTCGAGTCGGTCGTGCCGCGCACCGGGCACCACCCGGCGACGCGCACGTTCCAGGCCCTGCGCATCGCGGTCAATCAGGAACTCGAGGCGCTGACGCGGGGTCTCGAGAGCGTTGCTCCCTATTTGAAGTCCGGCGGCCGCCTCTGCGTGATCACGTTCCACTCGCTCGAGGACCGCATCGTCAAGAACGTTTTCGCGTCGTTCGTCGCGCAGGGCGGCTTCGCCTATCTGGGGCGGGGCGACGCCCGCGGCGCGGTCGTTCCGAGCGAGGAAGAGTGCGTGCGAAACCCCCGCGCGCGCAGCGCCAAGCTCCGGGTCGTCGAAAAGAAGTGAGGAGGAAACGAACATGAAGAACGGCTTCGTGATCGGATCGAGCGCGGCGACGGCGTTGATCGCGCGGCTCGACACGACGGTCGCATTCCTGCTCGATCGCAAAGAAGCGACGGCGCTCGCTCCGGCGGGGCGCCGCGCGGGGTCCGCCTACGTCTGGCGGCGGGTCTTCCTGAAAGGGAGGGACCGGCGGGGTTGAGATTTCGGCGGACGCGGATCGGCGCCGCGTCCGCCGTCGTTGTGGCGGCTCCTTCTCGGCGGGGAGCCGCCCGTTTTGGAAGCGCGAAAGATTAGGGCGGGCGCCCTCTCGGCGGGGCGTCCGCCCGACGGCTCGGCGGCTCCCTCTCGGCGGGGGGCCGCCCAGATTTCGGCGGACGTCGTTCGGCGCGGCGTCCGCCGTCGTTAACGGCGGCTCCCTCTCGGCGGGGAGCCGCCCAAATTCGAAGCGAAGGGCGGGCGAGGGACATGATCGACGGGCGGACGGGACTCGGATTCGGCTGGGCGGCTCGCTTCGCGGGCGCGGGCGCGCTCGTGCTGTTTTTGTGCTGGGAGCACGTCCAGGCCACGCGCCTCGGCTACCGCGTCGAGTCCGTGCGCCGCGAGGCCGCGGAGCGCCGCGGCCGCGTCGCGGCGCTGAGGCTCGACATGGAGCGGCGGCTGTCGCCTTCCGAGGTGTCCGCGCGGGCCGCGCGCCTCGGCATGATCCCGGCCGACCCGGACGCGCTCCGCCGCCTGTCCAGAGCGCCGGCGCGCGCCGCGGGGCCGCTCGAGAGGCTCTTCAGCCTCCGGCCCGCGCGCGTCGCCGCCTCCCGCAGCTGAGGACCCGCCCATGGACCTCGGTCTGCGCCTGACCGCCGCCGCCACCGCCGTCCTCCTGCCCGTGCTCCCGCTCGGGCTGAGGCTGGCGGACCTCCAGGTGCTCCGCCACGGGGCGCTCAAGAGCCGCGCGGCCGGCGAGTTCGACCGCGTCGCCGAGGAAGCCGCGCCGCGCGCGGACATCCTCGACCGCGAGGGCCGCGTGCTGGCGCGCTCGGTGCCGAACTGGTCGTGCTTCGTCGACAAGGCGATGGTCAAGGACCCCGCGGCCTTCGGCGCGCAGCTCGCCCCGCTGCTCGGAGTCCGCGCGTCGGAGATCGCGCGCAAGGCGGCCGAGCCCGGGCGTTTCGCCTGGCTCAAGACCGGCCTGAGCTCCGAGGCTGCCGACGAGATCCGCGCGGCGCGCGTGGACGGGGCCGGCCTCGCTCCCGCGCAGCAGCGCGTCTACCCGAACGGCGACCTCGCGCGCGGCGTCCTCGGCCTCGTCGGCGCCGAGAGCCGGGGCCTCGCGGGCCTCGAGTTCGCGCTCGAGAAGCGCCTGCGCGGGACGCCGCGACGCCTCGAGGTCATGCGCGACGGCGCCGGACGCACGATCTACAAGAGCGTCTCCGACGGCGGCCTGACGCCCGAGCCCGTCCGGCTGACCCTAGACCGCAGCGTCCAGTATCTCGCCGAGGAGGCCCTGCGCGAGGGCGGCGAGCGGCGCGCGTTCAAGAGCGGGATCATCGCGGTCCAGGACCCGCGCGACGGGGAGATCCTCGCGATGGCCTCGTGGCCGCCGACCCCGCTCAACGATCCTCTCGTCCAGGACGCCTTCGAGCCCGGCTCGACGTTCAAGGTCGTGACCGCGCTCAGCGCGCTCGACGAGCGGCTCGTGCGGCCCGACGAGACGTTCTTCGGCGAGCGCGGACGCTGGGAGGTCGCGCCGCGCGTCGTGATCACCGACCACGAGGGGCAGGGGAACATGACCCTCGCGCAGATCCTCGAGAAATCCTCGAACATCGGCATCGCGAAGGTCGTCGACCGCGTCGGCGCCGCGCGCTTCCTGCGCATGTGCCGGACGCTCGGCTTCGGCGCGAAGACCGGCGTCCCCCTGCCCGGCGAGACCGCGGGCGAGGTCAAGACGGTCCCCGAGCTCACGAAGGTCTCGCTCGCGGCCGCCTCGTACGGCTACGGCGTCCAGGCGAGCCCGCTGCAGGTCCTCGGCGCGTACTCGGCGATCGCCAACGGAGGGACGCTCTGGGAGCCCAAGCTCGTGCTCGACGGCCAGGCTCCCGTGCGCGTGCGCCGCATCGCCTCCGAGGCGGCCGTGCTCGAACTGCGCGAGATCCTCGAGGGGGTCGCCGAGCGAGGAACGGCCACCAACGCGAAGATCCCCGGCTACCGCGTCGCGGGCAAGACCGGGACCGCGCGCCGCATCGATCCGCTCACCCGCAAGTATTCGACGTCCGCCTACAACGCCTCCTTCGTCGGCTTCCTGCCCGCCTCCGCGCCGCGCTGGACGATCCTCGTCGTGCTCAACGAGCCGAAGGGGGCCTACTACGGAGGCCTGACCGCGGCCCCGATCTTCGCCGCGCTCGGACGCCGCCTGCTCGCGCTCGAGGCGATCCCTCCGGACGCGCCCGCCGATCCCGCGCTCGCGACGGCGCGGCGCTGACCTCATGACGCTCGCCGAGCTGCTGCGCGCCTGCCCGCCGCGGCGCACGACCGGACCGGTGAACGTCCCGGTCTCCGGACTGAGCCACGACTCGCGCGCGGCCGCGGCCGGAGACGTGTTCTTCGCCCTGCCCGGCTCGAAGACCGACGGCAACCGCCACGCGCGCGAGGCGCTCGCCAACGGCGCCGTCGCCGTCGTCAGCGAGCTCGGCGCCCCGCCGCCGCCGGCCACGCTCGCGGGGACCTGGGTGCAGGTCGAGGACGCGGCCGAGGCGATGGGCCGCTACGCCGACGCCTTCTTCGCGCACCCGTCGGGCGCGATGACGGTGGTCGGGGTCACGGGCACGAACGGCAAGACGACGACGACGTACCTGCTCGAGTCGATCGTCGCGGCGGCCGGCGGCCGCGCCGGCGTCGCCGGCACGATCGACTACCGCCTCGGCGGCGAGACGCTCGCGAAGGCGGTCAACACGACGCCGATCTCGCTCGAGCTCACGCGCCTCCTCGCGCGCTTCCGCGACGCGGGGGCGACGCACGCGCTCATGGAGGTCTCCTCCCACGCCCTCGCGCTCAAGCGCGTCGAGACCGTCGACTTCGACGCCGCCGTCTTCCTGAACCTCGCGCGCGATCACCTCGACTTCCACAAGACCGTCGACGCCTACTTCGAGGCCAAGTCGCGCCTCTTCGACCTGCTCGCGCGCGCCGACAACAAGAAGAGCCCGAAGGTCGCGGCGCTCAACTACGACGACCCGCGCGCGCACTACCTCAAGAAGCGCGCCGTCGGCTGCGAGGTCGTGGCCTTCGGCCTGACCGCGGCCGCCAAGGACCTGCGGGGAACGATCCGTTCCGCGGACCTGAACGGCTCCAAGTTCTCGCTGGACTGGAGAGGGCGCAAGCTCGAAGGCTCCATCCGCCTTCCCGGTCCGCACAACGTCTCGAACGCTCTCGCCGCGGCCGCCGCCCTGCTCGGCTTGGGGACGCCGCCCGACACAGTGCTCGCCGGCCTGGCCTCGCTGCCCGCCGTTCCGGGCCGGCTCGAGGCCGTGTCCGAAGGCCAGGATTTCCACGTCTTGGTCGACTACGCGCATACGGACAGCGCGCTGGAGACGGTGCTGTCTCTCCTGAAGACGCTGCCGCACCAGCGCATCATCGCGGTGTTCGGCTGCGGCGGCGACCGCGACCGGACCAAGCGCGGGCCGATGGGCGTCGCCGCCTGCCGCGGCGCGGACCTCGCGATCGCCACGAGCGACAACCCGCGCTCGGAGGACCCGCTCGCGATCCTCGCGGACGTCGAGGCCGGGATTCGCGCCGCTGGCCTGCAAAATTATAGGATCGTCCCCGACCGCAGGGAGGCCATCGCCGCGGCGGTCGCGCAGGCTCGGGCCGGGGACGTCGTCCTGATCGCCGGCAAGGGCCACGAGGACTACCAGATCCTCCGCGACCGCACGGTGCCTTTCGACGATCGTGAAGCGGCTCGCGCCGCCCTGCGCTCGCACAAGAGATGAAGCTCGACCTGACCTGGAGGGAGCTGGCCCGCGCGGCGGGCGGGCGGCTGACGCGCGGCGAGGGGTCCGATCCCATCGACGCGGTCGTCACCGACACGCGCAAGCTCTCGGAGGGCCAGGGCTTTTGGGCGCTGAAGGGGGAGAGGATCGACGCCCATTCCCTGCTGGACGAAGCTCTGGCGCGCAAGTCCTCGGGCTGGATCGTGGGCCGCGGCCGCCTGCCGGCGAAGGCGCCGAAGCCGGCCCACCTCGTCGTCGTGCCCGACACGCTCAAAGCCCTGCAGGCCCTCGCGCACCACCACCGCCGACGCTTCGAGATCCCGGTCGTCGGCATCGCCGGCTCCAACGGCAAGACCACGACGAAGGAGATGCTGAAGTCCATCTGCTCCTTGGTCGGCCCGACCTGCGCGACGCCCGGCAACTGGAACAACGAGCTCGGCGTGCCGCTCTCCCTTCTCGAGCTCACGAACGAGCACCGCTACGGCATCTTCGAGCTCGCGGCCTGCCGCCGCGGCGAGATCGCGGAGCTCGCGCGCATCGCCCAGCCCACGATCGGGGTGCTGACCAACATCGGCTCCGATCACTTGGAGACCTTCGGCACGATCGAGACCACGTTCCACACGAACTCCGAGCTCGTCGAGCATCTGCCCGAGGACGGGATCGCCGTGATCAACGCCGACGACCCGTGGCTCGCGGCGCTCGAGCCGCGCCTCGGCTCGCGCGCGGTCATGTTCGGCGCGGCGGCGCGCGCGCGCGTGCGCTTCGACGGCCCCGACGCCCTCATCGTCGACCGCCACCGCATCGAGGTCAAGCTCCGGAGCTTCGGCGCCTACAGCCGCTACAACGCGGCCGCCGCCGCCGCCGCGGCCTGGGCGCTCGGCATCCCTCCCGACACGATCCGCCGCGGCCTCGAGGCCCACGTCCCCGGCATGCTGCGCCAGGAGCGCCGCGCGCACGCCAGCGGCGCGGCGTTCGTCGTCGACGCCTACAACGCGAACCCCGACTCGATGCGCGCCTCCGTGACGGCCTTCGTCGACGAGTTCAAGGAGCGCCCGAAGACGCTGGTCCTCGGCGACATGAAGGAGCTCGGGCCCGAGGGCGTCCGTCTGCACCGCGAGCTCGGCGAGTGGCTCGCGGGGCTCGACCTCAAGGCGGTCCTGCTCGCCGGCCCCGAGATGACCCCGGCCGCCGAGGCCCTGCGCTCGGCCAAGCCCAAGTTCGCGGTCGAGCACGCGGTCGACCCGCTCGCGCTGGCCTCCGCGCTCAAAGGTAAGCTCTCCGCCTCCGACGCCGTACTGTTCAAGGCCTCCCGCGCGATGAAGCTCGAGGACTTGGCCACGGCGGTCTGATGCTCTTCTATCTCTTCGGCCTGCGCGAGTCGTTCCGGCCCCTCAACCTCTTCCAGTACATCACCTTCCGCGCCGGCGGCGCGGCGGTGACCGCGCTCGTCGCGTGCCTCCTGGTCGGGCCCTCGATCATCAGGCTCCTGCGCCGGCTCAAGATCGGCCAGGTCCAGCGCGCGGACGGCCCGCAGAGCCACCTCTCCAAGCACGGCACGCCGACGATGGGGGGCATCCTGATCTTCCTCGCCGTCGTCGTCTCCTCCCTGCTTTGGATGCGCCTCGACGATCGCTTCACCTGGCTGATCCTCGGCACCACGCTCAGCCTGGCCGCGATCGGCTTCTGGGACGACTTCCTGAAGCTCGTGCAGAAGAACCCGAAGGGCGCGCCGTCGCGCGTGAAGTTCTTCGTGCAGATCGCCGTGGGGCTGGCCGTGGCCGCGTACTTGTCGGTGCGCCCGCCCAACGGCTCGACCGCGACGCTGATCAACGTCCCGTACGGCAAGGAGCTCTTCCTCCAGCTCGGGCCGCTCTACTACGCGCTCGCGGTCTTCATGATCGTCGGCTCGTCGAACGCGGTCAACCTGACCGACGGCCTCGACGGGCTGGCCTCCGGCTCGGTCATCTTCTGCGCGCTGACCTACGCGGTGCTCGCCTACGTCGCGGGCAACGTGAAGTTCGCCTACTACCTGCGCATCGTGCACGTCGAGGGCGCCGGCGAGCTCTCCGTGTATCTCGCGGCGCTGATCGGCGCCTGCCTCGGCTTCCTGTGGTTCAACGCGTATCCCGCCGAGATCTTCATGGGCGACACCGGCTCCCTCTTCATGGGCGGCGTCATCGCCGTCGTCGCGCTCTGCGTCAAGCAGGAGCTGCTCCTGCCGATCGTCGGCGGCGTGTTCGTCATCGAGACGCTGTCGGTGATCCTGCAGATGGCTTCATATAAATTGCGCGGCGGGAAGCGCATCTTCCGCATGGCGCCGATCCATCACCACTTCGAGCTCGGCGGCGTGGCCGAGCCCAAGGTCACCGTCCGCTTCTGGATCGTCAGCATCGTGCTGATGCTGGCCGCCCTCGCCTCGCTGAAGATCCGCTGACATGCCGACCGCGCGCTTCGAGCCGAAGCTCTTTCGGAAGAAGCTCGCGGGAGTGCTCGGGCTGGGGAAGTCGGGCCAGGCCGTCGCGCGCCTTCTGGTGAAGAACGGCTTCCGGGTCCTCGGCAGCGACGTGCGTCCCCGCGCCGAGCTCAAGAAGGTCCTCAAAGGACTGCCGCCGAAGGTGAAGTGGGAGTGGGGGGGACACTCGGACCGCCTGCTCGAGTGCTCGTTCGTCGTGAAGAGCCCAGGCCTCAAGCCCGGCCTCGCGATCCTCGCGAAGCTGGCCGAGAAGGGCGTGCCCGTCTACAGCGAGCTCGAGATCGCGCTGGCGTTCTCGAAGGCCAAGGGCGTGGTCGCGATCACCGGCACCAACGGGAAGTCGACGACGACGGCGCTGACCGCCGAGATCTTCAAGGCCGGCCTGCCGCGGGGCCGCAAGGCGATCGTCGGCGGCAACATCGGCATCCCGATCTCCTCGGCGGTCCCCGCGGCGAAGGCGTCCGACGTGATCGTGCTCGAGGCCTCGAGCTACCAGCTGGAGGACAGCGTCCACTTCGAGCCGCGCGCGGCCGCGATCCTCAACGTCACCGCCGACCACCTCGATCACCACGGCTCGATGGAGGCGTACGTCGCCGCGAAGGCGAAGGTGTTCCGCGAGCAGGGGCCCGGCGACGCCTGCGTGTTCAACGCCGACGATCCGATCGTCTACAAGCTCTCGCGCGAGTGCCCGTCGCAGCGGCTCTACTTCGGGACGAAAGGCCCGCACGTGCACGCGTGGGAGGAGAAGGGCAAGCTCCATTTCGAGCTCCCGGCATGGAAGAAGCCGGTCGCGCTCGCGCCGCCGAAGCTCCCGGGCCGCCACAACCTCGAGAACGCGCTGGCCGCCGGGCTTCTCGCCTTCGCGCGCGGCATAAAACCCGCTGCGGTGCAGCGGGCGTTCAAGGCCTTCAAGGGCGTCGAGCACCGCATCGAGGAGTGCGGGACGGTGCGCGGCGTGCGCTGCGTCAACGACTCGAAGGCGACGAACGTGGACTCGACCCTCGTCGCGCTCAAGGCCTTCGAGCCGATGGGCCAGCGGCTCCTCCTGATCCTCGGCGGACTGCACAAAGGCTCGCCGTACGCGCCGCTCAAGCCCTGGATCGAGAAGACCGTGAAGGGCATTCTGACCATCGGCGCCGCCGCGCGGCGCATCGAGGAGGACCTCGGCGGGCTCGTGCCGATCTTCCCGTGCGGGGACCTCGCGACGGCCGTCGACACCGCCCTGCGCGTCGCCGCGAAGGGCGACGTGCTCCTGCTCTCGCCGGCCTGCGCCTCGTTCGACCAGTTCGCGGACTTCGAGGACCGCGGCCGCCGCTTCAAAGCCCTCGTGCGCGAGGCAGCCAAGGCCCGGTGAGAGCGCTCCCGCGCCGCCGCGCGCCTTTCGACTACGTCCTCGCCGCGGCCGCGCTCTTCCTGACCGCCGTCGGCGTGGTCATGGTCTACTCGGCGAGCACGATCACCGCCGAGCAGACGCTGGGCAAGCCCTACTACTTCCTCGAGCGCCAGCTCGCCTGGGCCGTCGTCTCGGTCGCGGCGATGACCTGGGTCTCGCGCCTCGACTACAACCGCCTGCGCGAGTGGCTCGCGCCTCTCTACGCCGGGACCGTCGTCCTGCTCGCGGCCGCGCTGTTCTTCCACCCGATCTCGGGCGCGCGCCGCTGGATCCGGCTGGGACCGCTCAGCCTCCAGCCCGCCGAGTTCGCGAAGCTCACCTCGGTCCTGTTCCTCGCGTCGTATCTCGACCGCCGCCACAGCAAGCTCGGCTCGCCGCTCCACGGGCTCGCGCTCCCGCTCGGAGTGGTCGGCGCGATGCTCCTGCTGATCGGCAAGGAGCCCGACCTCGGGACGCCGACGCTGATGTTCGCGGTCGCTCTGCTGGTCCTCTTCGTGGCCGGGGCGCGCGTGCGCTGGATCTTCGCCGCAGTCGCCGCCGCGGTCCCGGTCGTCGTCGAGGAGCTCTGGCGCAAGCCCTACCGCCGCGCGCGCCTGATGACCTTCCTCGCGCCGTTCGAGAACATCAAGGGCGCCGGCTATCAGCTCGCGCAGGCGATCCTCGCCGTCGGCTCGGGCGGCTGGTTCGGCAAGGGCCTCGGCGGCTCCCAGCTCAAGCTCAGCTACCTCCCGAAGCCGCACACCGACTTCATCTTTCCCGTCCTCTGCGAGGAGCTCGGGCTGTTCGGAGCTCTCGTCGTGCTCGGCCTCTTCGCGACGATCCTGGTCCGCGGCGTGCAGATCGCGCGCCGCGCGCCGAACCTCTTCGGGACCTTGCTCGCCTGCGGGATCACGTTCACGATCGTCCTCCAGGCCTTCTTCAACGTCGCGATGGCGATCGGCCTGCTCCCGACGAAGGGCATCCCGCTGCCCTTCCTCTCGTTCGGCGGCTCGTCCTTGCTGTCGACCTTGCTCGGCGTCGGCATCCTCCTGAGCATCTCGCGGCAGGCGTCCGCCGGAGCGGCCGCGTGAGGCGCGTCGTGATCGCGGCCGGCGGCACCGGCGGGCACTTCTACCCGGGCTTCGTCGTGGCGCAGGCGCTCAAGGCGCGCGGCTGGCAGCCGCTGATGGTCGTGCGCGAGGGCGATCCCGCCCTGCCCGCCCTCGAGGCCGCGGGCCTGCCGGCCCTGCCCGTCGACCTGCGCGGCCTGCCGCGCCGCCTCGGGCCCGAGCTGTTCGTCTTCGGCGCCAAGCTCGCCGGCTCGCTCGGCCTGCTCGCGCGCGCGCTCCGGTCCTTCCAGCCGGACCTCGCGCTCGGCATGGGCGGCTACCTGAGCTTCCCGCTCATCTGGGCCGCCTGGCGGCGCCGCGTGCCGCGCGCGGTCCACGAGTCCAACGCGATCCTGGGCCTGGCCAACGCGGCGGCGGCGAGGCTCGGCGCGGAGCTCTTCTGGGGACTCCCGCCGGAGAAGCCCGGCGCGGACGACGTCGTCGTCGGCACTCCGATCCGCCCCGCGCTCTGGAAGCGCCGCGACGCGGCCGAAAGCCGCCGCGCGCTCGGGCTCGACCCCGTCAAGCCGACCTTGCTCGTCTTCGGCGGAAGCCAGGGCGCGCAGGCGATCAACGCCGCCGCGCCGCGCGCGCTGCGCGGGCGCGACGCTCAAGTCCTGCATCTCGCGGGACGGGGAAAGGCCGAGGCCGCGTCCGCGGCCTACCGGGACGCCGGCGTGCGCGCCGACGTGCGCGAGTACCTCGAGGACATGGCCGCGGCGTACGGCGCGGCCGACGTCGCGCTGTGCCGGTCCGGCGCCAGCACGCTCGCCGAGCTCGCCGCGCAGGCCGCGCCGGCGGTGCTCGTGCCGTACCCGCACGCCGCCGCTCGGCACCAGGACGCCAACGCGCGCGTTTTCGAGCGCGCGGGCGCCGCCGTGCTCCTCGACGAGAGCGCTCTGGACGCCCGCCTGGGCGGGGTCCTGGCCGATTTGCTAGACTCGCCCGACGCGGCGCGGCGGCGCGCGGAGATGAGCCGGAACTACGAGCGCCTGCCCTTGCCCGCCCCCGACGCGACGACCGAGCGGTTCGTCGCGGGGCTCGAAGGTCTCGCCCGCCCATGAAGCGCCCCAAGATACTGGTCTGCAACGACGACGGAGTCCACGGGCTCGGACTTCCGGCGCTCGTCGCCGCGATGCGCCGGCTCGGCCGCGTGACGGTGTGCGTGCCCGACCAGGAGCGCTCGGCCGACAGCCACTCGCTGACCCTGCACAAGCCCATCCGCGTGCGCCGCGCGGGCCCGGCCTTCTACGCTCTCAACGGCAGCCCCGCCGACTGCGCGCGCTTCGGACTGCTCGAGCTCCTGGGCGGACGCGCCGACCTCCTCGTCAGCGGCATCAATCGCGGCTACAACCTCGGCGAGGACGTGATCTACTCGGGCACCGTCGCGGCCGCGATGGAGGCGACGCTGCTGAACGTCCCCGCGGCGGCCTTCTCGATGGCCCCGGACGCGCGCGACTACCGCCCCGCCGCGGCCTTCGCCCAGCGCCTCGCGCGCCTGGTGCTCAAGCGCGGGCTTCCGCCGGGAGTCTGCCTCAACGTCAACTTCCCGGCCGCCGCGAAGGGCGGCTACAAGGCCGCCGTCGCCGCCCGCCTCGGCCGCCGCATCTACGGCACGGACATCACGCGCCGCGCCGATCCGCGCGGCTACGACTACTTCTGGCTCGCGGGCCGCGAGGTCACCGGCGTCGACGAGCCCGGGACCGACGTCGCGGCCGTCTCGCGCGGGAAGGTCTCGGTCACGCCGCTGCGCATCGACCGCACCGATCACGCGGCCCTGCACGTCCTGCGCGAATGGAAGTTCTGAGCCTCGCGGTCCTCCTCGCCGCCGCGGCCGCCGCTCAGGCGCCGAGCGCGTCGACGGCCGCCGTCGCCGCGTCGACCGCCGCGGCGCCCGCGGTCGACGCGGGGCCCTCGGTCACGCTGAGCGCCTCCGGCGACATCCGCCTCGACGGCCCCATCGCCGCGATCGCGCGCGAGGACGGGCCGGGCGCGCCCTCGCGCGCGGTCAAGACGCTGCTCGCGGCCGACCTCGTCTTCGCGAACCTGGAGACGCCGATCACGGCGCGCGGCGCGAAGACGGTGAAGACCTGGAATTTCCGCGCGCGGCCGGCGGACCTCAAGATCGTCCGCGCGGCCGGCGTCAACGTGCTCAACATCGCCAACAACCACGTCTGGGACTACGGCGAGGTCGGCTTTCTCGACACGCTCCACGCGCTCGAGAAGGGGCATTGGAAGTACGTCGGCGGCGGGCGCGACCGCGAGAAGGCCGAGGCCGTGCGCCTGTTCAAGTTCGAGGGGCTCACCGTCGGGATCGTGGGCCTGACGAGCACTCACCCCGAGCAGGGCTGGGCCCGCGCGCGCAAGCCCGGCGTCGCCTACAGCGACTACGACCGCATCGAGGGCATCGTGACGCGCGCGAAGAAGAAGTGCGACGTCCTCGTCGTGAGCTTCCACGGCGGGACCGAGCTCGCCGAGTATCCGAACGAGATCCAGACCTCGGTCGCGCACGCCGCCGTCTCGGCCGGCGCCGACCTCTTCCTCGGCCACCATCCGCACGCGCTCCAGCCCCTCGAGATATACAAAGGCAAGCCGATCCTGTACAGTCTCGGCAACTTCCTGTTCGTCTCGCCCTCGACGGCCACGCGCGCCGGCGTCATCGCCCGAGCGACTCTGGGCCGCGCCGGAGTCGAGCGTCTCGAGCTCGATCCCATCGACGGCAACTGGGGGCGGCCGAAGCCGGCCTCGCCCGAGATCGCCGCCCAGGCGCGCGCCGCGCTCGACCGGCTCGGCGCGCTCGAGGCGCGCCCCGACCTCGTGACCTTCGGCGCCGGCGCCCGGCCGTGAAGGCGCTGGCCGCGCTGCTCCTCGCCGGCGCGGCCGCCGCGGCGCCCGCGACGCCCCCGATCGAGCTGAAGGCCGACGCGCGCGTCGAGCTCCTGGGCGTGCTGCAGACGCTCGCGGGCGGCGGGCGCGCGAGCCCCGCGGAGAAGGCGCGCATCCTCGCGCGCTACGGGCGCTGGAAGGAGTCCCCGGCGGTCGCCGGCCTGCGCGCGATCGAAGGCAAGAACGGCCGCCGCAGCCCGCTGGCTCTGATCGCGCCGTTTCTCACCGAGCCGCCGGAGCTGGCCTGGACGTCCGAGCGCGGCGACCTCCCCGACGCCTTCGTCGACGCCGCGGGCGGCGCGGCCGCGCTCGAGACGTTCCTCGCGGACGCGCGCGCGTTCGCGCGCGCGTCCCGCTTCGCCGAGGACTTCCGCGCGCGCGCCGCGCGCCGCGCGAAGGAGGAGGCCGCCGCGCGCGCCGAGCTCGGCGGGCGCGATCCGTTCGCGGCCCTCCTCGACTATCTGGGCCGCCCTCTCGACGCGCGCATGAGCGTCGTGCTCTCCGACGTCTTCGAGCCCGGCGAGATGAACTCCTTCGTGATCCCGTACCCGTCGCGCGAGCGCGGCCGGCCGCGCCGGACCATGCGCGTCGTCACGGTTCTCACGCCGACTCCCGAGGGCGGCTGGGGGCTCGGGCCGCCGACGCTCGGGCGCATCTGGAACGAGCCGCTCTACGCCGCTCTCGAGTACGACCTCGACGCGTTCGAGCCGCGGCTCGCGGCCGCCAGCGCGCCGCGGCTCGCCGTCGGCGACGGCTGCCCGCCCTCGCCCGAGGCGTGCGGGCGCCACCTGATCGTCGCGGCCGTCGCGCGGCGCCTGGACGCGCGCTGGTTCGGCTCCGAGCCGAGCGCGCCCGCGGCCGGCGC
>Ga0209415_10001399_pt1 | contig 46286 bp, 42 predicted proteins | sample PeaSoiSIISIP2007_FD_187696 | JGI IMG/M metagenome (GOLD analysis project Ga0209415, IMG submission 187696) | Peat soil microbial communities from Weissenstadt, Germany - SII-SIP-2007 (SPAdes) (version 2) | ecosystem: Environmental > Terrestrial > Soil > Wetlands > Peat | place: Germany... | reverse complement strand
GAACAGCCTGGCGGCTGGCCAGCATCTTCTCGACCAGTGCGGGCGTCAGCAGGACCGGCGCGACAGCGGTACCGGTCCGGATGATCGTCTGTTCCTTCATGAGCCGACCTTTCCGACGGAAACGACAAGTTGCCTTAGCGTAAGAAGAAGTTTCAGCACTGGTCAATACCCGCTAGCGGCTGGTTCCGCTGCCTGATTCGTGGTTTGTGTGACCTGTGGTGCGCTAATTAAGATTGGCCCGCTCATCGCCGTATTGCTCGGTGTGATGTCGAGTGCGAGCAACAGTCGATGGCCCTGGTCGAGGTGATCGGGTCCTTCGCGGTAGCCTGGCCCTCGCCGGCGCCAGCCGTTCCCAGCCCCCTCGAGGCCCGGCGGAGATCGCGGCGATGACCGATCTGCACGGACGGACGTTCCTGGTCACCGGTGCCAACGCCGGCATCGGCTATGCGACGGCGACGGACCTCGCCCGGCGCGGCGGCCGGGTGCACATCGCCTGCCGGTCCGCGGCCAAGGGCGACGCCGCCGCTGCCGCCATCTCAGCAGCCACCGGCAGCGATCAGCTGAGCTACCTGCACCTGGATCTGGCCGATCTGGCGGGTGTCCGGCGTAGCGCGCAGACGTTCCTGGCTCTCGGCGAGCCGCTGCACGTCCTGATCAACAACGCTGGCGTCGGCGGCCAGCGCGGCGTCACCGCCGACGGATTCGAACTGCACTTCGGCATCAACCACCTGGGCCATTTCGCGCTGACCCAGGCGCTGCTGCCGCTCCTGCGCGACAGCGCGCCCGCCCGGATCGTGAACGTGGCCAGCGACGCGCACCACCAGGCGAAGGGCATCGACTTCGAGGCGCTGCGCCGCCGCACGAAGAGCATCACCGGCCTGCCCGAGTACGCCGTCTCCAAGCTCTGCAACGTGCTCTTCGCCCAGGAACTGGCCCGCAGGCTGGACCCCGCCGTGGTCACGGCCTACTCCCTGCACCCCGGCGTAGTCGCCTCGCAGATCTGGCGCCGGGTGCCCTGGCCGGCCAGGCAGATCATGACCCGCCGGATGCTGACCATCGATCAGGGCGCCAGGACCTCGCTGTACTGCGCCACCGCACCCGAGGTCGCCGGCGTCTCCGGCAGGTACTACGACAACTGCCGCGAGACCGAGCCAGGCGCGGCCGCCACGCCCGAGCTGGCCGCCAGGCTCTGGGAGCACAGCGAGGAATGGACGGCTCCGGCAGAGCCTGGCAGCACTAGCTAGCCGGCGCCAGCCGCCCCCATCCGGCCTGGCCAGGCCGAGAGCGGATGCGCGGACAGAACGTCTTGCGGACCACCGGAAATTACCAGAGAATTGCGAGGGGAATTGCCGGAGAATTCATCAGGGAATTATCGCATGACTGTGCCGGAAGCGGTACGGAATAAGGAGACCTCTATGTCTTCGCCTGATTCAGCCGACCGGCCGCGCAGCGGGCCGAGCCGCAGGCAGACGCTCGGCGGCTTCGCGATCCTTCTCGCCGGCGGCGTGCCGGCCCAGGCCGCCTGCGCCCGGACCGGCGGGGCGCGCGTCCGGCACCGGGACACGCGGCCGCCGGCCGGCCTGGCCAACCTGCAACTCGCCGGGCAGCGGGTCATCGGCTCCTATCCCGGCCTGACCCCGCCCGCGAGTCTTCTGGCCGACATCAGCAACGGCCTCCTCGCCGGCGTCATCTTCTTCGGTGCGAACATCTCGAGCGACGCCCAGATCGCCGGCGTGATCACGCAGCTGCGGCAGGCGCAGGCGCAGAGCCCGATCCAGGTGCCGCTGCTGCTGATGACCGACCAGGAAGGCGGGCTGGTCCGGCGGCTGCCCGGTGATCCGGTGCTGTCAGAGAAGCAGATCGGGCAGTCCGCGAACCCGGTGGCCGCGGCGACCAGCGCGGGCACCGGAGCGGGGCAGAACCTCGCGGGCGTCGGCATGAACGTCAATCTCGCGCCGGTGCTTGACGTCTTCTACAAGACCGGCAACTTCATCGACCAGTTCCAGCGCTCATACAGCAACAACCCCGCTCTCGTGTCCACCCTCGGCCAGGCGTTCATCACCGCCCAGCAGCAGACCAGGGTGGCGGCCACCGCCAAGCATTTCCCCGGTCTGGGGTCGGCGACGAAGAATCAGAACACCGACAACAGTCCGGTAACCCTGAGCGTGTCGCTGACCAAATTGCGCGGCATCGACGAGGTGCCCTATCCGGCTGCCATCGCGGCCGGCGTCAAGCTCGTCATGGTCTCCTGGGCGATCTACCCGGCGCTGGACGCCAGGCTCCCGGCCGGCCTGTCACCGACCATCGTCGGCCAGGAACTGCGCGGCCGGTACGGCTTCGGCGGTGTCACCATTACCGATGCCCTGGAGGCGGGAGCGCTGGCCTCGTTCGGCACGACCGGCCAGCGGGCGGTCACCGCCGCGGGCGCCGGCATGGACCTGATCCTGTGCTCCGCCCGCGATGTCAGCCAGGGGGAGACCGCCACCGCCGCGCTGGCCAGCGCCCTTGCCAGCGGGCAACTCGACCCGACGGCGTTCAACGCTGCCGCCAGCCGGGTCACCGCACTGCGCGCTGCCCTGTTCTGATATCCGCTGAACGCTGGAGGTGGGATGTCGGCCGTAGCTGTCCCTGTCACCCTGGGCAGCAGCTCGTCCCGCTCCGGGCAGCACGCCGGGGCCCGGAGGCTGTTCTGCGGTCAGTTGCGAAAGTCGACGTCGACGGCTTCCGGGTTACCAGGGCCGGCCTCACTCCCCTGGCCTACCGGCGCGCAGCCAGCCAGTGACTGCCCGTCCGCTGCCTGCCAGCCGCAGCTGGTCTCACCCTGCCCGGAGCGGCGGCTTCGGGCGACCGGCGGGTCAGGAGCGGCGCAGGAGCGGCAGCACGACGCGCGAGGGATGCGATGAGTCGTGATAGATCTCGAATCGGCAGCGCTGCGCTCTTGTCCCCGAGCCGAACGGCTCCGCGGTGCCGTAGTTGCGCGCGAACCGCGGGAACGCCCCTCCGCTGATTTGTACCCTGACCTGGTGCCCGGCCAATATCCGGTAGGCCGTCGGGAAGAGTTCCACGTCAACCGCCAGGACGTTGTCGTCCCCGACTTCGACATCGGGAGCGGGCACGGTCTGCGGCGACAGCCGCCGGATGCCGTCCACGACGTTCCTTGAGACGCCGGCGGCGTCGACGTCGCAGACCCTGACGAACAGATCGGCGTACTTGCGGCCGGTGCGGACGAAGATGCGCGCGCTGACCGGCCCCACCAGGTCCTGGTCGGCGGAGAATGGCTCCGTGGTGTAGGTCAGGACGTCGGGCCTGGCCTCGATCGCGGCGTTGTCGACCTGTTTGCCCGGCGGCTGGAGGAGCGGTCCGCCCGCCGACGGCGTCGGGTCGGCCGGGTTGTAGACGAATGTGTCAGGCACCGTGTCACCGGGCTCGGCGTCCGCGCTCAGCGTGCCTGAGCCCCGCAGGTAGTAAGCCGTGCTCTCGGCGGCGGGCGGCCACTCGTCGAAGTCAAGCCAGATGCCCGCCGTCTGGAGGAATACCCGTACCGGTGCGCCCGCGGGCGGCGGGCCGCCGCCCAGATGGTGATCCAGCCAGGCTAGGTCCCGCTGAGCGATCATCTTCAGCTCGCCCGGGTCTGCGTGCAGCCAGGGCCCGATCACGATCCGCGCTGTCACCCCGGCCGCGCGGATCGCGGCGTAATCGCGAAGCTGCCCGGGCAAGAACAGGTCCCACCAGCCGGTCACCATGCTGACCGGGGGAAGCCGGGTCAGATCGGCGCCATCATGATCCGCGCCCGCCCAGAACTCGTCCGCTGCGGCAGCGTGCTCGACGAAATCCCGCCAGAAGGGGACCGGCGCGCCCGCGACATCGACGTCGGCGGCCTGGAGCGGGACCTTCCGCAATGCCCGTCTCGTCCTTGCCATCTGGCGCGGGTTCGGGATAATGCCGGTCAGCCCCCGTTCCTGCCTGCCGATGAGCCCGGTCCAGTTCAGCGCGTTCTGGATGCCAGGCGCCCCATGCCGGTAGAAGGCCGTGGTGATCTTCGCGGCGGTTATGTTGAGCGACACCGATCGCAGCGGCGGCTCGACATAGGGCGCGATCGCCCACTGCGTGTGCCCCAGGTAGCTGCCGCCGGTCATCGACACCTGGCCGTCGCACCACGGCTGCTCGCGCAGCCAGGCCACCGTGGCAAGACCGTCGTCCCGCTCGGTCATGAACGGCCGGAACTGCCCGCCCGAGCCGAACGTGCCCCGCGTGCTCTGGATGAAGACCTGAAAGCCCCGGCGCGCCAGCGGCGCGGCGAACAGCAGCGCCGCGACACCGGCCCGGCCGTACGGCGAGCGGATCAGCACCACAGGTAGCGGCCGGTCGTGTTCGGCAGGCCGGTAGTGATCCCCAAGCAGGACAACGCCGTCCGGCATCGGGACCGCGACATCGGGCCGCACCAGGTAGGACCCGGTCGCGGCGGGAAGGCCCAGCGCATGATCGATTGCCCGGCCAGCGATGCGCGACAGCGGATTCATCGCACCAGCCCTTCGAAGAGAGGTCACGACAGCCTCGTCCGACAGGCTATTCCACCAAACCAGGCCAAAGCAGCCGGGCCCGCGGGCAAGCGCACGGCCGGGCGCTCAGAGTCCGGTTACGGCGGCGATGGCGGCGATGGCGGCGCCGATCGCCCGTGCGGGGCCGTCCGGTATCAGGAGCGAGGAGCACGTCCGTCACGGCACCGCGCTCAGCGAAGCTGGCGCGCCCGGACTTGCCACATCGTCGCGCAACACCGAGACTGAATGCTACCGTTCAGATTGGCAGAAGAAGAATAGATGAATAAGTACTGCTTTACGCGCACCGCCCGATTTCGCTGGCTGTTCGTCGCGTCACTGGCCGCAATCGCGGCCATGTGCACGCCAGCCGTCGCGCACGCGACGCCATCAGGCCAGGCGCATCGGGTCACGAAGACCTGGAGCGTCAGCAGGAACGGTGCCATCCTTCAGATCAATTACGGCAGCGGCCGGGATTTCCCGCAGTACGCAGCCCTGGATCTGCATAGCGGTTACTTCCGGATGGTGTACGGCCAGACCTCGGGGTTCGGGACGTCCATCGTTCTGCTTCCCGCGCTGTGGAGCAAGACCTCTTGTCCGACCGACTACTGTCAGGGTGCTCCGGTGACGGAATCCTGGCGGAGGTCAGGGGCCGATCTGACGCTCTCCATCCGCGGCACGATCGCCACCTTGAAGGTGAAATCGGTGGTCACCATGAGACCGCCCGCCAATAACACCTTCGTCGTCAACGTCTCAACGACGACCACCGGATCGATCAGCCTGGACAACCGGCCAGGAGAGGCATTCAAGCCGGTAATGCTCTCCTCTATGCACATCTCACCAACCAAGTGGGACACAAAGACCGCGTTCACCGGAACTCAGACCCGCCCCTTCCCGGCGAGCGGCTGGATCATTCATCCTCCGGTAACCACGTCGAACTTCGGCCTGCAGGGCGGAACGAGCACCTGGAAGAAGAACGCGCCCACCATCGAGGTGACGCTGGCACGGGCGCGGCAGGTTACCGGGTGGCTCACGGCCAGCCAGGATCCGAACGATGACAACGTCGGGTTCTGGTGCGCCGCCGACAAGGTGCTGTCATCGTGGACCTTCAGCGTGACAGCGGAACCCGGCAAGAACTTGTAAACGGCGCATGCGCATGGCCCCGGTCTGGCGGGCCTGAGAGTGATCACTGCTGTGGCAGCTCAAGGCGGCGGCCGGCCGGCTGGTCCGACTGGTGCCGCGGTGATCGCCGCCGGATGGTCCTTCGGGGCCGGGAAGCACATCCGGACGCCGCACCTCGATCCCGGCGCCGCTCGGTAAATCCTCCCGGGACACGCACCGTGCCCGCCTCCCCCTCGCCGAGCGTCTCTTGACTGATCTCGCTCCCCGTTCTAAACTCACTAGTTGTACAACTAATAAGTTGCTAACTTGGGAGTCGCGATGATGGACCTGATCGCTGCGGAGCGGCGGGAGCTCGCTGATCTGCTGAGCGGACTGACCGCCGCCCAGTGGCGGGCGCCCTCGCTCTGCGCGGGCTGGACGACGGCGCATGTCGTGGCGCATCTCACGATGCCGTTCCGGATTACCGAGAGTGAGTTCGCGGCCGGCCTGCGGGAGGCTCGCGGGCAGTTCGAGGTGTTCTCCGACGCCGTAGCGATCCGGGACAGCCGGCTGCCGCAGGCCGACCTCGTCGCCGTGCTGCGCGACAACGCGGAGAACCCGTGGAATCCGCCGGGCGGCGGGTACGAGGGCGCGCTCAGCCATGACGTCATTCACGGTCTCGACATCACCTGGCCGCTCGCGATCGACTTCCCGATGGCCGACCAGGCGATGATCACCGTGCTCAACCTGATCGTCGGCGATTCAGGCCGAAGCCTGTTCGGCTTCGGTCTGGACGGAATCGAGCTCAGGGCCAGCGATCTCGGCTGGTCATCGGGCGCCGGCGCGCCGCTCGTCGGGCGGAGCCGCGACCTGCTGCTGCTGGTCGCCGGACGGGCGATCCCCGGTGACCGGTTCAGCGGTTCGGGCGCCCGGCGAACCGCGGGCGCGGGCCGGTGACGGCCACCGCGGCGGGCGATGATCTGAGCGTCACGTTCGCCGCGCTGGCGGATCCGACCAGGCGCGCGATCCTGACCCGGCTGGCGGCGGGCGATGCGACGGTCGGCCAGCTGGCGGAGCCGTTCTCGCTCACTCAGCAGGCGATCTCCAAGCACCTGAAGGTCCTGGAGCGAGCCGGGCTCATATCGCGGGCCAGGGTCGCCCAGTCCCGGCCGTGCCGGCTCGAACCCGGAAGGTTCGATCCGGCGGCCGAGTGGATAGGCCGCCACAGGCAGATCTGGCAGGACCGCTATGACAGGCTCGACGAGCACCTGTCCGCGCTCCAGTCCGGGCGAGAGGAGCCAGCCACATGACCGGGCCAGGCGAGTTCACCTACCGGCGGGTCCACCGTGCCAGCAGGGAACTGCTCTTCGACTGCATGACCCAGCCCGAGCATCTCGCGCGTTTCTGGGGCCCCGCCGGGACCACGACTCCGGCCAGCGGCATCACGGTCGACCTGCGGCCTGGCGGCGCGTTCGAGACGGTCATGGTCAACGACGCCGACGGCAGCCAGTACACGATGCGCGCCGTCTACCTTCAGGTGTGCCGACCTGACAGGCTCGTATGGACCGAGCCCGGCGTCGAGGGCGGTATGACGACGACCATCACCTTCAACGAGCTCGGCAGCGGCCAGACCGAGGTCATCACCCATCAGACCAACGTGCCCGCGGCTTTCGCCGATCCTCAGGCGAGGATGGGCTTCGAGACCAGCCTGAACCGCTTCGACGCCTATGTCGCCGCGCTTACCGGAAGACCGGCGAGCTGATCACGCCGGCCCGGCGCGATCCGGATGGGCAGCATTCAGGGCCAGGGCGGCGGCTCACAGAAGCCCGGCGAGCAGGACCGCGGTGATACCGGCGAGAAAGATCCCGTCGAAGGTGCCGGCGCCGCCGATGGACGCGACCGGCGCGCCAAGCCGCCGCACCGTGCCCAGGTTCGCCAGGTCCGCCCCGGCCAGCGGCCAGTACGGCAACGGCGGCGGCGTGACCCGCCGCCGCGAGCCACGGTCATGCGGTCCGGTGGTCATGCGAATACACCCGGCGGCGGGGCCGGGGACGGCTGGGCGCACGCGTCGGTGATCGGCGTGGCGCCGGCGACGAACCTGTCGAGCGCGGCGCCATCCAGCAGCCGGGCCGGGAACGGGTCGGCTGCGACCCGCCTGACCAGCCCGGCGATCGGAAGCTGCCGGCCGGTGGCGGCGACGATCAGGTTGCCGTACCTGCGGCCGCGCAGCACCGCGGGCTCGGCGATCACGCAGGCCTGATCGAACACCGACCGCACCGCGGCCACCCGGCCGTGCGCGTGCGCCAGCGGCGGGCCGTCGCCGATATTGGCGGCGTAGATTCCCGGCGGGGCAAGCACCCGGGCCGCGGCCGCGGTGAACTCGACCGACGTCAGGTGAGCCGGAGTCCGGGCCCCCGCGAAGACATCGGCGACCACCACGTCGAACGAGGCGGCCGGGAGCTGGTCAAGCACCGCTCGGGCGTCGGCCACCCGGACCTCGATCCGCCCGGCCGGGCCGGTCGGCCCGGTGCCAGCCAGCGAGCCGGCGCCAGCCAGCGGCCCGACCAGGTCCGTCGGTCCGGCGGCGGCGGCGGCCAGCGAGCCGGCGTCGCGACCCAGCGGCAGCCGCCGCAGTACCAGCCGGGCGACCTGCGCGTCGGACTCGACCGCGAGCTGGACCGAGCCCGGCCGGGTCGCGGCCACGTACCTGGCCAGCGTCAGCCCGCCGCCGCCCAGATGCAGCACCCGCAACGGCTGCCCGGCCGGCCCGGCCAGGTCGATCAGGTGCCCGAGCCGCCGCACGTACTCCAGTTCCAGATGCCGCGGATCATCGAGATCAACATGTGATTGCGGGACGCCGCCGGCCAGCAGCATCCAGGCCCGCGGCCGGTCCAGGTCACGCAGCAACTCGACCCGGCCGCCCGCACCAGGCTCACCGCTCCCCCGCTCGCGACTGCCCCGCTCGCGACTGCCCCGCTCGCGACTGCCCGGCTCGCCAGCGCCCCGCTCACTGCCGTCGCGCCGATCACTGGGCATAGCGACATTATCCAGCGGCCAGCGTGCGCTGTGCTCCCCGGCCAGGCGCCCCGGCCGGCCCGCGATCGTGACCGTTATCGCCGCACGGCTCGGGCAGCCTGCCTGCGCTCCGGGCGGACCCTTACGGCCGGATCAGGCGATGAAAGCCAGGACGTAGTACCCGAGCCCGGCGAAGACGACCGCAGGAACCAGGGCCATCAGCAAGAGCACCGCTTGCAGGGTCCCGTGCCTGTCGGTCGCGATGATGTGGCCCGCCCGCACCTGCTCGGCGACGTAGTTACAGCGGGCCCGGAATGTCGGCGGGTGGTACCAGCGCAATGGCTTCCCGCTAGCGACATGCCGCTCTGCGAACCATAGCTGCACGCCATCGAACACCTTGCGGAGCGGCCTGCGGCCGAAGAAGAAAGACGCCGCGAGCCCCATCACCTTCTTGTCCCAGTTGGCAGTGTCGATCGACGCGGTTCGCTGCCACAGTGAGGCGTGCGGGCCGAGCGCGTTGACCGTGTTGCGCAGGAGGGCGATGTCACGCCGGATGGCCGCGTCGAGGAAGTACACAACGGCGAAGCCGACCGAGCCGTACAACGGCGCCCAGATCAGCAGCGCGTAAGGAATCTGCCAGAAGGACAGCTCTCTCTTGCTTCTCAGGTTCGGGATGCGCAGGCGATCCTCGATCCGGTCGAGCCGGTTCATGGGCTTCGCCATGTACCTGATCCGGTGCCTCCTGAAGGCATTCCAGACCAGTTGCTGCGCGATAGCCCCGCCGTAGAAGCCCTCGGCCACGTCCCGCACGGCATGGCGCAGGCTGGCATCGGAGATGAACGAGTGCCACCACCTGGTCATGTGCGCGTTCCACTCGAACAGCGCGTAGTACAGCCCGGTGATGTCCAGCGAGCCGATGTGCGCGAGCACGACGGCTGCGATGACCGACGCAGAAGTGAGGCCGAGCCACCTGAGCGGATGCCTGAACGGGCTGACCAGCGGCGCCGGCAGCGCGGGATGATTGCTAGCCACGATTCTCCTTGGCCGATGTCTTCCTGGCCGGCGACCGCGGCCCGGCCTTCCCGGCGCGGCCGGGTCGCCCGGACACTCAGGTCATACACCGCTTCTCGACCTATGCGCTACATACTGGCATCAGCCGGCCCGGTTCACAGGCCGCGGGAGGCGGAGCGAAAGGCGCCAGGCTGGCCGCGTGCCGCCGGGACGACCCGCAGCCGATCGCCGGGACGGGCCTCACCAGGGACGACGACCCTCGGCCGGGACCGCGAGGTCCCGCCCGGTCTAGCCGATGACCGCCTCGACGTTAACGGTCGAGCCCGGCGGTGCGAGCGGCACCAGCGTTCCCGCCGTCGGCCGGCCATCGACAACGAGGTGACCGACCCGGCCACCGGCGCCTGCCGCGCTGCGCACGCCGATCCGGTAGGTCGCGCCGCGGAAGTGCCGGGTGGCCGTGAAGCCGGGCCACCCGGACGGCAGCACCGGGTCGACGCGCAGCCCGTCGAACTCGGCGCGGATGCCAAGGATCCACTGAGTGATCGCGACGAAGTTCCAGGCCGCGGTCCCGGTCAGCCACGAGTTCTTGGCCTCGCCGAAGGTTGGCGCCTGGATTCCCGCGATCATCTGCGCGTAGACGTAAGGCTCGCAGCGGTGGACCTCGCTGATCTCCTCACGCGCGGAGGGGTTGATCCGCTTGTAGTAGTCGAACGCGGCATCACCCCGGCCGATCATCGTCTCGGCGATCATCACCCACGGATTGGTGTGGCAGAAGACGCCGGCGTTCTCCTTGTAGCCAGGCGGGTACGACGATATCTCGCCGAGCTCGACGTGGTAACGGGTGTATGCGGGGCGAAGCAGCACGATGCCGTGGGCGGTGGCCAGTTGCTCACGAACGCTGTCCAGCGCCTTTACGGCCATTCCGCTGTCCACGCCGATGCCGCTCAGCACGCAGATACCCTGCGGCTCGACGAAGATCTTGCCCTCCTCGTTCTCGCTCGAGCCGACGGCATTGCCGAAGTAGTCATAAGCACGGCGGAACCACGCGCCATCCCAGCCGTGCTCGATGACCGAGCCCGCCATCTTGCCCGCCTGCACCAGGTAATTCGCGGCGTCGTCGGCCAGGCCGCGCCTCCTGGCGATCTCCGCGAGTTCTTTGGCGGCGATGATGAACAGCCCGGCGATGAACACCGACTCGGCCACGCCGCCCTCCTTGTTAGCGGTCGTCTGGAACGACTCCCCCGGCGTGTCCGAGAAGCAGTTGAGATTCAGGCAGTCGTTCCAGTCGGCCCGGCCGATCAGCGGCAGCGCGTGCGGGCCGAGCCGGTCCAGCGTGTAGCGCACCGACCGTTCCAGGTGCTCGTATAGCGCGGTCGCGCTGCCTGGCGCGTTGTCATAAGGCACAAGCTCGTCCAGGATCGGGAAATCGCCGGTCTCCTTCAGGTACGCGGCGACGCCAAGAACGAGCCAGAGCGGGTCGTCGTTGAACCCGGACCCGATGTCGTCGTTGCCGCGCCCGGTGAGCGGCTGGAATTGATGGTAGGCCCCGCCAGTGGGGAGCTGGGTGCTGGCCAGGTCAATGATCCTGGCGCGGGCGCGCTCGGGCGCCATATGCACGAACCCAAGCAGATCCTGGCTGGAATCGCGGAATCCCATGCCCCGGCCGACACCGGACTCGAAGAGCGACACCGAGCGGCTCATCTCAAATGTCACCATGCACTGATAGGGATTCCAGATATTCACCATCCGGTTGGTATCCTCGTCCGGAGTGTCGACCCGCAGCGTTGTCAGCACGTCAGCCCATGATTCTCGCAGCCGATCGAATCCCGCCGCCACCGCCGACGGCTGCAGCCACCGGTCGATGACCGGGCGGACGAGGGCCTTGTTGAGAATTCCCGATCCCGGCGGGTCGAACTTGCGGTCCCTGGGATTCTCCCAGTAGCCGAGGAGAAAGATCACTTCCCTGGTCTCGCCCGGCGCCAGATCAAGTCGCACATGGTGGCTGCCATGCGGCGACCACCCGTGGGCGATCGAGTTGAACGACTCGCCGCGCTCCACAGCCAGCGGCCGGTCCCAGCCGCGGTACGCGCCCAGGAACTCCTCGCGCTGCGTATCGAACCCGGCAAGCGGCTCGGAACAGGCAAAATATGCGAAATGATCGCGTCTCTCCCGGTATTCTGTCCGGTGGTAGATAACGCCATCGGCGACTTCCACTTCGCCGGTTGAATAATTTCGCTGAAAATTTGTCTCATCGTCCTGCGCGTCCCACAAGCAGAACTCGACCGAGGAGAACAATGACATGCGTGCCGGGGAATCGCGCTCATTCGATACGCGCAGCCGCCAGACCTCGAGCGTCTCGTCAGGCGGAACGAAATACAGGATCTCGGCCCGGATCCCCAGGTACTGCGAGGCGATCTGAGTATACGAAAGGCCGTGCCGGCATTCGTAGCGGTCAAGTTCTCGCTGGGTCGGCTGCCACGATGGCGACCAGTACTCGCCAGAGGCATCATCCCGCAGGTAGACATAGCGTCCGCCAGCATCCGTCGGGACGCTGTTATAGCGATAACGAGTGAGCCTGCGCAGCCGGGCATCACGATAGCAGCAGTATCCCCCCGCCGTATTCGAGATCACGCCGAAGAACACATCGGTACCGAGGTAGTTAAGCCAGGGCAAAGGCGTGTCCGGGCGCGTGATGACGTACTCACGCCGGTCGTCGTCGAAATGGCCGTAGCGCACAGTTTCCCCTCAACGCAGACCGAGCGGGCAGGTAAGCACAAGAACACCTCAACATGGCACCGCTGAGCGCCGAGCGCAACAGCAGACGATGCTCAGCCGCCGCCCCGCAGCCAGGCCTGACCGGCGTCCGCTTCTCCTGCTGGGAATCGGCTTACCCGCGCCCGGCAGATCATCGAAGGCGCCACGCTCCTCCGCCGCCTTGATCTGCTGGTCGATCCGCGAGGTGAAAAATCAGCTCCGGCGGCTTACGCTCCGTCACGCTGACGCACCCTCAGGCGTCAGAGATTACCGGTCCATGGCCAGGTCGCGGCCGGGTCTCAGGGGCGAGCAGCCCGAGCACGGCGGCCAGGCCGAGCACCGCAGCGGCAAGTCCGAATGCTGCGGCATAAGACACTGTGTCGACGAGGAAGCCCGCCGTCACAGGTCCGGTGACCGCGCCAAGGTCGCCGGCCATCTGATACGACGCGACCAGCATTCCGCCCCGTCCCGCGAGCATGTCGCCGATCATCGCTGAAGGCGCGACATCGAGCAGCCCCGACCCCAGGCCGGACACGGCCAGGGCCGTCAGGTACCCGGATAGTCCGGGCAGGAACGCCAGCAGCAGCATGCCGCAGCCAGACGCGGTGCAGCCGACGATGATGACCGGCCGCCGGCCGACCGCATCGGCCGCCCGCCCGCCTGGCAAGAGGGTCGCCGCATTCAGCGCTGTGAAGATGCCGAAGCCGATACCCGTCCAGAACGGCGGCCGATGCAAAATGTCACGCACGAACAGGGGGACGATGGCACTGCGGACCCCTTCCGCCGCGAAACCGTTCGCGGCGTTCGCCGACGCCGCGGCACGGTATGCGCGACTTCGCAATGCGCTGGCCAACGCCGCGAACGGAACGGGGACTGGCCGCGGGCCGGCGGCCGGCCGACGCGGCGAGTCTGTCAGAACGACCGCGGCGATGACCGCGGGGATGACGAGCAGACTGCCGTAGATGATGAACGGGGCCCGCAGCGACCAGGCCGCGATCAGGCCGCCTACTGCCGGGCCGCTGATCCCGCCCAGCAGAAATCCGCCGCTGAACAGGCCGCTGGCCCTGCCGCGCTGCTCACCGCGCACGCTGACCAGCAGCAGGGTCTGTGCGCTGACGCTGAACATCGCCGAGCCCAGGCCGCCCGCACCACGCAGGAGGATCAACTGCACGAACGACCGCGAGAATCCGGCGAGCACGCTGCTCACCGCGACGACCGAGATGCCAGCGGCCATGACCCCGTGCTCGCCGAACCGGTCCGCCAGGCGACCCGCGGGCAGCGCCCCCACCACACGCATCAATGCGAACGCGCTGATCACGCTCGCGGCGGCGGCGACGCTGACTCCGAACTGACGGGCGAACTCCGGGATAGCCGGGGCGACGATGCCGAACCCGAGCGCGACCGTGAACGAGACCACGGTGAGGATCGCCACCTCCGGCGGCAGGCCGCGGAACGGGCCGCGCTTGGAGCCAGGCACGACATGCATTGTGCCAGCCAGGCCGACCGGCCTGCCCCGTCCCAGATGCCCCGTTGTCGTCGCAGGCTTCCGGTCCCGATGACGTCTCGACCTTCGCCGAGTTACGTGTGCCCGGCGAAGCTCGCGCTGGCTGCTGGCTTTCTGCTGGGCCTGCGGGATTGCCACGCCAAGCGCGGCGAGCCCCGCCGCGATAGCGCGGCGAGGGCATCAGCCCGCCGCTGCCGGGTCTCCAGCAGCTCCACGTGACGCTGCCAGCGCCGCCGGTCCGCCGTCCAGGCCTGCAGGTAGCTCTCGCACAGCGCAGGTGTGATGAGCGCCAGGCGGCCCAGGGCACCTTTCAGCGCGGCGATCCTGCGGGCCTTCTCGTTTGGCTCCAGCTCATCCGCTGCCACCATCTCAAGCACATTTCTGATGAAAAGGCCGCGCTTTACCAGGAAACTGGTCCAATAATCCTGATCGGCGTCCATAATCGACCGGTCCTGATCCAGCAGCCAGTAGATACCCTCAGCCAGCACATCGCCCAGCTCTTCGGCGCGGGCTCGATCAGGAGTCCTGAACGGGTCATAAGGATGCTGGACGACCTGGCCGGTAACCGCAGTGGGCTGCAACCATTTATCACCATCAAGCAGAAAAAGCCAGTCGTCATTGTAGATATCCGGAAAAAATGAGTTGCTGCGTGTTACTTCGACCGTGAGCGCTCCGCCGCCGATGAACGACTGCTGCCTCCCGCCAGCCTGCCGATAGGCATGGCAGACGACGGAGTTGTCGGGGAAGCCGTTGATCTGCAGGCCAACCGCGTTGTGGGTGTCCAGCAGACCGCTGGCCCTCCGCACGTCATCCGGATTCAGCCCGGTGATGTCATCGTCGAGGAAGAGGATGCGCGACCAGCCGATCATGTGGCTGAGCATCAGGGCGAGGTTGCGCTTCGCGCTCAGGTCGGTCCGGCGCGCGAAGACGGTTCCTGCAAGCAGGCGCGAGGTCTCCCAGCAGGGCAGATGGAGATGCGCAGGTTCCGGCACGTCAATGGCGATGAGGTCGATGTCGTCCCGTAGGCGCTGCGCTGCCCTGGCTGCCGATGTCCATTGCCCGCTGTGCAGGGTCACCATAGTGCAGCCAAGTACCTGGGCCAGGTCCGCGGCCTGCTCCAGGTAGGCCGGATGCCGGACGGTCGGCACGACGATGGCGTCGACGCCTCGCCCGGCCGACGAGCCACCAGGCGACCACAGCAGGCCCCGGTGCGAACCATGGTGATTGAGCGTGTAATTGCCCGGCACCGGGCTTACCCGGACCATTCAAAGAGCTTGTAGTCGTCGGTGGTCCAGTCCGGGGTCAATGTCGCTCCGCTGACTATCGGTACGCGGGTCAAGATGCAATAGGAGTCGCAGTCGCTGAACCGTGACCGCAAGTACTCTGAATTGCGGTCACGGAATCTGGCATCTGTCAGGGCGCGGACAGCGCCGTAAGTACCTCGGCCATACATGCCATTGCAGATAGTAACAGTTCGCTTCCGGTTGAACGGGCTAACCGCGCGGGCGAAGAGCGCGACGTCTTCGCGAAGGATCATCCGGTCGCCTGATCTGTCCAGGACGGGCCGGTGCTGAGTCGTCGCCCCGTCTTCTTTCACTTCGAAGTACTGCCCACCCTCGGTATCCCAGTCGGCTACCTGCCGTATCGGCAGCCGAAGCCGCTCCAGCGCTGAGCTTGTCGTCGTGTTCCAGTCGACGCCGCCGAGGAGCGCCAAGTGCGAGGTGTAGTCGTCGGCGGCGAGCTTGTCGGCGATGCGCAAGTTCACCTGGTTGGCCGGGTTGGCGGCGCGCAGGTGACCATGCAGCTCGAACAGCGAATCCAGCTCTGAATAGGTCAGGAGCTCGATGTAGTCGGGCTCGTTGATGTGTGTGTAGGGAATCTTGTCCAGCATGTGCTGCGGCAACTGCGCACAGACGATCGTGATGGTGTTCCCGTCTCGGAAGCGCCAGGGCCCGGCGTTCAGCGACTCCTCGATCTCGCTCATCCTGCCAGGTTCCGCAGGGAAGGCACCAGCTCGCATCGCGGCGTTGCGCAGCTGCGTCAGTTCCCGCTTCAGCTCGCTCATGGCCTGCCGTTCCTCATCAGTCAGGTCCTGGGAGCTGATCAGGCGAGCGGTATCGCCGTCGAAGGAACGCGCGGTGGCGAACAGCGAGGCGTAGGCGTCCAGCCGCGATAGCGGCGGGATCCGTGGATTGGTCGGTGACTCCCAGGAGGAGATGAGGGGAACGCTGACCCCGCCGAGTGCCTGCGCGAGCTCGGGCTGAGTGATCTTCCTGCCTGGCGAGCGATCTGCTCGGAGAGCGCGCAGACGCCGAGCGAGAAGTTGCCGCGGATCCTGAGTGTCCACACCGGCCTCGGTTCATCTGAAGTTCAGTCTTCACTGTAAACACCTCATACCACGATATAGGAACACTGAAACCGCAGGTAGAAGCCCATCTTGGGATCAGCGTTCGCGAGGCAGGCGAAGCGATCGCCCAGGTCAGATCTCACTAGCTGCCAGCCGAGGGTTTGAACATCAAGATGTTATAGAAAACTTAAGATGTTGGCCCTGCAAAGGAGACGAAAATAAGAACTTTACTTAAGTTCAGGAGATCGGGTAGCCGCCGACGCGCTCCCTGCGCTCGCGGAGCCGCGCCGGGACACTCCGATCCGGCCATCTGCGCCCGCATCGCGGACAGAGACCATGCGGGCACCCTTGCGCCAACAAGGATGCCCGCCACGCAGAACCCCCGCGCGCTCTCTGACACGAAGGAAGTCCCATGAACACAATAGCTCCCCACCTGGCGCAGGCAACTGTCCTCGCCGCGCGTCATCTCGGCGCCGTTCGTCCGTCGGCCACGGCACGGATGGCCGCCCGGGCGGCTGGGGGACTGACCCTGGCGGTGGTGGTGCTCGTCGTCGCCTTCCTGGCAGCGATAGCCAGCGCCGCGCGCGGCCTGGCCGCCCTGCTATCCCAGTTCCTAAAGGTTGCGGCGGCCATGACTTCGGTCTTGTTCACCATGGTGATAGTGATCATGGTGGCCGTAGCACTGCTGGTTCACTAGGCCATGGGCCCGAGTTGCGGCTGGAAGTCGGGCGTCCGCCCGCCGGGCGCCGGATCAGCTGCTGAACCTGTTATCCCAATGGCACCTGACGACGCCTCGGCTTGCCATTCGCAGGAACACCATGTGAAAATTGGTGTTATGCCCGAATTCAAGCTTCTTGCTCACGACGAGTGGTGCCGGCTGCGGGATATCAGGCTATCCGCGTTGCGTGAGTCGCCTGACGCATTTCTGTCCAGGTACGAGCAGGAAAAAGAGTTCGGCGAGGATCGATGGCGAGCCGAGTTTATCCGCGGCGACTGGAATATCGGCATCCTCGAGGACCGGACGGTTAGCCTGCTGGGCGCTACCCGCGAGCCAGGTTCGCCCGCCCATGAATGTTACTTAGAATATATGTGGGTGTCACCCGAACACCGCCGTTCCGGCATCGCCATCCGAATGCTCACCGTCGTCCTTGGCCGCTTGCGTGCCGCCGGGGTGCGGACCGTCTTTCTATGGGTGCTTGACGGCAATGAGACCGCCATGCGGCTCTACAAGCGAGCCGGCTTTGCCCGGAGCAACTACCGTCAGCCGCTGCCATCGCAACCAGGACGCACCGAGGAACGAATGCACCTGGATCTGGGCTGAGCGGCCCGGCTGCCTAGGAGACCAGCCCGGGATTGACGCCGGCGCCTCCTGACGCGCTGCTCGCGTACGCCGCGAGGGCGAATCGCAGGACGTTGACCGCCTCCTCGCCGCTCCAGCGCAACGGGCCGTCGCCGGTGTGCAGCCAGCGCAGCCAGTGCCGGCCCGAATCGCGGAAGCTGCTGGCCCAGTCGTCATCGAGCGCGTGGTAGCCGCGCATCTCGCCATCGGCGTAGACCTCGAGGCTGGGCTGCTGGATGCCGCGGCCAGTGCAGCGATTGACCCGCGCATAACCCTTGCTGCCCGTTATCTCCCAGCGCTCGTCGTTGGTGTAGTAGTCGGATCGCAGGTACAGGTCCATCGCCACGGTGGCATCCCATACCCCGCGAACACCGTTGTCGTGCTCCCACAGGATCGTGGTCGGCACATCGAGGTCGATGCCCGGTCCGACCGCGGTATTGCCGATCCATGCCCGGACTTCCCTGATCGGGCCGAAGAGCCAGATGGCGGTCGCCAGCTTGTGCCAGCCGTCATCGAACACGAAGATGCCGCGACCGCGCTTCATCTGCTCCATCTGCAACTCGAAACTGCTCCACGGCACGTCCCAGCCACCGCGGCCGCTGCCGACCATCTTTATGTGGTAGCCGGAGATGTCGCCTATCTCTCCTGACTCGGCAATGGCCTTGAGCTGGCGCAGCGGCTCGTAGAACAGGTAGTTCTCCATCACGCGCAGGATCCGGCCGCCCGCCTTCGCCGCGTCCAGCATCCGCTGCGCGTCCCAGAGGTCGTTGCACATCGGCTTCTGCAGGTTGACGTGCCAGCCGAAGCCGAGCATCTCGATCACGCCATCGGCGTGCAGCGCGATCGGCAGCAGGACCTCGGCCGCGTCGACCTCGATGCCGCTCGACGCCAGCTCGGCAGCCGACGCGAACGTGCGGGCAGCCGGCCAGTCCGCTGCCCGCTGCGCGCGGCGCTCCTCGCTCGGATCGACCAGCGCCACGACCTCGACGTCACGGTTGCCGAGATAACCGCGAACGTTCAGATCGTAGATCCGGCCAAGACCAACGAACGCGACCCGCACCGGACGGTCATAGGGAACGAAAGCCACGGCGACTGACCTCTCTGGGCAACCCGATCTGATTCGACAGCCGGACCGGGACCCATATCCGCCCCGTTGGCCCGCATGCTACCGGACTGCCCGATTCTCGGCAGCCACAGGCGCGGTCCGCGGCGGTCACGGTCGGGCGTCTGCGGGCGCCGCGTGCTCACCAGGCGAAGAAATCCTGGCCAGCGGAGAAGTCCGGTCAGTCACCGGACGTGCAACCTCGCCACAATCAGTGACTTGCATGGGAGTCTCACGCGCCATCCCAGCGGCGCCCGCGGCATCGGATGCAATCCCGGACGCTGGGCCCTGACCAGCGCAAGGAGCGTTTCACACGGCCCGCGCCGCCACTTTGACCAGGTTGACTTGGCCCGAGGTGCGTCGTTCGCCCATACTGGGGTGATGTTTGACAAGAAGGTGCCAGCTGAGGCTCAGATCCTTGCTGACGAAGGCCCAGGAAACGTCGTCGACACCGACATCCACGGCGTCGACTGGGACCACCATAAGTACATCCTTGAGGTCCGCCCGCCCGGCGAGGCCCCGGTCCGGGTCGAGACGAAGGCGAAGGTACCGATCTTCCACGCCCCGCAGCCCGGGGACATCGTCAAGGTCAGCTTTGACCCCAAGAACCACAAGACCGAGATTCAGATCGAAGGCGACTCGCGATACGACCCGAAGCTCATCCGGGCGAACAAGAAGCAGCAGCGCGCGGCCGAGACTCAGGCACTGCTGAGCGGCGCGCCGGCGACCGCGGCATCCGGTGTCGTCCACGGCCTGATCGACGACGAGCCGCAGTGGATCGTGCCGGAGGTCTGCCCCGGGTGCGGCGCCCGGGTTGACCAGTCTGTAGCGTCCGTAGCGGAGCATCCCGCGTGCGAGTTCTGCCACCAGCCGCTGCCGTGCAAGCCCGTCCCCGAGGATTACTGACAGCCGCGACAGGCTCCTGCCGCGTGCCCGCCGGGCACGCGGGCGCGGCGGGCCCGATGGTGGGTCCGCCGCGCGGCAGATGCGCCGTTCTGTGGTGGGGCTGCCTTACTTGGCCGGGGCGGGGGCCGGGGCGATGCGTGCGGTCAGGTGCAGCACGTCCTGCGCAAACTTCCGCTCGCTCGCCATCAGCTGCTCAGCGAAGTCGTAGGCCAGCGGCGGGGTCACGGACGGAATCGCCGATGTCACCGGCTGGATCCCGTCGGTCATGACCTTGAGTGCCTCCAGTGCCACGGCGTTGCTCTTGCCGACCATGTCCAGGATCCAGCCTTCCAGCTTCCGTCCGGCGGTCGCGGTGGTAACCATCTCTCCTCCAGGTGTCTCATGTTCATGTCCTATGCTCATAATACCTAGCATCTGCTTGATATACATAGCGGAGTTAGTCCCGTTCAGCGGGGACGGAGGTCCCGGCGCTGCGAGGAGCACCCCGGGCCGGGCCGGATCCGCTGCGCCAGCGGCGTACCAGCCTGGAACGCGGCCTTCGCGGCTCACCAGGTATCCGGCCCGCCGCCGGCCGCAGCCATCAGGACGCGCATCTCGCGCCGAAGCCGACGAGCCGGCCACGGCCGGCTGAGGTGGCGGCATGCCCGCGGCGGGGCGGCGCACCGCGCTCGGCATACCAGCCCCGCCGCGAGCCGGTTCAGCGTCAGGGACAGCGTCCGAGCAGACGGTAGTAGGCGATGCGATCGGGATCGGGCGCGATTCCGTAGGCCTCCAGCAGCTGGCGCTGCCAGCCAGGGCCGTAATTCAGATCCGCGCTCCAGGTCGCGATGGCGAGATCGGCCCATCGGTCGGCGACGCCGAGGTCGCCCAGGTCGACGTGCGCCGACCAGCGCCCGTCGTCGGTCAGCAAGGTATTCGGCGCACAGCTATCGCCGTGGCATACGACCAGCCGGTCGGCCGGGTCAGCCCGCCCAGCCGGTTCTCCCACACCGCCCGGACCGCCCGCTCCCCCGCTACCGCAGCCACCGCAGGCGGCACCGCCGTCTCCAGGTCCCGGCTCGCGCTCATCAGGCCAGCCTGCCACCTCCGCCGCCCCTGTCAGCCCGGGCCTGGCGCATCCGGGGCGCGGCGCGTCACTGGCCTCCGCCCAGGCGAACGCCGAAGCCTGTGGCGGCAAGCCGCAGCAGGACCTGGCCAGGCGCGGTCAGCGTGGAGACCTTGGCGGCGCTGAGTTTCTCGAGCTCGGCCAGGGTGGCGCTGTACGTGTCCTGGTCCTGCCGGCGGGCCCGGCTCAGCGTGAGCGCGTTCGCCCACACCTTCTCGCGGGCCTCGCGGAGGAATCGCTGCGTGCCAAGCCGGTTGAACGGCCGCAGCAGCCGATCCAGCAGCGGGCCCGGCCCGGAGATCCTGACCAGCTCGTCGTCCTCGACGGCCACCCGTGCGGCGAGCACCTGATCAACCGCTCCGTGATCTGCTTTCCTGCGGCCCAGCAGCGCCGCGTCGTCGAATTCGCTGTCGGCGATCACCGCGACGATGGCCTGCGGCAGGTCGAAGTTGATGTGCGCATTCATCCCGAGCAGGACCAGCCGCAGGGGCGGCAGCTCCGACGATGCGCCGAAGGCGATCTGCCACGGCAGCGAGGGCAGCCGGCCCGCCGTCGCGGTCTCCAGGGCATCCAGGTAGAAGGTGGCAAAGGCGACATCCCACCGCTCGACCCAGTCGGCGTCAACGAACCCGCCACGGTGAATCTCATCGCTGATCGCGATGGTGGTGCGCAGATAGGTGGCGTGGAAATACTGCCGCGGGTCGTCGGCCGCCTGGAGCGGCTCGAGCAACGCCTGCATGCGCTCGATCAGGCCCTCGATCATGGGGCAACCATAGCCACGTCGCCCGGCGCGGACGAGGTGAATGTGCCGGAGCCCGGGCTCTGGACAGTGATCCGCGAGCCCGCCTAGGCTGCTGACCCGGCCCCGGGCAGGTGCAAGGGGCACTGGGGCAGGAGGAGCAGGTGCGGCCGATGAGCTATCTGGACTATTCCGGCCGGGACGACGTGCTGAGCGGGGGCTCGCGGATGATCCCGGTCAGCACGCCGGCCGGGGACTACCGGGTCTGGGTGAAGCGGGTCGGCAACAATCCTGCGCTGAGGGTGCTCTTGCTGCACGGCGGGCCGGGCGCCACCCATGAGTACCTGGAGGCCTGTGACAGCTACCTCCCCGCGGCCGGGGTCGAGTACTACTACTACGACCAGCTCGGGTCGGGGTTCAGCGATCAGCCAGACGAGCCGTCCCTGTGGGAGCTCGACCGCTTCGTCGACGAGGTGGAGCAGGTCCGCCGCGCGCTGGGCCTGGACTCCGGCTGCTTCGTCCTGTACGGGCAGTCGTGGGGCGGGATCCTCGCCATCGAGTACGCGCTTGCCTACGGCCAGCACCTGCGCGGGCTCGTCGTGTCCAACATGATGGCCAGCGTCCCGGCCTACAACGCCTACGCCGAGCAGGTGCTGATGCCCCAGATGGACCAGGCGGCACTGGCCGAGATCAAGTCGCTTGAGGCCAGCGGCGAGATCGAGAACCCGAGGTACATGGAGCTGCTGAACTCCCAGCACTACGTCCATCACGTGCTGCGCATGCCGGTGCAGGACTGGCCGGACCCGGTACAGCGCGCCTTCGCCCACATCAACCCGGCGATCTACGTGTCCATGCAGGGACCGAGCGAGCTGGGCATCAGCGCCGACGCCAAGCTCGCCCACTGGGACCGCACCGCCGAGCTGACGTCGATCGAGGTTCCGGCCCTGGTCATCGGCGCGCAGTACGACACGATGGACCCGGCCCACATGGAGATGATGGCCAGCCGCCTGCCAGCCGGCCGCTATCTTTACTGCCCGAACGGCAGCCACCTGGCCATGTACGACGACCAGCAGACCTACTTCACCGGCCTGATCGACTTCCTGCACGCGATCGAGCGCGGCGAGAGCTCACCCGGGTAAACGGCGCCGGTCAGCGGGCGGGCGCGAGCAGTACCTTGACGGCGCCGGTGTGCCGCGAGTCCTTCACCGCCAGCACTGCCTCCTCCCAGCGGCTGAGCGGGAAGCGGTGCGTGATGACCGGCGTCAGGTCCAGGCCAGCCGCGACGAAGCCGAAGTAGTGCTCGAAAGCGTGCCTGGCGACGCCGCCGACCTCCTCGATGCCGAAGCCGTTGGAGCCGATGACGCGCAGTTCCTTGAAGTACAGCGGGGTCCACTCGAAGCGCTTCGGCGGCTCGACGCCGGAGACGACGAGGGTGCCGCCGGTCGCGAGCAGCCGGAGCGAGGTCTCGACGGTCTCGGTTGAGCCGATCGTGTCGTACACGACGGCCGGGCCGTCCTGAAGCCAGTCGCGCTTGCTCCATGGCTCCAGTGGCGCCGCGCCGGCCCGGCGCGCGACCTGCCCGACGAGCTCGTCGGGCGAGGAGGACAGCACGGCGTGAGCGCCGAGCCGGGTCGCGAGCTCGGCCCGGGCGCCTGGGCGGGTCGCCGCCCAGACCTCGGTGCCCGGGTAAAGGTGGCGCAGCAGCCCGACCGCCGCGAACGCCAGCGTGCCCGACCCGTAGACCAGGACGGCCTGGCCGGCCGGGGGCGGCGCGAGCAGGATCGAGCGCAGCGAGACGCTGACCGGGTCTGCCAGCACGGCAGCCTCGTCGGAGACGTCGCCCGGGATGGCGAACAGCTGCGAGACGTGCGCAGCGAACCGCTCGGCGTGCGCGCCGGCGGCGCCGGCGCAGTTCCCGAGGTGGATCGAGACAGGCAGGCCGCCCGAGCGGAAGTTGCGGCACCACGGGTAGCGGCCCGCCCGGCAGGCCGGGCACGGCGGGTCGATGCCGCGCGGACCGCACGACAGCCACGGGTTCAGGACGACGCGCTCGCCCGTGTCCGCCCGGCGTCCGACCGCCTCGTGGCCGAGCACGTGCGGGAACGACACCAGCGCCGTGAGCGGATTGTCACGGGCGCCGTTCAGCAGGATCTGCTTCACGTCCGAGCCGCACAGGCCCGAGAACGTCGTCTCGACCCGGACCCAGTCCTCCGCCGGAAGCGGCAGCTCGCCGACATCCTCGAGCCGGGCCGGCGCGAACCTGGACACGAACGCACGCCGGTCCAGGCGCCCGCCGATGGCCGTGGCCGCCTCGCGGGCAAGGCTGTGCCGGAACACCAGCGCCTTCAATCCGATCTCCTCCGCCGGGGGCAGCCCAACCTACCAAGACGAGAATGCGACGTCATCCGGCATGACAGCTCCTCGGGTCGCGGCAACCCCGAGTTGCCTGAGCACGCCGCACCATGAGACCGGGGCTGAACGGCTTCCGCCCTCCGACCGCACCGCCTGCTACTCTGAGTGACACCTGAACCGGCTCATGACCAGGCCGCAGCGCTCTGAATCGAACTGGGGCACGCATATGGCCACCGAACGCGAGCCCGCAGGCGACGTGCCCGACCGCGACCGGCTCGATCTGCGAGCCGACTGCCAGCGGTGCTTCGGGCTCTGCTGCGTCGCGCCGGCGTTCTCGGCCTCCGCGGATTTCGCGATCGACAAGGACGCCGGACAGGCCTGCCCCAACCTGCGATCGGATTTCCGCTGCCGCATTCATTCGGCGCTTGCGCAGCGAGGCTTCCCCGGCTGCGCGGTGTACGACTGCTTCGGCGCAGGGCAGAAGGTCGCCCAGGTCACGTTCGCCGGGCGAGACTGGCGGCGGGTCCCGGAGTCCGCTGAGCAGATGTTCGAGGTGTTCATGATCATGCGGCAGCTTCATGAGCTGCTGTGGTACCTGGCCGGAGCGCTGGCGCTGGACGAGGCCCGCCCGATACACGCCGAGCTCAGGGGGCAGCTCGACGAGATCGAGCGTCTCACCAGGTGCGGCGCCGACGTTCTGGCCGGGCTCGACGTGACCGCGCACCGGCGGGACGTCAATGCCCTGCTGCTGCGCACGGGCGACCTGGTGAGAGCCGGGGGACGCCAGACCCGGCACAGCTGAGCCGGCACAGCAGGGCCAGCACAGCAGGCAGCGGTCTCTAGCGGACACCAGAGTCGAACTGGATATGCACTATCGTCCAGGTTCCAGATCGGACGGTGACATTCACCGGGAGGGCGGTTGGCACCGCCGCGCCGCTGATGTTCTCTGGCCAGATCCGGTAGCGGCCCGGATCCAGGGCTATCTGGAAATGACCGCTGCTGTCGCTCTCGGCGCGGAACGTGCGGCCTTCGGCTCCGAGCCGGCGGATGAGCAAGCGGGCGCGCAGAGGTACCGTCGGGCAGGGGGTGCTCGTGACTACCGGGCAGCCGGAATCGACCCTGGTTATCCCTCGTATCCCAGACGTCTGGCCCGACTTCGCCGCGCCGATGTGACCGCATCCGGTAATGGCGATGATGAGGGACATTATCGCAATGATGATAGCTCGCACCTGGGTTGGACGCGGCAGCAGGAGAATCGGTTCCCCTGCTGCCGCGTCCCGCTCACTGACCGTCAGCATCGCGTTCGACGCGGAGGCCGGAAGCCAGTCAGCAGAAGCTGAGCCGGGCCAGGCGCGTGGCCCACTGGCCATTTGACGTGAAATATTCCTGGTTAGTTACCGCGGTCCTGCCCGCCGGGCAGGTGCCGCTGGCCGCCGTCGGGTCGACCTCGACGGACGAGAAGTCGCCGAAGCGGAAATTGCTCGATGTCGGGGAGCCGTGAATGAGCGCCCGGTCGGTTCCCAGCAGGTTCGGGACGCCTGCGCCTGGCAGGACTCCGTCGATGGTGTCGGTTGTCGCCACATTCTGTGACGTATCGGTGTACGCCCAGTTGACCCAGGCATAGATCAGGTTGGTGCCCGCGTCAGCGATGCCGATGGACGGATTGAAGTCGTCGCTCTTCGCGCTGTGGTACGCGGTGGCGACGAACGGAGCGTTTGTCAGAACGCCGATCGCGCCGTACCGGACCGCGGGGAAGCCATTCAGGTTGATGCCGTGCGCGAACCACACGAAGTTCTGGGAGAGCACCGGCGTCGCCGGCATGCGCCCGTCAGAGGGATCGAGGGTCTGGCTGGTATGGGGCTGGATGACCCGCCTGGTCGGCGCGGTGAACGGCGAGCTTATCTTCGCCTGGAGGGTGATCGGCGAGCCCGGCGTCGATGACATGTGGTACAGGTCGTAGCCGAAGCCTGGCACCGCGGCGAGGAAGTAGGCCTTGCTGGTCGCCGCCATCGGGATTCCCGCGACGGTCACCGGCGCGCTCGAGAACGCGACCTTGTAGGTGCTGAATTTCACGGTCGCGCCCGAGTAGACGAGGGACTTGGCGACCGAGAACGCCTGCGAGTTGGTGTAGTGGAAAGGCCCCGCACCGCAGCAGAAGTTGTTGGCCGAGACCAGCAGCGACGTCCGGTCCTGCCCGATGTACGGGTAGTCGAGCAGCGTGCCCTTCGGGAAGGAGGATCCGCTGAATGTCAGCTTGTACAGCCACCATGATCCGCAGGCGCTCGAGGTCTTGCTTGCCAGCATGTACAGCGCTGGCGTGGAGCCGGGAGTTGGCACGACCGTGACTACCATGGCGAAGCGGTGGTTCAGATTGTCAAAGACAATATGCGGGTCCGACAGCCTGGAGGTGGTGTGCAGGAACGTGTTGAGCGCGACGCCGCATGCCGCGCCCCCGGTCTTGGAGTAGACCTCGAGCCGCAGGTTGACCGCCTCGACGATCTGGGTCAGGCCCACTGCGGCGCCGGTGTCGGGCGGCTGGCAGCCGTTGCAGTCCGCTCCCGCCTGGTTGACGCCGCTGAAATTCGCGTTCACGGTCTTCGGCGGTGTCCGGGGCAGCCGCCGAGACAGCGCCGGCGGGTGGCGGCGGGTGCCGCTGTTAGGGCCGCCTGCCCGCCATGTGGTGGCTGCCGGAACGGGCTTGTGACCGGTGCTCGGTCGCACTGGCAGGTTGGCGCCGGCCTGCCGGCCGTCGATGCCAAGCGGACCGCCGTTCCAGGCATGAGCGGGCAGCTGCGGCCCGGCGGCGAGCGCCCGGAGATTGACCGACCTCGCGGCGGCGAAGCCGCTGCCCGTCGTGACCGCTCTGGCAGTTAAACCCGCAGGGGACGCGAGCGCTCCCGCGGCTCCCGCCAGGCCGCCCAGAAGCAGGGCCGGGCTTGCGATTAGTGCAAGTATGTAACGTGACTTCACTGTTCCTCCGAGAATCTGAGCCGAACAGGTGATTGACGTCGAAGTTCTCACAGAATCTATAGCTTCGTCAAACAAGCAGCTCCCAGTTCGGTGCAAGCGAAACAAAGATGAGTAATTAGGCATGCCTTTCCGGTCTTGATACGCATTTTTAGGCCTGTTCACTGCTATTCATGCGGATTAGACGTAAATAGGTGGTCGTGGCTGCCGTATCGGGCCGCACGGGTCCCGCGGCTCGCCACGGCGACGGCGGCAGTTCTACGGTGTCCGTCATGACCATGAAGCTGGCGCTGGTGACCGGGGCGCTATCGCTTCTCTGAACTGGCCGCCGGGGCGCCGCCAACCGTGATGCCGGAGGCGAGCATCTGGCCCGACGGGGCCGCCGGGGCCCGGCCGCCGCCGGCGGCGACGGTGAGCGTCATCAGGGCCGCCGCGAGGATTGCCGACGCTGCGGCGAGCCGACGCGCGGCGCGTGCGATCCTGCCGCCGGGAGGGCCAGCCGGCCCGGGCGGCTGCGGGCCGGCCGCGCCGTCTTCGCAGTACCGGCAGGGCTGGCCCATCGCGTGAACCGCCATGTATCCGTTGGCCAGCCGGTGGCCGACGATCGGGCTATCGCATGGGTAACCGGCACCGGCCGGAACCGGCGCCGCCGGCGCGGTCGACCGGACCGGCGGGGTCGACCGGACCGCCGCGGCGGATGCGGCGGTCGCCGGTGACTGGTCGCTATCGCGGCGCGAGCCGGCGCTGGACGCCTCCTGGCAGTTGTCTTGCTGCTGCGGCTGCACGAACATGACTCCTCGCTCACTGGATCGGCGGGCCGCAGGTCGGCCCGCACTCGCCCAGTTGTAGTCCGCGCCGACCGGACACCGCCTGAGTACCGGCTGCTCATTTCGCCCGGTGAACTACTCACCCCGCCCGCCCGGGCGGACGCCCGGCGCCCGGCGCCAAAGGCTCAGGAGCGCAGGGCCCTGGCCAGCTCGTCGCGGCTGGTCACTCCGAGCTTGCCGTAGGCGTTCTGGAGGTGGTTGTCCACGGTTCGCACGGACAGGACGAGCCGTTCGGCGATCTCGCGGCTCGACGCGCCTGCCGCCGCCATGCCAGCCACCTCCCGCTCTCGCCGGGTGAGCCGTTCGGCATCCGCGCCGAACGACAGCCCGGGCGTCCGGACGTCGCCGCAGGCCGCCAGGAGCTCGGCGGCTCTCCGCGCCATCGCGCTCGCGGGTCTGGCGAGCCCCGCGGACCGGCACGTCGCAGCGGCAGCCAGGTACGCCTCGGCCGCGAGGAGGTCCGCCCCGAGCACCTCGAGCGCGAGCCCGGCGGCCTGCAGGCCGGCCGGCTCCCCCCGGACCAGCGCAGCGGCGTGACCGGCGAGAGCGGTCACGAGCTCGCCGTCGGCGATCTCGGCGAGGGCGGCCAGCCTGGCCGCGACCATGCCTGGCTGTCCCAGCCTGGCGATGTCATGCAGCAGCCGGGCCTGCACCACATGCATCTTCGAGGCCTCGGCCCGCGCCGCGGCTGCTGCCAGGGTCTCGCAGGCAAGGGACAGCTCACCGGCGGCGGCATGGACCCACGCCCGGCTCCGGTCGATCAGCTCCGGCTCGTAGATCGCCATCGGGCTCGCGGGCAGTTCGTCCCGTTCTGCCGCGGCCGCGGCTGCCCGGTCGACGTGCCCGCTCATCGCCTCGGCGAGCGCGATCCCGGCGAGGCACCAGCGCAGGGCGGCGCGGTCCTGAACCTCGCGGTTGACCGAGGCTCCGTCCAGGTACATCTTCGACGCCTGGGCCAGCTGACCACGCTCGACCAGGACGCCGCCCATCAGGAACAGGAAGGTCGCCTGGGCATCCTTGTCGCCGGCCGCGAGGGTGGCCTGGAGGCCGACCGCGGCATCCGCCTCGGCCTGGCCGAGACGGCCGGCGGCGGCGTGGGCGAAGATCGCGCCGATCAGCTGGGCCTCAGGCATCTGACGGACTCCGCTGGCCCGGCGGTGACTGCGCAGGCCGGAATAGGCGACCGAGATGGCCTCCTCGCTTCGGCCGAGCATCGCCAGGGCGATGGAGGACACATAGCTGCCCCGGCTGATCAGCGCGTCGTCGCCGCTCGCGAGCAACGGCCTGGCCGCCTCCAGGGCGCCATCGAGGTCCGGATCGAACACCCTGATCGTCGCCAGCCGGCCGAGCAGCGCCAGGCGCGCTCCGGAATCGGTGACGGTCGCCAGAGCCTCGTCGAGGACCGCGTAGGCGGCGGCCCGATCGCCAAGCAGGTTGTGCAGGTTGTGCGAGCGGGCGCCGGCCACCCGGGCAAGCTCGGCGTCGGTCTTGCACAGCGGCACCATGCCGGCCAGCACGGACTCGGCTTCGTGGTGCCTGCCGGAACGGAACATCGCCTCGCCGAGCGCAAGCCCGGCGTCGACGCCACCGCCCAGATCAAGTGCTGCCTGGGCGAGCCGGGCGGCGAGCTCGTTATCGAAAATCTCGCTAGCCCGCCCGGCGGCCCGGCTGAGCAGGGCAGGCTCCGCTGGCGCGCCGGAATCGAGCTGCCACCGGCCCATCCGCAGCAGATCTTCGCGCCGCCTGCCGCCGGTCGCTTCGATGGCGCCCGCCAGCACGGCCGAAATGCGCCGCAGGCGCGAGCGGGGCATGCTCTGCCGCAGCGCCTCCCCGTACACCGGGTGGGTCAGCCGGGCCTCCGTCCGCCGCCCGTCGGCGTACACGTGCATGAAGCCCTGGGCCTCGGCGTCCTCCACGCTGGCGAGGTCGGTGATCTTCTCCAGCACCGACATGCCAAGCGGCTCGCCGACCGCCAGCAGCTCGATCACGGCGACCGTCGCCGGCCCGAGCCCGGCGAGCCTGGCCGCCACCAGCTCCACCAGCCGGCCGGGCGCCGTCAGCGGCTCGTGCAGCGACCAGATCCCGCCGGTCTCGCGCAGTGCCCCTGAGTCGGCGGCGCCGATCAGCAGCTCGCGCAGGTACAGCGGGTTGCCCCGGCTCACCTCCCACAGCCGCCGGACGCTGCCGCTCGCGACCGGACCGCCCAGCACGGTGCTGAGCACGGCCTCAGTCTCCTGCTCGGTCCACGATCCCAGGTCGATCCGCTCGGCCAGCCCGTCCTTCCACAGCGCAGTCACCGGATCCGGGGCCGGGCCCGGCGTCCGCAGGCTCGCCAGCACGCTGCACGTTCTCTTCTGGACCAGCTGATGGACCAGGGCTGCCGAGCTGTCGTCGAGAAGCTGGGCGTCGTCGACCACCAGGAGAAGCCTTCGGTCCGGGCCGGCCCGTCCGACGATCGCATCGCCCGCCTGCCGGAGCAAGCCGAGCAGGTCCCCTGGCGCGTGCCCGGTCTCGGGAAGGAACGGCGCGAACGGGCCGAACGGGATGGCAGTCGTCGCGCGGGAGGCGACAGCCTCCGCCGTGGTGAAACCCAGCCCGGCCGCCGACCTGGCTGCCTCGAATGCCAGCCGGGACTTGCCGACTCCGGCAGCCCCGGCCAGCACGAACGCAGCGGGACTCGGTCCCTTCAGCTTCGCCAGGATCCGGTTCATCTCGGCCTCGCGAGACATGAGGGGAATCTCGCCAGTCAGTGCCTTTCTCACCGGCACCAGCCTCGCATCCTGGCGGATTCTCCGCCGCAGGCACGATCACGGCTCAGTGGTCGGCAGCCGGCCTGAGAGAAACTGGCGCGCCGGGCAGCGGCTGATTGCAGCACTCGCACGTCGGAGGCTCGGCCGGCAGCGCCGTGGACTGCGCCTTCGGTTCAAACATCATCCAAGTATGCCGTATCGGCAGGATTGGTCATGTGGTCTTGTGCCCGGACGCTCTGGTCCAGCGCCCGCGAGGACGCCTCGGACTCGCGCGAGAAAAGGGCTTGACCTTGACCCTGGGTCAGGGTTCGAGCATGTCTGGCATGAGCACACTGACCAGGTACGCGGCCGGCACCGCGGTTTCCGCGAACGGCCTGCGCAAGAGCTACCGGGAGAAGGTCGTCCTGGACGGCGTCGACCTGCGGATCGGCGAGGGCGAGGTCTTCGCGCTGCTCGGGCCGAACGGCGCGGGCAAGACCACCATCGTGCGGATTCTGTCCACCCTGATCCCGGCGGACGGCGGCACGGCCAGCGTGATGGGGCACGACGTGAGCGGCGCGGCCGACGCGGTGCGCGCCGTGATCGGGGTCACCGGGCAGTTCTCCGCCGTCGACGACCTGCTCACCGGCGAGGAGAACCTGCTCCTGATCGGCCGCCTGCTGCATCTGCCTGCCGCCGGGCGGCGGGCGCGGGCAGCCCGGCTGCTGGAGCGCTTCGACCTGGCCGAGGCGGCGAAGCGGACCCCGGCCACCTACTCCGGCGGCATGAGGCGCCGCCTCGACATCGCGATGACCCTGATCGGGCAGGCACGGCTGATCTTTCTCGACGAGCCCACCGCCGGCCTTGACCCGCGCAGCCGCCACACCATGTGGCAGCTCATCGGCGATCTCGTGGCCGACGGCGTCACCATCTTGCTGACCACGCAGTACCTGGAGGAGGCCGACCAGCTCGCCGACCGCATCGCCGTGCTTGACCAGGGCCGGATCGTCGCCGAGGGCACGCCGGCCGAGCTCAAGCGGCGCATCCCCGGCGCGCACATCCTGCTGCGTTTCGCCGACGCCGCCTCGCTCGACACAGCCGCCCGGGCGCTGCACGACGGCACGCGCGACGACGAGGAGCTGGCGCTGCGGGTGCCCAATGACGGCGGCATCGGCTCGCTGCGCCACCTGCTCGCCCGCCTCGGCGACGGCGTCGCCGTAGCGGAGCTGTCCATCCACACGCCAGACCTCGACGACGTGTTCTTCGCCCTGACCGGCAACCCACCGACGGAGCAGACCCAGTGACCACGCTGACCATCGCCGCCCAGGACTCCGCCACCATGCTCTGGCGCGAGCTGAAGCACACCCTGCGGTACCCCCTGATCCTGATCGCGTCGATCCTGACGCCCCTGGTGATGCTGCTGCTGTTCGTCTACGTCCTCGGCGGGCCGATCGGCCACGGGCTCGGCGGCGGCGCTCGTGGCGCCCCGTACGTCGACTTCCTCGCGCCCGGCATCTTGATGATGACGGCGGCGGCGGGCTGCTCGACCACGGCGATCAATGTCTGCACCGACATGACCGGGGGCATCATCGACCGGTTCCGCACGATGCCGGTCACCCGCGGCGCGGTGCTGGCCGGGCATGTCGGCGGCAACGTGCTGCGCACCCTGCTCACGACCGCCTTCGTCACCGGGGTGGCGCTGGGCGTCGGCTTCCGGCCGCGGGCCTCGCTCGCGGACTGGGCCGCCGTCGCCGGCCTGGTCGCGGCGTTCTCCTTCTCGCTGGCCTGGCTGTCGGTCGCCCTCGGCCTGGTCGCCAGGACCGTCGCCGGCGCGAACAGCGCGACCCTGCCGATCCTGTTCCTGCTGCCGTTCCTGTCCAGCGCGTTCGTGCCGGCCGGCTCGATGCCCGCCGGGCTGCGCTGGTTCTCCGCGCACCAGCCGTTCACCCCGGTCGTGGAGTGCCTGCGCGGGCTGCTGACCGGCGCGCCGACCGGCGGCACCGCTTACCAGGCCCTGGCCTGGTGCGCGGCGATCGCGCTGGCCGGCTACCTGTGGGCCAGGGCCGCGTTCCGCCGCGGCAGGACGTGACACGATGAACGTCCCGGGCGGCAGGCTGGCCGAAGGGAGACCGAAGCACATGATCACCATCGGCCAGCTCGCCGGCTACGCGGGCGTGACGGTCAGGGCCGTCCGCCACTACCACCAGCGCGGCCTGCTCCCCGAGCCGCCGCGCGACTCATCGGGCTACCGGCGCTACACCGTCGAGCACGCCATCGACCTGGTCAAGATCAAGACGCTGGCCGAGGCCGGCGTGCCGCTCGCCCGGATCTCCGAGCTGCTCGCCGCCGACCCCGACCGGTTCGCCGCGGCGATCACCGAGATCGACCGCGGCCTGGCCGAACGGGCCGCCGAGCTCCGCCGCACCCGCGACCGGATCGCCCGGCTCAGCGCCGGTGACCGGCTGTTCGTCTCCGCGGAGGTCGCCGACTTCCTCGACCGGCTGCACCAGCTCGGCGTGAGCCAGCGCTCGGTGCAGATGGAGCGCGACATGTGGATCCTGATGCAGTCGGTCCTGCCGGACCAGGCGGCCATCTGGATCGCCGATAAGCGCGACGCGATGGCCGACCCGGAGTTTCGTGCCATCTACCTCCAGCACGACCTCGCGTACGAGTGGTCCCCGGACGACCCGAGGCTGGACGCGCTGGCCGACCGCATCGAGCGGTGGATCGCCGGCCGGCCCGGCAGGTCCGAGCGCGCGCAATGGCCCGCCCTGGACCCGGCCATCGCCAGGCTGGTCGAGACCTCGGCCGGCGTGTCGTCGCCGGCCTGGGACCGGCTCGCCGAGATCGCCAGGGAGCGCATGACCCGCGGAGCCTCTGACCGACCTCGGGGTCCCGCCCCGGGTGGCCAGCGTCAGCGCGCGGTGGCTGGAGCAGCTCGTCGCGGAACAAGCCGGTCTCCAGCGTCCGGAGGGGTGAGCTAGTCGCCGCGCCGCAAGCGCCCGAGGCTCGGACCTCGATACGGATCGCTTTACGCTGGACGCCATGCTCTTGGCATCTGAGGTTCCGCGGCTGGCCGTCGTGGAGCTAACCAACGTCAGGGCTTCGAGGACCTAACGCTGACCTTGACCGCGCACGTCCCCGACTATGCGAATTTTCTATCCAGCATCGAAAACTCCGGCGATACCGGGCGGCTGTCTGGCCGCGATCACCGGTAGCTGCGAGCGGCTTCAAGATGCTCGGTCATCACCTGGTGATGTTTGAGCACGGCTGCGTCAGCGGCCTGGATGTCCCGGTCGATGACCGCTGCGACAATCGGCTCGTGCAGCGCCCAGTGCTGCTCCGGGCCGGTGTCGCGGAGCCAGGGGGGCTGGGACTCGGAGTCGACCCAGCTCTTGAGCTGATCCGAGAGCACCGCGCTGTGGACGCTCTCGTACATCGCGCCAAGGTAGGGATTGCCGGCGCTCCGGACGATCGCCGCGTGGAAGACCGTGTCGGCGGCGATCAGCTCGGAGGTGCGTCCGGCCGCCTCGCGCAGTCTGCGCAGCGCCGCGAGGAGGGACTCGGTCTCGGCATCGCTCAGGACGGGCTGGCGAGCGGCCGCCTCCCTGGCGCCGATGCCTTCCAGCCACAGGCGGAGCTGCATGAGCTGGTCGACCGACTGCCGGTCGAGGTCGAGCATCAAGCTGACGGAGGCGGTGACCATCGTCTCGGGACGGCGGACCACGTAGGCCCCCGACCCGTGCCTGATCTCGACCAGGCCCATCAGGGACAGGCTGCGCAATGCCTGGCTGACAGTCGGCCTGCTGGCGCCGAATCGCTCTGCCAGCTCGCGCTCGGACGGCAGCCGGGCGCCCTCGGCGATCTCGTCGCTGATGATCAGGGCGCGGATCCGCCCGGCGAGATCGTCGGACAGCCGGATCGTGCTCACCGGCCTGATCCCGGCTAGCTCCACCGGCCTCGGGCGACCCCGCGCGGGGCGCGGCGCCCGGACGGGCTCAGCCATTGTCGTCCTTCGAACTGTCGGCCGCGGGCGGCCACGGGCGGCCTCGGCATCTGTTGACATCAGATTACTGGCAAAGTGACAATGTGGCTATGCCACTTTGCGTCAACCCGCCATGGCTGAGCTAGCCCGGTTCTCCGATCCAGGGAGAAGCTGGACGGTCCCGGATATCCGCAGGCTGGCGCTGTCGATCCGGCTGCGGGCGGTGCAGATGGTCGCGCCGCACGGGTTCGGCTATCTCGGCCAGGCCCTCTCCTGCGCTGAGCAGGTCGCGGCGCTGTTCGCGGTCGCTCGCCCGGGCACTGACCGCCTGGTCTGCTCACCCGGCCACTACGTGATCGCGTTCTATGCCGCCGCCGGCGAGGTCGGGCTGATCCCCGCCGAGGCGCTCTTCAGCTACGGACGGGACGGCGCCGCGCTGGAAGCGATCGGGACCGAGCGGACCCCGGTGCTCGACTACGTCTGCGGGTCGCTGGGCCAGGGACTGTCGGCGGCCGCGGGCTTCGCGCTCTCCGACCGGCTTCGCGACCGGGACGCCCGCACGTACGCGCTCGTCAGCGATGGCGAGCTGGAGGAGGGCCAGGTCTGGGAGGCGGCGATGTTCGCCGCTCACCACCGGCTGTCCGGGCTGACCGTGCTGCTCGACGCCAACAACTCCCAGGTCGACGGGCCGGTCGACACGGTCACGACGATCGAGCCGGTCGCCGCCAAGTGGGCCTCGTTCGGCTGGGATCCGGTCGAGCTTGACGGGCACGACCCGGCCGCCGTGGCCCGCGCGCTGACGGCGGCGCGGGAGAGCAGCCGCCCCGTCGTCCTGGTCTGCCGGACATCGACGGCGCACGGCCTGGACTGCCTCCCGCCCGATGCCGACGGCCATTTCATCAAGCTGCCCGCCGACCTGGCTGAGCGGGCAGTCGATGAGCTAACCCGCAAGCTGGCGGCGAGCGATGCGTGAACTGCCCTATCCGACCGTGCTCAGGCCGTACGGCCAGGCACTTGTCGAGCTGGCTGGCCGGCGTGCCGAGGTGGTCTGCCTCAGCGGAGACCTGACCAGGCAATGCGAGATCGACCTGTTCGCCGCGGCGTTCCCTGACCGGTTCATTCACGCCGGGATGGCGGAGGCGAACATGATGGGCGTCGCTGGAGCGCTCGCCCGCTGCGGTCACATCCCGTTCGTGCACACCTTCGGCGTGTTCGCCACTCGCCGGCCGCTGGACCAGGTGATCAATGCGATCGCCTTCCCGGCGCTGCCGGTCCGGATCATCGGATTCATGCCCGGCGTCTCAAGCCCGGGCGGTCCGAGCCACCAGGCGATCGACGACGTCGCCCTGATGCGGGCGATACCGGGGATGACCGTCATCGACGTCGCCGATGCGGTGCAGGTCCGGCAGGTCTGCCAGGCGATCGTCGACCTGCCAGGGCCGGTCTACGTGCGGCTCAAGCGCGGCGAGATCCCGCTGATCTTCGACGACGGCCACGAGCTGTCGCTCGACCGCGCCGACGTGCTCACCCGCGGCGGCGACGTGGCGCTGTTCGCCAGCGGCATGATGCTGGCGCCGTCGCTCGCGGCCGCGGCCGCGCTGCGCGAGCACGGCCTGTCCGTCAGCGTGGTCAACGTCGCGGTGATCAAGCCGCTCGACACCGAGACCATCATCGCGGTGTCGGCCGCGGCCCAGGTGGTGCTGGCCGCCGAGAATCACTCGGTGTGCGGCGGGCTCGGCTCGGCCATCGCCGAGGTGCTCGCCGAGTCCGGCCTCGGCCGGCCGCTGCGCCGGATTGGCCTGCGCGACACGTTCGCCGAGGGTGCCGGCAACGCGTCCTATCTGTTCGGCAAGTACGGCCTGTCGACCCAGTCGATCGTCGATGCCGCCTGGCTCGCGCTCGGCATGCCCGGCTCCGCCCCGGCCGCCGAGGTGACCGCCGCGGCCGACGGCGAGTACGCGCCCGTATGACACCCCGTTCGGCCCACCGCGGAGGAGGAGAGTAACCCGTGACTGCGTTCTATTCGGCCTCGGACCAGTCCACCCCGATCGCGTCCCCGGGCGCGGTCACGGGGGTGGACTGGGAGCAGCGAGTGGACTTCGCCCGGCTGCGAGCGGCGCGCTTCGGCAAGGTCCAGGCCGCCCTGGAACGGTCAGAGCTGGGCGCGCTCGTCTTGTTCGACATGAACAATGTCCGCTATACGACGGCCACCCACATCGGGAACTGGGCCAGGGACAAGTTCTTCCGCTGCGCTCTCGTCATGCGCGGGCATGACCCGATCCTGTGGGACATCGGCTCGGCCGCGCGGACGCACCAGCGGCACGCGCGCTGGTACGGCGAGCAGAGCTGGCGGGCCGGCATCTCGAGCTGGCGCGGCTCGATCCCCGAGTACGTGGGCGTCGAGGCCGGCAACGCCAGCCGGCTGGCCGGGCTGCTGCGCGACGCGGGCCTGGCCGGCGACCCGGTGGGAGTCGACATCGTCGAGATACCGGTCCTTCGCGCGCTGGAGCGCGAGGGACTGCGGATCGAGGACGGGCACGGCCTCATGCAGGACGTCCGCTCGGTCAAGACCGCGGACGAGATCGCCCTGCTCGACCACGCCGCCGCTCTGGTGGACGGCGCCTACGAGGAGCTCTATCGCGCGCTGCGACCGGGCATCAGGGAGAACGACTGCGTCGCGCTGGTGAACAGGTACCTGTACGAGAACGGCTCAGAAGAGGTGGAAGCGGTCAACTCCATCTCCGGCGAGCGGTGCAGCCCGCATCCGCATGTCTTCTCCGACCGCCTGATCCGGCCGGGGGACACCGCCTACTTCGACATCATCCACGCCTTCAACGGCTACCGGACCTGCTATTACCGGACGCTCAACGTCGGAAGCTCCAATCCGGCGCAGCGCGAGGCCTACCGGCGAGCCCGGGAGTTCATGGACAACGCGATCGCCGAGATCCGGCCCGGCGCGACCTCGGCCGACGTCGTGCGGCACTTTCCCGCGGCGCAGGAGTTCGGCTTCGCCAGCGAGGAGGAGGCGTTCGGCCTCCAGTACTGCCATGGTCTGGGCCTGTCCAACTGGGAACGGCCGCTGATGAGCCGCTATCACTCGTTCACCCATCCGGTCGAGCTGATGCAGGGCATGGTGTTCGCGATCGAGACCTACTGGCCGACGCCGGACGGCGCCGCCGCGGCCAGGATCGAGGAGGAGGTCGTCGTCACGGCCGACGGGTGCCAGCTGCTGACCAGGTTCCCCGCTGACCAGCTGTATGTCGCCGGCACGCGCTACTGGACCGGGGCCGACCGGCCGGCGCCCGCGGCCGGCGGCCTCGATCGGCCGCAGGACGCCTGATCCTCCCGGCTGGCCGCGCCATCGGGTTCGCCGGCCCGGTCAGGGTCACTCGGTCATGGCCACGGCCAGCCGCGCCCGCTCGGCCTCGCTGAACGGGACCGGCCTTCGGCGGCCGGGATCCCAGCGAACCGTGACGACGCGTGCCTGCGCCGCCAGTTCCTTCGATGAGGTAAGGATCGTCTCGCGGGTCGTCAGGCTTGTCCTGCCCAGGCGTTCTACCGCTATCTGCACGGTCACGCGCCGGTCCGGGTGCCGGACCTCGGCGCGCAGGTCAACTTCGAGCCGGACGACAACGTAGATGGGATCGCTGCCCAGGGCCTCGGCGTAGAAGGCATCCCTGGCCTCCTCCAGGTAGGTCAGGAACACCGCGTGGTTGACGTGACCCAGGGCGTCCGTATCACGCCACCTGATGTCGACCGGACGCTCGAATACCGCTCCCATGTGCTCGCTTCCCATGTGCTCGCTCCTGGTGCTGACGGTGAGTGATGTCGCCCGGTACTCCAGCCGCCGGGCACTTGACGAGCTGGCTGGCGCTGTGAGTCACTTGCCGCAATGCGAGGTACAACCCCTTTGATGATGAAACGCGCGCGACCGCCGGCGGGGAAGCGCCCGGCCGCGGACCACGCCGCCCGCTGCGAGCCGGGACCGCCACGCCCGGCGCGGCGCCGGTCCGTGCTGGTCAGCGCGGAGGCGTGCCGGTGACGGAGACCGACATCGAGGTACTGCGCGCCCGGTACGCCCGCGAGCGGGCCAAGCGGCTTCGGCCGGACGGCAACGATCAGTATGTCGCGCTCGAGGGCCAGTTCGCCCGTTTTCTCGATGACCCTTACACCGAGCGCCTGGAGCGTGACGAGAAGCGCGATCACGTGTCGGTCGCCATCGTCGGCGGGGGCTTCGCTGGCCTGGTGACCGGCGCCAGGCTCAAGGAGTCAGGCATCGCCGACGTGCGGATCGTGGAGAAGGGCGGCGGCTTCGGCGGAACGTGGTACTGGAACCGCTACCCAGGCGCGCAGTGCGACACGGCGTCGATGATCTACCTGCCGCTGCTCGAGGAGACCGGGTACATGCCCTCGGAGCGGTACGCGCACGCACCGGAGATTCTCGAGCACTGCGAGCGGATCGCCACCCGGTACGGCCTGCACTCCCGTGCCCTGTTCCACACCGAGGTAACCGACCTGGAGTGGGACGCCGCCGGCTGCCGGTGGATCGTGCGGACCAGCCGGGGTGATGAGTTCACCGCCCAGTTCGTGGTGATCGGAACCGGACCGCTGCACGTCGCGAAGCTGCCGGGGATCGGCGGCATCGAAACCTTTCAGGGCCATGCGTTCCACACCAGCCGGTGGGACTACGCCTACACCGGCGGTGATCCGGCGGGCGCGCCGATGGACCGGCTGTCCGGCAGGCGGGTCGCCATCATCGGCACGGGCGCGACGGCGGTCCAGTGCGTGCCGCATCTCGCCCGCGCCTGCGCGGAGCTGCTGGTCTTCCAGCGCACCCCCTCCTCGGTGGACGTCCGCGGCAATCAGCCGATCGACCCGCGGTGGTTCGCGGGCGTGGCCACGCCCGGCTGGCAGGAGCGCTGGCAGGAGAACTTCGTCGCCAACATGTCGGCCGGTGAGTCGCCCGCCGATGACCTGGTAAGCGATGGGTGGACCGACCTGGTCAAGCGGATCCGCGGCCGGATCTCGGCGCCGCACACGGGGCCGCGCGGCCTGGCCGACGTGCTGGCTGACTTCGAGAACGCCGACTTCGAGAAGATGAGCGAGATCAGGGCGCGAGTCGACACGATCGTGGCGGACCCGGCGACGGCTGAGCGGCTCAAGGCCTGGTACCGCCAGCTCTGCAAGCGGCCGTGCTTCCACGACGAGTACCTCTCCGCGTTCAACCTGCCCTCGGTCCGCCTGATCGACACCGCCGGCTTGGGAGTGGAGGCGATCACCGCGGCCGGCGTCGTGGTGGCCGGCGTCGAGTACCCGGTCGATTGCATCATCTACGCGTCCGGATTCGAGGTCGGCACCGAGCCGACCAGGCGCTACGGCTTCGACATGACCGGCAGCGACGGCACCAGGCTGTCCGACTACTGGTCGGGCGGGATGCGCTCGCTGCACGGAATCCACGTCCACGGCTTCCCGAACGCCTTCCTGGTCCAGCTCGGCCACGGCGGCAACTTCCTGGCCAACGTGCCGCACAACCTGACCGACGCGGCGCAGACCGTCGCCGCCGTCATCTCCCACACGACCAGCAGCCGCTGCGACGCCGTCGACGTCAGCAGGCAAGCCGAAGACGCCTGGATCCGGCAGCTGATCCCGAATCCCGTCATGACCTCGTTCCTGGCCAGCTGCACCCCCGGCTACTACAACAACGAGGGCCAGGGTGCCAGCCCCTACTCCCTGCTGGTCGGATACTCCCGCGGAGCGCCCGCCTACTTCCGCTACATCGAGCAGTGGCGCAGCTCCGGTGACTTCAGCGGACTGGAATTCAGCCGCCGCGAGCCTGTCGGCCGGGACCGCCCGGCCTCCGCGCCAGATGACGAGCGGGTGGATGACCATGCCTAGCCGCTGCCGTGCCGCCGTCGTCTTGATCCGGCCCTGCGGGCCTCCGCCGTCACCTCTTCCAGCATGCTGCGGACATTTTGCATAAAGCCGTCATGAAGAGCCCGGTCTAGTTCCAGTATCTGGCCGGCCGGCTCGCTCAGGAACATCTTCAGCTCGGTCAGGTCCAGTCGATGATTGAAATCTCTCGCAATGTCTCGCCACCGATTTAGGAGATTCACCAGGGGCGAGTCCCTGGCCTCATTTAGTGCGCCCGACGCTAGAGCCGCGTCTGACGCCGCAAGCAGAACTCTGGGATAGACGCGAGGCCCTACTGCGGCAGGACTCATCGGGCTAAATGCCGGCTCTCCGAGAATCTCCATGTCCTGCCAGAGTTCCCGCTGAAGAAACTCCAGAGTCCGATAGCGTCTCTCCCGTCTCGACGCCTTCCGCTCGGCGAAGACTCCGGTAATTGCCGCGAACAATGCGAACGCCTCAACGGCAAGCTCAGGCTGTGCTGAAGCGTCGACCCAGAAGAAACCGGCGACGCTTACCACCAGCGCTATCGTTAGCGCGATGAAGGTCATGACCTCGAAGGCCGAAGATCGCCACACTGGTGCCCGCCGGTCCTAGGCGCCGGCCGAGCGTGATCTCACAGCCCAGATGGTGGCGGCCGTTGTCGGCTCGGCTACCTGCTTATCCCTCGCCATCAGCATGACCGACAACCCGAAGGACTGCCGCGCTGAGGTCGACTCCTCATGGACAGCCTCAATTATACGAAGGCCTTGCCGGCAGACGAGCGACTCGACAATTTCCAGGTAGTATTTCCTGGTCAGGGCCAACCGAATGGTATCGTTGGCGGGAAACTTTACGACGGTTCGGTTGGGAAGCATGATGCGAATCTCGCTGCCTGTCTCATTGCGATATATGACACGTACCTTCAGAGATCGATCTGGATCAATCTCGCCGACGAAGCTGACGCTATCTATGTCGACCGCGAGATCCGTATAGTGCTGCAATGAGCTTGTGGCGAACTCTCGGAAAAGCAAGCTATCTCGATACTCGTCGGACGCCTGCCCGGCGGCCGTTTCGTCGAGACGGCGGCTCGTGGCCATATCGAGAACGAGGCGATCATCAGGCAGCAGGAGATAATCTCGGATTGAACGGAGCAGGACAAGATCATCATCAAAAGTTGCGAGAGTGTTCCCGAGCAGCCCCACGACCAGCGGCTCGCCATCCAGCGACGACGTGAGAACCTGGCGGAGAACTGACAGATTATCGATGTCAGAGAAGTCGAGTTGGATCGGCAGAATCCGGGCGCTGTCCATCCCGGGAACTACTCGAAGTATCTGCTGGACGGCCTGCTGAAGCATCTCGGCGCTAGCGTCAACCGGAACGTAACAGAACTGAGGATTGCGCGCCGCCAGGTGAGTGATCGCTATGCGATCTTTATCTCCGTTCCCTGGACCGAGACTTACATAGTGATAAGCCACATCTCCCAGGCTGGGCGCGAGCTTAGACCAGCGATCCGAAAACGATTGAATACCTTGGCGCATCACAGGATACATACGGTCGTCACAGGCATTACACCAGGCAATTGTCGGCCCGACGCCTTGATATGCATATGCTGGCAGAATACGCTTGCCGCGACCCGACGTATCAGCGCCGCGAACTAATTCACGAATAAGCCGAGCGAGGCGGATCGGCTGATCTTCACCAATCAGGTAGAGCAGCCAGCCAGAGGCCGCTGCGAGGGCCTTCTCGAACCTAGGTCCGGCACTTTCGCTACTTACCAACAAACCTCCCGAGCGACTGATGACGTCAGGACAATGCGAACTGCGTCAGCTAGCTACCAGGGTAGAGTAACCGAATCGCGCGACCTCGCTGCAAGCGGCAGTGGCGCTGGCCAGGCCTTGCTGATCGTCATTATGGCCGACGGACGAAGCCGCCAGGCCATGGCCCGGCAGGTGTGCAGTGCGTGGCGCCGAGCGATGCCGGGAACCCGGTTGACAGAGCCGGTCACCAGCTGGCCACACATCCACCTGCGGGGCTGGCGGCGACCACGGCAACCAGTTGCGCGCGGTACCGCTGAAGGCAGGCCAGCAACTCGGGGGCGGGCTGCCGGGGGTGATGGCCTCTGCCGTGCCGGCCAGCAACTGCCGGGCCGCGGCCAGCGCGCTCGCTTGAGCTTCCGGCTGGTCGGGACGGGCAGACACGGGCGCTTGCACCCCGTTCACTGGTACCGGACGCGTTTCGTTAGCAAGGCCGGTTACTAGGGAGCTTCCATCGTCAGATCCAGACTGGTGGGAACCGCCATGAACGCGCCGTGCGCATCACTGTCACCGGGCAAGGCGGACGCGGACACGAGGAGTCCGTCAGTATGACGGCCTGGCCTCGGGTGATCTCCACGGCGAACTGGCCGCCCTGCCCGCTGGCGGTATGCTCCGGATCGCGTTGCTCGCCAGCTCGGTGGCGACGCTCGCGAACTTGGACAGGCGGACGCGGATCGCGCAGCAACGCAGGCTGCTGCGCCGACGCCCCGGACGCCCCGGCTCTGACGACCTGCCCGCCGCGTCCCCTGGGGCACTCACGAGCTTCAGGCTCCAGCGGCTTACTACACTGGTTTGCCGAAGTATTGCTGATCGGCGAAGTATAATTGCGGTATGTCCAGTGACCGTGCCGTGCGGGCTCTCGAGGCCGTCCTGCCGCCGGGTACCCCGGTGACGATCACGATGCGCGAGGGACGGGATGTGTGCGTATCGGTCGCCGGCCAGCGGCTTCTCCTGCGCTGGCTGCCAGTGGGCTGGCCGCGGCAGGTGAGCGACGCGCTCCAGGCGCGGCCCCGGCCCGACGTTGTGGCGGCACCTCAGCTCTCTCCCGGCGCGCGGACCCTGGCCAGCAGGGAACGGGTTGGGTGGATCGACGAGAGCGGCGCGGCTGAGGTGTCCGCTGGCACGCTGCTGGTATCTAGGAGCGGTCACCCGACGGTGCCGCTGGACACGAAGATCGGCTGGCGGCCCGCCACCCTGGCGGTGTGCGAGGTGCTGCTGACCGGGTGCCCGGCCACCGTCTCCTCGGTAGCCTTGCATACCGGCCTCGCGATGAGCACGGCCGCTGCGGCCCTGGCGTTCCTTCAGCGCCAGGGGCTGCTCGGCAGCGAAGCTGCCCGGGGCAGGTACTCGCAGCGGCACACTGTCGACGCAGACGAGCTTCTGGATGCTTATGCCGCGGCGGCAGCGCGGCTGCGCAACCCCGTATCGGTCCGGACAGGCGTCTTGCGGCGCGACCCCGTCAGGGGCGTTACCGACGCCGGGCAGGCCTGGCACAGCGGCGGCCTCAGCTGGGCGGTGACGAGTGCCTTGTCGGCCGCCGTCCTGGCCCCGGTATTGACGGAAGTGACTCCGATGGAGGTATACATATCTGGCCGGACTCCCGGCGATCTCCGCCGGGCGGCCGCCTTTGCAGGCCTGAGCGAAATCGAGGGCGGCCGGCTGGTTCTGCGCCCGTTCCCGACACCCGCCAGCGACGTGGTCACCGCAGAAATCACGCCCGGGCTGCGGTCGGTACTGTGGCCGCGAGCCTACGCTGACCTGCGCGTGACAGGCGTAAGAGGCGAGGATGCCGCCGAGCATCTGCGTGAGGAGATGTCACGTGAACGACGATGAGCCGCCCCGCTCGCTGGCTGCGAGAGCGGCTGCCGAGCCGGCGCTGGTGCGTGTAGCGCATCATATTCGAAGATCTTGGAGAACTTCAACTGTCGCTTATCCAGGACTGACTTGGCAAAGACGCCGAGCAGGCCGCCAACACCAAGGCTCGACAGTATGAGAGCGAGTTGGTTCAACATGACCGACTGACTTCTAGGACCAGCTAGCTCGCCCTCGCTCCGCATACTCCAGTTCGATACGCTCAAAGATATCGGCGTCGGTTTCTTGCTGCCATGCGGGGAGTTCATCCCAATCGCCCACATAGGCAGGTTTCGGCTCTGGAATATGCTTATAGATTTGGGCGATCCAGCAGAGAGCCACGAAGCGGCTCTTCTGAGCACGCGTCAACTTGGTGGCCTTGCCATCGCTTATGGCGATGAAGTCATGGACTTGACTAAAGACGGCTGCGGCTGAGAGTTGCTCCCACTCTGGCATCTCGTCCCAGGGAGCAACGTAGCCGGGCTTCGGTTCACCTGGGTAGTGCTTCTTGACACCGGCAATCCAGGCGTCCCGAAAGATACGGCCCTGCTCGTCTGCCACTAGTACATCCCTCTCGTTGGTTGGATGCGCCTACCTAGAAATCGAGGCAATCTGTTCGTTGAGGCTGGCTATGCGGGCATCACTGAGCAGTGGCCGAAGCTCCAATTGCAGACCATCGAGCTTACGGCCGATGTAGCCAGAGGAGCCAGTCTGCTTGGCCAGCTCGACGGCCATACTCCCGTAGTGGACGACCTGCTCTACGTCGCGGCGCTGGATACCGAGCATGGCCAGGTCGCTCAGCACGCTCCCCCGCCGACGAAGGGAGATGCCCTGCTCGAGGGCTTCGCTGAGGGCGGCCTCAGCCAGTTCAGGCTTGCCAAGCGAGATATAGCAGGTACCGCGCTCCTCGGCCAGACGTGAACCGTCGAAACGAAGCCAGCCACTTCTGGTTATCTCACCGGACAGATTGCGGACATACTCAGCGCCGTCAAGAGCACGTGTACATGCCTCGAAATCGCCAAGTCCAGCATATGCCTCGGCCTGGACGGCAGCCACCCAATAGCGGGTCGCAAGGCTACTGTCGCCATTGACGGCAATGCGCGAAGCGGCTGAAAGCACCGAGGTAACGTCCACAAACCGACGTTCATACATGCCAATAAAGGCATGACGGGTCAGGGCACAGGCCCAGAGGTCGTAAGCCGTGGCTTCCTTGCTGGCGTTGGTGGCCAGGGTGTAGCAGTAAGCAGCATCGGTGTAACGATTGCTGTCGAAGCATATCTCGCCCGCCAGTTGGAATAGGTCACCAGCCAGGATGCAGAGCCGCTGATGGCTCGCTTCCGAATGGGAACGTTCCAAAGCCTCAGCCAGCAAACTGAGCTGCTGCCTGACGAGCGGATAGACCAGACGCTTGGAGATAGAGAGCGAGAATACCTGCCAGAGATGAATGTTCAGGGCCTCGTACTGCTCAATATCTCCGACTTGGGCTACGTGAACAGTCGCACCGTCCGCTGATGCATCTTCAATAGGTGGCAGGGCGACCAAGGTACCGGTCACGCTCAAGAGGCGAAGCAACTCACGGCGGTTCATATCATCAAGCTCATCCACATCTGTGTCATGTTCAGGCCGTACCTGGAGCGTTGTAACCAGCCCCGATGCGCGCAAAGGCTGGCACTCTGGCGACTCATCGGTCCTGAGTGCTACCAGGAGGCTGTCAAGCTCTAGCGGGGTGACCTGGAGCAACTGAGCGAGCTTCGGCCGAATATAGGGCTGCGGTTCAGCCTGGCCGCGCTCCCAGCGAGCCACCGTCGTCCGATCGACACTCATCTGTTCGGCCAGCGACTCTTGAGAGTAACCCAACGCCTTGCGGTGATCGACCAGGCGCTGCCGTCTGGGCGCCATCTGCCTGCCTCCCCTTATGAGCCATTTGCCAAGGTCAGGCTACCCGGTGCATCAGACCTGCACCGGGTATGCGCCGCGTTCGCCCTGTTCTGCCCATACCTCTGGGCGGTTGACTCTCCGTTGTGACCTGGCTACATACGCGGGGAGAAGGGCCTCGATGTCGCCCCATCATTCCATGATCGGCAGTACCGGCGCTGTATGGGCGTCGAGTGGTGGAGCACTCGCCGCTGGCACGTCAGAGCAGGGCTCCGGCGTCGGTACTGTCATCCAGGGCTGGCCCCACGTCAGCACCCTTGAGTTCGGTTCGTTGCCGACCGCCGTTGGCTGTGCTCGGGCTCACACCCGCTCCGTGCTTGCCGAGTGGGGTTTACAGCATCTCGTAGACGACGCGGTTACGCTGACCAGCGAACTCATAACGAACGCTTTGCAGATTTCATGGACGCTCAAAGATCGTCCGCCCATAGTCCTTCGATTGCTAGCCAATGAGCAGCAGTTGCTCATCGAAGCATGGGACC
>Ga0209415_10001397_pt1 | contig 46315 bp, 39 predicted proteins | sample PeaSoiSIISIP2007_FD_187696 | JGI IMG/M metagenome (GOLD analysis project Ga0209415, IMG submission 187696) | Peat soil microbial communities from Weissenstadt, Germany - SII-SIP-2007 (SPAdes) (version 2) | ecosystem: Environmental > Terrestrial > Soil > Wetlands > Peat | place: Germany... | reverse complement strand
ACTCAGGCAACCGCCAAAACTCCACCGCCACCGCCACCGCCGCCACCCAAGCAAGATTCGGTTCATATCAGTGCCGAAGCCCAGGCGAAGGCGCTAAAGCAAAGCGGTCAAACCCCTGCGCAAATTGCCTATGAAATGAATATCGACATCAAAACAGTAGACAGCTATCTTGGCATTACCACCGCCTCGACCGCGACTACGACGCCAGCTCAGGCCGCATCTCCAGCACCGGCGGCACCACCTGCGGCAAAAACAACTTCCGGGTAAGTTCGCACCGCTGGATAAAAAGAAGCCACTGCATTTCTACAGTGGCTTCTTTTCGTACGGCAGGCAACTGGTGGAGGTGCCGGGAGTCGAACCCGGGTCCGAAAGTCGTACACAAAAGGCGTCTACATGCTTATACCTGTTTTTGATTTAACTTCTCAGGGCTCCACAGGCCGGGATCAATGAGAAGCGGTTCCGCTAAGTTTCGCCCCAGAGCCGCAGACACTCTCTGAAACTATCCCACTGAAATGACGGTCTGTCCTTCCCCGCGGGAGAGGGTCGGCAAACCGTTAGCAGGTTATTAAGCTGCTAAAGCGTATTCGTAGTTGTCGGCGCTTAAAGCGTCACGGATTGTTTAACGAGCCACCCGTACCTCGGCATGCAACCTTTGCTTATTACCCCCGTCGAAACCTTTTCACCCCCATAAAATTCGGCTCAACGTTCTGGCTACTCAACGCTGAACTTTGAACCTTGAACTGTTCTACCTCTCTCTGACTCTCTCTTTCAATGCCACGGCAACGTCGCGCTGCATGTCTTTTTGCTTCATGGTCTCGCGCTTGTCGTAGTTCTTCTTACCCTTGGCTAAACCTATCTCGGCCTTTACTTTTCCTTCTTTGAAATAGACCCGAAGAGGTATCAACGTGTAGCCTTGTTCCCTGATCTTGGCAAAGAGCTTGACGATTTCTTTCTTGTGCAACAAAAGCTTGCGCATCCGGTCCGGATCGTGGTTCTCGCGGTTGCCGAATTCGTAGGGCAAAATGTGGAAGTTGTGCAGGAACGCCTCGCCGTTTTTCACCATGGCGAACGAGTCGTTCAGGTTGGCTTTGCCGTTGCGTAGGGACTTGACCTCGGTCCCCTGCAGCACCATCCCCGCCTCGAAACGCTCCTCGATGAAGTAATCGTGGAAGGCCTTCTTGTTGTTGCAAATCAGCTTTTCACCCATAGCTGAATGATATTACCAGATAGCTGGGAAAAAGGACAGGGGAAATCCGATAAGCTGGCAGCCGGCCGGGCCAAATATGCACGGCCGGCTGATAAGGTTCCTGGTCTGGCGATAGGGAAGGGGCTTGCTACTTCAAATAAGCGATCAGCAGCTCTCGCCGGCTTCCGCGTTCGATGACTCTGCCTTCGCCTTGCTGCTGGACGAGAAACAGAGGTACTGGATAGACACCAAAATTACGGCGATCGCCAAAAACGTCAGAAAAAATAACGACATAACACGACTCCTTTGTCATTGGTCAAGTGCTGGCCGGTGGCGGACATGGGCAATTAAAACATGGATGCCGTATACATTGCAACGCCTTTTGCACATTTGCTGCACATTTGCTCCACAATTGAGTCGCATTGCGGGCGGCTGACTGAACCGCAACCCGCTTGTCTTGTGGATTTGGTACGTGTATCGTATGCTCATGAGGCACCGGTTGCAGCGACCGCATTTTGCAACGATCGATTAACGGTGGAGTTACTGGTGGAGGCCACGTGGAAAAAAAGTCGAACTACGCCGTGTTGGTCGCCGACGACAATGCGCTGATCCGCACAGTCGTCAGCGATCTGCTGAAAGCCATGTCCTTTGAAGTCGTAGAGGCGGAGGACGGCCTGCAGGCCCTCGCGCTCTACCGGTCACGCCGCTTCCACATCGTCATCACGGATTGGGTGATGCCGAACCTGACCGGTCTGGAGTTCTGCGAGGCGATCCGCGCCGAAAGCGGCAAACGTGCCCATGCCGGCTATACCTACGTCGTCATGCTCACTTCCCAGGACAGCAAGAACGACACCATCGCGGCCTTGGATGCGGGAGCGGACGAATACCTCACCAAGCCGGTCCACAAGCCGGAACTGCAGGCGCGGATCAGGACGGCTCTGCGGATCATCGAGCTGGAGGGTATCAGGGAGGCCTACCTGGAACAGGTGCAGCAGGCGTCGCTGGTCGACGTGCTCACCGGGGTCCACAACCGTAAGTTCATGGAAGAGAGGCTGCCGCTGGAGGTCAAGCGCGCCAACCGCTACGAGCGCCCGCTCTCCGTGATGCTGGTCGACTTCGTCGAGTTCGACAGGTTCCGTAAGGAAAACGGGGTCTTTGCCGCGGAAAAGCTCTTGGAGGCGACCGCCGACCTGCTGAAGGCGTCGATACGGCAGGAGGTCGACTGGGTGGCGCGCTGGAACGATCACCAGTTCCTGGTGCTGCTGCCGGACACCGACGTGACCGACGCCTGTACCGTGGCCAAGAGGCTGAAACTTAGATTGAACCAGCTGGCGGTGGAGATCGAGGGACAGAGTTTCAAAACTACGACTCTTTACGGAGTGGTCGGTTTGGTGGGGGATCGGAACAAGAAGGAGACGACCGTCGAGGCCTTGGTCGACTTTGCCCAGCAGGCGCTGGAAAAGGCCGCCGACGGCACGCAGATCGGCGGCATCAGGCTGGGGTGAGCCGGGCAGCGCGCAGGCCGGCCGCTCAGTTATCGGAAGCCTCCAGCCTGGACGCCGGCGACAGGGCTCTATTTGAAGGTGCCGGTGGTCTCGTCGTAGACCCGGGCACCGCGCAGCCGGTCGTCGACCACCTTGTCGAGCACCTCGTGGCGCTCGATCTTGTCTCCCACCTTCAGCTCTTCGTAGCCGGCGTACCCCTGTTTGGCCAGTTCGCCGACGATCTGAGTGAACTTCTCCTGGTCGCCGGGGGACAGTTTGTTGTAATCTTCGAAGCGATTGCTCTTGCCGAGGTCGAAAAAGCTGTCGACCGCGCTGAAGACGTCGGAGGATGCGGAAATGTCCACGCTGTCGGCGGCGGGCGAAGGAGCCCCTGCCGAAGCGGAGGTCCGCTTCCTGACGTTCTGTTCCGCGGCGGTGGCCGCTGACGGGTCGATCATGGCCATGTAGGTTGAGAGCTTGGTGATCATCTGAGTACCTCCGTGTGCCGCTTTACACTATTATCGTCAATTTCGGCTACGACTTGAATGGTTTCGGAGGGCGGCGTCTGTAAGGAGGAGGGGTAGAGGTGGGCAGCCGATTACTCGGGAGACTCACAGAGCAACTGCTGATGGAGTGACATGACCGCACAGACGCAGCTTTCGTGCTGTGCCAAAAGGGAGTTGGTTGCCTTTTGCGTGCAGAGGTCGAGCGGCAGGGAATTTCTTACCTGCAGGTAGTAGCCCCCCTCCTGGTCGACCACGACGGTCTTGGCCGGCAGCTCCTCGTTGCAGTGGTTCGCCAACTGCAGCAGGCGGTAGTGCTCGCCGTCGTCCGCTTCCTCTTCGACGTCGTCCATCGGTTCCATCTCGACCGTGCCGTAATAGACCTCCGGCATTTCGGCGAACTCGGAGGCGGGCCAGATGGTGTCCAGGACCAGGTGGGCGGTTTCGTCTCCGGTGGTTGCGATCATGGCCACCATGGGCAGGGTTACGATGCCGGGCTCGGTATAGCCTGCGTCGTTGGCGATCTCCACCTCGAAGTGGAGGTGGCACATAAGCCGCACGTCCTTGCCCGGCGGCACTTCGGTGAAGGTGGCGCCGTGCTTGCCGCTCCAGGTATGAATCCAGGCGGCCACCTTCGCCGCGCGCGCTTCGTCTCTCACACCTCTCTCCTTTTCCTTCACGGGCGCAGCACGCGCTGCAGGGCCCGGCTCAGATCCTCGATGACGTAGGGTTTGAGCACCATCCCGCGAAAACCGTACTGCTGATATTCGGCCATCACCGGATCGGTTGAGTAGCCGGACGAAACCAGCGCTCTTACCGCTGGATCGAGCTCCAAAAGCTTGCCGATGGCCTCCTTGCCCCCCATGGCGCCGGGGACGGTCAAATCCATGATCACCGCCTGGAACGGCCTCCCCTTTTCCAGCGCCTCGGCGTACAGCTCGATCGCCCGCTCCCCGTCCTCGGCGAACATCACCTGGTAGCCCATCACCCCCAAAAGCGCGCCCGCTATCTCCCGCACCATCTCTTCGTCGTCCATCACCAGGATGCGCCCGGAACCGGCGATGGCCTTGCCGTCGCGGTGCGGGCTTTGCGGAGCCATCTCCGGCGAGGCCGGCAGGTAGACGTGGAAGGTCGTCCCCTCGCCTAAGGTGGAGTCGACGGTGATGCACCCTTCGTGGTTCTTGACGATGGAATAGGAGGTGGCAAGCCCCAGGCCGCTTCCTTTTTCCTTGGTGGTGAAATAGGGGTCGAAGATGCGGGCCAAGTTCTCGGGGGAGATGCCGGTGCCGGTGTCGGCGATGCTTACGTGGACGTAGTTGCCGTTTTGCAGGGGGAGCCCTTCGGCTGCCGTCACCCGGGAGTTCTCGGCCTTGACGAAGATCTGCCCCCCTTCGGGCATGGCCTGGTCGGCGTTGATCAACAGGTTGTGAATCACCTGGCTGATCTGCCCGGCGTCGATGTTCACCTGCCAGACGTCCCGGGCGATGTCGAAGCAGCAGCGGACGTTGGAGCCGCGCAGGGCGAACTTGGAGAGGTCGGTCAGCATCTCCTGGACCGAGGCGGCCTTGATCACCGGCGAGCCCCCCTTGGCGAAGGTGAGCAGCTGCTGGGTGAGGTCGCGCGCCCGGAAGGCCGCCTTTTCCGCCACCGAAAGCCGTTCGGCGATCTTGGGGGAGCCCTCGGCGAGCATCTTGGCGATGGAGATGTTGCCGACGATGCCGGTCAGCATGTTGTTGAAGTCGTGGGCGATGCCGCCGGCCAGGATGCCGACCGACTCGAGCTTTTCGGCGCGCTGCTGATGGATCTCCAGCATCTGCTGCTCGGTGATGTCGCGAAAGACCAGCACGGTGCCGATGATCTCGCTGTCGGGGTTGCAGATAGGGGCGCCGCTGTCGTCGATGATGCGCTTGCTGCCGTCCCTGGCGATCAGGGCGGTGTGGCTGGCCAGGTTGACCGTGCAGCCGGTGCGCAGCACCTTTTCGGCCGGGTTTTCGCAGCGCTCGCCGGTCTTGGAATTGACGATCCGGAACACCTGGTCGAGCGGTCGGCCGTACGCTTCCTCGTGGCTCCAGCCGGTGAGCTCCTCGGCGACCTTGTTGATCAGCGTCACCTTCCCCTCGATGTCGGTGGTGATGACCCCGTCGCCGATGCTCCTGAGCGTCACCGCCAGCCGTTCCTTTTCGGCGGCCAGTGCCTCTTCTGTCAGCTTGACCACTTCGATGTAGTCGTTTTTGCGGGATAGTTCGGCGCGCAGGGCGGCGTTTTCGCGCCTGAGGCGTTCGAGTTCCGAGTGCGGGTTTTCTGTTTCCTCGGAGGGGGGGGCGTTCATGCGGTAACCTTTTTAGTCAACAGATCTTGCTCTTCAGCTCTTTGATGATCTCAAGCTGCCGCTGGTAGATGAACGTGGAGAGCACCTTTTCCGATTGGGGCGTATGCTCGAACACCATGGCGCAGCGCGCTTCCATGTCCTTTTTTTCGATGCGCACCAGGCGGCTGGGGATCAGCGCCTCCATCACTTCGTGGGTGGCGTTGTGCAGGAGCTTGATCTTGATTGCGATGCTCTTGGCCTTCTCCAGGAAACTGCCGGAGAAGGTGCGCACCAAGACCCCGCCCAGGGAGATGTCGTTGATCACGCCGGAGAGGTTGTTGCCGTCCACCACCATCTGCAGCTGCATCGGCAGCTTGAGGCGCACCCGCACCGAGCTGCGCTGGTCGGAATGCACCTCGGCATAGCTGAAGTCCCCCAGCGTCACCTGCATCCGCCGGTTGTCCAGTTCCTTCACCTTGCCGATCACGCTCTTGGCCAGCAGGTTTGACTGTATCAGCACCTCGTGGGTCTCGTTCATGATGCTGAACTGGGTGGCACTGGTGACGAATTCCACCGAGTTCCCCTTCAGCTCGAAGATCTTGCTGCTGGAAGTTATCGGCAGTTCTTTATAAATATTCAGGAAAGTGAACTCCGCCGTGGGGTCTGCGGCGTAGATGTTGTTCATCAGTCCGATGATGGACTGCTGATCGTCCGCGTGCGAAACCATAACGACGTTGTTGTAAGCGCTCAACGACATAGTCCCTGGAACTCCTTAACGGCAGCGGAATGAATTGTATATTATAATGGAAAGCCGTTATACCACGGTTTGTTTTACGAATACAGCATTTTAATCTCTTCGGGTAAATTCCCCGCCGCTTGCGGCGTAGCTTGGTTTTTGGTAGTTTGGCTACATGAGCGATTACATACACAAAAGCCACAACGTGACGGTTTTGCTGTATCACCTGGTGTTTCCTGCAAAATACAGGCGAGTTGTCTTCGATGAACACGTTGATGTCGTTCTCAAAGAGGTATGTCTCGATATTGAGCATCGGTACCAAATCAAGTTCATCGAAATTGGGACTGATGCTGATCATGTGCATTTCTTAGTGCAATCCGTGCCCACCTACTCGGTCACTAAAATCGTGACCATGATAAAGAGCCTGACGGCGCGGGAGATCTTCAACCGGTGCCCCCAAGTTAAGAAGAAGCTTTGGGGTGGTGAATTCTGGACCGACGGATACTTCGCCAGCACAGTCGGCAAGCATGGCAATGAAGACAAGATAGGTGCCTACGTGAAAAAACAAGGGCAGACCTACCAAACAATCCACGTTGACCGGCAGCTAGAGCTGTTCTGAACTCCACCAATACCCCGCCGCTTGCGGCGGGAGTAGTTTATTGTCCACTGAAGCGAATTTTGCGATACAAAGGATCGTATTGGTCGAAAATGCGGACCGGCGTCGTATACTTTGCCAGCAACGGCTGTCATTTCACGATCCGCCATGCTATATTCCCCGCAGAACTGAATCCGCCTCGCCGTTTCCGGGAGCTTATGGACCACGCCAAGACCGACATAGCTGCCGCCTCCGACGCCCGGACCGTGCAAAACGCGCTCAACGTCCTCGGCCACAAGCAGAAAAAGAACCTTTTCGCACGCCTCTTCCCCTTCCTGGGGCCCGCCTTCATCGCCTCCGTCGCCTACGTCGACCCCGGCAACTTCGCCACCAACATCCAGGGCGGGGCGCAGTTCGGCTACCTGCTCATCTGGGTGATCGTGGTCAGCAACCTGATGGCCATGCTGGTCCAGGCGCTTTCCGCCAAGCTCGGCCTGGTGACCGGCAAAAACCTCGCCGAACACTGCCGCGAACAGTTCCCGAGGCCGGTGGTGTGGTCGATGTGGGTGCTGATGGAAGTCGTCGCCATGGCCACCGACCTGGCGGAGTTTCTGGGCGCCGCCCTCGGCTTCCAGCTCCTCCTGGGGGTGCCGCTTTGGGGCGGGGCGATCCTGACCGGCATCGCCACCTTCTTGATACTGGGCTTCGAACGCTACGGCTTCCGGCCGCTGGAGGCGGTGATCTCGTCCATGGTGGCGATCATCGCGCTTTGCTACCTGGCCGAGACCTTGATCGTGCGGCCGGACTTCGGCGAGGTGCTGCGTCACGCGGTCGTTCCCCGCTTCGCCGGCGGGGAGAGCGTTTTTCTGGCCTGCGGCATCCTGGGGGCGACGGTGATGCCGCACGCCATCTTCCTGCACTCGGCCCTGATGCAGGGGCGGATCGTGGTGCGCGACCGGGAGCGGCTTAAAAGCCTTTACTGCTTCGAGCTGGTGGACGTGGGGCTCGCCATGGGGATTGCGAGCTTAGTTAACGCCGCCATGCTGATCATGGCCGCGGCCACCTTTTACAAGACCGGCCACACGCAGGTGACCGGCATCGAGGAGGCCTACCGCACCCTGGAGCCTCTGCTCGGCAGTGCGGCTAAGTGGGTCTTCGGCCTCTCCCTTTTGGTCTCCGGGCTTTCCTCCTCCACGGTGGGGACCAGTGCGGGGCAGGTGATCATGCAGGGGTTCATCGAGCGGCACATACCGGTCTGGATCCGGCGCCTGTTGACCATGGGGCCGTCGCTGGCGGTGATCGCGGTCGGCGTCGATCCGACCAGGACCCTGGTCTTAAGCCAGGTAGTGCTGAGTTTCGGTCTCCCCTTCGCCGTCATTCCGCTGGTGCTTTTCACCAGCCGCTCGGATATCATGGGGGAGTTGGTGAACAGGCGCGTGACCATGGTGGCCGCCTCGCTGATCGGGGCTGTGATCGTGGTTTTGAACGTCTATCTGATTTACAAGACGGTTGTTGGCGGGTGAGGCACATGTTCAAGCACATTCTGGTTCCCATCGATGGTTCGCCGCTTTCCGAGGCCGCGCTGCCGGCGGCGGCCTTCCTGGCGCAGAAGCTGGCCGCGCGCGTCACCCTTTTGCACGTCGTCGAGCGCAACGCGCCCCCGGCGGTGCACGGCCAGCCGCATCTCCAGCACGCAGCCGACGCCGAGCGCTACCTCAAGGACGTGGCGGCGCGCGCCTTCCCCGCGGGGGTTACGGTCGACTGCCACGTGCACCGAAACGAGGTGGACAACGTGGCGGCCAGCATCGTCGACCACGCCGACGAGCTTGAGCACGACCTGGTGATCATGTGCTCGCACGGGCGCGGCCAGGCGCTGCACCTCTTCATGGGGAGCATCGCCCAGAGCGTCATCGCGCGCGACTCGCGTCCGGTGCTGATCACCCATCCGACTTCCGACGGCTCGCCACCTGTGTTCCGCTGCCGGCATATCCTTTTGCCGTTGGACGAGGACCCGGAGCATGCCGAGGCGCTGCCGGTCTCAAAGGAGCTGGCGCGGGCCTGCGGGGCGACGCTGCATCCCACCGTGGTGATCCCCGACCTGGGGACCTTGTCCGGGCAGGAAGCGGTGGCCAGCCGCATGCTCCCCGGCACCACCAAAAGGCTTCTGGAGCTCACCACCGAGGACGCCAAGCGGAGCTTCGCCGTGCTGGAGAGTTCGCTTAAGCGCGAAGGGTTCCAGGCGAGCGCGCACGTTTTGAGGGGAGATCCGGCCAGCGTCATCGTGGCGGCCGCGGAACGTGCGCGTATCGATCTCATCGTCATCGGCACCCACGGCAAGACCGGCATGGACGCCTTCTGGGCGGGAAGCGTGGCGCACCGCATCTGCAGCCAGTCCCGTGTGCCGTTATTGCTGGTGCCGGTAGGGAAGGGGTAGAAAAACCGGGTCGAAACCGGCACACGGATTTGAACGGACGGGACGGATCAAGGCAGATCAGGCTAAGGCGATCAAGGGAGCTTGTCATCCTGAGCGTCAGCGAAGGATCTGCTTTTGTGGCAGCGAAGAAGAAGCAGATCCTTCGCTGCGCTCGGGATGACAATCAGTTGGCAAAAGGGCTTGCCCCGCCCAAGCCTTGGCGAAGGAGGGTGACGTTGATGAATGGTGGGGCGGAGATAACGGCCGGCGCCGGGCGCGCCACGAGGGCGCTGCAGGTGCAGCGACGCCGGTTTGCCGTAGGGGACGTCCACGGCTGCCTGCGGACGCTGCGCACCCTGGTGGAAAAGCTCATCGACCTGAAACGACACGACACCCTCTACCTCCTGGGGGACTACCTCGACCGCGGACCGCACAGCAAAGGGGTGCTCGACTACCTGATGGCGCTTTTGGAGGGGGGGTACGACCTGCGGCCGATTCTGGGGAACCATGAAGAGATGGCGCTGCAGTCGGTGACCGACCCGAAGGCCCGCGCCATGTGGTATTTCAACCGCGGCGGCAGCACCGTCGCTCAGTTCGGCGTGGAGAGCCCCGCAGACATCCCCGCCCGTTACCTCTCCTTCCTGGCGAGCCTCCCCCTGATCCTCACCACCGACGATTACGTCTTCGTGCACGCCGGTCTCGATTTCTCCACCCCCGACCCGGTACGGGACACACAGGCTACCTGCATGCTCTGGGAACGCAACTTCGAGGTGCAGACGGAAAAACTGCGCGGGCGCACGCTGCTTTGCGGCCACACGGTGACTTCCCTTTCGCAGATCCGCTCCTCGCTCGGAAAACCAGTCATCTGCCTCGACAACGGCTGCTTCGCCAAGGAACAGCCGGGCTTCGGCAACCTGGTAGCGTTACAGCTCGACACCCGCGAGCTGTTGGTTCAGAAAAACTGTGACTGAGCACGAACTCCCTCTCTGACCCCACCTTTTAGAAACTACTTAAAATAATCTTTAAATAATTAACCGATAAATATAATATGAATAGCAGCACCTTCTCTTCTTCCCTGTGAGTATCTCGAAACGTCTCATGTCTTCCCTATGCCGGGAAGGCTTTGGAAGCGCACCTGCAATGACAGTGGGTGCCGATCGGGTTGTCCGTCTTTACACGGTAGGACCGTCACGGCCCTAATTCATACTTGTGAGGTACGTCATGAAACGTGCTCTACTGGTCGTCGTCACCATGCTGGTTGCCGCCTGCGCGCCGACCCTCAAGATGGAGCAGCACATCGGCGACATCAAGGTAAGCGACGAGGGACTGCCCCGCAAGGTTGCCATCCTTCCCTTCGCCAACGGCACCGACGAACCGGGGATCGACGCCCTGGTCCGCCGTAACTTCGCCAACCATTTCTCTTCCAAGTCCTACCTCGACACCAAGCTCTCCGTGGTGGACGAAAAGCTGGTGCTCTTCGAAAAATCGTCCGGCAAGGCCGCGGAGCAGGCGACTCCGCAGGAGATCTCCGCCGCGGTCGGTTCCGACGGGCTTCTCTACGGCAAGGTCACCGATTACAAGAAGGTCTATGCCGGCGTCTATTCCCAGCTCGGCGTGCAGACCGAGGTCTGGATGGTGAACGCCGTCACCGGCAAGGAACTTTTCCGTTTCAAGGAGGAGGTCCGCTACCACGAGGGGGGGATACCGACCTCGCCGCTTGCCGCCATCGTCACCGCCGTCTCCACCGCGCTCAACCTGCGGGACATCCAGAAGGTGCGGCTCATAAACGAGCTCTGCTACAAGTTCATGGAAAAGATCCCCTCGCCCAAGACGCTTGCGGCCGATAGCCGCCCGGTCATCAAGGACGTACTGAGCAACGCGGCGGAAGGTCCCTTCGGGCCGAAACGGATGATCAAGGTGGGGATGGAGGGGGAACCCGGCCAGGTGGCGAGCTTCGACATCGGCAACTTCAAGCGCGGCATCCCCATGAAGGAAGTGAAGCCGGGGATTTATGCCGGAGAATACGCGGTGCTCCCCGGCGACAACACCCGCGACATGCCGATCACCGTGTCGCTCACCCGTTCGGGCGGCTATGAGACCCAATGGGTGGACATCACCGGCTACATCCAGATCGACACCACGCCGCCGCCGCCGGTGGCCGCGCTGCGCGCCAAAGGCTACGTGGACCGGGTGGAAGTCAGCTGGGAAGGGATCAAAAACGTTCCCGACCTCAAGGGGTACCGGGTGCTGCGCAGCGACTCCCCCTTGACCGGCTACCGCGAACTGGCGACGGTGGAACTCCCCGCCTACACGGACGGCTCCGCCGCGGTCGGCAAGACCTATTACTACAAGGTCGCACCCTTCGACCAGGTGGGGAACGAGGCCGAGGGGAGCGACGGCGTGCGCGGCGCGCTGGTCGCAGGCGAACCCCAGCAGCTCTCCGGCGAACTGAAAGGCGACACGGTGCTGGAGGGGACCTACCTGGTGACCGCGCCGCTGATCGTGCCCAAGGGGGTGACGCTCACCGTCACCGGAGAATCGAGACTGCTGTTCGCGCCTCAGGCAGGACTTAAGGTGCATGGCCGGGTGCTTGCCAAAGGGGGCGAGACCCCGATCGAGTTTGCCGCCTTTTCCGCGGAAAAATGGAACGGCATCGTGCTGGACGGCGCCAAGGGGAATTTCTCCCGTTTCACCGTCCGCGGGGCGTTAACCGGCATCACCCTGCGCGACAGCGACACCACCTTGGAGGACGGCCTGGTGAGCGGTTGCGACACCGGCGTGGCGGTGAGCGGCATGCTGCCGGTCGAACTGAAAGGGGTCACCGTCTCCGGCAACGCGGCCGGCCTCCGTCTGACCGGTACCGCCGCCCGCATCACCGGCTCAAGCTTCCTGCAGAACCAGGACGGCGTGCTGGTGGACAACTTCTCCGGCGAGATCAAGGAAAACAACCTGCTCGACAACGCGTGCAACATCAAGTCCGAGAAGCCGCTTGAGGTCGGGCCGAACTGGTTCGGGACGCTGCAGGCCGAGGCGTTGAAGCTGGTGAACGTCACCGCGCCCAAGGTGTACGACGGCCGGGTGCCGGGCGGACAGGTGGTTGCCGCCCTGGTGAATCCCTATCTGTCGCTCACCCCCGAGGAGCGACAGCAGAAGAGCGCCGAGACCATGATCGAGGCCGGGGGCTACTTCCGGCAGCGCAACTACGGCAAGGCGTCGGCGCTTTTCGCCGAGAACCTGCAGCTCGTCCCCTCGGCCGAGACCTACTACTACCTGAGTCTTTGCCACCAGGAGATGAAGGAGGACGAGAAGGCGCTCAAGTTCCTGCAGGACGGGACGAAGAGGTTCCCACAGGATCCGCTGCTTTGGAAGTCGATGGGGATGATCTTCTACGGTAAGAACAACGAGGCTGAGGCGAGAAAGGCCCTGGAAGAGGTGTTGCGGCTCTCACCGGACGACCGGCAAGCACGCTTCGTGCTGGAGAGATTGCAGGATAAAAAATAGGATGGGCGGGAGGGGTTGAATTTCACGCTTCCGAATTTGAGCGAGCTGCGCCGCAGTTTCCGGCAGCTCGCTCTTTTTTTTTTGATCCGTTGACGTTGAAAGAGACAGTCAATAAAGTGGTCCCTTCAAAGTGTCCATCATAAGTGTAATTCTGTCATCCTGAGCATGACTCTGTCATCCTGAGCGCTGGCGAAGGATCTGCTTTTGCCTGTAATGCGTTTAAACCAGCTCCTTCGCGTCGCTTAGGATGACAAAATCCATTAGATGTTGCCAAGACGTTTTTTGCCTGTAATAATGGCCCGCGCCACGTTCTGTGTCGTTTGCGTGCCATCAACCGATTCCCGTTAGTGAGGTCTGCATGTCCAAGCGAAGCCTGCTTCAGTCCATCTTACTGTCGATTGCCATCCTCGCGTGTCTTCCCGCCATGGCGCTGGCCCTGGCCCAGGTCTCCGTTTCCTCCGGAGGCGACGGGGTATTCGTCCTGAGCGGCAGCGGCATGCAAACCGTCGCCGCCGTGCATCTTCTTGTCTCCTACGACTCAGCGGCCCTGGCCAATCCTCGCGTCGAGTTGGGGACTCTTGCCAACGGCAGGATGAACGCGTCCAACCTCAATGGGAACCCGATCCAGATCGCCTTCGTCGGCATCACGGCCATCGGCAGCGCGGGCAGTAACGGCACCATCGCCAAGATCACCTTCGATCGCACCGGCAGCGGCCCCGGCAGCATTGACGGGGTAAGCGGTTCCATGATCGATCCCAGCGGCAAGACCGTGGCCATGTCGCCGGCCTTCATCAGCAACCCGGCTGCCGCAAGCGACCAGCCTGCCACCGACTCGACGAATACCGGCGGTACGGCCGGCACCGGCCTCGTTACCACGACCAGCGGCAGCGGCAGCACCGGCAGCCAGCCGTTCGTGGCCGGCGGCACCGTCAGCCTGCCGGGGAGCGACTCCGGCAGCGCGCCGAAAACCGCCCAGAGCGCACCGGAGGTCAATACGCCGCCTCCGGCGCCGCCCGCGGCTCCCCGGGAGATGCCCGCACCGTCGCCGGAGCCTGCCGAGGAAAAAGCCCCCCCCGCCAAGAGCGCCGAGCAGCCGGCGCCCGCTCCCGCTCCCGCCCCGGCACCGCAACCGATCGTGAGCACGCTGGAGCGCTTCCAGGGAATGCAGGGGCCAAAGAGCGTCGCCTCGCTGACCGCCCTGTTCAAGCGCGACCCCGCGACCGGCTACACCCAGTCTCCTGCCATCGCCATTGCCGATGGCAAGGGCACGGTCAAGCTGGTGATCGCCAATGTGCCGGGCGACAGAGCGCCCAACTTCGCCTTCAGCGCGGCGAGCTACGTTTCCCTCTCCCGTAACGACGAGGGAGGGTGGGTGGTCGAAGTGCGGCCGGAGGCCGGGGTGGTGAAGGCCAGCGTGACCATGCTGGCCGGCGGCGTCATGCAGGAATTCCCGCTTATCGTGGCGCCCAAGGCCGAGGTCAGACTGACCAAGGGGGCGGAGGTTAGCGAGGCGGACTTCCAGCTGTTCTTAAAGGAACGCGGCACCGCAGCGGCGTCGAAATTCGACCTGAACGGCGACGGCAAGCGCGACTTCCTCGACGACTACATTTTCACTGCCAACTACCTGGTGCAGACGGAGCAGAAGTCCGGCAAGAAGGGGGCGGAACAGCCGAAGGCCAAATAGGCCATCTTCTGCCCAGCGACCCAAAATGACTCCCCCATTTTCAAGGGGGGAGCCTGCCTGGCAATCTACCCCGCATTTCCCGGGCAGCCTTTTTCTTAAGGGGGTCCTCTCCTGCGATATTAAACGTCTTTTTTGAATCCTTGACTTTTTCGGCCAGTAAGGGTAGTTGGGAAAGGACTGACGTATACAGTTCCTAATCCGACGGGAGGATACATGTTAGCTCTGCGTGACAGCAAACTTTTCCGGCAACTGTGCTTCATCGACGGGAAATGGGTCGGGGCGGACGGCGGTGAGACCATCGACGTCACCAATCCCGCAACCGGCGAAAAACTGGGCACCATTCCGAAAATGGGCGCCGCGGAGACCCGCCGGGCCATCGAGGCCGCGGCCCGCGCCTATCCGCTCTGGCGCGCCAAGACCGCGCAGGAGAGGGCGACCATCCTGCGCCGCTGGTTTGAACTGCTTTTGGAAAACCAGGACGACCTGGCGATTCTCATGACGGCCGAGCAGGGGAAACCCCTGGCGGAGTCGAAAGGCGAGACGGTGTACGCCGCCTCCTTCATCGAGTGGTTCGCCGAGGAGGGGAGGAGGATCTACGGCGACGTGATCCCGCCGCACCAGGCGGACAAGCGCATCGTGGTGCTCAAGGAGCCGATCGGCGTCTGCGCTGCCATCACGCCCTGGAACTTCCCCTCGGCCATGATCACCAGGAAGGCGGCACCGGCGCTCGCTGCCGGCTGCACCATGGTGGTGAAGCCTGCAACCGCGACGCCCTATTCGGCGCTGGCCCTGGCGGAGCTTGCCAAACGCGCCGGCGTGCCGGACGGCGTGTTCTCCGTGGTCACCGGTTCCGCCGCCGGCATCGGCGGAGAGATGACCGCCAATCCCCAGGTCAGGAAGCTCACCTTCACCGGCTCCACCGAAATCGGCAAGAAGCTGATGGAGCAGTGCGCCGGCACGGTGAAGAAGACCTCCATGGAGCTTGGCGGCAACGCGCCCTTCATCGTCTTCAACGACGCAGACCTGGAGGCGGCGGTGGAAGGGGCGATCATTTCCAAGTTCCGCAACACCGGCCAGACCTGCGTCTGTACCAACCGGTTCCTGGTGCAGGACGGCGTCTATGACCGTTTTGCCGAAATGCTCTCGACGGCGGTGCAGAAGCTCAAGGTGGGCGACGGCCTGAAAGGGGAAACCCAGCAGGGACCGCTCATCGACCTGTCTGCGGTGGAAAAGGTGGAGGAGCATATCGCCGACGCGCTCTCGCACGGCGCCCGGGTCGTCACCGGTGGCAAGCGCCACGCGCTGGGGGGCTCCTTCTTCGAGCCGACCGTTCTGGCCGACGTCACGCCGAAGATGGCGATCGCCCGCGAGGAGACCTTCGGGCCGGTGGCGCCGCTTTTCCGTTTCCACACCGAGGAGGAGGCGATCCTGATGGCCAACGACACCGAGTTCGGCCTGGCCGCCTACTTCTACAGCCAGGACATCTCGCGCGTCTGGCGCGTGGCCGAGGCGGTCGAGTACGGCATCGTCGGCATCAACACCGGCCTGATCTCCACCACCGTGGCGCCGTTTGGCGGCATGAAGGAGTCCGGGATCGGGCGTGAAGGTTCCAAGTACGGTATCGAGGAGTTCCTGGAGGTCAAGTACCTCTGCATGGGCAACGTGAAATAACGAGGATATATGGCGGTCATTCAGGAGTATGCAGGCGGCAGCTTCACCGCCGGCGAAGCGGACGTGGTCAGCGAATTTCCCCTGATTTTAAGGGTGAACGACCGGGAGATCGTGACCCTGGTCGCCTCGCCCCACGACCTCAGGTTCCTGGTCGCGGGCTTTTTGCTGGTGCAGGGGTTCGTCAGCCAGGTAGAGGATTTCCAGATGCTGAGCGTCTGCAACGATTACGGCATAGCCAACGTGCGCATCAAGGGGGAACTCCCGGAGCACCTGAAGCCTATCCTCACCTCCGGCTGCGGCACCGGGGTCACCTTTACCCTCCCCGGATCGGGGGAACTGGAAGTGCAGGACGTCACCACCCGGATCGCGCCGGCTGCGTTGTTTGCGCTGATGGAACAACTGGCCCAAAAGGCGGAGAAATACAGAATCCACGGCGGCGTGCACTCCGCGGCCCTGGGAGACGCCGACGGCAACCTGCAACTGTACGCCGAGGACATCGGCCGCCACAACACGGTCGACCGTCTGGCCGGGGAGGCCTTCCTGCGGCGCATGGAGATCGGGGGGATGGTGCTGGTCACTTCCGGGCGCATCTCTGCGGAAATGGCCGCCAAGGGGGCTGCGCTTTGCATACCGCTTCTGGCCTCGCGCACCTCGCCGACCGACATGGCCATCAAGATCTGCGAGCAGGCCGGCATCACCCTGATCGGCTATCTGCGCGGCGGCAAGTTCAACGTCTATTCCCATCCAGAGCGGCTGGCTAGCTCCGCGTAACCATGCCGCCGGCCGTGTCGCGTTTCACAAAAACGTTCAGCGCGACCTGCCGACTCCCCAGCAAAACCCTGTTTTCAGCAATTGACAAAGTCCGATAAAAACTGTATACAGTATCCCTTGATATCGAGGGCTCAACGATGACTTTTGATAACATAAGTCACCTAAATTGCTGCAAAAATACTGGAGGAGAGAAAACATGATCGACGCGTATTTGAAGCAAGAAGCTGAAAGAACGGCTCTCGGCATTCCGGCCAAGCCGCTTGATCCGGAGCAGACCGCTGAACTGTGCAAGCTGCTGCAGGCGCCGCCGGCCGGCAAGGAGGAGTTCCTGCTCCACCTGCTGAAAGAAAGGGTTTCCCCGGGCGTGGACCCGGCTGCTGAAGTGAAGGCAGGCTTCCTGGGCGGCGTCGTCGCCGGCTCCACCAAGTCGCCTTTGGTCTCCAAGAAGGAAGCGGTGCAGATCCTCGGCACCATGCTGGGCGGCTACAACGTGGCCCCGCTGGTTGCAGCCCTGAAAGACGCCGAACTGGCCGAAGAGGCCGTCAAGGCGCTCTCCGGCACCACGCTCGTCTACGACGCGTTCGACGAAGTGGTCGAGCTTGCCAAGAGCAACGCCTCCGCCAAGAAGGTCCTTCAGTCCTGGGCCAACGCCGAGTGGTTCACCTCCAAGCCGGGCATCCCGGAAACCGTGAAGGTGAAGGTCTACAAGGTCGACGGCGAGATCAACACCGACGACTTCTCCCCGGCAGGCGACGCCTGGAGCCGTCCGGACATCCCGCTGCACGCGCTGGCCATGGGCAAGACCCGTTTCCCCGACGGCAACGCCACCATTGCCCAGTTCCGCGCCGACGGGTTCCAGGTTGCCTTCGTAGGCGACGTGGTCGGCACCGGTTCTTCCCGTAAATCCGCCTGCAACAGCGTACTGTGGCACATCGGCCAGGACATCCCGGCCGTGCCGAACAAGCGCCGCGACGGCATCATCATCGGCGGCGTCATCGCCCCGATCTTCTTCAACACCGCCCAGGACTCCGGCGCCTTCCCGATCAAGACCGACGTTGCCAAGATGAAGACCGGCGACGTGATCGTGATCGACACCAAGAAGGGCGAGATCAAGAGCGAGGGTGGCGAACTCCTCTCCACCTTCACCATCGCTCCGAACACCCTGTCCGACGAGTTCCGCGCCGGCGGCCGCATCGCCCTGATCATCGGCCGTGCGCTGACCGACCGCGCCCGTAAGACGCTCGGCCTGCCGGTCACCGACGTCTTCACCCTGCCGGTCAACCCGACCCCGAAAGCGGGCCAGGGCTACTCGCTGGCCCAGAAGATGGTCGGCCAGGCCTGCGGCGTGGCAGGCGTCCTGCCGGGTACCGCCTGCGAGCCGAAGATGACCACCGTCGGTTCCCAGGACACCACAGGTCCCATGACCGCCGACGAGCTGAAGGAACTGGCCTGCCTCAAGTTCCTCTCGCCGATGTTCATGCAGTCCTTCTGCCACACGGCAGCCTACCCGAAACCGGCCGACGTCAAGATGCACAAGACCCTGCCGCAGTTCATCATCGAGCGTGGCGGCGTGCCCTTGAAGCCGGGCGACGGCGTCATCCACTCCTGGCTGAACCGTCTGCTGATTCCGGACACCGTCGGTACCGGTGGCGACTCGCACACCCGTTTCCCGATCGGCATCTCCTTCCCGGCCGGCTCCGGCCTGGTCGCCTTCGCAGGCGCCCTGGGCTTCATGCCGCTCGACATGCCTGAGTCCGTGCTGGTGCGCTTCAAGGGCAAGTTCAACCCGGGCATCACCCTGCGCGACGCCGTGAACGCCATTCCGCTTTGGGCCATCAAGCAAGGCCTTCTGACCGTGCCCAAGAAGAACAAGGTCAACATCTTCAACGGCCGCATCCTGGAGATGGAAGGTCTTCCCGAGCTCTCCGTCGAGCAGGCCTTCGAGCTGACCGACGCCGCTGCCGAGCGTAGCGCCGCCGCCGGCTGCATCAAGCTTTCCGAGGAGTCGGTCGCGAAATACCTCCGCTCCAACGTGGCGCTGATGAAGAAGATGATCGAGGACGGCTACCAGGATGCGCAGACCCTGCAAAACCGCATCGACGCCGTAAACGAGTGGCTGAAGGCTCCGAAGCTTTTGGCCGCCGACGCCAACGCCGAGTACGCAGCCGTGATCGAGATCGACCTGGCCGAGATCACCGAGCCGATCCTGGCCTGCCCGAACGACCCGGACGACGTCAAGGTGTTGACCGAGGTTGCCGGCACCCCGATCCAGGACGTGTTCCTGGGTTCCTGCATGACCAACATCGGCCACTTCCGTGCCGCAGGCGAGATCTGGAGGGGTCAGAAGTTCAACCCGTCCGTCCGTACCTGGATCTGCCCGCCGACCCGCATGGATCAGGCAAAGCTCAAGGACGAGGCGTACTTCTCGGTGTACAGCGCCATGGGCGCCCGCGTCGAGATCGCCGGCTGCTCCTTGTGCATGGGTAACCAGGCCCGCGTGCCCGACGGCGTGAACATGTTCTCCACCTCGACCCGTAACTTCGACGATCGTATCGGCAACGGCGCCAAGGTATTCCTGGGCTCCGCAGAGCTTGGCGCCATCACGGTCAACCTCGGCAAGCTGCCGACCCCGGCCGAGTACTTCGCCGAGTTCAACGCCAAGGTCGAGCCGAACCGGGCCACCATCTACCAGTACCTGCAGTTCGACGAGCTGTACAAGTAAGTAAGCAGGCTGTAACGCAGTAAAAATAGGAAGGCCCGCCGGGTTACCGGCGGGCCTTCTTTGCGTTTTTCGATTGAGTGATGATTTTTCGTTAGCACCATTTCCTTTTGGTACGGTTTCGGTATTTCTCGTTGATGGCGGAAGATCGGGACTAACTTCTCTAGCTGTCATGATAGGGAAATTATTTCCGTAGGTCAAACCGTCACCGGCTACACCAGGCCCTTCAACTCCTCGATCAGGTCCTTCAAGAGGTCGTAGCCGTTTTGCCAGAAGGCGGGATCGCTCATGTCGATGCCGGCTGGGGCCAGGGTGTCGGCCGGGGTGCGGGAACCGCCGTCGGCCAGGATGCCGCGGTAGATGGGGATGAAGCTCTCGCGCTCCTTCAGGTAGAGCTGGTAGAGGGAGAGCACCAGAAGCTCGGCGCAGGTGTAGGAGTAGCAGTAGAAACGGGCGTGGATGAAGTGGGAGATGTAGCTCCAGCCGAAACGGTAGGGCTCGATCATCTCCACGGCGTCGCCGTAGAGCTTGGCGTTTTCGTTCCACCACAGGTCGCAGAGCTCTTGGGAGGTTAAGAGGCCGTCTTTGCGCTTAAGGTGCATGTTCTCCTCGAAGCGGGTGAGCACGTTCTGCCGGAAGGTGGTGGCGATGATGTCCTCGATCTTCGCGCAGAGAAGGGAGCGCTTGACGGAGTTGTCGGTCTCGTTCTGCAAAAGGAGCCGGGTGAGGAGCATTTCGCCGAAGACCGACGCCGTTTCCGCCAGGGGGAGCGGCGGGTGGTAGTTGAGCATGGTCTGGCGCTGGGCCAGCATGTAATGGATGCCGTGGCCGACTTCGTGGGCGATGGTTGAGACGTCGCGCAGGTTGCCGGTGTAGTTCAAAAGCAGGTACGGGTTCAAGGACGGGGTCATCCCCATGCAGAAGGCGCCGCCGCTTTTGCCCGGACGCGGCAGCACGTCGACGCGGCGGTCGGTGAAGAAGGAGTCCGCGAGTTGGGCGAATTCGCCGGAAAAGCCGCGGTAGGCCTCGACCACCATGGAGCGGGCTTCCCGGAATGTGTACACTTTGCCGCTTTCGGAAAGGGGGGCGTAGACGTCGCTGTTCTTCAGGCGCGGCATGCCTAAAAGCTTCGCCTTGAGCTTGAAGTATTCCCGGGCAAGGCCGTAATTGTCCTCGGATACCCGCATCAGGCTTTCCACCACCGGGGTGGGGATCTCGTTGCCCAGGTTGGTCGGCTCCATCGGGTGGGGGTAACCCCTCAGTTCCAGGTCCTGGCCGTGGTCGAGGGCGACGTTGTTGAAGACCGCGCCGAAAAGGATCTCGTTTTCTTCGTGCTTTTTCAGGAAGGTGCTGAAGGCGCGCTCCCTCACGGCCGCGTCTGGGTGGTGCAGTAGCGCCAGCACTTCCTCGCCGGTCATTTCCTTGGTCTCGCCGTCGAGTTCCAGCGTGTAGCGTAGCGAGGCGGAGGTCTCGTCGAACAGCCTGCAGAACGCCTCAACTCCCGTGAGCGCCTTCTGGGTGAGGAGGCTTTCCTCGCGCTCGCTTAAGGTGTGGGGCTTGAACTTGCGCAGGGCTTCCAGGAAGTGCCGGTAGTTGGCGAGCAGGGAATCCTCCACTAGCGCCGTGAAGGGTGCCTCCTCCATCTGGATCAGTTCCAGGTCGAAGAAGAGCAGCTCGCGCCCCATGAGGTTCCCCCACTCGGAAGACTTCTGCGAGAGGCGCTTGTTGTCGTCGCTTTCGCTGTCGGCGGCGAAGAGGAGATGGGCGTAGAGCTGCGGCTTGGCCAGGATTTCCTGCAGCCGTTCGTAGCTTTGCATCGCCTGCAGCATTTCTGCGGCGGAAAGGGCCGCGACCTTGCCGCGGTAGCGTTCGCGGAAGGCGGCCGTTTGGGCGGTTCCCTCCTCGAAGGAGTGGGCGAGTTCCGTCGAAGTCGGTGAAGGGTAGAGCGGGGCGGTATCCCAGGTAAGGTCGTCGATGAGGGGCATGGTGCTCTCCTGATAAGTTGGCAGATTGCCAATAATTTCGCGTACAAATGTCATCTGATAGTAATAGATGGGGATGGGACTGTCAAGGAAGGCAAAAGCTTGAAACACAGAGTTCGTAGGATGGGCACTCTGTGTCCACGCGGTCATATTGGATCGGTGCGCAGAGGTACGAGTTGTAGGAGCGCCTTTAGGCGCGAGAATCAGGGAATCAGGGACTCGTCAGCTCCACGCTCATGCCGCCGTCGCGGGGCAGAAGCTCGCTGAAATACTTGATGGTGGGATATTTTGCCGAGATGACCGGCGTTGCCCGGGAACTGAAACGGCCGACGTGGATCAGGTACTTGATGCCGAACTGGTCGGCGGTGCCGAGGTTGGTCTCGCTGTCCTCGCCAAGCATGGTGCGCGCGGGATCGTAGGGAAGCCGCTCCTGCAGCTGCCCCCAGAAGACGGGATCTTCCTTGGGCACTTTGAGGTCGTGGGCGGAGACGATGCTGTCGAACCAGGCGCCGATCCGGGTGCGGCGCATCTTGAGGCTCAACGTCTTGCCGTGGGCGTTGGTGACCAGGTGGACGCTCTTGCCGTGCCGGCGCAGGAAGGTCAGGAACTCGGCCACGAAGGGGTGGACCGCAATGAGATGGTCCACCTCTTCTTTCAACGTCGGGATGTCGAGGTTTAGCGCGTGCGACCAGTAGTCGAGGTCGGTCCAGTTGAGCGTGTTCTCCTGGGAGCGGAACATGTCCAGCAAAAGCTCGCGGGCGGCGCTCCGCTCCATGCCGTGCTTTTCGGCGTAGCGGGTCGGCACGTGCTCCAGCCAGAAATGATCGTCGAAATGACGGTCCAGGAGCGTGCCGTCCATGTCCAGAAGGACGGTGTCGATGGCGTTCCAGTCAAAGAGCATCAAGCCTGCCTAGCGCGCCTTGGCGCGCACGAACTCCCTCACCTTGTCGACGTCGGCGGTCATGATCTCGCAGCGGCTCTCAAGCCCCTGCAGGGCGGCGAGCGCCGGCGGAAGCGGCGGCGGACAGCCGATCGCCTGCTCGACGGCGTCGCCGAACTTGGCGGGGTGGGCGGTGGCCAGGCAGACGACGGCGGTAGCTCCCTGCACCAGTTCCTTGGCGGCGCGCACGCCGACGGCGGTATGCGGGTCGAGGAGGTAGCCGGTCTCCTTGTTGAAGGAGGCGATGGTCTCCAGGGTCCCCTGCTGGTCGACCGAACAGGTCATGAATTCGCTCTTCACGCGCTCGAGTTCGCCTGCGGTGAAGATCATCCGGCCGTGCTCCCGCAACTGCGCAAAGGCATCGCGCACCCTTTCCGGATCCTCGTCGAAGAGGTAGAAGAGGTAGCGCTCCAGGTTGGAGGCGAGCTGGATGTCCATGGAGGGCGAAACGGTCTGCACCACCTGGCTCAGCGAATAGTCGCCGCTGGCCACGAAGCGGCTCAGGATGTTGTTCTCGTTGGTGGCGAGGATCAGCTTGGCGATGGGGAGCCCCATGCGCTTGGCGAGGTAGCCGGCGAAGATGTCGCCGAAGTTGCCGGTTGGGACGGAGAAGATCACTTCCTGCTGCTCGTCGCTCGGCAGCCGCCCCCAGGCGTAGAAGTAGTAGACGACCTGCGCCAGTACGCGCGCCCAGTTGATGGAGTTCACAGCACCCAGGGCGAATTCCTTCTTGAAGGGAAGGTCGTTGAAGATCGTCTTGACGATGTTCTGGCAGTCGTCGAAGGTCCCTTCGACGGCTACGTTGTGCACGTTGCCGTCGAGCACCGTGGTCATCTGCAGCGCCTGGATCGGCGAGGTCTTCAGATGCGGGTGCAGGATGAAGATGTCGATGTTGTCCTTGCCGCGCACGCCTGCGATGGCGGCGCTGCCGGTGTCGCCGGAGGTGGCGCCGAGGATGTTCATGCGCTCGCCGCGCTCCTTCAAGAGGTACTCGAACAGGTTGCCCAGAAGCTGCAGCGCCACGTCCTTGAAGGCAAGCGTGGGGCCGTGGAACAGCTCCAGGATGTAGACGCCGTCCTTTTTGACGAGCGGGGTGATCTCTTCGTGCTCGAAGGTGCCGTAGGAGCGGTCGATCAGCTCTTTCAAGTCCTGAGCCGGGACGTCGGTGGCGAACAGGGAGATGATCTTGAAGGCCAGATCGCGGTAGGGAAGCTTCGACCAGTCGGCCAGGTTGGCACGGTCGACGTGCGGGATCTCCTGCGGCAGAATCAGTCCGCCGTCGGTGGCAAGACCCATCATGACCGCTTCCTTGAAGCCGATCGGCGCGATGTTTCCCCTGGTGCTGATGTATTTCATGTCTATTCTCTCTTAGCTTCGGATAAGGTGGCCGCTCTGGCGATCCAAATTTATAGCAGTTTCGACCGCAAATGTGAAGCGAATGCTACAGTAGATACACTCGGCAGATTTTTGTTGAAAATTCGATTAATTATTGTCAATAATTCTTCGGGTAAGGTGACATTTCCGGGCGGCAATCGGCATCGACGGCGACCCCCTGCTGCCACATCGAGCGGCGCTAAATACTGCAAATCGCCATATTTAACGGAAAAAACCGCTTGCATAAAGAAGGCGCACATGCTACATATTGGGTCACATGTTAATGTTCACTCCAAAGTGAGCTCCTCCGGCTCACTTTTTTTATTGGGAAAATGCAAAGATGGCAAAGGTCGACGTAGTCGAAAGGGTAACGGAAATCCTCACGGAAATCCTCACGCCGCTCAACATGGGTGTGGTGGACGTGGAATATAAGCGCGAAGGGCGGAACATGGTCCTGAGGCTTTTCATCGAGAAGGAAGGCGGCATCTCGCTGGACGACTGCGCCGACGTCAGCCGCCAACTCTCCGATATTCTGGACGTGGAAGACTGCATCCCCGAAGTTTACACGCTGGAGGTCTCCTCGCCGGGGATCTGTCGCCCGCTCAAGAAGCTGGCCGACTACCAGCGCTTCACCGGCCACCTGGTGAAGGTAAAGACCTTCGAACTCCTTCCGGACGACGACGGCAACAAGCGCAAGACCTTTCTCGGCACGCTCAAGGGCGTGGAGGACGGCTCGCTGAGCATCGATCTCACGGAAGGGCAGCACGCTTCCGTGCCGCTGCACAAGGTGGCGAAAGCCAACCTCGAATTTGAATTCTAACCTTTTGTAACCTTTTGGATATCGAAAGAAATATCTGCGATTCAAGGAGACATTGACGTGGAAACGAGCTTTAACCTCAAGCATACCATTGACCAGATCGTCAAAGAGAAGGGTATCGATAAGAGTATCGTGCTCGAGGCGCTGGAGCAGGCGGTGCTGACCGCGGCCAATAAGAAGTTCCGCAATACCCGCGACCTGGAAGCCCACTACAACGCGGAGATCGGCGAAGTGGAGTTGTTTGAGTTCGTTACCGTCGTGGAAGAGGTGCAGGATTCCTACCGCGAGATCGAGCTGGAAGAGGCACGCGAAGAGGACCCGGACGTCGAGGTGGGTGACTCCATCGGCATGAAGATGGACGCCTCCGGCTTCTCCCGCATCGCCGCCCAGACCGCCAAGCAGGTGATCATCCAGCGCGTGCGTGAAGCGGAGCGCGAGACCATCTTCAACGAGTTCCAGGAGCGCATGAACGAGATCGTGAACGGCGTGGTGCGCCGTTTCGAGAAGGGCGACCTGATCATCGACCTGGGGCGCGCCGAGGCGCTGCTGCCGCACAAGGAGCAGGCGCCGCGCGAGGTGTACCGTCAGGGCGACCGCGTCAAGGCGCTGATCACCGAGATCCGCATGACCACCAAGGGGCCGCAGATCATGCTGTCGCGCACCCATCCCCAGATGCTCGCCAAGCTGTTCGAGGCCGAGGTGCCGGAAATCGCCGAGGGAATCGTGGAAATCAAGGGTGTCGTCCGCGAACCGGGCGGCCGCGCCAAGATCGCCGTCTACTCGCACGACAGCGACGTCGATCCGGTCGGCGCCTGCGTCGGCATGAGGGGCTCCCGCGTGCAGAACGTGGTCTCCGAGCTTCGGGGCGAGAAGATCGACATCATCCCCTGGTCCGAGGACATCGCCCGCTTCGCCTGCAACGCCCTGGCGCCTGCCGCGGTGACCAAGGTCTACGTGGACGACCAGGACTGCGCCATGGAAGTGATCGTGGCGGACGACCAGCTGTCGCTGGCCATCGGCAAGCGCGGCCAGAACGTGCGCCTGGCGGCCAAGCTGACCGGCTGGAAGATCGACATCAAGAGCGAAAGCCGCATGGCCGAGGCAGAGCTGCAGCAGTTCGCCTCCTTCGACGGCACCGAGCGGCCTGCCGAGCAGGAAGACGCCGACGATCGCCTGGAAGCCGCCGTCGCTGCGGCAGACGCGGCAGAGCAGGCTGAAGCAGAGCAGGCTGAAGCAGAGCAGGCTGAAGCAGAGGCGGCAGGTCAGGCCGAAGCTGAAGCTGAAGTTGAAGTTGAAGCAGAAGAGCAGCAGGTCGTGCCGGCTGGCGAGGAAGAGGAGTAATCCTTTAGCGCCATGTCCAAACCCGCCGCCCAGAGAAGCTGCCTCGCCTGCCGAGAGACCAAGGACAAGGGGGAGTTGCTCCGCTTCGTGCTGGCGCCGGACCGTACCCTGGTCCCCGACCTGCAGCAGAAGCTCCCCGGGCGCGGTGCCTACACCTGCCTCAAGGCGTCGTGTGTAAGGCTTGCGGCACAGAAAAAGCAGTTTTCCCGCGGTTTCAAGGGTGAAGTGCTGGGTGCCGAGGCGGAGGGCCTGACCCGGCAGGTAACCGAAAAGCTTGAGGAGCGGATAGCTTCCTACCTGAGCCTGGCGAACAAGGGAGGCAAGATCGCCTCCGGTTCCGACCAGGTGATGGATAAGCTGAAAAAAGGCAGCGTCGGACTTTTGGTGGTCGCCTCCGATATCTCGGAGGACATCGGCGCCAAGTTCAGGGGCGTTGCGAAGTCGCACGGCACACCTTGCCTGACCATGTTCGGCAAGGATCGCCTGGGAGCGCTTTTGGGCAAGGAGCTCAGGAGCGTCCTGGGGGTGCTGGAAAGCGGCTTCGTAGGATCGTTAAGATTAGAAATGGAAAGGTACAGGAACTTCCTTGAGGAGGAGCGTGAGTAGATGAGTAAAACCCGCGTATACGAACTGGCGCAGGAAATGGGAATCGATAATAAGGAGCTTATGGCGAAACTGGCCGACTTGGGCATGCCCGTCAGCAACCATATGGCCGTTATCGACGACGCCGCATTAAAGGCACTGCACGCCCCTGCGCATACTACCGTGAAAGACGTCCCCCAGGAAGAAGTCCGCGTCAAGCCCACTTTGATCCGTCGCCGCGCCAAGGCGGTCGAGCCTAACGCTGAAACTCCCGCGGTCGAAGAGGCGCCGGCACCGGTCGCCCGGGAAGCCGCCGCCGAGCCGGCAGCGCAGCCCAAGGCCGAAGCGGCCCCGGCCGCGCCGACCCGTCCCGCCGTCGAGCCGACCAGGGCGAGGATCATCGAGGCCGCTCCGGCCAAGCCGGCCGCAGCACCGGCCGCAGCGAAGGCCGCGCCGGCCGAGAAGGCCGCCGTGATCATCGAGAAGCCTGCCTCGGCGCCGGTGGTGGAGAAGGCCGAGAAACCGGCCCCGGCCGAGAAGGCCGCGCCTGCCGCCGAAAAGCCCGCTCAGGCCGCTCCCCCGCAGGCCGAAGCCCCGCGTGCCGAGGCTCCCGCCGCCGAGAAGCCGGCCGAACAGCCGGCAGTGAAGGCCGAGGCGGCAGCAGCTCCCGCCGCAGCAGCTGCGGTTAGCGCAACCCCGGCCGCAGCGGCGCCGGCCCCGACTGCAGAGGCCGAGCCTGAGAGGGCGACCGCCACCCGCGCCAAGATTCTCGGCAGGGTGGAGATCCCCCTTCCCGCCCCGCGTCCCGAGCGGCGCGAATACATCCAGCGGCCCGCGTCCCCCTCCGACCGCCCCGGCCGTCCGGGGGCGCCGCCGCGTCCCGGCAGCGACCGTCCGAGCGGGCCGCGTCCGCCGATGGGCGGCCGTCCCGGCGAGCGTCCGGCTGGCGGCCCGTCGAGAACGCCCGACCGTCCGGCACCGCTGGCGCCCATCGATCCGGCCCTGGCGGGCGACGATCGCCGCAAGGGGAGAAAGGGTCCTCCGGCACCTGCCGGTGCCACCGACTTCGCCAAGAACGGCAAGAAGGGTGGTCCGGCCGTCGGCAAGGGGAAAAAGGAAGCCTTCAAGAAACCCGATCTGCTCGACAAGCGCGAGCGGGTCTTCGAACCGGGGCCCCGCTCCGGCAAGGGTAAGAAAGGCAAGTACCAGGAGAAGGTGCAGGTCGGCAAGAAGACCGAGATCACCACTCCGAAGGCGATCAAGAGAATCATCAAGATCAGCGAATCGATCACCGTGGGCGAGCTCGCCAAGCGCATGGGAATCAAGGCGACCGACCTGATCCGCGCCCTGATGAAGATGGGGGTGATGGCGACCATCAACCACCCGCTCGACTTCGACACCGCCACCCTTTTGGCCACCGATTTCGGCTACGAGATCGAAAACGTGGCGCTCGACGTGGACGAGATGCTGGAAACCGAGCCGGATGCGCCGGAGTCGCTCGTCAAGCGTCCGCCGGTCGTCACCATCATGGGCCACGTCGACCACGGCAAGACCTCGCTTCTGGACGCCATCCGCGAGACCAACGTCATTGCCGGCGAGGCAGGCGGCATCACCCAGCACATCGGCGCCTACGACGTGGAGCTCAACGGGCGGAAGATCACCTTCCTCGACACCCCGGGCCACGAGGCCTTCACCGCGATGCGCGCCAGGGGTGCCAAGGTCACCGACATCGTCATCCTGGTGGTGGCAGCCGACGACGGCGTCATGCCGCAGACCCGCGAGGCGGTGAACCACTCCAAGGCGGCCGGCGTACCGATCATCGTTGCCATCAACAAGATCGACAAGCCCGATGCCAGCCCCGGCAAGGTGAAGCAGGAACTGATGGAGTTCGGCCTGGTCTCGGAAGAGTGGGGCGGGGAGACCATCTTCGTCGAGGTTTCCGCCAAGAAGCGGATCAACCTGGAATCGCTTCTGGAGATGGTGCTTTTGCAGGCCGATGTGCTGGAATTGAAGGCCAACCCGGACAAGACCGCCCGCGGCACCATCGTCGAGGCGAAACTCGACAAGGGGCGCGGCCCGGTGGCTACCGTCCTGGTGCAGGAAGGTACCTTGAAAGTGGGCGACTACTTCGTGGCCGGCGTGCATTACGGCCGGGTACGCGCCATGCAGAACGACCGCGGCGAGAAGGTGCTCTCCGCAGGTCCCGCCATGCCGGTCGAGGTGATCGGCTTCACCGGCGTGCCTGACGCGGGCGACATCTTCGCGGCGCTTGCCGACGAGAAGCAGGCCAAAGAGATCGCCACCCACCGTCAGATCAAGCTGCGCGAGACCGAACTGGCCAAGCACTCAAAGCTCTCCCTGGAGCAGCTCTACGAGAAGATCCAGAAGGGCGAGGTCAAGGATCTCAACGCCATCGTCAAGGGCGACGTGCAGGGCTCCGTGGAAGCGGTCGCCGAGTCGCTCAGGAAGCTCACCACCGACGCCATCCGTCTCAACGTGCTGCACGCCTCGGTCGGCGCCATCACCGAGACCGACGTCAACCTGGCTTCCGCCTCCAACGCCATCATCCTGGGCTTCAACGTGCGTCCCGAGGTCAAGGCCTCGGCGCTGGCGGAGAAGGAAGGGGTCGACGTCAGGCTCTACAACATCATCTACGACGCGGTGGACGACATCAAGAAGGCCATGGAAGGCCTCCTCGAGCCGACCTTCAAGGAGAAGAACCTGGGCCGCGCCGAGATCCGCGAGACCTTCTCGGTGCCCAAGCACGGCATGGTCGCCGGCTCCTACGTCACCGACGGCAAGATCGTCCGAAACGCCCTGGTCCGCCTGTTGCGCGACAACATGGTGGTCTACGAAGGAAAGATGGGGAGCCTCAGGCGCTTCAAGGACGACGTCAAGGAAGTGGCCACCGGCTACGAGTGCGGCATCTCGCTGGAAAACTACAACGACATCAAGGTCGGCGACATCATCGAGTGCTACGAGATGGAGAAGTTCGCCGGCAAGCTGTAAGTAACAGGTTGAGATTAAGTTTGAGATTGAGGAAAACCGTAGGGTGGGCAGCCCTCTGCCCACCGATCCTTTGATGTCCGCGTGGGCACGGGGTGCCCACCCTACGACTCAATTTCTCCATCTGATCTCAATCTTCATCTCAATCTCAATCTCAATCTAGGCTTATTTATGGTAAAACGTTCAGATAAAGTAGCAGAAGCGATCCACCACCTTGTTTCCCAGCTCCTGATCAGGGGCCTTAAGGATCCCCGCATCGGTTTCGTCACCATTACCGGCGTGAAAATGACCACCGACCTGAGCCAGGCCACGGTCTACTTCACGGTGATCGGTTCCGATCAGGAGCGGAAGGATTCCGAGGCGGGGTTGAACTCGGCCAAGGGCTTCATCCGCAAGGAAATTGGACAGGCGCTGAAGATGCGTCTCACCCCGGAGGTGCAGTTCAAGTACGACACCTCCGCCGAATACGGCTTCCACATCGAATCAATCCTCAAGGAGATAGGCGCAAAGGATGACGGCGATAACACCGACGGCGGCGATAACACCTGAGATTAACGGCATTCTTGCCGAAATTGACAACAACGCCAGCTTCCTGATCACTTCCCACGAAAGCCCGGATCCGGACGCCATCGGCTCCTCGCTTGCCCTTGCCAATTACCTCTCCGCCCGCGGCAAGGACGTGACCGTTTACCTCTGCGACCCCGTCCCGGAAAACTGCAAATTCCTCCCCATGGCGGACCAGGTCTTAAACGAGCTCCCGGACCGCGATTTCGGCGTCTGCTTCGTACTGGACGTGGGCGAGTTCCGCCGCGCCGGCAAGGCGATCACCTCCTGCCGGCGTATCGGCTGCTTCGTCAACGTCGATCATCACTTGGGGTGCGAGACCTTTGGCCGCCACAACCTGATCGATCCCAAGGCGAGCGCCACCGCGGCGCTCATCTACCGGATCGTCAGGGCAAACGGCGACGAGGTCGATTACCCCACAGCCCTCTGCATCTACACCGCAGTCCTTAGCGATACCGGGAGCTTCCACTACTCCAACGCCGATCCCGAAGCCTTCGCCATCGCCGGCGAGATGATCGGCAAAGGGGTGAACGCCTGGAGCGTGAACGAGAACCTTTACGAGAGCGAGCCGCCGCAGCGGCTGGCGCTTTTGGCCCTGGCGCTTTCCGATCTCACCATCTCGGCCAGCGGCGAGTACGCCTCGGTCACCGTCACGCTCGACATGTACGCCAAGACCGGCGCGACCTCCGAGGACACCGACCGCTTCATCAACTACCCCCGCTCGATCCGCGGCGTGGAGGTGGCGCTCTTCTTCCGGGAATTGAGCGAAGGAAGGTTCAAGGTCGGCTTCCGTTCCAAGGGCAAGGTGGACGTCTCCGCCGTCTCCGCCAGTTTCGGCGGGGGAGGGCACCGTAACGCCGCCGGCTGCACCATCAGCGGCACCCTGGAAGAGGTGAAGGCCCTGGTTTTCGCCCGCCTGGAAAACGGCCGCTGATGTTCCACGGTTTTCTGGTGATCGACAAGCCGGCGGGCGTCACTTCCCATGACGTGGTCGCCAAGGTGCGGCGCGCCCTCAACACCAAGAAGGTGGGGCATACCGGCACGCTCGACCCCTTTGCCACCGGCGTACTGCCGATAGCTGTCGGGGACGGCACCAAGGCAATCCAGTTCCTTGACGAATCCGAGAAGGAGTATCGGGCCGTGCTCAGGCTTGGGATCTCCACCGACACCCAGGATCTTACCGGCCGGCCGATCGCCGAGCGCGACTGGTCGGGGGTCTCGGCCCGCGACCTCGAACGGCTGCTGCCGCGATTCCTCGGCGCCGTCCCCCAGCTTCCCCCCATGTTCTCCGCAATCAAACGCGACGGCGTGCCGCTTTACCAACTGGCCAGGAAGGGGATCGAGATCGAGCGCGAGCTGCGCGAGGTGGTGATCCACGAGCTTGCCTTCGAGTGGATCAGGCTTCCCGAGGCGTGTTTCACGGTGCGCTGTTCGCGCGGCACCTACGTGCGCACGCTGACGCACGACCTGGGCGAGGCGCTTGGCTGCGGCGCGCACCTTTTGGAGCTGCGCCGCACCCGTTCCGGGCTTTTTCGGGAGGAGGACGCGGTCACTCTCGATGCCCTCGCGGATGCGGCCGATAAGCCAAGCCTGCTTTTGCCTGTGGACCGGGCGCTTGAGCACCTCGCGGCGCTTACCCTGAACGAGCAGGGAACGCGCAAGGTGGGAAACGGCGTGGCGCCGACGGACGAGGAACTGACCGAACCGGCGCTGGCGGGACTCGCAGACGGCGAGCGGGTGCGGCTCTACGCCGGGGAGCGTTTCGCCGCGGTGGGCGAGTGCGACCATGGGAAACGGCTCAAGCTGGTGCGCGTCTTCAACTGACGTCCCGCCGACACTGCAGGAGCGGGCTTTGCCCGCGATCGCGCCTGAAGGCGCTCCTACGGTCTTGCCGGTCGGAAGATTCCGTAAACGGCGCTCTCCCGCAAGGGGAGGGGGGATGTAAGTTGTAAACGGTATGGTTTTGACCATATTTCTTTACAGCGTCTCCAGATTGTGATAATAGTTGGCGGTATTGATCTTTTCCGTGCTTTTCACGACGGCGCGGCCTTGGATAGAAAGTAAACATTAATAATTGATAGTAAGGGGGTGAAACAACATGCTGGTAACGGACAAGAAACAGGAAATCATCTCTGCTCACAAACGGCACGACTCCGACACCGGGTCTCCGGAAGTGCAGATTGCAATTCTCTCAGAGCGTATCACTTACCTGACTGAGCACTTCAAGACCCACAAGAAGGATCATCACAGCCGTCGCGGGCTGTTGAAGATAGTCGGTCAGAGAAGGGGCTTGCTGGATTACCTGAAGAAGAAAGACGTCGACAGGTACAAATCGATCATCGAGAAGCTTGGCATCAGAAGGTAGGAACAGGAGCGGGCTAAAGGCGGCAGTTGGCCTTTAGCCCGATTTACTTCGCACTCCCGGGTTGGCTCAAGGCTCATCCCTTGGCTCACAGCCTGGGTTTTTTTCCGTTGGGGACGTGGATAAAACTGCCTTGCGGCGCAAGCTTCTACCGCACGGCTCTTTTCTCGGCGGCCCCAACAACCACACAAACAAGGTCATTAGGAGGCCGAACATGCAACATACCATTCAGGCTGAATGCTGTGGCAAAACCATTACCATCGAAACCGGACGCATCGCCAAGCAGGCGAGCGGCGCCGTCATGATCAAAAGCGGCGACACCATGGTGCTGGTCACCGCCGTCGCCATGAAAAACGCCAAGGAAGGGCAGGGCTTCTTCCCGCTTACCGTCAACTACCAGGAGAAGGCATACGCAGGCGGCCGGATTCCCGGCAGCTTCTTCAAGCGCGAAGGGCGCCCCTCGGACAACGAGACCCTGACCTGCCGGCTCATCGACCGCCCGATCCGCCCGCTGTTCCCCGATAACTTCATGAACGACACCCAGGTCATGGCCACCGTCATGTCGGCGGACAAAGACCACGATCCGGGCATCCTCGCCATGGTCGGCGCTTCCGCGGCGCTGATGGTTTCCGACGCCCCCTTCGCCGGGCCGATCGCCGGCATCATGGTGACCCGCGTGGACGGCCAATTCATCGGCAACCCGACCGCCGAGGAACTGGAAAAAGGCGACATGGAGATCGTCATCGCCGCCTCGAAGGACGCCATCCTGATGGTGGAAGGTTCCGCCCACGAGGTTTCCGAGAACGACCTGCTGGAAGCGATCTTCTTCGGGCACGCCGCCGTGCAGCCGCTTCTGGCCGCCCAGGAAGAGCTGGCCGCCAAGGTCGGTACGCCTAAGCGCGAAGTGCCGGCACCGGTGGTAAACGGTGCGCTCAAGGCGCGCGTACAGGCGCTGGCCGCAGCCCCCATGAAAGACGCGGTGCGCATCAAGACCAAGGGCGAGCGTCACGACGCCATCGACGCCATCACCGCCGATACCGTTGCCGCACTTACGCCTGAGTTCGAAGGGGCGGAAAAGGAAATCAAGGGCTTCATCGAAGACCTGGAATACGACCTGGTGCGCGAGCACATCATCAAGGACGGCAGCCGCATCGACGGCCGCGACACCAAGACCATCCGCGCCATCTCCACCGAGGTGGGCCTTTTGCCGCGCGCCCACGGTTCCGCCCTGTTCACCCGCGGCGAGACACAGGCCATCGTCGCCTCCACCCTGGGCACCTCGGTCGACGAGCAGCGCATCGACTCGCTCTACGGCGATTCCCGTAAAAAGTTCCTCCTGCACTACAACTTCCCGCCGTACTCCGTCGGCGAGACCAGCTTCCGTCTGGCTCCGGGGCGCCGCGAAATCGGCCACGGCATGCTGGCCGAGCGCGCACTGCAGTACGTGCTCCCCAAGCATGACGACTTCCCCTACACCATCCGCATCGTCTCCGACATCACCGAGAGCAACGGCTCCTCCTCGATGGCCACCGTCTGCGGCGGCGCCATGTCGCTCATGGACGCCGGCGTTCCCATCAAGGCGCCGGTTGCCGGCATCGCCATGGGGCTCATCAAGGAGGGCGACTCCTTCGCCATCCTCTCCGACATCCTGGGCGACGAAGACCACCTGGGCGACATGGACTTCAAGGTGGCCGGTACCACCGAAGGCGTGACCGCGCTGCAGATGGACATCAAGATCGGCGGCGTGACCCGCGAGATCATGCAGGCAGCCCTCGCGCAGGCCCGCGACGGCCGTATCCACATCCTGGGCGAGATGGCCAAGACGCTCGCCAAGTCGCGCGCCGACCTCTCTGCCTTCGCGCCGCGCATCACCACCATCTGGGTCAAGGTCGACAAGATCCGCGACGTCATCGGTTCCGGCGGCAAGAACATCCGCTCCGTCACCGAGGCGACCGGCGTCAGCATCGACATCGACGACACCGGCAAGATCAACATCGCCTCCACCAACAAGGAAGCCTGCGATCTGGCCATCAAGATGATCCGCAACTTAACCGCCGAGGCCGAGGAAGGCAAACTCTACATGGGCACCGTCAAGAAGATCATGGAATTCGGCGCCTTCGTGGAAATCTTCCCGGGCACCGACGGCCTGGTGCACATCTCCGAGCTCGCCGCCGAGCGCGTCAAGAACGTCACCGACGTCCTGAACGAAGGCGACCAGGTGCTGGTGAAGTGCATCGGCATCGACAAGCAGGGCAAGATCAAGCTCTCCCGCAAAGAGGCCCTCGGCAAGGAACTCGCCGAGTAACTCGCCTTCACCTCCCAATTTCCCTCCCCCCCCGGCGGGGGAGGGAAATTGGGAGGGGGAACATTAGAATAGAGTGCGCTGGCTTTTCATAAAAGTGAGGGTATAGTTGTACTCATGATAAATAAGACCATCCTCGATAACGGCATACGGGTCATCACCGAGCGCATGCCTTACGCCAGCTCCGTTTCCTTAGGTATTTGGGTCGCCAACGGCTCCCGGCACGAAAGCCTGGAGTTGAACGGCGTCGCCCACTTCATCGAACATCTCCTCTTCAAAGGCACACCGCGCCGCACCTCCCTCGACATCGCCCGAGAGATCGATTCGGTCGGCGGCGTCCTCAACGCCTTCACCAGCCGCGAGTACGTCTGCTACTACGCCAAGGTGCTGGACAAGTTCCTCCCCCGTGCGGTGGACCTCCTGGCCGACATCTTCCTCCATTCCGTGTTCGACGCGGACGAGATCGAAAAGGAGCGCCGGGTGGTGCTCCAGGAGATCAACATGATGGAGGACACCCCGGACGACCTGATCCACGACATCTTCCACCAGCAGTTCTGGAAGGGGCACCCGCTGGGGATGTCGATCCTGGGCGACGTGGAGAGCGTCTCGGGCTTAAACCGCGACCGGATACTGGAGTACAAGGACCGGATGTACCGGGGCAACGACGTCATCGTCACCGCTGCCGGCAACCTCTCCCACGAGGAGCTCCTGGCGCTGATCGAGCCGCACCTGAAGGCGATCGCCGCCGGCCACGGCCGGGTCGAGACCGCAAAGCCCGCCTACGAGCGGCGCTTCGAGTTGGTGGAGCGCGACCTGGAGCAGGTGCACGTCTGCCTGGGGTTGAAAGGGGTGCAGCAGGACGCGCCGCAGCGCTACGACGCCTTCATCATGAACGCCATCCTGGGAGGCTCCATGAGTTCCCGGCTGTTCCAGGAGGTGCGCGAGAAGAGCGGGCTTGCCTACTCGGTCTACTCCTACATCGCATCCCACGCCGATGCCGGCGCGCTGGTGGTCTACGCCGGTGCCAGCCCGGAGAACGGTCAGCAGCTCCTGGAGATCATGATCCGCGAGCTTCGTCGTTTCAAGACCGAACCTGTGCCGGAGGACCAGCTGGAAGGGGCGCGCGAGCAGCTCAAGGGGAACCTGCTCCTCTCGCTGGAATCGAGCGACAACCGCATGTCCCGGCTGGCGAAAAACGAGATCTACTTCGGCATGCCGGTGCCGCTCACCGAGATCATGGACGGCTTCGCGCGCGTCAGCGCGGAGAGCCTTATGCGGCTGGCCAACGACATCCTCGACAACTCCGCCCTCACCCTGGTGATGATGGGCAAGATCGCCCCCCACGAGTACCTGCCCGAAGGTATCAACATCTAGATGAGCGGCATCCCCGTCAAGATAAAGCGTCTGCGTCCCGGCCCGACCCCGCGTTACATGACCGAACAGGCGGCCGGCGTCGACCTGCACGCAGCCCTGGAGACCCCCTTTATCCTGCATCCGGGCGAGCGGGCGCTGGTGCCGACCGGCATCGCTGTCGAGATCCCCGTAGGCTACGAGGCGCAGGTGCGGCCGCGCTCCGGCCTGGCTTTGCGGCACGGCATCGCCCTCGTTAATTCGCCCGGTACCATCGATGCCGATTACCGCGGCGAGGTCGGGGTGATCCTGATCAACCTTGGTGCCGAGCCGTACACGGTGGAAAACGGCGAGCGAATCGCCCAGATGGTCTTCGCCCGCTGCGAGCGGGCCTTTTTTCTGGAAGTCGACGAATTGGGCGAGACCGACAGGGGCGCCGGAGGCTTCGGACATACGGGAAACTGAACAAAAACCAAAGCATGAACACAGAGGACACAGAGGAAATTCCAAGAGAGTCACATAGGGTAAAGCAAAAAGGGTAACGTCAAAAAGCTTCGTTAAATCAGGTTTTGTCGTTGCCCTTTTTGTGTTTTTTCCTTTTGTGTTCTCAGTGAACCTCTGTGTCCTCTGCGGTTGAGTGAGTAGGGTGGGCACCCCGTGCCCACGCGGTCATTGCGGGTGTTTTGTCGGACTCGGTGGGCAGAGGGCTGCCCACCCTACGGGAACTACGGAAACTGTCATCCTGAGCTCCAGCGAAGGATCTACTTCTGTGTCCTTTGTGGTTGAGCTTTTAAGTTCCAAAATTTCCTGCTATAAAGGTGGCACTATGAGAGATCCCCGCTTAAGAAAGTTTGCCGAAGTCCTTGTCAACTACTCCGCGCAGGTGCAGCCGGGCGACGTGGTGCTGATATCCTGTGCCGGCACCGAAGGCGCTCCGCTGGTGAAGGAGCTGTACGCGCTCTGCCTGGAAAAGGGTGCGAAGTACGTCGAGTACGAGTTCACCGTGCCCGACATCAACCGCTACTTCTACAACAACGCCAGCGCCGACCAGCTCGCGCACTTCCCGGAGCACAAGCTCGACTTCATGAAGAAGGTCGATTGCTACATCGGGCTTACCGCCGCCGACAACTCGATGGTGATGGCCAACGCCAAGCAGGCCAGCATGATAGCCTGGTCCAAGGTCACCCGCCCCATCATCGACCAGCGCGTCAAGCACACCCGCTGGGTGATTACCCGCTACCCGACCCACGGCGCCGCCCAGGAGGCGCGCATGAGCCTGGACGAGTACGAGGATTACCTCTTCGCCGCCTGCTGCATCGACTGGGAAGAGGAGTCGAAGAAGCAGGACGCGCTCAAGGCGTGCATGGACGCGGCCGACCGGGTGCGGATCAGAGCGGGCGACACCGATCTTTCCTTCTCCATCAAGGGGCTTCCCGGCATCAAGTGCGACGGAAGGCTGAACATCCCCGACGGCGAGGTGTTCACCGCCCCGGTCAGGGACTCGGTCGAGGGGTACATCACCTACAACTGCCCGACCGTCTACCAGGGCAAAGAGTTCAACAACGTGCGCCTGGAGTTTCAGTGCGGCAAGATCGTAAGAGCGACTTCTCCCGGCATGGACGAGGATCTGAACCGCATCCTCGACACCGACGAGGGAGCGCGCTACGTGGGCGAGTTCGCCGTCGGGGTCAACCCGCGCATCCGGGTGCCGATGCGCAACATCCTCTTCGACGAAAAGATCTTCGGTTCCATCCACTTCACCCCCGGCCAGGCCTACGACGAGTGTGACAACGGCAACCGTTCCGCGGTACACTGGGACATGGTAAAAATCCTGACCGGCGACGGCGAGCTGTGGTTCGACGACATCCTGATCCAGAAGGACGGCCGCTTCGTGCACGAGCCCCTTTTGGGGCTGAACCCGGGTGACTAGCAGATGCTTTTGGAGATAAACCCCCATAACCCGCAACCGCGGCTGATCGCGCAGGTGGTGGAGACCCTGAAAAACGGCGGGGTGGTAGCCTATCCCACCGACACCACCTACGGCATCGGCTGCTCCATCTTCAGCAAGAAGGGGATCGAGCGGATCTACCAGATCAAGCAGCGCGAGCGCAAGAAGCCGTTCTCCTTCATCTGCACCGATCTCTCCGAGATCGCCCGCTACGCCAAGGTCAGCAACTACGCCTTCAAGCTGATGCGCCGCCTGCTTCCCGGCCCCTACACCTTCGTTTTGGACGCGGCCTCCGTGGTGCCGGACCTGTTGCAGACCAAGCAGCGCACGGTCGGCATCAGGATGCCGGACAACGAGATCTGCCTCGCGCTCGTCAAGGCGCTCGGGCACCCGATCGTCACCACCAGCGCCAACCTCTCCGGAGAGGAGCCGATCGGCAACCCCTGGCAGGTGGAGGCGGACATGGGGAAGCTCTTGGATTTCGTCATCGACGGCGGCGACCTGACCGCCGACGTAAGTTCCGTGGTCAGCCTGATCGGCGACCGCCCCGAGGTGCTCAGAAAAGGGGTGGGCGACGTCAGCTGGTGCGAGTGACGGCGATGCGCGGCGCAAGGAGTCGAGATCATGCGTAAGCGGACGGTCCGTAGTGGCTTGAGGTACATGACCTTCGGCATCATCTGCGTGATGGTGGTGACCTTCTTCAGCGGCCAGCTCGCCAACGTCCTTTTGCTCGGCTTTTTCTGGGAGGCGCGCCTGACGCTGTTCGGCTTCTTCCTGGGAGGGGCCTTCGGCGGCCTGGGGGTGGTCATCACCGCCGCGGGCCTGCTCCTTTCGGGCGGGCCGGGCGACGCGAGGCTCAGGCTCGCTCCCTCGGTACTGGCGCTGCTCGGCGTGGTGTTCCTGTTCGTGTTCCTGTTCTACAACTCGCTCAGCACCCCGCCGGTCCCGCAGCTGCCGCCGGGGGAAAGCATCAGGATCTAGGCCAACGGCCTGTCATCCTGAGCGACGCGAAGGATCTGCTTCTCTTTGAGGTAACATGCCCGTCTCCCCCGAAATCGTCCTTAACGTCTTTTCCTTCGTACTCGGCGCGGTGGTCGGCTCCTTCCTGAACGTCTGCATCTGCCGTTTGCCTAACGACCAGTCGGTGGTCTCCCCCCCCTCGCGCTGCCCCAGGTGCCAAAGCCGCATCGCCTGGTACGACAACGTCCCGATGCTAAGCTACCTGCTCCTCAAGGGGAAGTGCCGCCGCTGCGGCGAGCCGATCTCCGGGCAATACCCGCTGGTCGAGGCGATCACCGGGCTTTTGTCGCTGGCTCTTTTTCTCAGGTTCGGCCCGAGTTTTATCTACCTGGTGCTGTTCGTCTTCTGCTGCGCCATGGTGACCCTTACCTTCATCGACCTTAAGCACCGCATTATCCCGGACGTGATCACCCTGCCGGGGATCGTTATCGGCTTCGCCGTCTCCTTTTTCCTCCCCCGCTTCGGCTGGCTCAACTCGCTGATCGGCATCCTGGCGGGCGGCGGATCGCTCCTTTTGATCGCCTTTTTGTACCAGGCGGTCACCAAGAAGGAAGGGATGGGGGGGGGCGACATCAAACTTTTGGCCATGATGGGCTCCTTCTTCGGCTGGCAGGCGGTGCTGTTCATCATCTTCGCGGCCTCGCTTACCGGCTCGGTGATCGGGGTCGCGGTGATGCTCGCGCAGAAGAAGGATGCCACGCTCGCCATCCCCTTCGGTCCCTTCCTCGCCTCGGCGGCGGTGCTCTACATCTTCTACGGCAGCCGGATCATTCACTGGTATCTCAACCTCGGCAGATGGTGACGCCAACGCCCATGAAACGCTTCAGCCTCACCTTTTACATCCTTTCCGCGCTAAGCTGCCTTTTGATCCTCACCTGGCTTCTTCTCTCCCTCATTTCCTTCAAGACTGCGGCCAACGATCTCTTCACCCAGAAGGGGGAGGACGGCCGGCTGCTTTTGGCCTCGATCGTCGAGATCCTCCCCCGGCCGCTCGCCTCGCCCCAGCCGGGGACTCCGGCCGCGCGCTATTTCGGCCAGCTGGCCGCGCAAAAAGGCTTCGCCGGGCTGGAGGTCGTCGACAAAAACGGCCGGGTCGTCTACTCGGTGACCGAGCCTGAGGCGCCCGATGCCGGGCTGCTGCTTGCGATGAGGACGGGGAAATCTTCCTTTCATCTGACCCGCGACGGCCTGCTCGGGCGCTGCTACGCGCCGGTCCTGGATCAAGGGGACGTGGTGGGGGCGGCCCGGCTGACGCTGTCGCTCATCGCCGAGCAGGAGCGGCTGAAGAGCTCCCGCCACCTCTTTATCGCCTATTTCGCGCTCGACTTCCTGCTCCTTTTGGTGTTCGGTTCCTTCCTGTTGAGCCGCTCCGTGGTGCTGCCGATCCGCCGGCTGGTGGCGGCGACCAGGAGAGTCGCCGAGGGGGACCTGGTCACGGCGGTGAACGTTCCCGGCAGCACCGAGGTGGCCGAACTGTGCGACGCCTTCAACGCCATGGTGGTAGCACTCAGGGAGAAGCAGGACGAGGTTGAGGAGAAGGTCGACTCGCTTAAGAGGGCGAACCAGCAGATCACCGAGGCAAGGTCGGAGGCGATCCGCTCGGAGAAGATGGCCTCGGTGGGACTTCTGGCGGCCGGCACGGCGCACGAGATCGGTACCCCGCTGGCAGCCATCATGGGCTACACCGGGATTCTCGCCGAGGATCTGGCGGAGGATGCGGAAAAGGCCGATTATCTCCGGCGGATCGACGTCGAGTCCCGTCGCATCGACCGCATCGTGCGCGGCCTGCTCGACTACGCCCGGCCGAAGGGGGAACTGCGCGAGGTGGTGGACCTGCCGGCGTTGATGGCTAAGACGCTGGAGCTTTTGCAGAATCAGGGAGCGCTGAAGCTCGTCAACTCATCGGTGGAGGTGGAACCGGGGGTGTCGCCCGTCTACGCCGATCCGCATCAACTGGAGCAGCTCTTGATCAACCTGATCATGAACGCCCGCGACGCCATGCCCCAAGGGGGAGAACTTCGGCTGAAGGGGAGGCGGGAAGGGGACCGGGTGCTGATGGAGGTGAGCGACACCGGCGAGGGGATGCCGGCCGAGCACTTGCCGCTGGTCTTCGATCCCTTCTTCACCACCAAGGAGCCGGGTAAGGGGACGGGTCTTGGGCTCGCCATCGCCGCGCGCATCGCCGAATCCTGCGGCGGCCGGATCGAGGTGGAGAGCGAGCTCGGCAAGGGAAGCAGGTTCGTCGTGACTCTCAAAGGATACGACAAGACAGGAACCTGAATCACGAGCGTGTGGCGAATTTGTGGCAACACAACCCATGGTGCCGGCATCGTTATCGTCGCGTTTCGTACCTCAACGCGACCTACTACGAGCTTTTCGTTCCTCAACGCGACATAGCCGTGATAATGTCCGATTGGAGCCTTGAACTATGCCTCTCGTTGAGAAGAAAAAAATCCTGGTGGTGGACGACGAGGAAAACCTGCGGCACATGCTGCAGGTGATGCTGAAGAAGCAGGGCTACCTCGTGGAGACTGCCAGCGACGGCGCCGACGCGCTCGCCAAGGCGGCGGCAAACGCATACGCCTTCATCCTCTGCGACATCAAGATGCCCGTGATGGACGGGCGCGCCTTCCTCGGCAAGTGCGGCGAGAGCGGGAGCCTGGGCACCGTCATCATGATGTCCGCCTACGGTTCGGTGGACGACGCCATCGACTGCATGAAGCTCGGCGCCTACGACTACATCTCCAAGCCGTTCAACTCGGACGAAATCGCGCTGGTCCTGAAAAAGGCGGAGGAGCGCGAGCGCCTGAAGGACGAAAACCAGCGGCTGCGCGAGGAGGTGGGGCGCGGCTGCTCCTTCGCCAACATCGTCAGCCGCAGCGACAAGATGGCGGAGATCTTCGCGCTGGTGAAAAAACTCTCCGGCCACAAGACCACGGTCCTCATCCTCGGGGAATCGGGGACCGGCAAGGAACTGGTCGCCAAGGCGCTCCACTACAACGGCACGCGCAAGGACGCCCCCTTCGTCGCGGTCAACTGCGGCGCAATTCCCCCATCCCTTCTGGAGAGCGAGCTGTTCGGGCACGTAAAAGGCGCCTTCACCGACGCGAGCCACGACAAGGTGGGGCTCTTCGAGGAGGCCGACGGCGGCACGCTTTTCCTGGACGAGATTGCCGAGATGCCTCTTGGTCTGCAGGTGAAGCTCTTAAGGGTGCTGCAGGACGAGGAAATCCGGCGCATCGGCGCGGCCGGCTCCAAAAAGGTGGACGTGCGGGTCATCTCCGCCACCGCCAGGGATCTTGCCGGCGAGGTTGCCGCCGGCAGGTTCCGCGAGGATCTCTACTTTCGCCTGAACGTCTTCGCCATCTCCCTGCCGCCCTTGAGGGATCGGCTGGAGGACGTACCGCTTTTGGCGGAGCACTTCCTGAAGAAGCACGGGGCGCGCATGGGGCTTACCAGCGTCCGCCCGGGTCCGGAAGCGCTCAAGGCCATGGTGCTCTACCGCTGGCCGGGCAACGTGCGCGAGTTGGAAAACTGCATCGAGCGGGGACTCGTGCTCTGCGAGGGGGGGACGCTCGACCTGGCCAGCCTGCCGGAGACGGTGCGCCGCGCCTCGGGGATCGGCCGTCGGGCGACCGACAGCTCCGACGACCGATCCGACACCTTCTCCATCAAGAAGGGGGCGGAGGCGCTGGAACGCACCCTGATCCTGCGCGCGCTGGAAAAGACCGGTGGCAATCGTACCCACGCAGCGAGGCTCTTGGAGATCAGCCACCGTGCGCTCCTCTACAAGCTCAAGGAGTACGGGCTCGGGTGAATCAATCCGCGGCCAGCCGCTGTCACACTTCCAGACATGAATCCTTCCAGAATGATTGTCTGCCCCCTCCAGTGCGTCATCTCCAGAAAAGACGATGCGAAGGTCTTGCCATTGAATGGGAAGGTCTTGCCATTGAATGGGAAGGTCTTGCCATTAAATGGGAAGGTCCCGCCATTGAATGGGAAGGTCTTGCCATTGAATGGGAAGGTCTTGCCATTAAATGGGAAGGTCTTGCCATTAAATGGGAAGGTCTTGCCATTAAATGGGAAGGTCTCGCCATTAAATAGGAAGGTCCCGCCATTGAATGGGAAGGTCTTGCCGGTGAATAGGATGGTCTCGTCGGTGATTGGGGGGCGTGTAAAGCAGTTTGGGTGGGCGTGTAATGGGATCTGCGAGCGCCGGTAACGCCTTATCCCATGCAGGTTGGTTTGCGGTTAGCTCTCGGCAGTGGCCGGGACAACGACGCGTTTCTTCCCTTTGCCGGGAGGCTTACGTAGCTCCACTCCAGCGGTCTTCAGGATAATCATGTCCTCCTCGCTCGCCAACGCACTTAGCAGGCTGAGGACCTTTTTACAGGCGTCGACCAGCTCCTTTCGAGCCGGCTTTCTTTGTGCGATGCCATTGCGGTCACCGAACATTCCGACTTCAAACTTCTTGGCGTAGTTATCGTACAGGCCTTGCAAATACTCCTGCGAAAAATGAACGCTGATCTTGTTCTTGAAGATGTCCATGGCGAACAGCGCCTGAAAGAAGACAAGGATTCTGGCCAAAAGGAGAGAATCCTTCCCGGTGAAGTCGAAGAGGGCACTTAACATGCATTTCTCCTTTAATTAGCGTAGTCTTGGGCGCTACCGGCGCACCACGAGAATACCACTAGATTTTAAAAAGGCAAAAAAACTGATAGTTAGCGCCGAATGCCTTCGCTGCCAATGAGACGCTACGGCCTCTCGAAATTTTGTGACAACCGCAGGTAGTCAAGCGGGCTTTCCCAAACCTTGCTGGAGAGGAGTTTGCGGTGACGATCTGCCAGGGACAGTGCTTCGAGGTCCGGAGGAGATACTAGATCAAAGAGAACGGCCCGGGTTGACTTTTCTCGCACCTACGTGCTATGCATGTTTTGCGTACCTTGTTTGCGGGCTATGAATTAATTTCATACCTCTGCCGCTTTTCCGGTTGCCATGTTCCGATAACAACCCGATTTTACAAACAACTGTAGTAGTCCCGGGCGCAACTTCTCAACGGCATGGAAGTTGCGTTTGCCTCATATGTCTTAATCTGTAAGTCTGCAATACTCTTTGAGGTCTCCATGTCGCACCTGAAACTGGTCACGTTTTCGTTAATAACCGCTGTTATCATCGGGGCCGCTGGGATTTGTTTTGCCATGCCGGTTTCCGGCGGTTGCGGGGGAGACTGCGCTTCCTGCCATTCCCTCACCCTCGAGGAGGCGCGGGGGCTTCTGAAGGAGATCGGCACGGTGCAGGCTGTGAAGCCTGCAGCCGTGCGCGGACTTTACGAAGTCACCGTGGAGAAGGAGGGGAGAACCGGCGTCGCGTACCTCGATTACGGCAAACAGCACATAATCGCCGGGCAGGTATTCGATGTGGCCACTCTGAAGGTTGCCGGCGCGCCGGCTGCCGCCAAGCAGGCGGAGCGTCTTGACCCCGCCACGCTGCGTACCGAGCAATCCCTGGTTTTGGGCAACCCGAAAGGGCAGAAAAGGCTTTTCGTCTTTACCGACCCCGAATGCCCCTTCTGCGCCAAGATGCACGTCGAATTGAAAAAGCTGGTGGCCCTCGAGCCGGAGCTTGTCGTCTACATCAAGCTTTTCCCTCTCAAGATGCACCCGCACGCCTACGATAAGGCCCGCGTGATCCTGGGTGAGCGCTCCTTGAAGCTTTTGGAAAAATCGTTCGCGGGCGAGCAGTTGCCGCCTCCGAAGGCGCACGACGCCAAAAAAGGTGTGGACGACACCATGCGCTATGCCCAGTCGGTCGGCATCAATTCGACGCCGACCCTGGTATTGTCCGACGGGCGGATCCTGCCGGGGCTGAAAGAAGCCGAGGCGATGCGCAAGCTGCTGCAATAAAGCGGCTTGCCAAGCAACTCCTTCAACTGTCGAGGTGAACGGTGAAAACGAACGTTCGATATCTGCTGGCGGCATTCAGCTTCCTGGCGCTTGCGTTTACCTTTCTGGAAGGCAAAGGTCTTGCAAATATGATTGTCGGCGGCAGCCGTGCTGCTGTCGGCGGCGCAACGGTTAATTGCTACTTCGGCGCCTTCAGGAAAGACGGGCAGATCATGGTGAACATGGTGCCGGGCGCTGCCGGCGCGCTGTACCGCTTGTGGCCGTCGGTCAGGGTTACCCTGAACGGACGGTTGGTAGGGACCCAGTACCTGGTCAACGGTATGCCGATTGTCTTGATCCTCGACGGGAATCAGGGAGTCGCCGAGATCAGGGTGAGGTAATCGGGAGAGAATGATGAAACTGTTCACAGCATGTCTTCTCACCTTGGCCGGATTGGTGGTTTTTTCGTCCACCCTGTTCGCCGCCGGGCCGTCGGCCCCGACGGCGAACGCCGCAACCGCCATTACAAGCACTTCCTTCACGGCAAATTGGAGCGCCTCCACCGGCGCGACCGGCTATTACCTGGATGTGGCCACCACGAGCAACTTCTCGTCCATCCTGGCAGGATACAACAGCCTCTCCGTTGCCACCACGTCGGCCCCCGTTTCCGGGCTCTCCAACGGTACGACCTATTACTACCGGGTCCGTGCCACCAATTCCGGCGGCACCTCGTCGAACTCAAGCACCATCACCGTCTCTACCGTCCCGGCCGCACCGACCGCCACCGGCAGGACCACGGCCAGCGGCAACAACGTCACGCTCACCTGGACCGCCGTCACCGGGGCAACCGGCTACTACCTGGACGTCGCCACCGACAGCCTCTTCACCAACATCGTGATCAGCAACCAAAGCGCCGGCAATAACACCTCGGGCTCGGTATCTCTCACCCCCGGTAACAACTACTACTACCAGGTGCGGGCCAGTAACTCCGGCGGTACCAGCGCCTCTTCGGCCGCCGCCTACATCGATTTCGCCGCTCCGACCCTGGTGAGCCTCACCGTCGGCACGAGCAGCAGCGACCCGAGTCCGGTGGTGATCAGCAACGGGCTGAGCCAAAACGGCGGTCCGTACGTTAGATCGACTACGCCGTTTCTCACCGCCAATTTCAGCGAGCCGGTATACGGCCTGCAATACAGCGGTAGCAGCGCGAGCGTCCTGGTGAAGAACTCGTCGGGAACCGCGCAGACTATTGCCTCCTACACTCCGGCCAGTAG
>Ga0209415_10001395_pt1 | contig 46347 bp, 44 predicted proteins | sample PeaSoiSIISIP2007_FD_187696 | JGI IMG/M metagenome (GOLD analysis project Ga0209415, IMG submission 187696) | Peat soil microbial communities from Weissenstadt, Germany - SII-SIP-2007 (SPAdes) (version 2) | ecosystem: Environmental > Terrestrial > Soil > Wetlands > Peat | place: Germany... | reverse complement strand
GCTCGGAAACTTCGGTCGCTGCACGATGCGCCGCCAACAAGGGGGATAGGACAACTGCGATGGAATTTAACACGAAGACCGCAGCGCCCGAGTCGATCAAGGTCGATTGCCTGGTGATCGGGTCCTTCGAGGACCAGGGGCTAACGGCCAGCGCGCGGCGCGTCGATCGCGCCACGGGCGGAGCGATACGCGCGGCGGTCGCCAGCGGCGACATGAAGGGCAAGCGCGGATCGCTGGTGGTGTTGCGGTCCCTGCGCGGCGTAGGCTGCGCCCGGGTTGCGCTCGTCGGACTCGGCAAGTCGGCTGACTTTGGCGACAAGGCATTCGCCGATGCGGTGAGCGCGGCGGTGCGCGGCTGCGGCGCCGGTGTCACCACGCTCGCCTTCGCGGCCGCCGACTGGAAGGTTACCGGCAGGTCCCCGGCCTGGGCGGCGCGCGCCATGGTGACGGCGGCACGCGCCACCCGCTTTCGCAGCGACGAGCTCAAGACCAAGGCCTCGGCCGGGTCCGGCGACAACGGCAACGGTGGCCGGCCCCTGCGCATAACCTGGCTCGCGGAGCGGCGCGATCGCGACCTGAGCCACGCGCTGCAGCAGGGCGAGGCCATCGCCAACGGCATGGAACTGGCCAAGCGCCTGGGGAACCTGCCGGCCAATGTCTGCACGCCGGACTATCTTGCGAGCCAGGCGCGCAAGCTGGCGCGCGACTGGGGCCTGGGCGTGCAGGTCCTCGACCGGCGCCAGATCGCTGCGCTGCACATGGGGTCCTTTCTGTCCGTGACCAACGGCTCGGAGCAGCCGCCGCGCTTTATCGTCCTGCGCTACCGGGGCGCGGGTGGCCGGGGATTCGCCGATCCGATCGCCCTGGTCGGCAAGGGGATCACGTTCGATTCGGGCGGAATTTCGCTCAAGCCCGGCGCGCAGATGGACGAGATGAAGTTCGACATGTGCGGTGCGGCGGCGGTGTTCGGTACGATGCGGGCCATCGCCGAGCTCAAACCCAAGATCAACGTGGTCGGCGTCGTTCCGTCCTGCGAGAACCTGCCCTCCGGCCGCGCCACCAAGCCTGGTGATATCGTCACTTCGATGTCCGGCCAGACCATCGAGATCCTCAATACCGACGCGGAGGGACGCTTGATTCTGTGTGACGCGCTCACCTACGCGCAGCGATTCCGCCCGGCTGCGATCATCGACATCGCGACCCTGACCGGCGCCTGCGTGGTCGCACTGGGCAACGTCCACTCCGGCCTGTTCTCCCAGGACGATGCGCTCGCCGCCGAGCTGCTCGCCGCCGCCAAGAGCGCCGGCGACTCGGCCTGGCGCATGCCCGTCGACGATGACTACCAGGAGCAGCTGAAGTCCAATTTTGCCGATATGGCCAATATCGGGGTACCGGGAAACGCGGGGGCGGTTACCGCCGCGTGCTTTCTCGCGCGCTTTGTCAAGGGCCAGCGCTGGGCCCATCTCGATATCGCCGGGACCGCCTATCGCGGCGGCACGGCCAAGGGTGCGACGGGCCGGCCGGTTCCGCTGTTGACCGAGTTCGTGCTGACGCGGGCGGTTTGATCGCACTCGCACTGGCGCGTGCACAGTGTTGTCAGGAGTCAAGGTCATGTCTGAGGCCCCGACGATTGATTTCCACTTCAATGTCGATCACTGCGTCGCCTATGCATGCCGCGTGGTGCGCAAGGCGCGCAGCGCCGGCAAGACGGTGCTGATCTTCAGCCGCGACGACGAACGCCGATCGCGCCTGGATCTGGCCCTCTGGACATTTTCCGCGCTCGACTTCCTGCCGCACGTGGATCTGCCCTCCCCCTTGGCCGCGGCCACGCCGATCTGGCTCAGCGCAACGCCAACGGTTGCGCCGCGCGACCTGTTGCTGCTGCTCGACGATGAACCGGCTCCCCAGTTCGCCACCTGGTTCCCGCAATTTGAACGGGTGATCGACGTGGTTTCCCTCGAACCGGCCGAGCGCGCGCGCGCGCGGACGCGCTTCAAGACCTACCGCGACGCCGGCTTCCTGCCGGTGGCACACGACATCGGCGCGACCTAGCACGCCGCGACGAGCCCACCGCGATGAACATGCCCCCGAAGAAACCAGCAGCTCCGGTCGCGGCGGCCGGCGCCGACGACGCGTCGATACCGGTGCTCACCGAGCGCCTGGGATTGCCGCCGCTCGAGTTCGACACGACCTTGCCGCTCATCGAGACGACTGGGCAGAACCCGCACCCCGCTTTTGAGGGCCTGACCGCCTTGCCCCATCCGCCGCGGGCGGCGGCGCCGGTGGCCGCACCCGCGCTCCCGCGCGAGGCTACGGGGGCGCGCGCGAGCGCGCCCCAGAGCGAGCCCGAGGCCTCGGGCGAGGCCGTCGTCCCGCGCGAGGCGGTAAGCGTGCTGGGCGCAACCGGCGGCAGTTCGCTCCCGGCGGGACGCTCCGCGGCCGACGGCCGCCACTGGGCACGGATCGAGATCGAACTGCGAACGTCGATTCTGCGCGAGATCGCCGATCAGCTGCCGCGCGAAGTCGAATCGATCGTGCGCACCCGCATGAACGCCACGATCGACCGCGTGCTGAGCAGCCTGGCGGCGGAGACGCGGCTTGCCATCGCCGCCTCGCTGCGCGATATCGTCGAACATGCGGTGCACGCCGAGTTAGAGCGCCTGCGCAATTCCAACCGAGGATAGTTTTGACCGCATCCGCAGAAGCAACGCTGGCAACAGCGCTGCCCAAGAGTTTCGACCCCGGCGATATCGAGCGCCGCTGGTATCCCATCTGGGAAGCGCGCGGCTACTTCGACGCCGGCGCACGGCCGGGCCGGCCGTCCTTTGGCATCCAGCTGCCACCGCCGAACGTCACCGGCATCCTGCACATGGGTCACGCGTTCAATCAGACCATCATGGATGCGCTGACGCGCTACCACCGCATGCTGGGACACAACACCTTGTGGCTGCCCGGCATCGACCACGCCGGCATCGCGACCCAGATCGTGGTCGAGCGGCAACTGGAGCTACAGGGCATCCGCCGGCGAGAAATGAACCGCGCCGATTTCGTCCAAAAGGTCTGGGAATGGAAGCAATACTCGGGCGACACGATTCTCCAGCAAATGCGGCGCCTGGGCGACTCCTGCGACTGGAAGCGCGCCTATTTCACGATGGACGAGGCGCGCTCGCGCGCCGTGATCGACACCTTCGTGCAGCTCTACGAGCAGGGGCTGATCTATCGCGGCCAGCGCCTTGTCAACTGGGACCCGAAATTGCAGACCGCGGTATCGGACCTGGAAGTCGAATCCCAGGAGGAGGACGGCCGCATCTGGGAGATCCGCTACCCGGCAGCCGACGGCGGTGCCGGCCTGGTCGTCGCCACGACGCGGCCCGAAACCATGCTGGGCGACGTCGCCGTGGCCGTGCATCCCGGCGATCCGCGTTACCAGTCGGCGATCGGCGGCCGACTGCAGCTTCCGCTTTGCGACCGGACCATCCCCGTCGTCGGCGATGCCTTCGTCGACGCGGCGTTCGGCACCGGCTGCGTCAAGATAACCCCGGCGCACGACTTCAACGACTTCGCCGTCGCCCAGCGGCACGCGCTGGCGCCGGTTTCCATTTTCACGCCGACCGCGACTATCAACGCGAACGCGCCCGCTCGCTTCCGCGACCTGGACCGGTACGCTGCCCGCCAGGCGGTGCTCGGCGAACTGCGCGAGGCCGGATTGTTGGTCTCCGAAAAGCCGCACCGCATGACGGTACCCCGCTGCGAGCGCACCGGCGAAGTCGTCGAACCGATGCTCTCGGACCAATGGTACGTGGCCATGAGCAAGCCGACCCCGCCGGGCACTCCCAACGCGGGGAAAACCCTAGCGGAGGCGGCCCTGGCCGCCGTCGATAGCGGCGCCATCCGCATCGTTCCCGATCAATGGCGGCTGGTGTACCGCCAGTGGCTGACGAACATCCAGGACTGGTGCATTTCCCGTCAGCTCTGGTGGGGCCATCAGATCCCCGCCTGGCACGACGAGCAGGGTCGGATCATCGTCGCCCGCACGCAGGACGAGGCGCTGCGCAAGGCGCAGGACGCGGGCGGCGCAAGCGTCCTGCGGCGCGACCCGGACGTCCTTGACACGTGGTTTTCCTCGGCGTTGGTCCCATTCTCCACCTTCGGTTCGCCGCAATCGGACGTCTTCGATCGCGCCGCCTACGATCGCTACCTGCCCTCCACCGTGCTGGTGACCGGGCACGAGATCTTGTTCTTCTGGGTCGCACGCATGGTCGTCATGACGACGCATTTCACCGGCCGGGTGCCGTTTCGCGACGTCTATATCCACGGCATCGTGCGGGACGCCGAGGGCAAGAAGATGAGCAAATCCGAGGGCAACACGATCGACCCGGTCGATCTGCTCGACGGCATCGACCTGGAGACGCTCGTGCGCAAGAACACCACGGGCCTGCGCCGGCCCGAGGATGCGCCCAAGGTCGAGCAGCGCCTGCGCCGCGATTTCCCGGCGGGTATGCCCGCCTACGGCGCCGACGCGCTGCGCTTCACCATGGCCGCCTACGCGACGCTCGGGCGCAACGTCAACTTCGACTTCAAGCGCTGTGAGGGCTACCGCAACTTCTGCAACAAGTTGTGGAACGCCACACGCTTCGTGCTGATGAACACGGAGGGGCGCGATTGCGGCAGCGGCGCCGCGGACCAAGCCTGCGAGTGGTCTTTCGTCGATCGCTGGATCCTAGGCGAGTTGCAGCGTACCGTGGCCGAGGTGGAAAAGGGCTACGCCGACTATCGCCTCGACAACGTGGCGCAGGCGATCTACCGCTTCGCCTGGGACGAGTATTGCGACTGGTATCTGGAACTGGCCAAGGTGCAACTGGCGCGCGGCAACGAAGCGCAGCAGCGAGGCACGCGGCAGACCCTGGTGAACGTGCTCGAGGCGCTGCTGCGATTGGCGCATCCGATCATCCCCTTCATCACCGAGGAGCTGTGGCAGAAGGTGTCGCTGCTGGCCGGCAAGCAAGCGCCTGGCGAGCCGACGTCCATCATGGTCCAGCCGTATCCGCGCCATGGCCAAGCGCCCGTCGATCCGGCCGCGGACGCGGAAGTGCGCACGTTGAAGCAATTGATCGACGCGGCACGCAACCTGCGCGGGGAGATGAACCTTGCTCCTGCCGTCAAGGTCCCGATGGTGATATCGCCGTCGAGTCCGCAGGTCGCGGCCTTCGCTCCCTACCTGATGGCGCTTGCCCGGCTCGAGTCGGTGCAGGCGACCGACGACCTGGCCGCGGATGGCGTGACCGAGCGCGCGCCTGCCGTGGTGGTCGACGACTACCGCTTCTTGTTGCTGGTGCAGGTGAACGTGGCGGCCGAGCGCGAGCGACTGGCCAAGGAAGTCGCCCGCCTGCAAGCGGAAATCGGCAAGGCCCAGGGGCGACTTTCGATGCCGAGCTTCGTGGCGCGTGCACCCGCAACGATCGTCGCCCAGGAGCGCGAGCGGCTGGCGCAGTTTGCGGCCACGCTGGCCAAGGTGCAGGAAGAGGCCGCCCGCCTGCCCTCGGCCTAGCCGGGACGTCGAGGCACAGCCCGCGCAGCCGCCGGCGGCGACTGCGCCAAGCTCGGCCCAAGCCTACTGCGGTGAGGCGGCTGGAGAATGGGTCGCCGGCGGCTCGTCGACCGCGGTCACGGAGTCGACCCAGTACTCGGTCTCGCCGAAGCACGTCCCTGGCAGCCCGCGATGCTGCTCGTAGTGCAGCATCACACGCTGACCCACGGCCTTGCTGATGCGGGACGCGACCGCCTCGTCGCGCACGGTGAAGAGAAACTTCTCGGGCACGGAGCCCGGCAGTGACACCATGGCGAGTTCCCCCTCCCAGGTCTTGCAAATCCAGCCTTTGCGGCTGAACTTCTGGATCCAGCCGGCGCGCTCGCCGTTCGAATACGACCACTGAAAAACAACCACAAGATACAGGGCCAGGACGGCAAGGCCGCCGAGCACCGTCCATAACAGCAATCGCCGCAACATCGTCAACTTTGGCACCGGGCCAACCGCTTCGACACAAGTAGCGAAACCCTCATCGGCGCGCTCTTCAACGTCGCCGCAGGTAGTGCAGGAACTCCTTGCCTACGGTCTGCTGCCCGAGCAAGGCGTTGCCCGTCTGGCGCGCGAACGCCTGGAAGTCGCGCATCGAACCCGGGTCCGTGCAGGTGATCTTCAGCACCTGCCCGCTCGGCATGTCTGCCAGCGCCTTTTTGGCGCGCAGTATCGGCAGCGGACAGTTCAGGCCGCGCGCGTCGACTTCGCGGTCAAACTTGTTGTCTTCGGTTGCTGCCGGTGCATTCATCTTCGTCCTCCCGTGCATCCCGGACCCGCCGGCGCGCCACAAGGCCGGCGCCCCGAGCGGATCCCAAAAGTCCCGGGCACGGCCAACCGACGGCGGTGCGCCGTCACAACCGTTGCCGCGCCCATGCTTCGACCGCGGCCAGCGCCTTGGGCAGGGCGCTGGGGTCGGTCCCGCCGGCCATTGCCAGATCGGGACGACCGCCACCCTTGCCGCCCACCTGCTGCGCCACGAAGTTGACCAGCTCGCCGGCCTTGATGCGCGCGGTCGCGTTGGCGGTGACGCCGGCAACGAGCTGCACCTTGCCGTCGGCCACTGCGCCCAGGACCACGGCGGCGCTGTCGAGCTTGCTCTTCAACTGATCGACCGTGTCGCGCAGCTGCCGCGCATCGACGCCCACCAGCACCGCGGCAAGCACCTTGACACCGCCGATATCGACCGCGCGCCCGAGCAGCTCCTCGCCCTGCCCGGCCGCGAGCTTTTGCTGCAAACGCAGGATTTCCTTTTCATACGCCTTGACCTGCTCGAGTATCTGCCCGATCCGATGGGGCGCCTCCGCCGCCGGGGCGCGAACCGCCGCCGCGATCTCGCCCAGCCGCGCATCGATTTGCTGCACGTACTCGAGCGCACCGGCGCCGGTTACCGCCTCGACCCGACGCACCCCCGCGGCCACGCCGCCCTCCGAGACGATCTTGAAGAAGCCGACGTCCCCCGTGCGGCTGACGTGCGTTCCGCCGCAAAGCTCGGTCGAATAGTTCACGGCGCCGTCGCCCATGGCAATCACGCGCACCTGGTCGCCGTACTTGTCGCCGAAAAATGCCAGCGCGCCGGCGCGAATGGCATCCTCGTACGGCATCTCCCGTGCCGAGACGGCGGCATTGGCACGAATCGCGTCGTTTACCAACTCCTCGACGCGACGAATCTCCTGCGGCGTCAGCGGCTTGTCATGGGAAAAGTCAAAGCGCGTGCGCGCCGCGTCGACCGAGGACCCCTTCTGCTGGACGTGCGCACCGAGGACCGCCCGCAAGGCAGCGTGCAGCAAATGCGTTGCCGAGTGATTGTGCCGGGTGCGCCCGCGGGCGGCGGCGTCGACTTGCGCGCGGACGCGATCCCCCACTCGCAGCGTTCCTTCCCGCAGGCTTCCATGGTGCGCGATCACCCCGGGCTGTAACTTCTGCGTATCCTCCACCTCGAATTGCGCAGCCGCTGCCTGCAGCGTGCCGTGGTCTCCCGCCTGTCCGCCGGATTCCGCGTAAAAGGGCGACGTATCGAGGATCACGATCGCCGGCTGGCCCGCTTCGAGCGTGGCCGCTGCGCTCTCGCCCCGGAATATTGCCAGCACGCTGGCCTCGCAGGCGAGGGCATCGTAGCCCACAAAATGCGTGGCCGGACCATCGAAGTGCGCACCGGTGCCGGTCTTGAATTTGCCGGCCGCGCGCGCCTGTTCCCGCTGGCGCTCCATGGCAGCGTCAAAACCGGCCAGGTCCACGCCGATGGATCGCTCGCGCGCTATATCGGCCGTCAGGTCGACCGGAAAGCCGTAAGTGTCGTACAGCACGAAGGCGGTATCCCCGTCGATCTGCGGCGTCTTGCTACCGGCGAGGCGGGCGAACGCCTCGTTGAGGATCTTCATGCCGTGCTCCAGCGTCTCGCCGAAGCGTTCCTCCTCCAGCAGCAGGACCGACTCGATGCGGGAGCGCTGTTCGCCGAGTTCGGGGTACGCGGCGCCCATTTCCTTTTCCAAGTCGACGACCAGCCGATGAAAAAAAGGCGTGCGGCAGCCGAGCTGGTATCCGTGGCGCAGGGCGCGGCGGACGATTCGCCGCAACACATAGCCACGCCCTTCGTTGCCCGGGATCACGCCATCGGCAATCAGAAAGGCGCAGGCGCGGATATGGTCCGCGATCACCTTCAAAGAGTTGTCGCCCAGATCCGGCGCACCGGTGACGCGGGCGGCGGCGCGGATGAGGTTCTGGAACAGGTCGATCTCGTAATTGCTATGCACGTGCTGCAGCACGGCCGCCAGGCGCTCCAGACCCATGCCGGTGTCGACGCAGGGCCTGGGCAGCGGCGAGAGCTTGCCGAAGGCGTCACGATCGAACTGCATGAAGACCAGATTCCAGATCTCGATGTAGCGATCGCCGTCGGCATCGGCCGATCCGGGCGGCCCTCCCGGCACGCCGGGACCATGATCGTAGAAGATCTCGGAGCAAGGTCCGCAGGGTCCGGTGTCGGCCATCTGCCAGAAATTGTCGGAGGTGGAGCGCGGCGCGCCCGGCTTGTCGCCAATGCGCAGGCAACGTTGCGGGGCCACGCCGATCTCGCGCGTCCAGATGTCAAAGGCCTCGTCATCATCGACGTACACCGTTATCCAAAGCCGATCGACGGGCAGGCCATATACGGCGGTGAGCAACTCCCAGGCGTAGCCAATCGCCTCGCGCTTGAAATAGTCCCCGAAGCTGAAGTTTCCCAGCATCTCGAAGAACGTGTGGTGGCGAGCGGTGTAGCCGACGTTTTCCAGGTCGTTGTGCTTGCCACCGGCACGCAGGGACTTCTGCGCCGACGTTGCCCGCGTATACGGGCGAGACTCCCTTCCGGTGAACACGTCCTTGAACTGCACCATGCCCGAATTCGTGAACAGCAGCGTGGGGTCGTTGGCCGGGATCAGCGAGGCGGCGCGCACCCGCGTGTGGCCCTTGGCGACGAAGTACTGCAGGAAACGCTCGCGAATTTCGGAACTGTTCATGGGTGCGCTCGATCCCGACCAGGCGGGAGGGGACACGTGCGGTTCGGACATCGGCCGCACATGATACTGGTCCTGCGGCGCGGACGCCGCGCGAGCGCAAAATGCGGGTTCAGACGATCTTCGAGTACGGCCGGCTGCGCCGGTCGTTGCGCAGATGGCGGTCAAAAACCATGGCCAGGGCCCGCACCAGCAGCTTGCCCTTGGGTGTCACGCTGATCCAATCCTGGCTGCACTCGACCAATCCGGCTTCCTGAAACGGTTCGAGCTCGGTCAGCTCGCTGGCAAAATACTGGTCGAAGTCCAGCAGATGCCCGGTCGCGATGGATTCCTTGGCAACCTGGAAATGGCACATCAAGGCCATGATCACGGCGCGCCGGACAAGATCGTCGGCATTGAGCTGGATGCCTCGCTGCGTCGGCAAGATCCCGCCGCGCAAGCTCTCGTAGTATTCCTCCAGCGCCCGGGCATTCTGCGCGTACGTCGGCCCGATCTTGCTGATCGCCGAGACGCCCAGGCCGATCAGATCGTAGTCGGGGCGCGTGCTGTACCCCTGGAAGTTGCGATGCAGCCGTCCCTGGCGCTGGGCGCGCGCCAGGTCGTCGTCGGCCTTGGCAAAATGGTCCATGCCGATGTATTCGTAGCCGGCAGCGCAGAGGCGCCGGATCGCATCGATCATGATCGTGAGTTTCTCCTGCGGCGAGGGAACGGCTTCGGTATCGATGCGCCGCTGGGGTTTGAATCGCTCCGGCAGGTGCGCATAGTGGTAGAGCGCGATGCGGTCCGGGCTGAGCTCGAGCACGCGATCCAGGGTCACGGAGAAACTGGCGCTCGTCTGCTTGGGCAGACCGTAGATCAGGTCCAGGTTGATCGATTCAAAACCGGCAGCACGCGCCTCGTCGATGCTGGCGCGCGTGACTTCCAGGCTCTGTTCGCGGTTGACGGCGAGCTGCACCTGGGCATCGAAGTCCTGCACGCCGATCGAGAGGCGGTTAAACCCCAGCGACGCCAGTGCGTGGATTTTCTCGGCCGGAGCCGTGCGCGGGTCGATCTCGATGCTATATTCGCCGCGCGGTGCAAAGGCAAAGCGCGCGCGCAGCAGCACCATGACCCGCTGCAGCTCCTCGCTGGACAGGTACGTCGGCGTTCCGCCACCCAGATGCAGCTGCTCTACCCGGCGTGCGCCGCTGAGCTTGGCGGCGACTAGGTCGATCTCCTTTTCCAGGAAGCCGAGGTATTCGACGGCCTTGCTGTGGTCCTTGGTGACGATCTTGTTGCAGCCGCAGTAGTAGCAGACCGTATTGCAAAAAGGGATATGCACATACAGCGACAGGGGTCTTGCCCCCCCGGTGCTCGGCTCGGCCAACCAGCGTCCGTAGGCCTCGGCGTCGAAGGCCTCAATGAACCGGTCGGCCGTCGGATAGGAGGTGTAGCGCGGCCCCGGCTGGTCGAAACGGCGCAGCGTTGCCCGGTCCGGTAGTTCTACCAGTCCCTTGCCGAGGCTCGCTGGCTTGCTCACTGCTATATCTTCCAAGTGGTGCTCGCTTTCGGTTTTTCCCGCCGCGCGGTGCCTCTTTTCGACTGGCCGGCCACCCTCCCCGGGGGACCGCTGGTCAAGATCGCCCGGGAACTGCCGGGAACGCCGCGGCTGGCCAATAGGATCGCCGGGGCAGGCCCCGGAATCCAAGGACGGGAAGATCGTGAGGATATATGGCGAGTAATATCGCATTCTGCGCGACTGGGACCTTGACGAGCGTCAACTCCGGTCGCGTCCGTGGCTCGCATTGGCTTCACCCTGTCCGCCGGAAATACCATGAGACTCTTATGAACCTGGCCAATCTTCGTGTCGCCTGTTCCAATTGCAATTTGCGGGAGCTGTGTCTGCCCGTTGGCCTGTCGTCGGACGAATTCAGCCGCGTCGAGCAGATCGTCGCGACACGGCGCCGGATCCACCGAGGCGATTCGCTTTTCCGTGCCGGCGACCGGTTTGACTCGCTGTACGCGGTTCGCCTGGGATTCTTGAAGAGCACCTTGATGTCCAGCGACGGGCACGAGCAAGTGACCGGATTCCACATGGCGGGCGAATTGGTGGGCCTGGACGGCATTTCCTCCGATTCCCACACCTGCGACGTCACCGCCTTGGAAGACACCGAGGTGTGCGTCATCCCCTACGAGCGCATCGAGGAGTTCGCCGCGACCCTGCCCGCGTTGCAGAACCACCTGCGCAAGGTCATGAGCCGGGAGATCGTGCGCGAGCATGGCGTCATGCTGCTGCTCGGCAGCATGCGGGCCGAGGAGCGGTTGGCGGCCTTCTTGCTCAATCTCTCGCAGCGGTTCGAGGCGCGCGGCTACTCGCGCTCGGAGTTCGTGCTGCGCATGACCCGCGCGGAAATAGGAAGCTTTCTGGGCTTGAAACTCGAGACCGTGAGCCGCGCCCTGTCGCACTTCGCCCAGGAACACCTGATCGAGGTCGATCAAAAGCATGTGCGCATTCTCGACGCCGACCGCCTGCGCGCCCTGCTGGGCTCGAGCGCACCCAAGCCCGAGCGCTAGGACCGGCAACCGGGCCATCACCGTTTCGCGCTCCACCCTCCTTTGGCCAATCGGCGCTGGCCGGCGACCGTCGGACCCGGGTCGTCGGTCGCTCGGATCAGATCGATGCGATCCGTGCAAATGGCGTCCACCCCCCAGCTCCAAAGGGTCCTGGCCCGCCGCCGGTCGTTGACGGTGTAGCAAAGCAGACCGTAGCCCCCAGAAGTGATCTCGTGCGCGAGCGCACGTGTCAGCTTGCGGTGGTCGCAGTGCAAAGACACGCAGGCGAGCGCTTGCAGCGCTTGGCGCCAATCCGGTGCGATGCTCGAGAACAGCAAGCCTCGTGCAAGCTGCGGTGCGCTCCGGCGCGCCGCCTCCAGTGCCGAGCGCGAGAACGAGGAGAGCAGCGGCGCGGCAAGGTCCGTCGGGCCGGCGTCGGCCCAGAAGCGGGCGACGGCTTCGGCAACGAGTTGCCCGGTGCGCGCTTCCCGGCCCGCCAGCGGCTTGATCTCGACGTTGAGCCAGATTCCACGTTCGGTGCAGTGGCGCAGCGCCTGCAAAAGGGTGGGAATGCGGACATTGGCAAAATCGGGGTGAAACCAGCTGCCGGCATCGAGCGCCGCGAGCTCGGCAACGGTCTTGGCCGCTACCGACCCGCGGCCATCCGTGGTGCGCTCGAGGCTGGAGTCGTGCAAGAGCACGGGCACCTCATCGGCGCACAGCACGGCATCGACCTCCGCCGCGCGGTAGCCGTGCCGCAAGCCGACCTCGAATGCGGCAAGGGTATTTTCCGGAGCCAGTCTTCCACCGCCGCGATGCGCCACCAGGCGCGGGTACGGCCAGTGCGCCATGGCTTGCGCTCAGGTAGCGGTTGGCGAGGCGATGAGCACCGCGTTGCTGCCGCCGAAGGCAAAGGAATTCGACATGACGTGCCGGAGCCGCACCCCCTGCCGCGCGCGATTGGGGACGTAATCCAGATCACAGGCCGGGTCTGGCTGGTGCAAATTGATGGTGGGCGGCAAGAAACCGTGCTGCATCGCGAGCACGCTGGCGATGAACTCGACCGCACCCGTTGCTCCCATCAGGTGTCCGTGCATCGATTTGGTCGATGACACCGCCAGGCTCTTCGCGTGGCCGCCGAATACGCGCTTGATCGCCTCGGTTTCAGCAACGTCGCCGGCAAGTGTCGCCGTGCCGTGCGCATTTACGTAATCGATGTCCGAGCTCTGCAGCCCCGCATCCGCAAGGGCCGCCTGTATTGCCGCGGCCTGCCCGGTCGGATCGGGCTTGGTCATGTGGCTCGCATCGGTACTCGTGCCATAGCCGCTCAGGCGCGCATGGATCGTCGCCCCGCGGGCACGTGCATGGTTCTCCTCTTCGAGAATGACGAATCCGGCGCCCTCCGAGAGTACCAAGCCGGTGCGATCGGCAGCAAACGGCCGGCATGCCGTCGACGGATCGGCCGGGTCCGGAATCGCCAAGGTCCGCATGGCTTGCCAGGCGGCGATCGCGCCGTAGGTCAGCAGGGCCTCGGTTCCGCCGGCGATGGCGACGTCGGCGCGACCGCTGCCGATCGCCCGTTGTGCCTCCCCGATGGCGATCGCTGATGAGGAACACGCCGTCGAATACGTGAGGCTTTGTCCATGGCAGCCAAAATCGATCGCGATGTGCGCGGCCGCCGCGTTGTTCATGCCCTTGACCACGATCAGCGGATTGATCCTCGCGCCGCCTCGCAGAAGCAGCTCCTCGTAGCCCTTTTCCACGGACTCCGAACCACCCATACCGGTGCCGACGTAAACGATCGCGCGGCCCAGGCAGGGATGCCCTGCGAGGCCCGCGTCGGCGACCGCCTCGTGGGCCGCGATCAAAGCAAAAGCGCTGAAGCGGTCAATTCCGGCAAGCCGGCTTCGGGGAACGGACGTCTCGGCCGGCAGGTCGACGACACCAAAGGCATTGTGCGCCAGCCGGTCGGAAAAAGCGGTGTGCAACGCACGGATTCCCGATCGACCGCTTTGCAGCCCCGCAAGGAAGGCGGGGGTGCCATTGCCGATCGGGCTCACAACGCCGAGGCCGGTCACGCAAACCGTACGGAATCCAGTCATGGCGCGGGTCGTTCCGTGTCGCGGAGTGGCGCCACCGCGGCGGCTGGAGCGGTGGCGCCGTGGTAAAGATGTGCAGCGTAACGCAAGAACCCGGGCGGGTGCGTATTAGGCCTGCGCGGGCTGCTGCTCGCGGACCGCGCGCTCGATCTCCGCCACGACATCGGCGACCGTCACCAACGGTGCTCGGGAATCGGCCATGCGGACGTTGAACTTCTCTTCCATCTGGAACATGAATTCGATCATCGCGAGCGAGTCGATTCCGAAGCTGGCAATCTCGGTCTCCGGTGTCAGCTTGCTCAGATCGATGCCGAAATGCTCGGCGATCAGCCCTTTGATTCTATCTGCCAGGTCGGCGTTCATCGACATTTATGCTACCGAGAGGAGCTTGGGCTTGATGCCCTCGCCAGATTCGCCGGAACGCGTCGACCCCGCACCCGCCGCGCCGCGGAAGAACCCGATCGTCTCATCGGCAACGGACTCCTTGTCATTATCGATCGTGAGTATATGGTAACTATTGTGGTACAGGATTGTACGCACTTGGCTCGATCCAATGTTCAGTGCCACGAACTCGGCGCTGCGCGGACTGGCGACGTCATCCTCGATTGCATGCATGATCAAGGCGGGCGCGCGCACTCGGGAAATGTCGCGGCGCACGGCGCCGATCAACTGGTGCGCCTCGTGGATGCCGGAGAGCGGCAGGTAGGCGGATCCGACCGCCGAAACCCCGTGCGTCTGCATTGCGCGTACGACCCACTCGCGCAGCCGCTCGTTCTTCAAGCCATAGGGAGGGCGTTCGGGCCAGGCAATCATGCGGCGCAGCGGGGTGTGATACGCGAGCGGCGCCAGCACCCGGTACCAGGGCATCTGCCATCCGTCGTAGGCAAGCGTGGTCGACACCAGTGCCAGCCCTGCCACTTGCTGGGGCCGTTCGATGGCAAGGCGCAGCGCCAGGACCGCGCCGATGCACAGGCCGGCAACGTACACGCGCTCGTGATCATGGCTCAGCGCATCGAGCTCCCCCGAAACGAATGCCACCCACTGGCGCCAGGTGCCGGTGTCAAACCGGTCCTCGCGCGTGCCGAACCCGCACCCCGGGATGCTCGGGTTGTGGGCAAGGAATCCGGCTTCGCGCATGCGTCGCTCCAAGTACTGCATTTCCAGGGGGCTGCCCGAAAGACCATGCAGCAGAAGCACCGCGTCCTGGCGAGAGCGTTTTGAAGCCAATTTGACAACCATGAGAATCTTTCAACTTTTTACACAAGCAGACGCCAGACGAGGCATCCAAGCAACCTCAATTTTACATGCTTGTGCTATGAGAAGCGCCCCATACGACGACCGTTCCGCTCTCCATACGCATTAGCGGATCAGCGGTTCGGCCCGGCGAACACGACCCAATCGACAAGAAGACGCATTCCCCTGTAAAAATGCCAGAGCGCGCCGATATCCCACCGAATGCGCGCCCTCAAAGGAGACAAAACGGCGGCAGGAAAGTTCCCCGCCATTAAGATCTCCAAAGAATGCTTGGCCGCATCAGGCCCGCAATCCGACGAACGCCCTCGACGATGAGCGACAGCGCTTTTTCCTGGCAAAACCCGTACCCGAGCGTGCGCACGCCGGTATTCGCGCGCAACCTGGTTGCAAGCTCGCAACCACTTGCCGCCAGCGCGGGGCTTCGTGTCCTGGCACGCGGCGGCAACGCCGTCGATGCCGCCGTGGCCAGCGCCGCAGTCATCGCGCTGACCGAACCCTGCTCCAACGGACTCGGATCCGACCTGTTTGCGCTGGTCTGGGACAAGGGCCGGTTGCACGGACTCAATGCGAGCGGCACCGCGCCCGCAGCTTGGACCCGGTCCTACTTTGCCAATCGTTACGGCGACGACTGCGCCGCCAATCGGCCGATCCGTGGCTGGGACACCGTAACCGTACCTGGCGCGGTAGCGGGCTGGTGTGCTCTGCATGACCGCTTTGGCCGGCTGGCGTTGGACACCGTCCTAGCGCCCGCGATGGCATACGCCGAGCGCGGCTTCGCCGTTGGTCCGATCACCCAGGAGAAGTGGCGCCGTGGCGCGGCGCTGCTCGCCGACCAGCCCGGCTTTGCCGAGCACTTCTTGCCGCGCGGACGTGCTCCGGCCGTCGGCGAGCACGTCACGATACCGGGCGCGGCTCGGACCCTGCGAAGCATCGCGATCACCAACGGAGACGCCTTCTATCGCGGCGAGATCGCGGCCTCGATTGCCAACTTTGCCCGCGCCGGCGGCGGGGCGCTGCGCGAGTCGGATCTGGCCAGCTTTGTGCCCCAATGGGTCGAGCCGATCGCAACGCCGTTCCATGGGTGCGAGGTGCACCAGATTCCTCCCAATGGCCAGGGAATCGCGGCGCTGATGTGCCTGGGAATCCTGCGCCATACCGACATGGCCGCCTATCCGGTCGACTCGGCGGACTGGCATCACGTCGCCATCGAGGCGATGAAACTCGCCTTCGCGGATGTCTACGCGCACGTCGCCGATCCGGCGGCCATGCAAGTGAGCAGCGAGCAGTTGCTCGACGATGGCTACCTGCGCAGCCGCGCCGCACGCATCGACATGCGGCAGGCACAGGCGTTCGCCAGCGGCATGGCACCGCGCGGCGGCACGATCTACCTGAGCACCGCCGACGAGGCCGGCATGATGGTGAGCCTGATCCAATCCAACTACATGGGCTTTGGCTCGGGAGTCGTCGTCCCCGGCTGGGGCATCGCGCTGCAGAACCGGGGGCACGCGTTTTCGCTCGACCCCTCCCATCCCAATTGCGTAGCGCCGGGCAAGCGGCCGTTTCACACGATCATTCCCGGGTTCCTGACCTGCGCAGGACAGCCGACGATGAGTTTCGGTGTCATGGGAGGAAACATGCAGCCCCAAGGTCAGGTGCAGGCGTTATGCCGTATGCTGCTCGCGCGCCAGCAGCCGCAGGCCGCCTGCGATGCCCCGCGTTGGAAATGGAACCAAGGGCTGGACGTCGAATTGGAAGGATCGATGGATCCGATCGCGTGCGCGGAACTGGCCCGCCGGGGGCACCGGATCGTCACGGTCGAGGATTCCTACATGGATTTCGGATCCGGTCAGTTCATCTGGCGTCTGGGCGATCCCTCACGCGAGGGGTACGTCGCCGCGAGCGACAGCCGTCGCGATGGCCAAGCCTGCGGCTTTTGAGTGGCAACAGGCCTACCGGTTCGCGCGCCATCGACCGCACCCCTGGATCCGGCATGACGGCCGTCATCAGCCAACCCGCTCCCCGGGCCATCGCCTTCCTCGGCCTGGGCGCAATGGGCTATCCGATGGCAGGGCACCTGGCGCGCGCCGGACATCCGGTCACGGTCTATAACCGCTCGCCAGAGCGGGCGCAAAGCTGGCAGATGGAACATCGCGCGCCGACCATGATTGCGGGAGATTTCGACTTCGGCTTTTCCGTCAAGTGGATGCGCAAGGACCTGGCCCTCTGTCTGGAGGAGGCGCGACGCAACGGAGCCTCACTGCCGCTGGCCGCGCTGATCGATCAGTTCTACGCCGAAATCGAGGCGCTGGGCGGCGCGCGCTGGGATAGCTCCTCGCTGATCCAGCGGCTGCGCCACGCAAGCGCCAGATCCTGATGACCGCTCGGCCAGGGCGTACAGCGGCGTGATCTCGTGACCATGGACCAAAAGAACACTGCCCAGGAAATTGCCGGGTTGCGGACGACACTGTTGCGGGTCGCGCGCCTGCAGCTGCGCAACGATACCTGGGCCGAGGACGCCGTCTCCGAGACCATGGTCGCGGCAATCGAAGGACTGGCCGCGTTCGACGGCAGATCGCAGGTCCGGACCTGGGTGATCGGGATACTCAAGCACAAGATCATCGATCAATTTCGCCGGCGCAGCCGCGAGGTATCCATGGAATCACAGCAGGAGCTGGCCGATGGGGACGCGCTCGAGGACCTGTTCGACCACAGCGGGCATCGGGTTGCGGCTCCCCTGGAATGGGGCGATCCGGAGGCCAATATGTCGCGCGGCGAGTTCTTCGCGGTACTGCAGGCCTGTATCGATCAGTTGCCGGCGCCGCTGGGCCGGATCTTCCTGCTGCGCGAGTGGCTCGAGTTTGATACCTCGGAGATATGTAAGGAAATGAAAGTGACGTCGACTAACTGTTTCGTCATGCTGTACCGGGCGCGGCTGCGCCTGCGTGAGTGCCTGGACTTGAACTGGTTCGCGGGGGAAGGCGCACCTCACCATGGCTAAATTGTTCATCAACTGCCGCCAGGCGCACTGGTTACTGTCGCAGCAGTGCGACACGCGGCTGCGCTGGTACGAACGCCTGGCCCTGCGCATCCACCTTCGCGCTTGCGACTGGTGCAGCATCGTGGCGCGCAACTTCGCTTATCTGTCGCGCGCAGCGCGGCATCTGGACCGCTGACGTAGCGCGGCACGCTCTTGCGCCTCGCGGTGATCATCCCGATCCACAATCGGGCGGCGACGATAGAACAGAGCCTGCGGGCGCTCGATGGTCTGCGCCGGCGTGGCCACCGTGTCATCGTCGTAGACGGCGGCAGCAGCGACGAGAGCACGGTGCGCGCGAGCACCTTGGCCGATAGGGTTCTGGCCGCGCCGCGGGGTTTGTCCCTGCAACTAAACGCCGGCAGCCGGGTGCCGGAAGCCGAGCAGGCCGACGCACTGGTATTCCTGCCCGAGGCCGTGCGCCTGCCGGCGCAGGCGGACCGCGCGATCGTGCGCGCCCTTTCCAACTCGACCAGCCCCTGGGGCCGCTTTGACGTGTCCTTCGACCACCCGCACGGTGGCGCCCGCGCGCCGCTGCGGCTGGCGGCGGCTCTGGCCAACTGGTGTTCGCGCGCCACCGGCATCTGTACTTGGGAACAGGTGATCTTCGTTGCCCGTTCCGCCTTTCTTGCGCTGGACGGCTTTTCGGGCCCGGACGCATCCGCGGATATCGAATTTTCCCGTCGGGCGCGCCAGCTCGGCGCGCCCATCGTTGTGCGCGAGCGTGCCGTGGTTTGCGCCGCCGACCCCGGCCTGCCGGCCGTGGTGCGCTCGGCCCTGCACCGGGAGAGGCGGCGGCTCCTTTACGCGCTCGGCTTCGATGGGACGGCGCGCGGGCCGCTCTCCCGGCGACAGTCTGGAAGCCGCTGACGCGTGCCGGGCGCACGGACGCGGTCGGTCGCGCGGTCGCCGACGGCTGCGCCGCTACAATGCGCCTCGACCATGGACAAAAAGGCACCCCAAAAAGAGCACGCCGCCGCTGCGACCAACTTCCTTCGCAACATCATTGCCCATGATCTGGCGGCCGACCGCTTTGCGAGGCGGCGCTGGAACGGTGGGCCCGGCGACGGCGATTTCCAGCACCGCGGCGCCATCGACGCGGCACGGATTCGCACCCGGTTCCCGCCCGAGCCCAACGGCTATCTTCACCTAGGACATGCAAAGTCGATCTTCCTGAATTTCGGCCTGGCGCGGGACTTCCACGGCCGCTGCCACATGCGCTTTGACGACACCAATCCGACGCGCGAAGAGCAGGAGTACGTCGATTCCATCCTCGAGGCCGTGCGCTGGCTCGGTTTTGACTGGGCCGACGCCACGCAGGACAACCTGTACTTTGCCTCCGACTACTTCGAAGGCCTGTACGAATGCGCCGAATTCCTGATTGCGCGTGGCCACGCCTACGTCGACCAGTTAAGCGCCGAGGAGATGCGTCTGGCCCGCGGAACGCTGACGGAACCGGGACGCGATTCCCCGTACCGCGACCGCCCGCCAGCGCAGAGCCTGCAGCTGCTGCGTCAGATGCGCGCCGGCCAGCACCCGGAAGGCAGCATGGTGTTGCGGGCGCGGATCGACATGACCTCGCCCAATATCAATCTGCGCGATCCGGCGCTGTACCGCATCCGGTTCGCACACCATCACCGGACCGGCGACCAGTGGTGCATCTACCCGATGTACGACTTCACCCACGCGCTCTCCGACGCGCTCGAGTGCATCACGCACAGCATTTGCACGCTCGAATTCGAGGATCACCGGCCCTTGTACGACTGGTGCGTGGAGCGCTGCGTACCAATGCTGCGTGCGCCGCAATGGCGCGAGGCCCTCGATCTGGTGCGCGCCGTGCGCGCGCAGGGCGTAGAGGCGGCCAGAGAATTCGCCCTGCACTGCCACAACTTTGCGCACAAGTTGTTCGCCAGCGAGGCCGAGGCCCAGATGCGGGCCGTCTTCTCGCGCTGGAATCACGACCGCAGCGCGGTGCTGCGCGACCTCGACGCGTTCTTCGACCTGCTGCTGCGCGAGGCAGAGCAATTTGCCCCGCTGCTTGCGCACGCCCTGGAGGAGCGGCGTGCAGATCCTTTCGATCTGCCGAGGCAGTATGAATTCTCCCGGCTGAATCTGGACTACGTGGTGCTGAGCAAGCGCAAGCTCATCCAGTTAGTGGAGGAGCGCCTGGTCGACAGTTGGGACGATCCTCGTATGCCGACGCTGGTCGGGCTGCGGCGGCGCGGCTATACGCCGCAGAGCCTGGCCTTGTTTGCCGAACGCGTCGGCGTGAGCAAGGCCGACTCGCGGATCGATTTCGGCGTCCTGGAACAGGCCGTGCGCGAAGACCTCGACCCGCGCGCGCCCCGCGCCATGGTGGTCCTCGATCCGCTGCGCCTGGTATTGACCAACCTTGACAGCCAGGCGCAGGAAGAGTGCGTCGCTGCGGTGCACCCGCACCTGCCCGAGCGCGGCTCGCGCACGATTAGCTTGCGTCGCGAGCTCTGGATCGACCGGGACGATTTTCTCGAGCATCCGCCCGCGGACTTCTTCCGGTTGTCCCCGGGTGCGATGGTGCGTCTGCGATATGCGTACGTGATCCGCTGTACCGGGTTCGAAAAGGACGCCGCCGGCAATGTGCTCGTGGTCTACGCCGAGGTGCTGCCGCAAACGCGCAGCGGCACGGCCGGCGCCAACAGCGTCAAGGTCAAGGGGGCAATTCACTGGCTGCCGATTGCCGACTCGACGCCAGTCGAGGTCCGGCTCTTTGAACGGCTGTTTGCCCAGGCCGATCCCGACGCCAGCGCGTCGGACTACCGGACATTGCTCGATGCCGGGAGTCGAAGCGTGCTGCGGGCGTATGCGGAACCTTCGCTGGCCGCCGCGCAGGCCGAGGACCGCTATCAGTTCGAGCGACATGGTTATTTTGTTGCCGATCTGATCGATCATCGGCCGGGCCGCCCCGTGTTCAACCGGATCGCGACCCTGAGGGACTCCCGCGGACGCTAGCTGGCGAGGACGCAGGGGGATTGGCGCTATCCTTTTGCCATTCCCATCGGTTACAGGTGGCCCACATTGGATACCCTAATTGATTCCGTCGGCCAGATCCGTGCCCGCATCGAGGCCCTGCGCGCGCGCATGGGTGTTCACGGACTCTCGACCTGGATCACGCTGTCTTCGGATCCGCACCTGTCCGAATACCTGCCCCAGCGGTGGCAATCCCGTCAGTGGTTGACCGGGTTTTCCGGGTCCGCCGGGACTTTGGTGCTCACCGCCGATTTCGCCGGACTGTGGGTCGACAGCCGCTACTGGGTGGAAGCGGAGGCGCGCCTTGCGGGCACGGGGATTGAAGCCGTCAAGGCCAGCAGCGCCGCGGGTAGCGCCCTCTTCGACTGGCTCGGGCAGCATGTGGCCAGCGGCTCGGAGGTGGGCGTCGACGGGGCAAGCCTGGGCCTGTCGCTGGCCCGCTCGATCGAAGCGGCGCTCGAAAAACGCGGGGCGCGCCTGCGCACCGATTTGGACCTGCTCAACGAGATCTGGCCGACGCGCCCGGCGCTCCCGGATGCCGTCGTGCGCGAGCGAAGCGGCGCGTTCGAGTCGTTGCAGCGACGCGAAAAGCTTGCCAAGGTTCGCGAACAGATGACGGCGCTAGGAGCGCAGTGGCACTGGATCTCCAGTCTCGACGACATCGCTTGGCTGCTGAACCTGCGCGGATCCGACGTCCCGTTCAACCCGGTGTTCCTGGCGCACGTCCTGGTGGGACCGAGCGACGTGCGTCTGTTCATTGCGCCGGGAAAGATACCGGCGCCGCTGGGCGAGCGTTTGCGCGCCGACGGCATAACGCTCGTCGATTATCGGCAAGCGGCTGCGGCCCTCAGCGCCCTGGCCGCCGGCGAGGCGCTGCTCGTCGATCCGCGGCGGGTGACGCTCGCGATGGTGCGCGCGGTGCCCGCCGGGGTGCGCATCCTCGAGCAGATCAATCCGACAACCCTGCTCAAATCGCGCAAGTCCGAACTCGAGCTCGCCAATGTACGCCTGGCCATGGAACAAGACGGCGCCGCGTTATGCAACTTCTTTTCCTGGCTCGAGCAGGCACTAGATCGGCGCGAGCGGATAACCGAGCTGACGATCGACGAGCGGGTGACGGCCGAGCGCGCCCGGCGCCAGGGATTCGTCAGTCCGAGCTTCGGCACCATCGCCGGATTCAATGCCAACGGCGCCTCGCCGCACTACAGCGCCACCCTCGAGTCGCACGCCGTCGTCTGCGATGCGACGGGGTGCGGCAACGGCCTGCTGCTTATCGATTCGGGAGGGCAGTATGAGACCGGTACCACCGACATCACGCGCGTTGTCGCGATCGGCGCCACGTCGGCCGACCAGCGGCGCGACTTCACCCTCGTCCTCAAGGGGATGATCCAGCTCACCAGGGCGCGGTTCCCGCGCGGAACCCGTTCGCCGATGCTCGACAGCCTGGCGCGCGCTCCCATCTGGGCCGAGGAGGTCGATTACGGTCATGGAACCGGGCACGGCGTGGGATATTTTCTCAATGTGCACGAAGGACCCCAGGCGATATCCCCGCACCTGCCACCGGAGCCCCAGACGGCGATGGAGCCGGGGATGATCACGTCCAACGAACCGGGCATCTATCGGCCCGGTCGCTGGGGGGTGCGCATCGAGAATCTGCTGGCGACGGTCCCCGCGGGCGGCGGCGAGTTTGGCGAGTTCCTGAAATTCGAGACGCTCACGCTGTGTCCGATCGACCGCCGGTGTATCGACAAGACCCTGCTGCGGGCCGATGAAACGGACTGGCTCGATAGCTACCATCGAACGGTGCGCGAGCGCCTGACCCCCCTGGTGGCAGGGGACGCGCTCGCCTGGCTGCAGCGCTCCACCGAACCGCTGTGATCAGCGCCCTACCTCGATTACCCTGACGCGAACCCGCCGCTCCCGTTCGTCGCGCACCACCGTCAGTTCGGCGACGCCATCGACACCGATGCGCCCGAGCTCGGCAACGAAGTTCGACAGCCCTTCGACCCGTTTGCCGTTGACGCCAACAATCACGTCGCCCAGATTGCCGGTCTTCGCGTTCATCGGCTTGAGTCCCGCTTCCGCGGCCGGTGTCCCCCGCCGTACCTCAGCAATCACGACGCCCGCGATTCCGGCCTGTTCGACCAGATCGGGACGCACCGGGGTAATGCCGATGCCTGGCAGCGGCGCCCTGCCGCGCGCGATTAGCGACGGGACCACACGATTGACCAGATCGACGGGAATGGCAAAGCCGATTCCGGCCGAGCTGCCGGTCTCCGAGCGAATAGCGGTGTTGACGCCCACCAGGCGGCCGGCGCTGTCGAGCAAGGGGCCGCCGGAATTGCCAGGGTTGATCGCCGCGTCGGTCTGGATCACGCCGGCGATCTCGCGCTCGTAGCTGGTCGGCAGCTCGCGATCGAGCGCACTGACGATTCCGTGTGTGAGCGTGCGCTGCAAGCCGAAAGGATTGCCGATCGCGTAGACCGACTGACCGATTTTCAGGTCGCTGGAGGTGCCCAGGCCGATCGGCCGCAAGTTGCGCGGCGTGTGCAGCAGCTTGATCACGGCAAGGTCGTACTCCGGCGATGCCCCGATCACCTGCGCCTCGATCGGATCGCCGGCATCGAGCTGGACGTAGACATGCGAGGCACCCTCGACGACGTGGTTGTTGGTCACGATATGACCGGCGCCGTCCCAAACGAATCCGCTACCCGCGCCGCGTGCCACCTCGGCGCCGAAGAAGCCCGCGCTATGTATCACCTCCGTCGTGATGTAGGCAACCGACGGGGCGGCAGCTTCGAACAGCGCAACCATTGCCTGCTCCGACGCCAGCAGCGGCCCGCGCGGAGCCACCCCGCGTGGCTCCGCGTGCTCGCGCCCGGCTGCCGCGGGCGCGCAAAGCAGCGCAAGCAGCAACCAGAGAACGCCTGGCAGGTAAGAGCGCCCCGCCACGGGTCCGCGCCCCGGCGCGCTCAGGGCCATGGTCATCAACTTTGCGCTATCCCCCATCATGCGGTTGGAGGGCACGATTATGGCCTGCGCGCGCAGGCGGCCCGGAACCGCGCAGTGCCGAACTGGGCCATAATTGCGCCGACCCCCCAACGCTGGCCCGCTCTCCAGAGATGTCCGAAGTCGCCACCCCCAATGCCGGTGACCGCAGTTTCGATCTTTCGCTGCGCTTGCTGACCGTGCTGGTCCTGATCGCCCTGGCGGGCAGCGTGAGTTTTCTCGCCTACCGCTTGCTCGCCCCCCGATTCTCGCAAAACGACAACGAACGGGTCACCACCACGACTAGCCGCCCGCCGGTCGCGCCGGCCACGACGGTGGCCGGGCCGGCCCACGGAGACGAGGTCCTCATGGACCCGGGTCGAGTTTTTCGCTGCGAGGAGCAGGGCCGGGTATCGTTTTCCGATCAGGCCTGCCCCAACAGCACCCCGACGGACGACGCGGCCGGGCGCTCCCGGCCGGCCCGAGGGGCGCATTGACCCGCTAAGAGCTCGAGCGGCATCCTTCCTACGGGGCCCTGGCCCGCAGCGGGTCTAACCCGCCGGGGCCGGCAGGCCCAGCAAGAGTCGCCAGCAGGGCGGTCAGGCGGTTGCCTCCTCGGCGCCCGCGCGCATCGCACCGGCGGGCGCGGCTGCGCCTTCCAGACCGCGCAGATGGACCGCCAACGCCGCATCCATCGTGTTGGCATGGACCTCGAACCAGTGCGGCAACTCCTGCGCCAGGCGAATGACGATTTCCGAGTCGCCGGCATCGAAACGGCGCCGTACCTCCGCTACGACTTCGAGCAGCATTTCGTGCTCGCTCTCGTGGCAATCACGGGCCGGAAAGCTCGACTCTCGCATCCACCGCTCCTCCTGCGAGCAGTGCCGCAGCAGGTGTTCATGCAGCGCCAGCAGTTTCTCCCCTTCATCACCCGGCTGCTGCATCGCAGCGAGCAAGTCGTGGAATTCGCGGTGCAAGGCATCCATCGGTTCAAAGCCAACTTCGAAATACCCGAAATCGGCACCCGTCTGCGCGTTGACTGTCATGTTCCACCCTCCGACGAGGAATTCACTCTGCGATTAGATAACCGAAGCCGACCGTAGCAGCGTGCGCCCAGGGCCTGCCAACGCCAATAACCTATTCAGGCGCGCTCCGCCAACGTTTCGGATGGCCGCCACGATCCGGTCCATTGCATATTTTTGCTTCGCACAAGCACGGCGCCGGCGGTGACACGCTACCGGTAGACCATAACCGGAACCTTGCTATGCGTAAGCACCTTCTGCGTTTCGCTTCCCAGCAGCACGGCGCTGAGCCCGCGGCGCCCGTGGGAGGCCATGAAGATCGCGTCGCACCCCAGCCGCTCGGTCGTTTCGATGATCGCCTCGAAGGGCGAGAATGAGCGCACCACGGTCGTCTCGACCGCGACGTTGCTCTTATTGGCAATGTTCTCGAGCATCGCCAGGCGCTCGCGCGCAACCTCGTCCGCCCGTTGCTCGTACTCGGCTATGGTTTCGGGACGGTACTCAGACAGGCTTGCGTAGGCATAGGGTTCCACCACCGTCAAACCCAGGATCCGCGCCCCCAGCTTGCTAGCCAGTTCGACCGCACCTTGAATGGCGCGCGCAGACAGTTCCGAACCATCGGTCGGAACGAGGATCTTGCTGAACATTTTTCTGCTCCCACGCGCCCGCGCCAGGGGCGCAACACCGGGCGACGCACCCTTTGGCGGCACTTGCGCGCTTATGCTAGATCTTCCGCCGCCCGCACGCTTGATTGCCGTCAAGGGGCCTGAAACTGCTCCAGCGCACAAGCAGCGGCGGCAAACCCCATCGTTGCCGTGACGGTAACGCAAGAACCGTAGCCCCCGCACGCCAGCGGACTGCCGGCCGGCGGCCCCCCCTCGGGCTCACAGCCCGGAGCCGGTCGGCACAAGGGTTCGTCGGAAAAGATGGCGTCCACACCAAAGCGCGCCGGGCGCCCGCCGGCAGCCGCGGCGGCATAGCCGTAGTCTCGCCGCAGGCAGTGCCGCAGTTTGGCCAGCAGCCGATCGCCCTGGGCGCGCGCCAGGTCGTCGCGCCGGATGCGCGCAGGATCCTTGCGCCCGCCGGCGCCGCCACAGGTAACCACGGCGATCGCGTTGCTGCGCGCGTGCGATATGAGTGCCGCCTTGGCGCGAACCTGATCGATGCAGTCAACCACCAGATCGACTTCCCGCAGCAGATCCCCGACGTTTTCCGGCGTGACGAATTCCTCCACCGCGCGGACCTGCGCGCCGGGGTGGATTGCCCGAATCCGCTCGGCCATTGCCTGGACCTTGGCCTTGCCAAAGTCCGCCTCCAGCGCGTGGATCTGGCGGTTGGTGTTGCTCTCGGCGATGTGGTCGAGGTCGATCAGCGTGAGCTTGCCGACCCCGGAGCGCGCCAGGGCCTCGGCCGTCCACGTACCAACGCCACCGAGACCGACCACCGCGATGCGCACGCTGCCAAAGCGCTCCAGGGTGGCCTGGCCATAGAGCCGCGCCACGGCGCCGAACCGTCGGTCAAGCTCCGGCCCGCCGGCGCTCCCGATCACGGCGCAATCCGTACAATCGTCCCACGGCTGGTACTTTTTCCCTTGCAATCCAAGTCGATCCCCTACCGGACCCGTCCGCGGAGCTGCCACACATCATGCCCAAGTCGAATCTTCGCACTGAATATGTACGTTCGGCGCTGCTCGAGGATGATGCCGGGGACGACCCGATCGCACTGTTTGGCCGCTGGTACGAGGAGGCGGTCCACGCTGGCGGGCGCGACCCCAATGCGATGTCGCTGGCAACAACCGACGCGGGCGGCCATCCGAGCGTGCGTATCGTCTTGTGCAAGGAATTTGACCACGCTGGGTTTGTCTTTTTCACCAACTATTCGAGCCGCAAGGGGCGCGACCTGTCCCACAATCCCAACGGCTGCCTGCTCTTTTACTGGCCGGACCTCGAGCGGCAAGTGCGCGTCAGCGGGGCAGTGCAGACGATCTCCACGGCCGAGTCGGACGCATATTTTGCGGAACGGCCGCTGGCGGCCCGGATCGGCGCTTGGGCGTCGCCGCAAAGCGAGCCGATAGCGGGTCGGGAAAGCCTGGAGCGCCGCTATGGCGAAATGGAACAGCGCTTCGCCGGTCAAGCCACGCCCCCCCGGCCGCCTCATTGGGGCGGCTATCGCCTGGTGCCCGATAGCCTGGAATTCTGGCAGGGCCGGCCGTCGCGACTGCACGATCGACTGCTGTTTTCGCGCCGCGGGGTGGAATGGGAGCTAGTTCGGCTTGCGCCCTGATCGGGCCCGGGCGAATGCCGCGGATGCAAACGGCCGCGGCGGCAGGCTGATCCGAAGGTTTGCCGCGCCATCGCGGGGTTCGTCGCCGGCGGAGCAACGGGCTATGATAGGTACTTCTCGCATGCCGGAATCGACAAACCATGAGCGCTGACCAGATTTCGATCATCATTGTCGAAGACGAACCCGAGTTTCGTCGCCGATTTGCTCAGATCATCGATGGCGAACCCACGATGCGACTCGCCGGCGTGGCCGCGAACAAGCGCGAAGCGCAGGTGCTGATCGATCGCGAGGATTTCGATGTCATGCTCATCGACTTGGGGCTGCCCGATGGTACGGGCATCGACCTCATACGCAGCGTCAGCCAGCGCAAGCCCGACGTCGATATCATGGTGGTGACGGTGTTCGGCGATGAGCAGCACGTCGTCTCGTCGATCGAGGCCGGAGCAACCGGCTACATCCTGAAGGACTCGACGCCGGCCGACGTCATATCCTGCATCCGCCTGCTGCGCGCGGGCGGATCACCGGTGAGCCCGGTCGTGGCGCGCAGCGTGCTGCGCGCCATCCGCTCCCGAATGGGCGGGGCCGCAGTCGGCAGCACTAGCGCACCGGCGCGTTCCCCGAACACCGAAAACAATCCGCTATCGGCGCGAGAGACCGAGATCTTGCAGCTGCTCGCCAAGGGCATGAGCTTCAACGAGATCGGCGAGATCCTTGGCATTTCCCCCCACACGGTAACCGCGCACATCAAGAAGATCTACCGCAAGCTGGCGGTGCACTCGCGCGGCGAAGCCGTCTACGAAGCAAGCCAGATGGGTCTGCTCAAGTCCTAGGTCGACGACCCTCGTCTCGGAAAGTCCGCGTTTGCTCGATCGCGCCGCCCCCCGGCCACGAAAATTTGGACCCTACACCGCTCGGGTAATGGCGGTAGCGGTGGCGCTGCTGTGCAGCGGACTGGCCGCCGCCAGCACGGTGCCGATACGAAAGCTCGACTGGTCCTACTCGGCGCCCGATCCGCTGGCCCCGACCGATGCCAGCGGCGGGGCCTCGCTCTCCTCCTTTGATTTGCCGCTGCGCTGGTCCACGGTCGAAGGTTCGCCGCTGCACACGGTTGCGCTGCGCATGCACTTTCACCTCGAGGCGGTTCCCGACCGGACCTGGGCGGTACTGCTGTCGCATGCCAGCGAGGGCGGACGCCTGAGCGTCAATGGACATTTCATCGGCGCGATCGCCGCGGAAAGCGAAGAGCGTCACGTCGTCTGGCGGCGCCCGCAGTTGCAGGCGATCGATGCCCCCCTGCTGGTGGTGGGCGAAAATGAGCTGCTGCTCGAGACCTCCTACGGGCCTGGGCCGCACGTCCTCGCCGGCGTGGAAGTTGGCCCCTTGAGCGAGCTTTGGCATCGCTACGCGGTGCAGTTCATACTGGACTACGTTTCCACCTGGAGCGGCGCCACGATGGCGCTGCTGACCGCTCTGGTATTTGGCGCGCTCTGGTTGCAGCGGCGCGAAGCAATCTCGAAGCTGCTCGCGTTGGCGGCGCTGTACTGGCTCGTGTACTGCGCCGCCTGGCTGGTGGAAGTCATGCCGATGGAGCTTCGCCCTTGGGTACGACTGGCCGACATGGCGGCGAAGGCGGCGTTCGGCGCGACGCTCGCCATCACGCTGCTGCGCCTTTCTTCGCTTTCGCGGCGTCGGGAGGAGTGGCTGATCGGCGCCTACGCGGCACTCGGGCCCACGCTCTCCCTGGCCAGTTCGATGCGCGCCGATCCCTATCTGCAGCTGTCGTGGGAACCGGGGCTGATTCTGGTGGTGGCAATTGCCACCGGTGTCGGACTTTATCGGCGCACGCATGGGCTCGCCGCGCCGCACCCGCTGGTCCTGATCGCCGCCGTCGCGCTGCTGTTCGCGGCGCTGCTCGACTTCGGCGGCGTGGTCGGCCTGAACTCGCTCGAGGGCACGCCGGCGATGAATTTTGCCGGCCCGCTGATGCTGGCGGCACTGGCGACGCCGCTGGTCGATGGCTTCATCAAGATGATGCACGAGGCCGAAACGGCGCGCGCCGAACTCGAGACGCGCGTGCGGGAGCGCGAGCAACTGCTGAAGAGAAATTTCGAGCGGCTGCGCGAGAGCGAGCGGATCAAGGTGGAGGCGCAGGAACGGCAACGTATCATGCAGGACATGCACGATGGCCTGGGCTCGCAGCTCATGTCCTCGCTGATGCTCGTCGAGCGCGGCGCGGTGAGCAACGATCAGTTTGCCCAGATCCTGCGCGAATCGATCGACGACATGCGCCTGGCCATTGACGCCCTGGCGGCCGAGGATGCCGACCTCGCGGCCGCGCTCGGCAATCTTCGCTTCCGCATGGAACCGCGGCTGCGGGCCGCGGGGATGGAGTTGACCTGGGACGCACGCCGGCTGCCCGAGGAAGTCGGCCTACACCCGGATGTCGTCCTGCCGATCCTGCGCATCGTCCAGGAAGCCTTGACCAACGCGCTCAAGCACAGTCGCGCGCGCGCGGTGCGCGTGACGCTTGCCGTCGAGGGCAGCGGCGACGCGCGCTGGCTCGATATCCGAATTGCCGACAATGGCCGCGGCATAGCCGAGGAGCGGGTCGGCGGCCGCGGCCTGCTGAACATGCGCAACCGTGCACAGAAGATCGGTGCGCAGCTGAAACTGGAAACGGCGCCGAACGTGGGCACCACGGTGCACCTGCGCGCGCGCATCGGCGCGGCGACCCCGAGCACGAAGACGCAGCAAACGGTGCTCAACACCCAAGCAATCATCGAGCGGGCACGCCAGCAGTAAGACCGCGCTGGCGACGGACGCCGACCTGGCGCCTTAGCTCACGTCGGCCCGACGCTTGCGCGCGAAGGTCCGCCGGAACTTCTCCACCTTGGGCCCGATCACGAACATGCAATAGCCCTGCGTGGGGTTGTGGCGGAAGTATTCCTGGTGGTAGGTCTCGGCCCGGTAATAGCGGTCGACCGGTTCGAGCTGCGTGACGATGTCGTCTTCGAACAAATGCTGCGCCTCTCGCAGGAACTGCGTCGCGACCGCCTTTTGCTCCTCACTGTGATACAGGATCGCCGAGCGGTACTGACTGCCGATGTCGTTGCCCTGGCGGTTGGGCGTGGTTGGATCGTGGACCGCGAAGAACACCTCGAGCAGATCCCGGTAGGCGAGGCGTGCCGGGTCAAATTCGATACGCACCACTTCCGCGTACCCGGTCTCGCCAGCGCACACCTGGCGATAGTCCGGATTCTCTGTGCGGCCGTTGGAATACCCGGACTCGACGTCAACCACCCCGTCGAGTTCCTCGAACACCGCCTCCAAGCACCAGAAGCAGCCTCCCCCTAATGTCGCGAATTCATTGCCCGGTCGCGGCGCGGGCCCAAGCGAATTGCCAATTGACATGGTGAACTCCTTGCGGGTCCTGCCTGGGATCGGGGCGACGCCCGGTTGCCCCGCCTGCTGCGCTACTGGTCCGGCCGGCCCGCGCAACGCTCTGCGCGCGAGCCACTCTCGCCGCTGCCTTGATCACCGCTCGATGCAACCTGGCACCTAGCTTACCCCCGGAACCATGACAGCGTTTTTGCACTGCAATTTGGGGCTTGCCCCCGCTCAAGGCCGCCTCCAGAATTGCCGAAATACGGACACCGGGGGATGGATCCCCTGCGGCAGGGGCGCCGGGCCAGGCCCTGCGCCGGGGGAGCGAGAAGCGCAGGGGTAACTGCCGATGCCGGGGCGCGCGAGTGGAGAAATTCGATGACCTTCATCAAACCGTATCTGATTCGGCTCTCGCACTGCGACCCCACCGGGACCGTGTTTTACCCCAATTACTTTCACATCTTCAACGCGCTGGTCGAGGATTGGTTCTACGAGGCCATCGAGATCCGCTTCGATGAATTTCTCATGTCGCGCGGCCTGGCGCTGCCCACGGTGCGCATGGAGGCCACCTTCTCCAAGCCGACGAAGATGGGGGAGACCGTCGACTTCTGGCTCACCCTATCGCACGTCGGACGCACCTCGGTGCGCTTCACCATGGGCGTCGACAAGGAAGGAGAGCAGCGCGTGCGGATGAACCGCATCGCGGTCTGCACCTCGCAGGAGACTCGCGAAGCCACCGTCATCCCCGAAGACGTGCGCGAGAAGATGCTCGAATTCATGCGCGAATGAGGCGCCCGCGGCGGGCGGCGCGCGACCGCCAATAGCCGTTGCGCAGCACAGCGCCGCCGTAGCGGCCGGACTCAAGGCGTTGGGCCGCCGGCCGCACTCACCCAGTGCGGCGCACGTTTGGCGAAGAACGCGGCCATGCCTTCTGCCGCCTCGTCCGTGGTGCGCTGCTGCGCAATCGCGCGCGCGGTGCGCTCGATGACCTCGTCGGCGATCTCGCGCCCCTCGACCTCGAAGACCAGCGCCTTGGCAGCGGCCTGCGACCTCGGGCCGCCCGCGCACAGCGCTTCGCAGATCTGGCGCACGCAGCCATCGAGCTCGTCGGCTGCGACCACTTCGTGCGCCAGGCCCATTTGCGCGGCGCGCGCTGCCGAGATGCGCTCCGCGCTCTGCACGTATCGCAGCGCTTGGCGCGGACCGATCGCACGCACTACGTACGGGCTGATGACGGCCGGAATCAGCCCCAGTCGGGCTTCGGACATCGCGAAGCTCGCATCGTGCGTGGCGACGCAGATATCGCAGGCCGCGGCTATTCCCATCCCCCCGCCGAGCGCCGCACCGTGCACACGGGCCAGCGTTGGCTTGCTCATGCGCGCAAGGCCGTACAGCATCCGGGCAAAGCGGCGCGCGTCCTGCAGATTCTCTTCCATCGTCGCTGCCGCGGCCCGACCCATCCAGTGCAGATCGGCACCGGCGCAGAAGTTGCGTCCCTTCCCCGCGACGATGACGACCCGAACAGCGGGATCGACCTCGAGGGCACGGCTGGCCGCGTCGAGCTCCTCGATCAAGACCTCGTTGAAGGCATTGTGCACTTGCGGACGGTTCATCCAGATAGTGGCGGTCGCTGCGCCGCGTTCCACGCTTAGCGTCTGGTACACGTTCTCTCCTTCCAAGCCGCGTCAATCACTCGACGCCGATTGTCCTCCCCGCCAAGGATCCCGCAAGCCGCTCGTGGACCGGCACATGCTTTAATCGGTTACTTTTCCACCGCTGCCCCCCGTTCGATGCGATTGCCCGATCTGTTCGGATTTGCCGCTGCCGTCCTGACAACCGTCGCCTTCGTCCCGCAGGTCCTGCACACCTGGAAGACGCGTCACGCGGGCGGCATCTCGCTGGGCATGCTTTGCCTGTTCACGCTGGGCGTCGCGCTATGGCTTTGCTACGGTCTGCTCCTCGGCGCATGGCCGGTGATCGCCGCCAACGCGATCACGCTTGCACTGGCGCTGTTCCTGCTGGCGATGAAGCTGCGCTTCGGTCGGTAAATCCGGCGGGCGGTTCCTCAATCGGCGTCGATGATCCTGCTCTGGCTGCCGGCAGCCGCGCGGCGCAGCCGATCGTGGACGGCTTCCCAGGGCTCGCCGCTCGGCGGAATCGCGACCAGCAAACGCTCGGCCGCACTCGCATCGAGCTGGCGCAGAGCGTCGTACAGCGCATGGGCGTATTCGGCCGGAGCGGCGGCGGCCGCAATGTGCATTGCCAGGTCGCCCGCGGGGAGGCGCCGGAGCTGCTCCGGCGGTGCCAGCACCGCCAGCGGCAAGGGCCGCAGTTGCGACACCCGCGCCGCCAGGTCCGCCGGTCCCACCAGCTCGAGCAGTTTGCGCGGCGCATAGTGCCCGGCAACCCGGCCGGAGGCGCGCGGCGCGGGCTCGGCATCGGCGGCGATCGCTACCGCCGCGCCGAGCGCCGCGCCGATCTGGGCGCGGCCGATCGAACCCGGCCTCAGGATGCGCACCCCCCCGGCGGCAAAGTCGACGATGGTCGATTCGATGCCCAGTGCACTGGCACCGCCGTCCAATATGAAATCGACCAAACCGCCGGGCTTTTCGCCCAGGTCCGCACGCACGTGGGCGGCCCGAGTCGGGCTGATGCGGCCGTAGCGGTTCGCGCTCGGCGCCGCGATCGCGGACGTGTCATCGTGGCGTGCCGCGCACAGGCCGCGCAGCAGCGATTGCGCCCAGGGATTGACCGGGCAGCGCAAACCGACGGTATCCTGGCCACCGGTCAGGGCGTCGCAGGCGCGCGCGGTGCGCGGCAAGATCAGCGTTAGCGGCCCCGGCCAAAACTGCTTCATCAGTGCCCGCGCGGCCGCTGGGATCTCCCGCGCCCAGCCCGCCACCGCGGCGGCATCGGCAACGTGGACGATCAGCGGGTGCGCGCGCGGCCGCCCCTTGGCACGGAATATCGCGGCAATCGCATCGGGCTGGTCGGCGTCGGCACCCAAGCCGTAGACCGTTTCCGTCGGGAAGGCAACCAGGCCGCCGCGGAGCAAGACCTCGACCCCATGACGTACCGCCGCCGCGTCGACGCCCCCTTCGGTGCCGCCCGCGCGACTTCTCATTGCATCGCGGCTTGCGCCACGGAGCGCGGCAGCTCCAGATGCAAGATGTTCGCCACCGAGGCCGCGCGCTGGCAGGCGAGGCCCATCGACTCGCCTACCACGGTAACGTGCCCCATCTTCCGGCCCCGCCGCGCCTCGCTCTTGCCATACAGGTGCAAGCAGGCCCCGGGTACCGCCAGGACGCGGTCAAAAGCTGGCGAGCAGACCTGCCCGTCGCGACCGACCCACAGATCGCCGAGCAAATTGAGCATGACGGCGGGAGTCAGCAGCCGGGAATCTCCCAAGGGCATGCGCGCCAGGGCACGGACCTGCTGCTCGAACTGGCTGCTCACGCACGCCTCGATGGTCGCGTGTCCGCTGTTGTGCGGCCGCGGCGCGATTTCATTGACCAGCAACTGCCCGTCGGCCAGCTCGAACAGTTCCACGCACAGCACCCCGACGTACGCCAAGCCATCGGCGATCCGCGCGGCGATCGCGCAGGCGCGCTCGGTCTGGACGGTGTCGATGCGCGCGGGCACGACCGAACACGCGAGTATGCCGTCGCGGTGCTCATTCTCGCTCACCGGGAAGTAGGCCTTGGCACCGTCGCTGCCGCGGGCGACAATGACCGACAGCTCACGGCGCAGCGCCAGTCGCCGCTCGAGCACGCACTCGACTGATTGCAGTTGCGCCCAGGCGGCGCCCAGGGCCGCGCGCTCGTCCACGTCGACCTGCCCCTTGCCGTCGTAACCGAGCCGGGCCGTCTTCAGGATGGCCGGAAACAGCGCCGCATCGAGCGATTGCGGGTCGGTCGCGGCAGTAAGGGCCGCGTGCGGCACGACCTCGACGCCGCAGGAGCGGACGAAGCCCTTTTCCGCGATTCGGTCCTGGGCGACGGTGACCGCAGCCGCCGACGGCCGGACGGGGCAGTACCGGGCCAGCAGTTCCAGGCTGCGTGCGGGGACGTTCTCGAATTCGGTCGTTACCGCCGCACAGCACCGGCCCAGTTCCTCCAGCGCGGCGGAGTCGTCGTAGGCGGCAACGATCTGGCGTTCGGCCACCGCCCCCGCCGGCCCGTCGGCCGCCGGATCGAGCACACAGACGCGATAGCCCATCGACTGGGCCGCCATGCAGAACATGCGTCCCAGCTGCCCGCCGCCGAGGACGCCAAGCCAGCTGCCGGGCGCGATCGCCCCCTCGGCGTCATGGTCGGTCACAGCGGCAGCGTCATATTGCGCGCCTTCTCGCCCTGGGTTGCGCGGAACTGGGCGAGCTTCATCGCGAGAACCGGATCGTCGAGTGCCAGCGTCGAGACCGCGAACAGGGCCGCATTGGCAGCGCCGGCCTCGCCGATCGCAAACGTGGCAACGGGTATTCCCTTGGGCATCTGGACGATCGACAGGAGGCTGTCTTCCCCGCGCAGGTACCGCGACGGCACCGGCACGCCCAGCACCGGGATGAGCGTCTTGGATGCCAGCATTCCGGGAAGGTGCGCCGCCCCGCCGGCGCCGGCAACGATGATGCGCAGGCCGCGTTCGCGGGCACCCTCGGCATAGGCGAACATGTCGTCGGGCATCCGATGGGCCGAAATGACGCGGGCCTCGAAGGCAACGCCAAAGTCCTGCAGGATCTCGCAGGCGTGCTTCATGGTGTCCCAGTCGGATTCGGAACCCATCACCACACCGACCAGGGCATGGTTACGGCTCACGAGGCCAGCTCCCGCAGCATCCGCACCCGACCAGAATCCATGTCATCACCCCGCGACGAGTCGATCCAGCGCCTCGCGGTATCGCGCGGCGGTCTTGCCGATGATGTCCTGCGGCAGCGCCGGCGGCGGCGGGGTCTTGTCCCACGGCTGCTGCTGCAGCCAGTCGCGCAGGAACTGCTTATCGAAGCTCGGGGGAGACACCCCTACACGATACTGATCCACCGGCCAAAAGCGCGAGGAATCCGGCGTGAGCACCTCGTCCATCAAGCGCAATTCCCCGCGGCGGTCCAGGCCGAACTCGAACTTCGTGTCGGCGATGATGATCCCCCGCCCGCGAGCAATCTCGGCCGCGCTCCGGTACAGGCGCAGCGCAAAGTCGCGGACGCGTTCGGCCAGCGCGCCACCGATTCGTTCGCAGACCTGGTCAAAACTGATGTTCTCGTCGTGCATCCCAAGCTCGGCCTTGTGCGCAGGCGTAAACAGCGGCCCGGGCAGTTGCTGCGCCAGCTGCAGGCCGCCAGGCAGAGCGATTCCGCAGACCCGTCCCTCGCGACAGTAATCGCTCCATCCGGAGCCGATCAGATAACCGCGCACCACCGCCTCGACCGGCAGCGGCACCAGCCGCTGGGCGACCACCGCCCGCCCCTCTACCTGTCCGCGCTCGTCGGCCTGCACCACGCTCGCCGGATCGATGCCCGTCAGGTGGTTGGGCCCGAGTGCAGCGAGCCGGGCGAACCAGAAGTTGGACATGGCGTTGAGCACCCGTCCCTTGCCGGGAATCGGTTCGCGCATGATCACGTCGAACGCCGAGATCCGGTCGGTGGTGATGATGAGAAGGCGGTCCTCGCCGACGGCGTAGGTATCGCGCACCTTGCCGCGGTACACCAGCGGCAGCGATTTGAGGCGGGACTCGAATATCGGGGCAGAGGCGTCCGGCGGCTCGACCGCTGCCGTGCCCGCACTCACCCGAAGCGTGACCACAGGACGGTCACCCAAATGCCGCCGGCCAGCAGCAGCGCCAGCATGACTGCGGCACTGCCCAGATCCTTGGCTCGCTTGGCCAAGGGATTGATCTCGAAGCTGTGGCGGTCGATCGCCGCCTCGATCGCGGTGTTCAGGAGCTCGACGATCAAAACCAGGACAACCGACCCGACCATCAGCAAGCGCTCGATCACGGCGATCGGCAAAAGCACCGCGATCGGGATCAGGGCCGCCGCCAGGAGCAACTCCTGTCGAAAGGCATCCTCCTCGCACCAGGCCGCTATGAATCCGTCGATGGAATAGCGAAACGCGTTCCAGACCCGCTGCAGCCCGCGCTTGCCCTTCAGTGCCCGGCTATCGCGCGGCGCCGAAGGGCTTTGCAGCGGGGAGTCCGGATTCATCTCGACCGTCAGCGGATGTGCTGCGCCAGCTCGCCGGCGCGGTAGCGCAGCGCCATCTTAGGCAAAGGCTGGGCGACCAGCTTCGCCGCCATGCCCTCGCAACCAAACTCCACGTAGCGCTGCTTGCAGATCTTCTTGGTCGCCTCGCGTGCGGGTTTGAGAAAATCGCGCGGATCAAACTTGGACGGATTCTGCGCCAGGAACTTGCGCACCGCCGCGGTCATCGCCAGGCGAATATCGGTGTCGATGTTGATCTTGCGCACACCGTGCTTGATGGCTTCCTGGATCTCCTCGACCGGCACTCCGTACGTTTCCTTGATTTCGCCACCGTACTTGCGAATCTCTTCGAGCAGATCCTGGGGAACGCTGGAAGAGCCGTGCATGACCAGGTGAGTGGTAGGAATCCTGGCGTGAATCTGCTTGATGCGATCGATGGCCAGGATATCCCCGGTCGGCTTGCGCGAGAACTTGTAGGCGCCATGCGAGGTGCCGATGGCGATCGCCAGCGCATCGAGCTGCGTACGCTTGACGAAATCGGCGGCCTGGTCCGGGTCCGTTAGCAGCATATCGCGCGTCATCTTTCCCTCGGCGCCGTGGCCGTCTTCCTTGTCGCCCTCCATCGTCTCCAGCGAACCCAGACAGCCAAGCTCACCTTCGACGCTGACGCCGAGCGCGTGCGCCGTATCGACCACCTTCTTGGTCACCTGGCAGTTGTAATCGTAATCGGCGACCGTCTTGCCGTCCTCCTTCAAGGACCCGTCCATCATGACCGAGGAAAAGCCCAGGCGCATCGCCGAATCGCAGACGGCCGGCGACGCCCCGTGGTCCTGATGCATCGCGACCGGGATATTGGGATACGTCTCGATGGCGGCCTCGATCAGGTGGCGCAGAAAAATCTCACCGGTGTATTTGCGGGCACCCGCCGACGCCTGCATGATCACCGGCGAATTCACCTCCGAGGCGGCCTCCATGATCGCCTGCACCTGTTCAAGATTATTGACGTTGAACGCCGGAACACCATAGGTGTGTTCGGCAGCATGGTCGAGCATTTGCCGTAATGAAATCAGGGCCATTTCCGTCTCTCCTTTGAGTATCTTCCGCGAACGCAGCGAGTTACCGCTGCCGTTTGTCCATTTCCATGCTGTCGCCGAGTCAGCCCGCCGCCGCGCGCTGCTCCAAGACCGCCACCGCCGGCAGGGGCTTGCCTTCCAGGAACTCGAGAAACGCCCCGCCCCCGGTCGAGATGTAACTGACACGATCGGCGATCCCGTACTTGGCGATGGCGGCCAGCGTGTCTCCGCCACCGGCGATCGAAAAGGCGCCCCGTGCCGTTGCGCTGGCAATTGCCAGTGCCAGGTCGTGCGTACCCTGCGCAAAGGCGTCGAACTCGAACACCCCCAGCGGGCCGTTCCAAATGATCGTCCCGGCTTCCTCGACGATGCGTGCCAGGTGCGCGGAGGTCTGCGGTCCGACGTCCAGGATCATCTCGTCGCTCTGCACGTCGTCGGCGCGCCGCAACTGCGCCGGGGCGTCGGCGGCAAAACGCTTGGCAACCACCACGTCCATGGGCAGGGGCAGCGTCGCACCCTTCTTCTGCAGGGTCTCGATGACCTTCTTGCACTCGGGCACCAGGTCCGCCTCCGCCAACGACTTGCCGATCGGCAAGCCCGCCGCCAGCAGGAACGTATTGGCGATGCCTCCCCCGACGATCAGCCGATCGACCTTCTTCGCCAGATTGTTGAGTATCGACAGCTTGGTGGAAACCTTCGAGCCGGCGACGATGGCAACCAGCGGTCGCTTGGGTTCGCCCAGCGCCCGGCCCAGCGCGTCGATCTCGGCCGCCAGCAGCGGCCCGGCGCAAGCCACCGGGGCAAAGCGGGCCACCCCATGGGTCGTCGCCTCGGCGCGATGGGACGTGCCGAAGGCATCGTTCACATAGACGTCACACAGCGCGGCGATCTTGCGCGCCAACTCTTCGCTGTCTTTCTTCTCGCCCTTGTTGACGCGGCAATTCTCCAGCAGCACGACCTGGCCCGGGGCCACGGAAACACCGTCGACCCAGTTGGCCACGAGCGGCACCGGCCGGCCGAGCAGTTCGGACAGACGGGCGGCGATCGGCGCCAGCGAATCGGCCGCCGTCAGGGTCCCTTCGGTCGGGCGCCCCAGGTGCGAAGTGACCATCACCGCCGCGCCCGCGGCAAGGGCGGCCCGGATCGCCGGCACCGATGCGCGGATGCGGGTGTCCTCGGTGATGTTGCCGTGTTCGTCCTGCGGGACATTGAGGTCGGAGCGGATAAACACACGCTTGCCGCGCAGCTTGTCTTGCTTGCAAAGAGCATCGAGTGTGAGAACTTTCATGACAGTGCTTTCCTTGTGTGGGAAGTCCTCTGCTGCTGCTGCAGTGCGAGTCAAACCGGCACCGTTTGCGTGCGCACTCGACCTCCAGGGATTATAGGATTTACTGGTAACACGCTACGACGGATCGGTGCAACAAGCCAGCCTTGCGCTCGCGGCAACAGCGACCACGTTCCCACCATTTGCCGACGATCGTCGGGAACCAGCGCTGCGCCCTCTTGCGCCCGCGTCGGGCCCGAACCCCACCGGTCCGCAGCCAGGCCCGGACCCGACTCCCCTCCTCAGGCCTTCATCAATGCCACCGTGGTGTCCAGCATGCGATTGCTGAAGCCCCACTCGTTGTCATACCAGCTGCTCACCTTTACCAGGCGTCCGGAAACCTTGGTAAGGGTCGCATCAAATATCGAGGAATGCGCATTGTGGTTGAAATCGACCGAAACCAGCGGCGCATCGTTATAGGCAAGAATGCCACGCATCGCGCCGTCGGCCGCCTCGCGCAGGATCCGGTTGACTTCCTCGACGTTGGTTTCCCGCGCGGCAATAAAAGTAAGATCTACCACCGAAACATTGATCGTCGGCACGCGGATGGCGAAGCCGTCCAGGCGCCCGTTGAGCTCGGGCATGATCAAGCCGATCGCGGCAGCGGCGCCCGTCTTGGTGGGGATCATCGAATGGGTAGCCGACCGCGCACGGCGCAGATCCTCGTGATAGACGTCCGTTAGCACCTGATCATTCGTGTACGAGTGTATTGTGGTCATGAGTCCATTGACCAGGCCGATGCGGTCGTGCAGCGGCTTTACCAGCGGCGCCAGGCAGTTCGTGGTGCATGATGCGTTCGAGATGACCGTGTGGCTCCGCGCCAGAACATTGTGGTTGACGCCATAGACGATGGTCGCATCGACGTCCTTGCCGCCGGGAGCGGAAATGATGACCTTCTTCGCACCCCCTTTGAGGTGGGCGCCGGCCTTTTCCTTGGTCGTGAACAGGCCCGTGCACTCCATGACGACGTCGACTTGCATCGACGCCCAGGGAAGTTGCCCAGGATCTCGCATCGACAAAACCTTGATTCGGTCGCCGTTGACAACCAGGGAGTCGCCGTCCACGGCGACCGTCCCCGGGAATGTCCCGTGCACCGTGTCATATTTGGTCAAGTGGGCATTGATCTTGGCATCGCCCAGATCGTTGATGGCGACGATCTGGACGTCGTGCTTCTTGCCGCCCTCGTAGTGGGCCCGCAAGACGTTGCGGCCGATGCGTCCGTAGCCATTGATTGCAACTTTGATGCTCATGTTCTGGGTCTCCCCCGTTGATTGACGTGTTTGCGCACCGACCCACCGGGCTGCGTCTGCGCGCCGTGCCCGACTATGCACTGATGCGGCTAAATCCCTAGGCCGGCGCGCCCCTGGCGTCACCGAAGGGCACCAACCCCCTCGCCTCCCCTCGCGCCATAGCCGATGCGCGGCCTGCGGCCAAGGGTAGTGATTTTATCATTTGGGAAGCTGATCTTCGTCATGCAGCCGCGCATTACCGGCGAGAAATTGCCGGGTTTTGGGACCACCGCAACGCGGCGGCAGGCCAGCGCTCGATTCCAGTACGCTGCAGGCGATGACGGCGCCCCGCTTTCTCGTCCCGGAGGTCCTGGCGGTCGGGCAAACGATCCCGCTGCCCCCCGCCTGCAGCCACCACGCGCGGCGCGTGCTGCGCCTGCGCGCCCAGGATCGGCTGGTTCTTTTCGACGGCCGGGGCAACGAGTTCGAGGCATTTCTGGTTCCCGACCCCCTCGGGGGGGCGCGCTGCTTCGCCACCATCACGCGCGGCGCGGCGGTGGACCGGGAAGCACGGCTACGGATCACGATCGTGCAAGCGCTCAGTGCGCAGGAGAAAATGGACTGGTTGGTGGAAAAAGCCGTGGAGCTCGGCGCCCGTCGCATCATTCTGGCGGCGGCCGCGCGCAGCGTAGTGCGCCTGAGCGCAGCTCGCCGGGAGCGGCGCGCCGATCGCTGGCAGGACATCGCTGCGGCGGCATGCTCCCAGTGCGGACGCAACGAGCTGCCGCGCATCGAGATCGCCGACGACCTGGGCGCGGCGCTGCGCGCCGCCCAGGATTCGAGTGCGCGCTGGGTGCTCGATCCGAGCGCCCGCTCGGGCCTGGGGCGCGCCAGCGGCGATTCGATCACCTGCGCCGTCGGACCGGAGGGCGGCTTTACCGCCGAGGAACTGGCGCTAGCCCATGCGCTGGGCTATGCGGGCGCAAACCTCGGTCGACGCACGCTGCGCACGGAAACGGCGGCACTGGCGGCCATCTGCGCGCTGCTTGCGCTGCACGGCGAATTCTCCTGAGGCGATCGCGACGTCATGGCCGGCGCCCCCGCTGGTGGCCTCAGACCACGACGACGCGGGAGACGGCAGCACCCTGCGGTTCGTGGCGCTCGGTGAGAAAGGCGAGCACCGCATCGCGGCGCGCCAGCGTGTCGCGGTAGCCCAGGTCGATCAGCGCCCGCGTAAATGGCGCCTCGAAGAGCAGGTAGCTCGCCAGCCCGGCACCGCTGGAACGGTAGGTTCCTATCGCCTCGAGCATGGCGCGGATCGGGCCCGGCAGCGCCCCGACATATTGCATCGCGATGCCATCGAGGCGTTCGCTCGGGGAGATCGTGAGCGTCTCGATCGACCGCAGCCCGGCGGCACGCCGCGCGTGCGGCAGCATGGTGTCGACGACCTGATTCATTTTCTCCAGGCGCTCCACATCGGTCGCCAAGGCATCGAGAAAGATCGTCGAGAGCGTGTGGCCGGCCACTTGTGCCAGCGACGGATATGCCGCGGCATCGAAATTGGGCAACAGCCCGGGATTGCCCGGCTGCCCGACACCGATCACCATGATGCGTTCCGCGCCCAGGTGAATTGCCGGGCTGGTCGGCGAAAGCTGCCGCATCGAGCCGTCGCCGAAATACTCGACCCCGCCGCTCAGGGACTCGGACAAGTCGAGCGGTACGGCCGGAAATACGAACGGTATGGCCGCCGACGCGAGCAGGTGCGAAACATCGATCTTGGCGCGGACCGAGACGCGCTGCAGCTTGGTGGGGAAGGAATGCTCGGTCAGCGACTGGTAAAAGGTGACGTGTCTGCCGGAACTGTAACTCGAGGCACCCACTGCCAGCGCCCGCAGGTGGCCGCGCTCCAAGGCCAGATCGATGCGCGAAAAATCGATCAGGCGGCCCAGCAGGCCGCGCAGCGGTTCGTTGTCGAGCAGGGACCGGGGACGCGCCCGTAGCGAGCGCCGGACGATCCAGCCGATCGACAGCAGCGACAGCCAGCGCGCGCCGGTTCGCATGACGCCGAACAGGTCCGAGCGGTAGACCTGGTCGGCATGGAAGTTCTCCCAGACGGCCACCAGCTGCGCAATGGCAACTTGGAAATTGTCCGACCGGCTCGCCAGGGCGGCGGCGTTGATGGCGCCGGCCGAGGTACCCACGAGAATGGGAAACGGATTGTGCCCTTGGGCGATTCCCGGGTCCATGCCCCGGCGCGCATCGCGCAACAGCGCGGCCATGGCCTTAAGGACACCCACTTGGTAGGCCGCGCGCGCGCCGCCGCCCATCAGGATCAACGCGGCCGGCGTCGTTCGCAGCCGGACTCGATCGGGATTGCGCTCGTTCATCGAAAGACGAGTGGCTCGTGTTGACCGGCGATGCGCCTAACGCTGCGAGTTGGCGTCGACCACCGCCAATGCTGCCATGTTGACGATGCGGCGCACGGTCGCCGACGGCGTCAGAATGTGCACCGGCCGGGCGGCGCCGAGCAGGATGGGGCCGACGGCGACGTTGTTGCCGGATATGGTCTTTAACAGGTTGTAACTGATGTTGGCGGCGTCGATGCCCGGACACACCAGCAGATTCGCGTCGCCCCGCAGCGTGGAGAACGGCATGATCGACTTGCGCAACCCCGCATCGACCGCGCAGTCCGCATGCATTTCGCCATCGATTTCCAGGTTGGGCGCAAGGGCGCGGACCAGTTCCAGCGCGCGCCGCATCTTGGTCGCCGAAGCCGCGTCGCTGGTGCCGAAGTTGGAGTGGGACAGTAGGGCGGCGCGCGGCGATATGCCCAGGCGGCGCAGTTCCTCGGCAGCGTTGATCGTGATTTCGGCGACTTCCTCGGCGCTCGGATCGACGTTGACATGGGTGTCGACGAGCGCGATCTGACGCCCGGGGAGCATCAAGATGTTCATCGCCGCGTACACCTTGGCCCCGGGGCGCCGCCCGAGCACCTGGTCCAGGTAGCGCAGGTGAATGCCGTGGGTCCCAAAGGTGCCGCAGATCATTGCATCGGCGTCGCCCTGATGGATCAGCATGGCGCCGATGAGCGTGTGCCGGCGGCGCATCTCGATGCGCGCATACTGCTCGGTGACGCCGCGGCGGGCCGTCATGAGGTGGTAGGCCCGACAATACTGCCGATAGCGCGGGTCCGACTCGGGGTTGACGATTTCCATGTCGGCGCCCGGGCGCATACGCAGCCCAAAGCGCTCCAGGCGCCGTTCGATGACGGCGGGCCGCCCGATCAAGATCGGCCGGGCGACGCTCTCGTCGACCACCACCTGCACGGCTCGCAGTACCCGCTCGTCCTCGCCCTCGGCAAACACGACCCGGCTCGCGCCGCCGCCCGCATGCGCCTTCTTGGCCATCGTGAAGATGGGCTTCATGAAGGTACCGGAGTGATAGACGAACTGCTGCAGTTGCGCGTGATACGCGTCGTAATCGGTCAATGGCCGGGTTGCGACCCCGCTGCGCATCGCCGCCTGCGCGACCGCGGGCGCGATGCGCAGCATCAGTCGAGGGTCAAAGGGCTTGGGAATAATGCACTCGGGTCCGAAACTCAGGTTGCTCACGCCGTACGCCGTGGCAACCTCGTCGCTGGTCTCCTCCTGCGCCAACTGCGCTATGGCGTGGACCGCGGCAATTTCCATCTCTCGGGTGATGGTCGTGGCCCCCACGTCGAGCGCGCCACGAAAGATGAAGGGGAAACACAGTACGTTGTTGACCTGGTTCGGGTAGTCGGAGCGCCCGGTGGCGATCAGCGCGTCGCTGCGCACGGCCTTGACCTGCTCGGGCAGGATCTCCGGCGTGGGATTGGCCAGTGCCAGGATCAAGGGGGCGGGCGCCATGGCGCGCACCATGTCGCCGGTACATACCCCGCCGGCCGATAGCCCCAGGAAGATGTCGGCGCCCTGCATCAGATCGGCGAGGGTGCGGGCCTGGGTGGCCTGGGCGAAGCGCGCCTTGTCTTCATCCATGAGCTTGGTTCGCCCCTGGAATACCACGCCCTCGATATCCGCAACCCAGATGTTCTTCCGCGGCAACCCGAGTTCGACCAGAAGCTCGAGGCATGCCAGCGCGGCAGCGCCGGCGCCGCTGCACACCAACTTGATCTGCGCCAGCGACTTGCCGACGAGTTGCATGCCGTTGAGCACCGCGGCGCCGACAATGATCGCCGTGCCGTGTTGATCGTCGTGGAATACCGGGATCTTCATGCGCTCGCGCAGCCGCCGCTCGACGCGGAAGCATTCGGGCGCCTTGATATCCTCGAGATTGATCGCGCCAAAGGTCGGCTCCAGCGCCGCGATGATCTCTACCAGGCGGTCCGGATCCGTCTCGCTGATCTCGATGTCAAACACATCGATGCCGGCGAACTTCTTGAAGAGCACCGACTTTCCTTCCATCACGGGCTTGGCGGCGAGCGGTCCGATGGCACCTAGCCCCAGGACCGCGGTCCCGTTGGTGATCACTCCCACGAGGTTTGCGCGTGCCGTGAGCCGCGCGGCGGCACTCGGATCGGCGACGATCGCCTCGCAAGCCGCGGCGACGCCGGGAGAGTAGGCAAGCGCCAGATCCCTCTGGTTGATCAGCTGCTTGGTGGGGGTGATCGATATCTTCCCCGGCTGCGGAAACTCGTGGTACTCGAGCGCGGCACTGCGGAGATCGGCATTGGGGGAGGTAGGCATGGGGGCGGGTCGGCAGATAATAAAAGTGGATTATCGAACGCTCCGGCTGTCGGCGCGCGGCCAGCACGCGCGCAGCCACTGCAAGGCGCGGCAATGCGGGGCAGGCGAAATGGCCGCCCGCCGTGGCACTTGGTCATGTTCTCCGATCGTTGCGCCGCTCGGCGGCTTTGCCCGCGCGCCGCTTTGTTCAGCCAAATGCCTGTTTTGCCCTGGACAAAAGTTGACCTTGACCCGCACGGGAGGATATATTTGCGCTGTGTTCTCCAGAGCCTGTCGCAAGGCCTGAGCGCGCAAACCCTTTACTCGGTGCCTCTCCTCCCTCCCTCCTCAACCGATTCTGGGTGCGCTCGGCCGACAGGCTCTTTTTTTTTGCCTGCACCAAATCCTTGCAAGGTGATGCGCGTAGCAACGCCACCCGCGCGGGAAGCTTTCGGAGCCTGTGCGCCTCGCCTCAGGCGGGATTTTGCTTGCGCGCGAGCTGGGTCGGCAACTCCGGTGGCACGGCGCTGGTCATGGGAGCATCCATCCCGTCGCCTGCCGGACGGGTATCCGATCGCAGGCCCGCGGCGAGCGCCGCGGCCACACCGCCGCCGGCGGCGAGCTTGAGTCGCCCGAACTCGCCCAGAACCCGGCTGGCATAGCCCCCATCGTCGGAGAGGTTACCGGCACCAACATAGAGCTGCAGGCCACGCTCGACGGAGCCGCCGCGCCGGATTACGTCGCTAAGAATCTGCGATCCGACCTGGATATTGGTGACCGGATCGAGAGCGGCGATCGCGCCTTTGCGTTCAACGAACTTGCCCCCATGCACGCCGGGCATAACCTGCATGAGACCGGTCGCGCCGACCGGGCTCTGCGCGAAGGGATTCATGCTCGATTCGACGGCAACGACCGCCAGGATCAGCAGCGGATCGATCTGTTGCTCCTTGCCCGAAGCGTGGGCCGTTGCCACCATGACCCGTACCGCCTCGTCTGCGACGTGGTAGCGCCGGGCCAGGTACGAGGCGACCTTGGCATCAGCCGGCTCGAGCACCACCTGCCCTCCGATCCGCAGCCCGTCCGAATCTTCCTCCGCCGCGTTATCGGGCAGGGCGTCCTCGGTGGCGCGATCGCCAAAGGCTTACCCGATGCTGGAGCCA
>Ga0209415_10001394_pt1 | contig 46351 bp, 47 predicted proteins | sample PeaSoiSIISIP2007_FD_187696 | JGI IMG/M metagenome (GOLD analysis project Ga0209415, IMG submission 187696) | Peat soil microbial communities from Weissenstadt, Germany - SII-SIP-2007 (SPAdes) (version 2) | ecosystem: Environmental > Terrestrial > Soil > Wetlands > Peat | place: Germany... | reverse complement strand
GGCCTTCGAAGCCAACGACCTGGGTTCGAAATCGCCGGCGGCGCCGGCGACGGAACTCCCAGCAAGCCCGCTCGCCCGGTTCAGCGGAAGTAGCCGGGCGCCTGGTTCGAGTCGGAGCGCTTCTCCTCTTCGGGCTTCGCGGCCTCCAGGATGTCGACTGCGAGGACCGCCGGGACCGGCACGAGCCGGATCCGCCCCTTCTCGTCGCCGCCGGTCCCGTCGAGCTCGATGGCGAGCGTGTTGTCCCCTCCGATCGAGACGAGGCCACGGAAGAGTCCGGTCGAATCGATCGCTTGTTCGTCGGGTCCCGCCGAGCGGACGCGAACGCGCGAGCCGGGGACGAGGGCGATGGTCGGACGCTTCGGCGGCGGGTTCTCGCTCATCGCGCCGCTCCGCGCTCGCGCACCGGGGCTTTCGGCGCGGGCGTCTCGGTCGCCTTCTTCTCGATCAATCCCTGCAAGTGATTCACCGTCTCCCGATATCGACGCAGCGCATTCTGGGCGTTCGCCTCGGTGAAGTCCCAGGCTCGGGCGAGGTTGCCGTACCGCAGCCGGTACCCCTTCCGCCCCTTCCCATCGGCGACGCCTCCGACCTCTTCGAGCAGGTCGAGCGCCTTTAGCTTGTTGATGTGCCGGTAGATGGTCGGTTTCGAGGTCTTGAGCACGGCCGTCAACTCTTCGATGTACCAGGGCCGCGAGGGGTCCCGGAGCAGGCACTCTCGCACGAGCCGGTAGGCGAGGCTCTGCGCGACCGGCCCCTCGGACCCGCGTCCTTCCTCTCCCTCGGGCAGGTACCCCACGAGGCGGAGGAACTCCCGCAACACCTCGTCCACGTCGTCGATGGGCGTGAGCGGAGTGCTGTAACGCAACGCAAGTTCAAACGGCATGCCGGGTCGGAGACCCAGCCACTCGTTGGATAATAAACCCGGGGCTTATCGCCGATTCCGGTGCGCGAAACGATAAGCGGACCCGTCGAGATGGGCGGTCGATGGTGACGTTCGACCTCGTCGTGCCCGAAACGGCCGAGGAGGCGATCGCCGCGCTCCAGACCCTCGGCCCGGGCGAGGCGACTCCGATCGCCGGCGGCACCAACCTCCTCTTCGACCTCGAGGGGGGTCGGATCGCGCCACGGCGGGTCATCTCGCTGCGCCGCCTCCCTTGGAGAACGCTCGACTGGAACCAGGACGCCCTCACCATCGGCAGCACGCTCCCGCTGCGCTCCCTCGAGGACGACCCCCAGGTCCGGGCGAAGTACCCCGGTCTCTACGAGGCCGTACGGAATGTCGGCAGCGTCGCCCTCCGCCATCGCGCGACCCTCGGGGGGAACCTCGTCCGTTCTTCGCCCGCCTCCGACCTGATCCCGGTCCTGCTCACCCTCGATGCAGACGTCGACCTACTGGGTCCCCACGGAGCGCGCCGCCTACCGGTGGACCGGTTCGTTCAGGCCTCCCGCCGCACCGACCTACGGCCGGGCGAGCTCGTGCGCTCGGTCCGCCTCCCCGAGGCCCGTCCGTCGGCGTTCTTCTGGCAAAGGGTCCGACCGTCGAACGACATCTCCCAGGTCGCGATCGCGGTGGCGTTCGCGCCGGGCGAGCACTCATGGCGCGTCGCCGTCGGGGGCGTCGCCCCGCGGCCCACCCTCCTCCCCGAGGCCGCCGCCGCCCTCGGCGCCGGGCGTCCGGGTCCGGAAGCGGTCCGGCGCGCGGCCGAATCGACCTCGGCTCGGTCCGCGTTCGTCACCGACCGGCGGGCTTCGGAGGAATACCGTCGCCGTCTGGTCGGAAACCTTCTCGAGCGCGCCGTAGCGACGGTCGTTGGCCAGCCGGGGTTCCCGGCATGACGTCGCGCCCCCTACGACTCACGGTCAATGGTCACGCGGAGGAGCTCGCCGACGTTTCGGCTCCCGAGCGACTCCTCGACACCCTCCGCTGGCGGTTGCAGCTCAAAGGGACCAAGGAGGGGTGCCGGACCGGGGACTGCGGTGCCTGCACGGTTCTCGTGGACGGACGCACGTGCCTCTCCTGCCTCACCCTGTCCCACGAGGTGGACGGGAGTGCCGTCACGACCATCGAGGTCGGGCCGGACGATGCCCTCGTGGCCCGCGTCCGAGCGGCCTTCGAGCGGGCCGGCGCCCTTCAGTGCGGGTACTGCACACCGGGATTCGTGATGGCGGTCGCCGGCCTCCTTCGGGAACGGGGGACCTCCGCGCCCCGGGAAGAACTCCTCGAAGGCCTGGGCGGCAACCTGTGCCGGTGCACGGGGTACTCGGCGATCGTCCGCGCCGTCGATGCCCTCCGAACGGGGGGACCGTGACGGCCGCCGTGCGCCCGGACGCGGGCGTCAAGCTCGCGGGAGCGGCGGTCTTTGGGACGGACCTCGACGTGCCCGGGATGCTGTGGGCCGCGTTCGTTCCGGCTCCGGTCGCACACGGCCGGATCCGCTCGCTCGACCTCCGGGCCGCGCGCGCCCTCCCGGGGGTGACGGTGGTCGGGCCTGAGGATCTGGCGCACCTCCTCGGTCCGGGCGAACGCGACCTCGAACGGCCCCTGCTCGCCCAGGGGGAGATCATCTACCGGAACCAGCCACTCGCGGTCGTCGCGGCCCCCTCCGCGGTGGAGGCTCGCGCCGCCGTGGCCGCGGTGGGGGTCGAGGTGGACCCGCTTGCGATCCTCTCGGACCTGGAGATGGTCTTCCCCGACTGGCCGGGGTCGGAGGCCGACGCCTCCCCTCAGGTGGCGGCCCATGTGCGGGCTCGCCATGGGAACGTCGAGGCGGAGTTTCGAGGTGCGGACCGGGTCGTTTCCGAGACCTACCGCACCTCGAGCATCCACCAGGTCGCGCTCGAACCCCATGCCTGCGTCGCGGAGATCCGAGGGGACGTCTGGTACGTCCGCACGTCGACGCAAAGCCCGTTCGGGGTACGGGAGGATACGGCCTCTCTGCTCGGTGTGCCCGAGTCGTCCATCGTGGTCGAAGGAACGTGGGTAGGTGGAGGATTCGGCGGAAAGGCGAGTTCGTTCCTGGAGCCGTATGCGCTCTTGCTGGCCCGCGCGACCGGCCGACCCGTCCGGCTGGCCTTGAGCTACCAGGAGGAGTTCCGGCTGGGCCGGACCACACTCCCGGCGGTGATCCGGATGGAGACGGCCGTCAGGGACGGCCGGATCCGGGCGCGGCGGGTTCGCCTCCTGCTCGACGTCGGTACTTCCCTCCCGGGGCGCGACTTCGCGACCGGGTACTCGATCGGATTCCTGCTCGGGCCCTACCGGACCGAAGCGTTCGATGTCGAGGGCTACGCGGTCCGAACCCACAAGCCTCCGTTCGGCCCTCACCGGGCCCCGTTCGCCCCCCAGTGCGCGTTCGCCGTCGAGTCTCACCTTGACCACGTCGCTCGCGAACTGAACCTCGACCCCGAGGAGTTCCGGGCCCGACACCTGTGGCAGGAAGGCGACACAACACCGCTCGGCCAGGAGGTCGGCCCGTTCGGGCTCCCGATGGCCTTCGAACGGGCACGGGCGACCGCGCGTCAGTGGCGGAAGGAGGCCCCGGTGGGCCATGGAGTGGGGATCGGGTGCGGATTCTGGTCCACGAGCACGGGCGCCGGCGGGGAGGTCCGATTGCGGCTCGGTCCCCAGCGGCTCATCGTTCTCCAGGGTGAACGGGAGATCGGCAGCGGTAGCGTGCTTGTCGGCCTAGCCGCGGTCGCGGCCCGCGTCACCGGCCTCCCCCCCGACCGCATCTCGATCGAGTACGGCAACACGGCCGAGGCTCCGTTCGACTCGGGGGTCTTCGGCAGCCGGACGTTGGGCGCGCTCGGGCGGGCGATCGAAGAGGCCTCCGTCGCGCTCCGTCGGACGCTCGCCGAGAGGCTGGGAGCCCGGGGCCAGGCCGAGCTGTCGGTCGAGCGGAACGAGATCTACGCCGAGGCCGGCGAGCGGCGAGCCGCCGTCACCGTACTCCTCAGCCCGGAAGAGCTCGCGACGGGGGGAATCCTCGCCGAAGGCCGGCATGTCGCCCCGCCGCGCTCGATCGACGAGAAGCGGGTCGTCACCGGGACGTTCTACCCCTACACGGACTTCACGGGAGCCGCCCATGTCGCCGAGGTCGTGGTCGACCCGGCGACCGGCGCGGTCCGCGTCGAGCGGTATGCGGCGTTCCAGGACGTCGGGACCGTCGTCGACCCCGGCGCCGCCCAGGCGCAGGTGGAGGGCGGGGTCGCGATGGGTCTCGGTACCGCGCTGACCGAGGAGGCGATCTGGTCCGACGACGGTCGCCTGGTCAACGACGGTCTCCTCGACTACCGCATCCCGACGCTCGGGGAGATACCGCCGATCACCGTCGAATTCATCGAGGGGTTCGCAGGCGCCGGTCCCTTCGGGGCGAAGGGGCTCGGCGAGCCCCCGATCGTCCCGGTCCCTGCGACGATTGCGATCGCGACGCGGGCGGCGTGCGGGGCGCATGTGACCGAGCTCCCGCTCTCCGCGGAACGCGTGGCGCGAGCGCTTAAGCTCCTCTGACGGTGCCCCTCGCGATGGGGCTTCCCCGAGAGACGATCCTCGCCCTCCTCGAGCGATATCCGACCCCGCCGGTCGTCGCGACGGTCGGCTCCCACTCCGCGCTCGACATCGCCGACGGGGCGGTCACGGAAGGACTGGTGAGCCTCGTCCTCGCGGAATCGGGTCGCGACGCGACCTACTCTCGCTACTTCCTCACCGTCCGAGGCTCGGACGGCGAGCGCGTGCGCGGGTGCGTGGACGAGGTTTGGGTCCTTCCCAAGTTCGTGGACCTCGCATCGCCCGCGTCACAGGAGCGACTCCGCGCCCGTGGCGCCCTCCTCGTGCCGAACCGCGCCCTCAGCTCGTACCTCCCGCTCGACACGATCGAGAACGACCTCCGCGTCCCGATCGTCGGGAGCCGGGCGATGCTTCGGATCGAGGAACGCACGGAGCGAGAGAACTACTACACGCTGCTCGAATCGGCGGGCATCCCAACCCCGCAGGTCGTTCGGGGCCCGGATGCGATCGACGGCCTCTCGATGGTGAAGCTCCCCCACGCCACCCGCCGGCTCGAGCGCGGATTCTTCACGGCCGCGACTCCCACCGAATTTCATGCCAAGGTCGAGCAGCTCGTGGCACGCGGCATCGTGTCGCGGGACGACCTCGCGCACGCCCGGATCGAGCGGTACGTCCTCGGCCCCGTCTTCAACTTCAACTTCTTCTTCTCCCCACTGGTACCCCGCGCGGAAGGTCTCGAACTCTTGGGCGTGGACGAGCGACGGGAAAGCAACCTCGACGGGCTCGTTCGCCTCCCCGCGGCCCAGCAGCTCGAGCTCTCCGAAGCGGACCGGATCCCCGAGTACACGGTCGTGGGGCACGGTACCCTGACGGTCCGTGAGTCGATCCTCGAGGAGGTTTTCCGCCTCGGTGAGCGGTTCGTGGAGGCCTCGCGGGCTCGCTACTCGCCCGGCATCCTTGGCCCCTTTTGCCTCCAGACGTGCATCGACCCCGCCGGCCACCCGGTCGTGTTCGACGTGGCGGCGCGCATCGGAGGGGGAACGAACGTGCATCTGGCCCTCGGCCACCCGTACGGGAACGCTCTCTGGCGAGGTCCGATGAGCACGGGTCGAAGGATCGCACTCGAACTCCGACGCGCCACCGCCGAGGAACGGCTCGCGGAGGTCGTCACATGATCTCCGCGACCCCTCCTCCCCCCGTGCACCTCCAGCGGACGCCGCTCACCGAGTTCCACGTCCGGTTCGGTGCGCACCTGGTACCCTTCGCGGGTTGGGAAATGCCGCTCTACTACACCAGCATCCTCGCGGAGCACAAGGCCGTGCGGGAAGGCGTGGGGCTCTTCGACGTCTCCCACATGGGCGTGATCTCCGTCTCGGGGGACCACGCCGCGGACCTCCTGTCACGCCGGACGACCGCGAACGTGCCGCGGCTCACACCGGGTCAGGTACGGTACACTTTCTTCCTCGAGACGGCGGGCGGGATCGTCGATGACCTCCTGATCTCCCGGCTGGACGACGGGACCTCGCTCGCGCGCGAGTACCTCGCCGTTCCGAACGCCTCCCGGGCGGACGAGGTCGAGGAGATCCTTCGCCAGCACCGTCTCCCCGACACTACGCTCGTCCGATGGAACGGTAAGACCGCGATGATCGCGGTCCAGGGTCCGCGCTCGCGCGAGCTGCTCGAACATACGTTCGGGTGGGACCTCTCGAGTCTCGGCTTCTACCATGCCGCTTGGTTCCCCCCCGCGCCGGGAGCGGGCGATTCCAAGGGGCGCCTCGGCCTCTCCCTCGCCCAAGGCCTCGGTCACTTCCACCTCGCGAGCCGGACCGGGTATACCGGCGAGCGTGGGTACGAGATCGTCCTACGAGCCGAGGAGGCGGACGCCGTCGCCGAACGGCTGGTCGCGGGCGGCGCGGTCCCGTGTGGCCTCGCGGCGAGGGACACCCTCCGGCTCGAGCAGGGGTACCTTCTCTCCGGCCAGGAGTTCCACCGCGACCACACTCCTCTCGAAGCCGGGCAGGACCGGTTCGTCGAGTTCGACCACGATTTCGTGGGCCGCACGGCGCTCGAGAAGCAGCGTGCGGAGGGGCCGGCGGTGCGCCTGGTCGGCCTCGAGGTACATACGCCGGGCGCGATCCCCCGTCACGGAACCCCCGTGCGGATCGGCGATACGGCCGTCGGAGCGCTGACGAGCGGCGGCCTCTCGCCGACCCTCCACTACGGGATCGCGCTCGCCTACCTTCCCCGGGAGCAGTCCGCGCCCGGGACCGAGGTGACGCTCTCGATCCGGGACCGGGAGGTGCCGGCCCGCGTCGTTCCGCTGCCCTTCCGGACGGTCCCGAAGGCGACCTAGGTCTTCCCGGCGACGCGCGGAGGGAGCGCGAGCGCCGCGTCCAGCGGGAGTCCCCGCGACGCCATCTTCTCGGGCGGCCGGTCCGCGGTCGCGTACAGCTCGAGGTACGGCACGAGGGCGTTGATGAGGCGGTTCTCCGCCTTTCGCAGGTGCTCCTCGAACGTCGACCGGCTCAGACCGAGCCCACGCGCGAGGTCGTCGGTCGTGACCGAGCGGGGGCTCGAGTAGTACCCGGCGCGGTGCGCTCGGAGGACCGCGTCCACTTGGCGACCGGTGAGGTCCCCGAAGAGCGAACCGGCCCAGATGCTCGACGGGAGCACGTGGAGCGGGAGCTCCCGCTTCTGCAGGAGGACCGTCGGGCCTAGTTCACGGAGGTCCTTGAACAGGGTCCGCGTGCGCTCCGGATCGAAGCTCAGGAACCGGTGGTACGCCCACCCGTCCAGGAAGACGGCCGGGGGGCTGTCGAGGCACTGGTGGTCGTCGAAGACGGTCCACATGCTCTGGTGGCGACCGCACGTGCACTCCAGGAGGAAGATCCGGCCCCCGCGGGCGTCGACCCATTCGTCGACGACGTGGCCCGCGTCGCGGATCGCCTTCTCGACCAGCTTCAGGACCGCCGGGTCCCGCGTCGGGACCTGGAGCAGCTCCCGGTTCCAGATGCACCACATCGAGAGCGCCGTGCCCGGGAGCTTGTTCGAGAGAGCGAGGAACGGGTAGTCGTACTGATTCCGGAACGTCACCTCCCAGAGCGGCATCGAGGGGAGATGCCGCGGGGTCGATATATGGTCAAACCCGTCGAACGACGGCCGTCATAGGAAGCGTCCCCGGCGGCTGCCCGGGGGCCCCGCTCACCGAGTGTGCGAGACCAGCCGCAAGCCGCCGCTCGGAGGGTCCGCGGCGCGGAACCCGGCCCGCTCGAACATTCGAGCCCTCCCACGGCAGAGGCCGGCGGAGGGAGCTCCAAGGCCGCTGGTGGGTGGAAGCGAGAGTAAATACTGGGAGGACGCCATTCGTCCCACAAGTAATGACGGCCGATCCCGGGGACGGCCGTCCGTTCGTCGGCCGCGTGGAGGCTGTCGAGGCCCTCCAGCGCAGGTTCGAGGACGCACGGGCGGGGCATGGCGGCGTGACACTGCTCGTCGGCGAGACCGGGGTCGGAAAGACCGAACTCGTAACGAACCTCGTCCGCACGATTCGGGAGCGCGACGTTCGGGTGCTCGAAGCGCGGGCGGCGCCGCTCGACGCTCCGCCTCCGTTCGCGCTCATCCGCGCCGCGATCGAGAGCGCCCGCCGCGCCGGAGTACCGGCGCCCGTCGAAGAGGTCGGACGGGCCACCGAAGGATTCCTCATTGGATTCGCCCCCCGGTTGGATGACGGGGCGTTCTCCACCCCGGTCCAGATCGAGGAACGGCTCCTGGAGGCGCTGGACTCCGCGGAGGAGCATGGGGCGGTCGGTCGGCTGTCCCTGCTGAACGGGATCGCCGCCCAGTTCCTCGAGTTCACCCGGCGGGGCCCGACCGTCGTCGTTCTCGAGGACCTCCATCGGGCGGATGAGACCTCGCTCGCGGCCCTGGAGTTTCTCTCGGGCCAGTTCCAGAACCGGCCGCTGTGGGTCCTCGCGACGATTCGCCCGCCTCCCTCCCTACCGGAATCCCGACGCATGCGGATCGAATCGTTCGAATCGACGACCCACGCCGAGCGGATCCTCCTCCGACCGCTCAACTCCGCCGAGGTGGCCGAGTTCCTGTTCACCCGGGACCCGGGCCGGGTCTTTTCGGGTGAGGAAGTGACACGGCGGTTCTCGGAGAGCGGTGGGAACCCGCTCCTCCTCGAGCAGCTCGAACGGCGTTTGGAGGGGTCGGCACGACCCGCCCGCGCCGCGGGGAGGGAAGCCTCCGGCGAGCCGGTGATCCCACCGCTCGACGAGCTCGGAGAACGCGTCGCGGCCGCGGGGGCCGTCCTCGGCCCTGAGTTCTCCTTCTCGCTCCTCTTGCGCGCTAGCGGGGAGGACGAGGAGACCCTGGCCGAGACGGTCGACCGGCTCGTGGGCATGGGCGTCTTCCTGGAACGGCCAGGAGAGAACCTCGCGTTCGCGGACGAACGGGTGCGGGCCCGGGTCTACGACGGGCTCAACGAAAGCCGGCGGCGCCTCTTGCACCGGCGCGTGGGCGAAGCCCTCGAAGCGACCGCGAGCGCGGACCTGCCCACGATCTACGCCCTCGCCCGTCATTACCACCTCGGGAAGGTCGACGAGAAGTCCATCAGCTACAATCGCACCGCGGCCGAGGTCGCCCTCCGCGCCGACGCGCCCGAGGTCGCGGTCGAGCACCTGGGTCGCGCGCTCGAGAGCCACCGGCGCCTTCGACCCGAAGATTGGGAGGGGGAGACAGATCTCGTCATCGAGCTCGCTCAGCAGGTCGACCGCGTCGGAAGGCTGGAGGAGGCGGAGACGCTCCTCCGGCAGCATCTCGCCCGCCGAAACCTCAAGGTCCGGGTCTCTCCCTCGATCTACGCCCTCACCGAGCTGTACCTCGCCAAGATCCTGACCGACCGCGGCGAGTGGTTCGAGGCCGAACGGACACTTCGGACGATGGCCGAGCCCGACAGCGTGAAGCGTCTCGAGGACCACCCGACGGTCCTCATCGCAATGCACCGGTTGCTGGGAGAGGCGCTCTACTACGCGGGTCGCTACCCCGAGGCCCTCGCGGAGCACACGGAGGAGCTCCGGCTGGCCGATGCGACGGGCAATACCCGCGCCCGGGCCCTGGGCGAGGTCCGGCGGGCGAACGTCCTGGGGATGATGGGGGAGCACGAGGGCGCCATCACCCTGGCCCGGAACGCCGCCCGGACCCTCGAAGACCTCGGCGACGCGAGCGAGGCGGCCTTCGCGCACCTGTTCGTCGGGGTCGTGATCGCGGGCCTGCCGGCGGCCTCCCCGCGGTTCGCCGAATCGATCGCCGAATTTGCCGAGGCGATCCGCCTCGGTGAAAAGGCCCGGGATCCGCGCCGGGTCGGATGGGCGCTCTTCAACACCGCGGACATCCTCCGCGAGATGGGCCAGCTGGCCGAGGCGGCCGAACAGAATGCGCGATCCCGAGAGATCCTCGAGCGGATCGGGGACCGGTTCGGTCTGGTCAACGCGATGATCGTCCAAGGGAAGATCCTCACCGACCTCGGGGAGTACGAGCGGGCGGAGGTCGAGCTCCTGGACGCCTACCGGATCGTCCGGGAGCTGAAGGCCCCGGCGGACGAGGTCGACGTCGTGCTGCGCCTCGCCCAGTTGTCGTACGCCCGCGGGGACCGGCCGAGCGCCGGCCGCCGGGTCGTCGAGCTGGAACGCAACCACCTTCCGACCCTCCGGCCGGACCTGGCGGTCGACTTCGAGCGGCTCAAGAACGCGCTGGCCGCGAAGGAGAAGGCCGATGGGGCGCCGAAGTAGGACGCCCTCGCATCCCTCGCGCTCCTTCGCCTCGCTCGCGCGGGCGACGCTCTCCGAGGACCGTTCCGGCGCCGACCGGACCACGGCGAAGGTGCTGCCGGGCCCCCTGCCCGCGCGCGCGGAGGTCGTCGCTCAGGCACGGGGCGTGCTCTCCGGCGGAGCGGCGGCCCGTGCGGTGGCGGGCGCCGCCGGGGTGCGGGTCCGGAGTGGGCTCCCGGACGGATCCCCGCTCCGGCCGGGACGGGTCGTCCTGACCCTTGAAGGGGACGCACGGAGGATCCTCGCGGCCGAGCGCTCGATCCTCAATCTCCTGATGCACGCGAGCGGGGTGGCCACGGCCACGGCCCGGGCCGTCCTAGGCGCGCGGGGAGCGCGGCCTCCGCTCGAGGTCTGGGCCACCCGGAAGACCTTGCCGGGGCTCCGAGACCTCGAGAAGGCGGCGGTCCGCCATGGCGGAGGCCATCCACATCGCCGGGACCTCGCGGACGGCCTCCTGATCAAATCCAACCACCTCGCCCTCGTTCCCCTCGAGATCGCGATCGGGCGGGCTCGGGTCCGAGCGCGGCGGGGGGAGCGGGTCGAGGTCGAGGTACGGACCCGGACCGAAGCGCTCCGCGCCGCCCGGGCCGGGGCGGCCGCCCTGCTCATTGATAACGCGTCACCGGCCCGCGCCCGGGCGATCGTCCACGGGCTCGAGTTGGCGGGCCTCCGCGCCGGCCGCTGGATCGAGCTCTCGGGGGGGATCACCCCGGAGACCGTCCGCCGCTACCGACGCGTCGGCGCCAACGCGGTGAGCCTCGGAGCGCTCACGCATTCGGCCGCGGCGCTCCCGTTCCACCTCCGCCTCCGGCCCGTCCGCTTAAGTCACTCCCGCCCCTAGACGGGGAGGAGGTGGGCGATGTCGCTCGACGCCGAGGTCCGTCAGCTGAAGGAGGAACGTAACGCGGTCCTCCTCGCGCACAACTACCAGCGTCCGGAAGTCCAGGACGTCGCCGACTTCGTCGGGGATTCCCTCTACCTATCGCGCAAGGCCATGGAGACGGACCGGCCGGTGATCGTCTTCGCCGGAGTGCGGTTCATGGCCGAGACCGCGAAGATCCTGAACCCGACCCGCACGGTGCTCCTGCCGGACCTGAAGGCGGGCTGCGGACTCGCCGACTCGATCACCGCGGACCTATTGCGCGCGTGGAAGGACGAGCACCCCGGGGCCGTCGTCGTGGCGTACATCAACACCTCGGCCGAGGTCAAAGCCGAGGCGGACTATTGCTGCACGAGCTCGAACGCCATCAAGGTCGTGAGCGGGATCCCCGCCGACCGGGAGATCCTCTTCCTCCCCGACATGTTCCTCGGGGACTACGTACGCCGCAAGACCGGCCGGGCGATGCATCTATGGGTCGGCGACTGCCCCGTGCACGCCAAGATGCGCCCGGAGGACCTCCTTCGAGCGCGAGCCGCCCACCCCGGCGCGCCGGTCGTCGCCCATCCGGAGTGCGGATGCGCGAGCCAGGTACTCCCGCACGTCGACCACGTGCTCTCCACGGACGGGATGGTTCGGTTCGCCGAGGAGACCCGGGCCCCGGAGGTGCTGGTCGCGACCGAGGTCGGGATCCTCCACCGCATGCGGCAGCTGAACCCGACGACGAAGTTCACACCGCTCGACGAGGGGACGATCTGTCCGTTCATGAAGGAGATCGACCTCACGGACATCCGCGATTCGCTCCAGAACCTCCAGCACGTCATCGACGTGCCCCTCGAGACGGCCGCCCGGGCCCGGCGAGCCCTCGAGCGGATGGTCGCCTCGTGAAGGCCGCTCGGCCGGTTTAGAACCGCGGGAGGAGCGGCCCGAAGTGGTCGAGGTAGAGAACGTAGGCCGCGCCGAGCAGGGCGAACGACCCCAGAAAGACGACCAGGACCGCGGTCCACGACGGTTTGCTCGCGAGGTAGAAGTGGGGGCTGAGCGGGTTCAGGCGCGCGGAGAGGAACGAGGCTCCCGCCCAGAGCAGGAACACCCCGAACAGCGCCGGCAGGAGGATGGTGAACCGAGCTAGATAGAGCCCGACTCCGACCACGATCAGGGCGACCGGGATCGCCGCGTTGGAGCGGCGGGGAGGTTCGGCCTCCGCCCCACGGTTCGGGCGCACGCGTCGTGGAGGCACCGGCGACACGGAAGTCACTTCCGAGGCCCCGTACATCAAATTCGACGTTCAATGGTAGCCACTTCGGGCCAGTACATGGGTTAAAAAGGGGTGACATGCTCCGAACCCCCAGTGCCCGACCTACCCCGTCCGACCCCGACCTCCCGGCCGCCCCGCCCCCCCGGACTGCCGGAAGGACGGCCGGCTCCCCGCTTCCCCGAGCCTCCGGCGCTCCGCTCGCGACCGGATTTGGGACGGGTCTGTGTGAACTGTTCGTCCCCCGTCGTGGCCCGAGCGGCCCCACCGCTCTGCTGGAGCTGCGGGCGGACCCTCTGCGCCGACTGTTACTGGCGCCACGGACTCACGCCCGCGGCCCACTGCTGCGCGAGCTGCGTCGGCCGCGGCCTGAGCGCGCCCACCTCGATCTCCGGTGGCCGCGCGCCGGTGACCTCGCTCAGCCCCGCCCGCCCTTCCGTCCCCCGCTGAATGGGGCGTGACCGTCGGCATTGCGCACTTCGACCGGCAACGCACCGGCCCGTCGCACGAACTGGAGCGCCACCGGTCCCGTAGGAGAATTCGCCCGCTCGGCGACCCCGGTCGGGACCGCGAGAGAGAGGCCGGCCTCCCGTGCCTGGCGGGCGCCGTTCGAATCGAGCCGTTCGCTCCCGGGGCCGACCTCGACGGACGCGCCGGCGGAACGGGCGAGGGCGGCCCAGGCGGGAAGGCTCTCGTCGCTCGAAGAACCGCTCCCGGCTCGGTGGGCGAGCAGGGCGACTCGCTCGAGGACGGGAGCGGAGGGAGGCGGGGTCGGCGACCGCGACGTGGGACGTAGGACATACCAGTCGGCCCCGGCGGGGTCGGGAGAGCGGGCGACCATCCAAGGGAGGTCGATCTCCTGCACGGAGAACAGGCGAAGCTTCGCGGTGGAGGCCGCCCTCATCCGTTGACGGGCCGACTCGGAGAGCGAGAAGGGAACCCCGCGGCTGTCGACTCCCCCGACGACCACCCCGAGGTAAGAGAGGCCTCGGTCCCGACCTACGGTGACCAGCCGGTCGACGGTGCTGGCGTCTGCGTCGGGGGGAAGGTGGACATGGAGGTCCCCCCGAAGGTCGGACTCCCCGACGAGCGGAGGCAACGGACCCCGCGCGGCCGCTTCCACCTCGCCGCGAGCTTCGCGGAGCTCGGGAGGGATCCAAGCGAGCCCCAGCGCTGTGTAGACCTCCTCTTCGGTGCGTCCGGCGATCCGCTCCTCCCCTCGCAACACTCCGTATTCATTGACCCGAAGGCCCCGGTCCTTTGCGAGCGATCGGATCTGGACGTTGTGGTCCTTGGACCCGGTGAAGTAGACCAGCGCCGCTCCGAAGGACGCCGGCTCGACGACGCGGAGGTCGACCTGTAGTCCGTTCTGAAGGAGGACCGTTTCTTTCGTGCCACCCCGGAGGCGGACCTCCTTTACCTCGGGCAGCGCGGAGAATACGTCGAAGGCCCGGGTCGGGTCGTCGGAGGTGACGAGGATGTCGAGGTCCCCGACCGTTTCCCGGCCGCGTCGGAAGCTGCCCGCGACCTCGACCCGCTCCGCCCCGGCCCCTTCCCTCAGGCCGCGCGCGAGGGCCTGGGCAATCGGGTACGCCTCCTCGATCGGCATCCGGGCGCCGGGGGCCGTCGTTCGACTCGCGTCGACGGCGGCCCGTATCTGGGCGATCTTCTTCTCTCCAAACCCTTTCACGCCGACCAAGCGCCCTGCGTCGAGCGCGCTCAGCAGTTCGGCCGGGCCCTCGATCCCGAGCTCTACCCAGAACCGCCGGGCCGTCTTCGGCCCGAGACCCGGGATCCGGAGCATCTCGGCCACGCCCGCCGGCACCTCCTTCTGGAGGCGGTCGTAGTAGCCGATCTTCCCCGTCGCGAGATATTCCTTCAGCTTCTCCTCGATAGCGTCTCCAACGCCCGGTATCGAGCGGAGCTCTCCCCGGGCGGCGAAGGCAGCGCGGTCCTCCGTCAGCGAATCGATCGAGCGGGCCGCCCGTCGGTACGCCTCGGGCTTGAACTGCTCTCCCATCACATCCAACAGGTCGGCGATTCCCCGGAAGATCCCCGCCGCCTCCGCGTTCGAGGGCATGGAACGTCCTACCGGGCGTGCAGCCCCTTAGCTATTCTGGCCCTACGGGTCGCGCCCGGCCCCGGCGTCCATCCACAGCCGGCGGGCCACCGGCCGGTACCCGAGCCCGTCGTACACGGCTCGGGCCGATGCGCTCTCCTCGCGCACAAAGAGGCCGCACGGTGCCCCGGCGCGGGCCGCCTCGACCATGACGGCCCGGACCACCGCGCGTCCCCAGCCCTGATTCCGATGGTCCATCTCCACGTAGACCCCACCGACGACCCAGACGTCGGGAAGGCGGACGGCGGGACGCGCGAGGGCAACGATCCGGCCCCGCTCAAACCCCGCCCACACCGGTTCGAGCGCCGGGTCGATTTCCGCGTACGCCGCACCGATCCGCTCGACCTGCCGGCGGGCGAATTCCCGCACGAGAGGCTGTTCGTCCCCCGTCAGTCGGCGGACCAGTTCGTCCTGCGGCCCGGCGGGCGGGGGAGACCCCGCGGGGGCCATCTCGACGAGCAGCGTCCGTACGAGGGCGGGTCCCCGAGCCCGCTCGACGGCCGGCCCTCCGGCCTCGGAGCAGACGATGACGAGGGGGCGCGGTGGAAGCCAGTCGAGCAGACCGCTCGTCGTCTCGGGGTCCCCGAGCCAATGGACGACGGTCCCCCCGTCCCCGAGAGGCCAGATCAGCAAGTACCCCAGGGTTGTCGACCCCCGGATCGCCGAGGCGAACCGGACGCGCCCCGGGTGCTGGTCGAGGTCCCATAGGGCGTATGCGTGGAGGACGGGCTCCTCCCGGGCGACCCGCTCGAGCCAGGTCCGGTCGATCGTGGGGCGAATTTCGACCGGCTCGGGCACCATGCCCTCCGCACAACCTCCGTTGTAGTTAGCCCCCCGGGGAGCCCGGATCGGGACCCTCCCCTTGGGGCCGGCGCGAAGGTAAATCCGCGGCTCCGCTCGGAGGCAACGTGCGAGCGCACCACCCCACGCCGGAGCTGCCCCAGCATTTGGAAGCCCTCTATCGGGGCTTCCCGTTCGAACGCTCGCTCGCTGAGGACCCGATCTCGTCGATCCGGCCTCTCACCCACGATGTCCGGTCGGCGGAGGTCCTCGGGATCCTCGCTGCGACGCTCGCCATCGGGAACACGACCGCGATCCGCGGGGCGCTGGCCCGGCTGATCGCGCTGGCCGACGGAGCCCCTGAGACCTGGCTGCTGCAAACTCCGAGGGCTCGACGGGCGCAGGCGCTTCGCCCGTTCCGTCACCGATGGATACGAGGCGAGCAGGTGGAGTACCTGGCACGGGTGCTCGCGGAGTACTATTCCCGTCGCGAGACGCTCGAGGATTCGTTCCTCGACGGCTACGTCGCCCAGGGCTTCCCGGGCGGGCTCGACGCCCTGACCCGCGTGCTGCGGGGCGATGGAGCTCGGGCTCGGATCGGCGCCCCGCCCGCGGGGTACCGAAACCTGTTCCCGAGCCCTCTCGACACTCCGAGGAGCGCCTGCAAGCGGATGACGCTCTTTGTTCGATGGATGGTGCGGGAACGCTACCCCGACCTAGGGTATTGGCACCGCATTCCGACAGGGGACCTGCGCGTGCCCCTCGACCAGCATGTCCACTGGATCGCCTACAACCTGGGCCTCACCGCCCGCCGGACCCGGTCCTGGGCGGCGGTCGAGGAGGTCAGCGAGGCGCTGCGCCGGATCGACCCCATCGACCCGATCAAGTTCGACTTCGTGCTGTGCCATACGGGCATCTCGGGTGACTGCCCCAAGGAGCGGGACATCGCCGTGTGCGGTCCCTGCTCGGTCCGTCCGGATTGCCGCATGTGGCGGGGGCGGGTGGCCGCGGCATGAGCCCGAGGGAAGCCCCGTGGGGGATCCATCCGGGACTGCGAACCCGCTTCCTCACGGCGGGAGAACGGGTCGCGTGGAAGGCCATGCCCGCGACCCCGCCTCGCCCCCCGGACCGTCGGGGACGGATCGCGCTCCTCCGCGAGGACGAGGCGCGTGTCGAGGAGTGGGGGTCGGAGACCGACGGAGGTCTCATGGTCGACGCGGGCCCCCTCGGCGCGCTCGTCCTGATGCTCGCCGTCGATCGGCGCGGAGCCCCGCGCGCGCTCGGCGCGATCCACGCGGGGCGGGATCCGGCGTTCCCCGCGGGTGCGATCGTCGCGGTCTGGGGCGACGGGGCGGTCCCCGAGGACGAGCGTCCCCGTCCCGAGGATGTGGTCGACCTCGCCCGGTACGCCCTTGAGTGAACACCCACGGAATGCTTATTCTTCCCAATTATTCGGGGGGAGAATCATCGGTGTCCCAATGCATTCCCCCTTGCGAGTCCCGCGCACCCCTGCTCCGGCGGTCGAATCGAAAGAACTCTTGGGTTCAGTCCACGAGGTGAGGGGCTCGGTCCTCCGTCGGGTCGAGGCACGCATCTGGCGCGCCGTCGCCCGGTTGATGCGGTCGGCCACCGGAGACCTCCCCCGCGAGGATGGGGCCATGGCCACCCGGATGTTCGCCGAGCTCCGGATCCGGTTGGCCGGTCCACCCGCGAACGTTCACTGGGAGGTGGCATGAACGCGACCGCCGCGCCCGCGCGGAGCTTCGACCCACGCTACGCCCGGACCGTTCTCGCCATTCTCGCCGGGATGGCCCTCATGGTCACGTACGTCGAGACCATGGTCCTTCCGGCGTTCAGCAACTTCGAGTCGTTCTTCCACGTCACCAATGCCAGCACGATCGCGTGGATCCTCTCGGCCTATCTCCTCGTGGGGGTCGTCGTCACCCCGATCTTCGGCAAGCTCGGCGACATCTACGGTAAGAAGCGGATGCTCCTCATCGCGATGGGCGTCTACACCGTCGCGGTCAGCATCGCCGGCTTCACGCCCAACCTCGGGGCGGCGGTGGGCCTGAGCCTTCCGAACCAGATCTACGTCCTCATCGGCGTCCGGGCGCTCCAAGGGGTCGGCATGGCGATGTTCCCGCTCGGGTTCGCGATGTTGCCCGAGGTGTACCCTCCCGCCAAGGTCGGCCAGGCGCAAGGGATCCTTTCCGGGATGTTCGCTGCCGGCGCGGCCCTCGGGTTAATCGGGGGCGGCTGGATCGCCCAGAATTACGGCTGGCCGCTCACCTACCACACCGTCATCCCGGTCGCGATCATCGTGCTGATTCTCGCGGCGGTCTACATCCGGGAATCCGTGGTCCGGGCCGCGCGCAAGATCGATTTCCTCGGCGTGGCGAGCCTCGGGATCGGCCTCACCTTCCTCATGTTGGGCATCACGGAAGGTGCCTACTGGGGCTGGACCAGCTTCTCCGGCGGGTCGATCGCTGGGGTCGCGTGGGGCGTACCCCAGTTCTTCGTGATCGCCCTGATCGCGTTCGCGGTCTTCCTCTGGTGGGAGCCCCGGGCGCCCAGCCCGATCGTCTCGTTCAAGGAACTTCGACAGCGGAACATCTGGGTCTCGAACCTGAACGGGGTGATCGTCGGCACCTCGATGTTCCTCATGTTCACCATCCTGGTCATCCTCGGGGAGTACCCCTCTCCCGGGTTCGGCCTCGGGGAGTTCAACGCGGCCCTCATGCTCGTACCGGCGGTCATCGGGATGATGGCGTTCGGTCCGCTGCTGGGCCGGATGATCAGCCGATTCGGCCCGAAGCCGGTGATGATCCTCGGGTTCGCCCTCATCTCCCTCGGGGCGCTCGGTCTCCTGGCGTTCAACCGAACGAACTACGAGGTCGCGGCGGCCTCGATCCCCGTGATGGTCGGGAACGTCGGCGTCCTGATCTCGATGTCGAACATCATCGTGCTCTCGGTCGACCCCAAGACGATGGGCGTCCACACTGGCATGAACCAGACGTTCCGGAACCTCGGGAGCGCGCTGGGTCCGGTGCTGGTCACCTCGATCCTCGCGGCGTATGGCTTCACGTTCTTCATCCCCAACTCGAACCCGCCGCCGGCGTTCCTCCCGTTCACCAACTACCACCTCGCCGGCTACGAGTTCGTCTTCGGGCTCACGGCGGCGATCGGCCTCGTCGGGGCGCTCGTGTCGCTCGCGCTGCGGAACTACCGATTCCACGCCGACGGCACGCGCCTGGGGGAGGCGAGCGGAGCCCCCGCGGTGGAGCACCGGGTCGAACCGACGACCCCGCCCGTCTCGGCGGCGACGGCGCCGCGCACGGACTGATGCTCTACGAGCAGCCGCTCGTCGCGCCGCAGACGGTGCACGCGTAGCAGGTGCCCGAGCGGACCATGATCCCCCCGCAGACGTGGCAGGAGGGCGAGTCTTCGCTCACGCCCCCCGAAGGGCTGGGGGAGAACGAGTCGAGGGGTTTCGTCTCGAATTTGACGGTCTGGCTGGCCCCCGTCTTCGCGGGGGTGGCGGCCGGGGTCCCATGGCCGTTCCCTCCGTCCGACGCAGCCTCGAGGCCGATCGCCTGCCGGTCCGCCTCCGTGAGGAACTCGAACGCAAGCCACCGGGCGACGTAGTCGGGGATCGATTTCGCGAAGCGGATCTTCGGGTTGTTGGTCGCCCCGGCCGGTTCGAAGCGAAGGTGCGCGAGCTTGCGAACGAGGTCCCGGAGCGGCACTCCGTGCTGGAGCGCCATCGACATGGAGATGCCGAGCGAGTCCATGAGCCCGTTGACGGTGGAACCTTCTTTTGTGACGCGGAAGAAGATCTCACCGGGGCGCCCGTCGGGGTAGAGGCCGACCGTGACGTAGCCGTCGTGGCCGCCGACCTCGAAGTGGTGCGTCAGCGCCTTGCGCTGCACGGGCAGGCGCTCGCGCGCCGGGGTCCGAGAATCGCCGGGCATCGTCTTGCCCTGGCCGGTCTCGAACGGCTGGGAGGCCTTGCACCCGTCCCGGTAAAGCGCGACGGACTTGATCCCGTAGCGCCAGGCCTCGAGATAGATCCTCTCGATATCCTCGACGGTCGCGTCGCTCGGGAGGTTGATCGTCTTGGAGGCTCCACCCGAGAGGAAGGGCTGAACCGCACCGAGCATCTTCAAATGGCCCATCGGAGCGATCGTCCGGTGCCCGCCCAACGGCGCGAGCGCACAGTCGAAGACGGTGAGATCGTCCGGGTCGAGGTCCGGGGCTCCCTCGATCGTGCCGGTCCGCTCGACGAAAGCTGCGATCTCCCGAGTCTCGTCCGGCGAGTAGCCGAGCGCTGAGAGGCCATCGGGGACGGTCCGGTTGATCATCCGCATGACCCCGCCGCCGACGAGGTTCTTGGTCTTGACGAGCGAAAGCTCCGGCTCGAGGCCGAGCGTGTCGCACCCCATGAGGAGCCCGATGGTCCCCGTGGGGGCGATGACCGAGATCTGGGCGTTGCGGTATCCCCACAGCTCCCCGGCCTTCACCGTGTCGTGCCAGCGGTCGACCGCTGCCGTGAGGATCGGCGTCAAGCGCGGGTCGTTGACCGGGACCTGCTCCGAGGCGCGCGAGTGCTTGGCCATGACGCGCAGCATCGGGGCGCGGTTCTTCTCGAACCCGGCGAACGGGCCCATCCGCTTTGCCACCTCGCTCGACATGTGGTAGCCTTCGGCGGAGAGGATCGCCGAGACGCCGGAGGCGAGCGTGCGGCCGGCGTCCGAATCGTAGGCGAGGCCGTAGTGCATGAGGAGCGCACCGAGGTTCGCGTACCCGAGGCCGAGCGGTCGGAAGTCGTGGGAGTTCTGGGCGATCGCGGGGGTCGGATAGCTCGAGGCGTCGACCAGGATCTCCATCGCGAGGATCATGGTCCGGACGGACTGGCGGAACAGCTCGACGTCGAAAGCGCCCTTCGGGTCGAGGAACTTCATGAGGTTGATCGACGCGAGGTTGCATGCCGTGTCGTCCAGGAACAGGTACTCGCTGCAGGGGTTCGACGCGTTGATCCGGCCCGAGTTCGGGCTCGTGTGCCAGTCGTTGGTGTGGTCGTCGAACTGGACGCCTGGGTCCCCGCAGCGCCAGGCAGCGTAGGCGAGCTTCCGCCAGAGTTCGCGGGCGCGGTAGGTCCCAGCGACCGAATGGTCGGTCCGGTTGGTGGTCTTCCACTCCCCGTCACGGACGACCCCTTCCATGAAGGAGTCGGGGATGCGGACGGAGTGGTTCGCGTTCTGGTACGCGATCGAGGCGTAGGCGGAGTCGGGGTCGGTCCCGTCGAAGTTCGACGAGTAGCCCTGGCGGATGAGGGCGAGGGCTTTCTCCTCCTCCTTGACCTTGCACTCGATGAAGTCGACGATGTCGGGGTGGTCCATGTTGAGGATGACCATCTTCGCGGCGCGCCGCGTGGTGCCGCCGGATTTGATCACACCGGCGAGCGCATCAAAGGCCCGCATGAACGAGACGGGCCCCGAGGCGATCCCGCCGCCCGATAGGCGCTCGCGACTTCCTCGGAGCGCGGAAAGGTTCGAGCCGGTCCCGCTGCCACCCTTGAACAGGCGGCCTTCGCTCGTCGCGAGGGCGAGGATCGAGTCCATGTCGTCCGCGACGGACTGGATGAAGCACGCGGAGCACTGGGGGGGCTCGCGAACCCCGACATTGAACCAGACGGGGCTATTGAAGGCCGCCATCTGCTGGACCATGAGGTACGAGAGGCTCTCCTCGAAGGTCGCCACTTCCTCGGGCGTTTCGAGGTAGCCGAGCTCGAGGCCGCGCTCCGCCATCCAATGACAGACACGGCGGATCATGCCGTCGACGGACGACTCGCGGCGGCCGCCGATGATTCTGAAGTACTTCGACGCGGCGATGTTGATGCTGGTGTCCGACCAAGACGCCGGGGCGCGGATCCCCTTCTGCTCGAAGATGGCCTTGCCGTCGGTGTTCTTGATCACGGCATCGTGGGTGCGCCAGGAGACCGAGTCGAAGGCGGTCTTGCCACGAGGGACGAGCCGGGGTACGGGGATCGGTTCGCGACCCACCCGGGTGACCGGTCGAGGGGTCGGCGTCTCTGACGAGGGGGTTGCGCGCTTCTTGGATACGGCCATTGAGGACCACTCCGGAGAATCGAACGACGTGTCCGGGTTCGAGTGACGATCCCTTCGCGCGCGGACTAACCCTTGGCCGACCTCGTGAAACGCCCTCGATGAAGGAGCGTTCCGCGTCCGCCGGTGATGGGAAGAGGCGCGAGGGGTGCCGCTCGGGACACTCGTCTTAACCCTCCGGCTGCGGCCAAGCATCCTCGAGTATAAGCCGTCTAGGTCGGACCACTGCCTCGGAACGGCCGGAGCGCGTCGTTCGAAGCGTCCCGACCGTTCCGGAGTAAGACGAATCGCGCCTCCCGTACGCTAGCCGTCCACGCTGTGCGGCTCGCGGGAGGATCCGACCGGCGCTGCCCGCCTCGGTACCGCCGGTCGCTTCCATGGCTACCTAGGGGTGGGATCGGTCCGCTCGGATCGTCGCGCCCTTACGTTTTCGGCGTGGGCGGGAAGGCGTTCTGCGCCGGGGGCGGCAGCAGGCGCATCGTACAGGGCATGAGGGTGCCGCAGTCCCCGCAGTAGAGCCCCTCCTCGGCGACCCAGAGGAACGAGCCGCAGCGCTCGCACTTCCTCGGGTCGTCCGGGTCGTTCCGACAGCCCATGCGTAACCCTCGGGGCGACGAACGCCTTCCGGTATATGCGACCGTGGTCCGAGCGACCTCCGAAAGGAGGAGGAAAAAAAGTGTCGAATGGGCTCCCTCCGAGAGGAGAGAGCCCCGGAATGGGTGGGACCGGTCTAGGCGTTCTTCATCTTGGCGCGCGAGATGAAGCCCTTCTTGTCGAGGAAATACATGTACCCGTCCTGACGGACGATCTTCTCCGTCCCGACACGAGCCTTCCTTCCTGACTTGTTGAGCTTCGTTGGGGTCTTCCAGAGGTACCCGTCCTTCCCGAGGTAGTACAGGTATCCCTTCTCTCTCTTGGATTGCTCTTTGCCGACCTTCTCCGACATGTAGGCGACCTCGACCGGCGGGAGGGAGAGCCCCACTATTTAGAATTACTGACGGAGTGTCCTCGAAGAAATTGCGATTCCCTGACGGTAAACGACGCTCGGCCGGACGTCGAACCGGTACCCCACGTGGTCCGCCGACGGAACGGGAAAGACCGAGAAATCGGCGGGACGCCCGACCTCGACGGTCCCCGCGTCCTCGAGGGCAATCGCGTGGGCCGCGTTCACCGTCGCGGCCGTCAGCGCCTCGGCCGAGGAGAGGCGACCTCCGTGGACCACGAGCGAGATCGCCAGCGGCATCGACTCGGCCCACGAGTTGGGAGAGCAATCCGTCCCGAGGGCCACCGCCACCCCGGCATCGAGGAGCTCGCGCGCGGGCGACCGCCGTCCCGCGGAGGAACCGAAGGCGGTCGCCGGAAGGACCACGGCGGTCACGCCAGCGTGGGCCAGCGCTCGATAGTCATCGACATTCGCCGCCAGGAGGTGGTCCGCGGAACGAGCGCCCCGCCGCGCTGCGAGACGGGCCCCGCCCGAGCGCACGAACTCGTCGGCGTGCACTTTCGTCTCGAGCCCGAGGGAATGGGCCGCCCGGAGGAGGCGCTCCGACGTGCGCACCGAGAAGAAGCCGGGCTCACAGAATACGTCGACGAACCGGGCGAGCCGTTGACGGGCGATGACGGGGAGCGCCTCGCGAATGAGTCGGTCGACGTAGGCGTCGGCCCGCCCACGATACTCGGGAGGGACGGCGTGCGCGCCCAGGAACGTCGGGACGAGGCGGAGACCCGTCCGCTCCGCGAGACGCGGAATGAGCCGGAGGAGGTCGACCTCTCCGCGCGGGGTCAGCGAGTAGCCGGTCTTGACCTCGGCCGAGGTCGTCCCTGCCCGCGCCATCGCCCGGAGGCGCTCGGAGGTCTCGCGGAGGAGTCGCTCACGGGAGGCGCGCCGGGTCGCACGGACCGAGGAGTAGATCCCGCCCCCGCGGCGGGTGATCTCCCCGTAGTCCATCCCCTGAGCTTTGAGTTGGAGTTCGAAGGCTCGGTCCCCGGCGAAGAGGACGTGCGTGTGAGCGTCGACGAACCCGGGCACGAGGGTTCCCCCGTCGGCGTCGTACCGCACGCCGCCCGGCCGTAGGTGGACGTGGCGAGAAAGTCCCCGCTCCGGACCGACGTACACGAACCGGCCTCCCGCGACCGCCACGGCGGCCTGGGGAATCCGGGACAGCTCCTCGGCGGCGGCCCCTCGGCGGGGCACCGGCCCCCGGACGAGCGTCGCCGCCTCCGCGATCCCGGTGACGAGGAGGTCGGCTCGGATCATGGCTGGTGGACGAGATGGTCGAGGAGGTCGCGCGCCACGTGGGACCCCGGGAACACCACGCGCGCTTCGTTCTCGAGTCCCTCAAGCTCCTTGTAACGGGAGGAAAAGTGGGTGAGGTAGAGTAGGCCGACCTCCGCGGAGGCTGCGATCTCGGCCGCCTGGCGGGCGGAGGAGTGCCCCCACTGGTTCGCCTCTGCCTCGATCTCCTGGGCCGCCGTCGCCTCGTGGATGAGGAGGGTCGCACGATGCGCGAGCCGCCGCACGTCCTCGCTGGGGGCCGTGTCGCCGGAATAGACGATCGACCGACCCGGACGTGGCGGCCCCATCACGTCGGAGGGCTGGATCACTCGGTCTCCGACCCGGACCGATTCTCCCTCCTCGAGGCGAGCGAAGTCGCGGCCCTGGAGGCCCAGCGATCGGGCCAGCTCCCCGTTGAATCGCCCGCGCTTCGGCCCCTCCTCGATCCGGTACGCGAGGGAGGGGACCGGGTGGTCCGCCCGCGCAGTGCGCACGGTGTAGCCCTCCAGCTCCACCGATTCCCCCGGGTGAAGAGGGTGCACGGTCACAGGGAATCGGAGCGTAAAGTAGCCCATCCGCAACGCTCGCCCCACCATCTCCTCCGCGTCCGGGGGACCGTAGATGTCAATCGGCTCGGACCGGTTGTTGAGGCACATGCTCTGGATGAGCCCCGGGAGACCGAGGAAGTGGTCGCCATGAAAATGAGTCAGGAAGATCCGCCGAACGCGCATGAACGACGCGCTCGACTGAAAGAACTGGCGTTGCGTCCCTTCCCCGCAGTCGAGGAGAAGGAGCTCTTTCTCAGTATCCAGGGCGATCGCGCTCGCCGATCGATCCTTGGACGGCCACGAGCCGGCCGTGCCGAGGAAGGTGACCCGCATGACCCACCGGGAGCGGGACCCGGGTAAAAGGCCGTCGGAGTGCACGGCACTGCGTCGCGGGCGCCTCCGGACCATCGTGCCCGCGGGGGGTAAAGAGCAAAAGGGGCCGTGGGGTCCGTCGTTCGAATGGTTGATTGGGACCGCGTCGAACAGCTACGGTCAAAGGGCTGGGACTGGGATGAGATCGCGGACGACCCGAAGGTCGCATTCACGGCGGATGCGGGCTCGGGCGACCCCGGCCGGGCGCTTCGGGTCCTCTATCACCGCCGACGTTCGAAGAACCCGCCGAAGGTCGAGCCCGAGAAGAAAGGTCGGAAGAACGTCGGTGCGTTCGAGTCAAAGTGGACCCTCCTCCGGGTCGGCTACATCCTCGTACCGGTCTTCGCGGTCTGGTTCATCGTCGCCTTTCTCGCGCCCTCGCCGGTCGGTCTGATCCTTCCCGCGATCCCCTACATCGCCCTCGGACTCGCCGTCGTCTCCTTCGTCCTCATCTACGCGCTATTCCGGGCCGAGAAACGGTGGTCGAAGGTGTACCGCAACACGGTGATCGGGGGGGTCGTGCTCGGCCTCGTGTTCACGGGGGTCGTCGGGCTCACGGGCTCGCTCGCCTTCGGATGCCCCTACCTGCCGCCTTCCACCTCGCTCTCGGGCCAGGGAGGCCCGGGCTGGGCCCATGGGAGCATCGCCGCTTGGCAGGACGGCGGTAAGCCGGTGGTCTACTTCTTCGGCGCCACGTGGTGCCCATACTGTTCCGCCGGCAGCTGGACGATCTGGAAAGCGCTCTCACAGTATGGCGTGGTGACCGGTACCTCGACCGGCTTCTCCAGCCTTTCCGACATTTATTCCGGAACCCCCGAGGTCGTCCTGGGGGCGACCCAGGTCTCGAGCAGCAACATCTCCTTCCAGGTGAGCGAGGACATGTCCGGGTCCGAAGGGAACTTCCCGAGCACGAGCAACTGCTACCAGGCCGCGTACGTCGCAGCCTACTCGGGCGGCGGAATCCCCTTCCTGGTCGTCAACGGTCAGTGGATCCACCCCGGGGCCATCATCAACCCGGGGCCCCTCGGTAGCTACAGTGACGCGAATACGACCGGGGGGGGCGCCGCGACGGTGTTCAACCAGGTCCAAGCGGAAAGTGGGACCGCTTGGAACGCGGTGAGTACTCAGGCGTACTGGATCATGACGTTCATCGCCCGGGCGTGCGGGGCCACCAACGCGGCCGGGGTCGCTTGGCTTGCGACCCACGCGGGTCCGAAAGCTTGGTCCACCGCGACCCAGACGGCCGTGACGAACGACCTCGCCCAGATCACGTAGGCCGATGAGGACCCGCACCTTTCGCTCCCTCACCTACTTCGGCGGGGGTCTCGGGCTCATCACCGCGATCTTCGCGGCCGCCGAGTTCTACGACGCCCAGCTCGCGAAGGCGTGCTCGTTCACCAACTACTGGTCGTGCGGCAAGATCTTGAGTAGCAATCTGACGACCACTTTCGGGATCCAGGACTGGGCCTGGGGGGTCGCCGGATTCGTCGTGATCCTGGCCTTGGCGGTCCTCGCGGAGCGACGACCACGGGACTCGCGGATCCCCTACCTCCTGCTCCTCATCACGACGGCCGGGGTCGCCATATCGCTCTACTTCCTCTACGTGGAGGTCGACCTGATCGGGGGCCTCTGCCCGGTCTGCGTGGTCTCCTACCTGCTGGGGGGGGTGGCGTGGGTCGGAGCGATCGGGCTCGCCCAGAGGGCCTACCGGCGCGACCACCGGACGCCGGACGACGCCTCCGCGACGGCGTAACGAGCTCCCTCCCGAGGAGGGGCCGTTCTCCCTCGACCGGGGGCGCAAAATTATGGTGGCTCGGGTTATATACGCGACCTATCTCGGCCCGCCCGGGTCACCCCTATGGTTGTCTCCGATTACGCTACGCTCGCCGCCGGGATCGCGATCGCCGGAGGGCTCATCGGTACGGGCATGGCCCAGTCCGGGATCGGAGCCGCCGGTATGGGGATCATCGCCGAAAAGCCCGAGAAGTTCGGCCAGGTGCTGTTCTTCTTCGTCATTCCGGAGACGCTCTGGATCATCGGGTTCGTCCTGGGGATCATCCTCCTCCTCGGGATCATCTCGTAGACGGGCGCGCCCCCATGAGTCTCGAGTCGCTCGTCGCCGAGATTCGCACCCGCGGTCAGGCGGAGCTCGGGACCATCGAGGTCGCACGCGCCGCCGAAGCCGGGCGGATCGCCGCAAACCGGGACACCGAGATCGCCGCGTTGCAGCTCGAGGCCACCCGTCTCGCGGACGCCGAGGCGGCCCGGGAACGGGCCCAGCGTATCGCCGCGGCGAAGCTCAAGGCCCGTAAGCTCCTCTACGAAGCCCGAGAGGCGCGTCTCGAGCAGGCGATCCAGGAGACCCGCACCCTCCTCCGGACGTACGCGGACTCGGACGAGTACCCTGCGACCCTCAAGCGGATGTTCGAGGTCGCGACGAACCGCCTCGGAAAGCAGATCCGGGTCTTGGGCCGCTCCAGCGACGCCTCCAAGCTCGCGAAGGTCGCGGGAAAGTCCGTGGACGCGACGCCTCTCCCCATCCTGGGGGGCCTCGTCGCCGAGACGTCCGACGGAAGCCGGCGCCTGAACCTCTCGTTCGACGAGCTGCTCCGCCTGCACGAGGACCGGGTCCGAGAGCTCCTCTCCTAAGGGGGCCCGATGGCGTCCTCCCCGTACGCGTCCGCGCTCGGCCGCCTGCTGCCGGAGTTCCCGACGTTCCTCTCCCGGGACATCTGGCCGGGTCTCGTCGCGGCCCGCGACCCGACCGAGGTGGCGAAGCTCCTCGAGGAAACCGCCTACGCTCCCTACCTCGACGCCGCGCGGGCGACCCATCAGGGGATCTCCCTCGTGGAGATCGCGATCAACCGGACCTTCGTCCGACGCAACCGGAAGGCGTACGAGGCGGCTCCGTTCGCCGGTCGCCCGGTCGTGGGGGCGTACCTCGCCCGGTACGACGTACAGAACATCGAGCTCATCCTCTCAGCGAAGGCGCAGGGCCGACCGGTCCGCGACACGGAAGACAGCCTCATCTCGAGCCGCGAGATCTCCGCGGGGCTCTACGCGGGCGTCCTCACGTTGGACGACTACCGCAACCTCTTGGAGCAGCCGACCGTCGAGGCGGTGGCGACCCAACTGGTCAAGTACAACGCCTACGGGACGACGATCCTCCCCCTCCTCGAGGCGTACGCGCGGACCCACGACATCTTCCCGATCCTGCACGCGCTCGACGTCGAGTACTACCGCGGCGTCCTCGCCGGCGTCAAGTACTTCCAGGGCGACGAATGGATCGTTCGCGAGCTCCTGAAGAGCGAGATCGACGGCAAGAACGCGCTCCTCCTGCTGAAGGCCAAGGGTGCGAACCTTCCGCTCGAGGAGGTCACGGCCCGGTGGATCGTGGGCGGGGGGCTCCCGGAGTCCCAGTCGGCGGACCTGTACGGCGCGCGCGGGATCCCGGAGCTCGCCGAGCGCCTCGCCCCCCACTTCCCTTCGATGACCGAGGGGAACGTGGAGTTCCAGTCGAGCGGGAGCCTCGCCGGGTACGAGTCGGCGACCGAGCGCGACCGCGCGGTCCGGGAGCTGAAGCGCCTCCGGGCCTACCCGCTCTCCCTCGGGGTCATCTTCGCCTACCTGCTCCGCGCCGAGGTCGAGCGTGACGACGTCCGCCGCGTGACGTTTGGGCGCCTCTACGGCCTTTCGGCGGACCGCATCGAACCCCTGCTCGTGTCCCCGCGCCTCTAGGCCGCCCCCCACGCATCCGTCCACGGCGCAAGCCTTTCACGAGCTCACGGCCTCCCCGGCCGAGCTAGGTCCACCGGTGACCGAACCGAAGCGCCTCACCATCGTGCTCGCCCCCTGGTGCCCGCACTGCGTGCCGCTCTCCGTGACGAACGGACGGCGATTGGCCCGACGGTTGAAGGTGCCCCTCCGCCTGCTCGACATCGACCGGCCGAAGCAGGAGCGGGAGGCGGACCGGCGGGTTCGGCTCTACGGCGACCGAGCGCCGGACTACCTCATCCCCCAGGTCTTCCTCGAATGGTCGGATGGGCGCGTCCAGCACCTGCTCACCGGATTTTCGGAGGAGGTCCCGCGCACGGCCCGCGCGTGGGCTGACCTTCTCCGAAGCGCCTGGCTGCGTGGCGTGCTCCGGGGAAGGGGCCCATGACGCGGAAGGGAACCGTTCCGCCGCTCCTCCGCCGGGCCCTGCGCCCGACGAGCCCGCATTGCTACCGCCACTGCGACCGACCGCTCCGGGGGCGGACGGCCTCGATCCGTGCGCCCGGCTGGCTGTGCGTGTACGCCTGTCCGGGCGGGGCGGTCTCGGTCGTGACGTACACCGAATGGGCGGCCGCCGACCCAACCCCGACGTTGATGCGATTCGCCCGGGGTCACACTTCGCCACCCTCGCTCGTTCGTCGCTGGGACCTGCGGCTGGCCCGTCGTCACGGCCCGGAGCTGGGGCTCGCGGCCGAGCGCTTCCTCGCCCGGGCCCAGCCTCCCCATCCGGTCTGGACGGTGTACTGGCGGCTCTATCCGTTCAAGAGGAAGGACGGGAGCGTCCACCGGCTCTTCGCATGCTTCCGCCACGGCCGCGGAAGCGTGCGGTTCTTCGTGGCTCCCGGCGACGCCCGATCCCCGCCCTGCCCGCTCTGCCGCCCCCGCGGGACGTAGCCGCGGCGGCGGGTCCGGCGCGCGGTCAGTGCTGCGGCGGCCCGATGACGAGCGGCCCGGGCGTGCCGCCCGCGGGGGAGAGCGACGAGACGGTCCGTTGCCGGATCCCGCCGAACGGCCGGAACGGTTGGCCGTTCCCGGTGTAGAATTTCGAGAAGTACTCGACGAAGATCAGCCGTGCCCCTTGGATCCCGGGTTCGAAGACGCCGAGGATGACGTTGAACGACTGGCCGACGATGAGGATCACGAGCCCGAAGATCACGTCGAGGATCTTTCCTCCCCCGACGAGGCCGGCGCCCACATCGTTGATGACGAGGGCGAGGATCACGCTCGAGAGCAGGATGCCGATCAGTCGGGTATAGGAGAGGATGTGGCTGACGACCTCGATGACCCCCATCATCCCCATCCCCCCCTCGCCGACGAGGAGGAGGAGGAGTCCGCCCACGGCGAGGCTGACGTAGGTGTCGAAGAGGGGACTCACGAACGACACCTGCTTGTGGATGAGCGCGAGGCCGGCGAACGCGACGCCCCAGGCGAAGAGGATCCCCCCGAACTTCCCGAGCGCTCCGCGGTAGTGATGGTGGAAGTACTCCTTGAGCAGGCCGAACAGGAAACCGAGCGTGACCATCCCGAGACCGATGAACCCGGCCACGAGGAGGAAGAGCCCCACGTTCACTTCGGGCTGGATCAGGGGGTGGTAGCCGAACAGTACGTGGAGGAGGGGGTAGCCGAAGAACGCGTCGAAGAAGAGGCCGAGGCCGATCGCGACGGCGCACCCCGGCAGGAGCGCGTAGGCGAGCTGCTGCATCCCTTTCGGGCCCAAGATCATCTTGACGAAGTTCCGGCCGAACTTCGGCAGGAAGCGGGCCCCGGGAAAGCCGTTGATCATCCAGAGCGAGATGAGGAGGATGACGAGGCCGTAGCCCCAATCCCCCAGCATGAGCCCGAAGAAGATCGGAAAGACGATGGCAAAGACGAACGTGGGGTCCCATTCGTTGGCTTGGGGCAAGGAGTAGAACCGGATGAAGAACTCGAAGCGCCGGATCCCCTTCGGGTTGTCCATCAAGGTGGGCGGCTCTTCCTTCGTCGGGATCGCGTAGACGTGCGCCCGCCCCCCCGCGACCCCCTGGACGACCGATTCGAGGCGCGCCACATCGCGCTCCGGGACCCAGGCCTCGAGCGCGAAGCTCAACCGACCGGCTCCGAACTTCTGCAGCGCCTCGACCTTGCGGTTCTCGACCGTGAGCGCCTCGTCGATCGCCGAGACCGGGCCGTACCATTCCACGGCGATCGCGGCGAGCCGCTCCGCGATCTGGGTCCGGCGGTGGGCGACCTCGGTGCGACGGGCGGTGAGCCGGGCCTTCTCCTCCGCCGGGGTTCCGGAGAGGGCCGGCAGGGGGGTCAGGCGGATCGCGCTGTGCTGCGCGGCCTTCGCGAGGGCGTCCGCGGCGGTGCGCCGGAGGACGAGGACGAACCGGAACGTATGGTCCGGTCCCGGCCCGGTGAGGAAGCTCGGGTCGGATTCGGACGGGAGCTCGCGACGGAGCGCCTCGAACGCCTCCGGCTCCGCCTCGCCGAAGAAGGAGAGGACGCTCTGGGCCCGTAGGTCGTCGAGGCGGCCGGTGTAGAAGGAGAGGCGGTCGAGCAGCGAGAGCGTTTCGGCGATCGACCGCTCCTCGGTGAGCAGCCGGTCGTCCTCGACCCGGAGCGACCCCACCTCGGCGTCGATCGGGACCGCGGCGGCCGCCGCGAGGATCTCGTCGAGGGAGTCGTAGCGCGTCGGTAGGCCCGTCGGGGCCTTGGGGAGGGCCGCGATCAATCCGCGGAAACGGAGCGTCTCATCCCCGATCTTTCGTTGGACCTCGTTCCCGCGCTCGGGCGCGAGCAGGGCGAGGGTCTCGGGAGGGAGCGTTTCGATCTGGGCGACCCGCAGGTCGTGCAGGGCCGTGAGGATCCGTGCTTGGTCGTCCTTCAAGCCCAGGATGCCGACCCGGGTCATGCGGACGGGCCGAAGGATCCCCATCGACGTGCCTCTACTTTCCCGCGAGGTCCTCGAGCACGGCAGCTAGCACTTCGTCCCGGCGGTCCGAGGGGCTGCGTCCGGCCTTGTCGCGTCGGGCCGCGGCCTGTCCCTCGGCCACGATCTTCGCGGCGTCCGCGTCGGCGGTGGACCGGGCGGTTTCGACCGAGCGGACCCGCGCGCTCTCCGCCTCGGTGCGGGCGGAGGCGACGGCGGCGGCCGCGTCGTCCCGGAGCTGGGCCAGCGACGCTTCGGCCGCTTTCAGGGCGGCCGCGATCTTGGCTTCCCACTCGGTCTCGGTCGCCTTGACGAGCTTCACGGCTTCGAGCGAGCCGGATCCGGCGGCAGTTTCGGTGTTCGACATCAGGATCCCCCGAGGAGCTCCACGGCCACGAAGAAGAGCAATGCCAGCGCCAGGACCTTGAGGGCGAGGCTGACCTGCCACACGAGGAGGAACCGGTGGGCGGCCTCGTTACGCGCTAACGGCACTTCCCTCCGCCTCCATCTTGCGCTTCACGGCCTTCAGCATGGAGAAGGCGTCGCGCTCCAGTTCGTCGAATCGAAACTTGATGTAACGTACGGTGTTCTGCAGCCGCGGGATGAGCACGTTCTCGATCGCGCTCGCCCGTCGCTTGGTCTTCTCGATCTCGTAGAGAAGGCGGCGGAGCGCGTTCTCCTTCTCGGCGATGTCGAGGACGACCTGGTAGATCCCCTGGAAGTGGCGGACGGACTCGTAGACCGGGGCGGAGAGGTCGAGGAGCGCGACCGTCGGGACCGGCGTGTAGCCGGCCCGGTCGACCCGGGGGGTCTGGACCCCCATCACGTTCTTCGTCGCCACGCCCACCGGCTGGACGTACGGGAGCAGGGTGGAGATGTTCTCGAGGCGGACCGGCCCTTCCCGCATCTCCGCGAGTCGAATGACCTCGTAGCCTCGGGCGATCCGGGACTTGAGGTCGCCCCGGAGCCGGAGCGCCTCCTTGCTGATGTTGAAGAACTCGGCAATGAGGGCAGAGCGCTTCAGTTTCAGGAGGTTGAGACCCCGCTTCGCGACGACGATGCGGCGCCGTGTGCGCAGGAGTTCGAGGCGGGTCGGTCGCACGTTCTCGATCGCCACGGGCTCGTCCTCCGCGCACGTCCTAGGCCGAGGGAGTGGCCTTGCGCGGGCGGTACTTCTCGACGAACTCCGGACGGATACGCTTCAACTCGGAATCGGGAAGGTCCGCGAGGATGTCCCAGCCGAGGGCCAGGCTCTGGTCGATCGTACGGTCCTCGTCGGGCCGCTGGTTGACGAATTCCATCTCGAACCGGTCCGCGGCGCGGAGGTAGAGCCGGTCGGTCGCGCTCAGGGCCTCCTCGCCGACGATGGCCGAGAGAGCCCGTTGGTCCTTCCCGGTCGCGTACGCCGCGTAGAGCTGGTCGCTCACGCCCCGGTGGTCTTCCCGGGTGCGGTCCTTGCCGATCCCCTGGTTCATCAAACGGGAGAGCGAGGGGAGGATATCGATCGGAGGGTAGATTCCCTTCCGCTGCAGGTCCCGGCTGACGTAGATCTGTCCTTCGGTGATGTATCCCGTGAGGTCCGGGATGGGGTGGGTGACGTCATCCGCGGGCATCGTCAGGATGGGGATCTGGGTGATCGACCCCTTCCGGCCGTGGATTTTTCCCGCACGTTCGTAGAGGGTCGCGAGGTCGGTGTACATGTACCCGGGGTACCCGCGGCGGCCCGGCACTTCTTCCCGCGCCGCCGAGACCTCTCGGAGCGCCTCACAGTAGTTCGTCATGTCCGTGAGGACGACGAGCACGTGGAGGCCTTTTTCGTAGGCGAGGAACTCCGCGGCGGTGAGCGCCATCCGCGGCGTCACGACCCGTTCCATCGACGGGTCGGAGGAGAGGTTCAGGAACACGACCGCCCGTTCGAGCGCCCCGGTCGTCTCGAACTCCTTGAGGAAGTAGTTCGCCTCCTCGCTGGTGATCCCCATCGCGGCGAAGACGACGGCGAACCCTTCCGACGAGTCCCGGAGCTTGGCCTGGCGCACGATCTGCGCCGCGATCTGATTGTGGGGGAGGCCCGCGCCGGAGAAGATCGGGAGCTTCTGGCCGCGGACGAGGGTGTTGTTGACGTCGATGGTCGAGATGCCCGTCTGGATGAACTCGCTCGGCTCCTCCCGCGAGTACGGGTTCATCGCGCTGCCGACGATTTCGGGCCGGTTCTCGGAGACGATCCGCGGGCCGCCATCGCGCGGCTCTCCGAGCCCATTGAACACGCGACCGAGCATCTCCTCCGAGACCGCGAGGCGCGCGACCTCGCCGAGGAACTTGACGCTCGTCTGTTCGACGTTCATGCCCATCGTCGCGCCGAACACCTGGACGATCGCGAGGCCCTTGCGCGAGTCGAGTACCTGGCCCTGGCGTCGCTCCCCGTTCGGGAGACTGATCTCGACGATCTCTCCGTAGGCGGCGTTCTGCACGTCCTGAACGAACAAGAGCGGGCCCGTGACCCGGTTGACGGTACGGTAGTCGACGGGAATGCTCGACCCCGGCGTCGGGGCCTTGGTCGCCATGCTAAGCCCCTCCGGCGGTGACCGAGGCCACCGCCGACGTCATCTCGACCTCGAGAGCATCGAACTGGGTCGCGAGGTCCGCTTCGGGGATCCACTTCATTCGGGAGAGCTTCGTCCGGACGGGCAGAGCTTGCAAGCGCCCAACCTGCGCGCCCTTAGCGATCGCCTCCTGCTCCCGGTCCCCGAAGGAGAGGATGGTGCGGAGCATCCGGTACTGCTTCTGGATGGAGGTGTAGGTGTCGACATCGTCGTAGGCGCTTTGCTGGAGGTAGTCCTCGCGGATCATCCGGGCGACGTCGAGAACGCCCTTCTCCCGTTCGGGCAGGGCATCCACCCCGACGAGCTGGACGATCTCCTGCAGCTCGGACTCCTTCTGGAGAACCTCGAGAGCGCGCTGGCGGAGCTGCACGAAGTCCTTCGCGAGCTCGGCCCGGTACCACGGCTCGAGGTCCGAGATGTAGAGCGAGTAGCTCTGCAGCCAGTTGATGGAAGGAAAGTGGCGACGTTGGGCGAGCGCGGCGTCGAGCGCCCAGAACACTCGAGTGACACGCAGCGTGTTCTGGCTCACCGGCTCCGACGTGTCCCCTCCGGGCGGGGAGACAGCGCCGACGACCGTGATCGAGCCGATCCGCCCATCCGGGGAGAGCGTGACGACGCGTCCCGCCCGCTCGTAGAACTCGGCGACCCGCCGGCCGAGGTAGGCCGGATAGCCTTCCTCGCCGGGCATCTCCTCGAGACGGCCCGAGATCTCGCGCATCGCCTCGGCCCAGCGGCTGGTCGAGTCGGCCATGAGCGCGACGTCGTAGCCCATGTCCCGGTAGTACTCGGCGATCGTGATGCCCGTGTAGACGCTCGCCTCTCGGGCGGCGACCGGCATGTTCGAGGTGTTCGCGATGAGCACCGTCCGCTCCATGAGCGGACGCTTGGTCTTGGGGTCGAGGAGGCTCGGGAAGGTGGCGAGCACCTCCGTCATCTCGTTGCCCCGCTCGCCGCAGCCGACGTAGACGACCACGTCCGAGTCGGCCCACTTCGCGAGCTGCTGCTGCATGACCGTTTTTCCGGAGCCGAAGGGTCCGGGAATGCACGCCGTCCCGCCCTTCGCTACGGGGAAGAACGAATCGACGACCCGCTGGCCGGTGACGAGGGGGATCGTGGGTGGGAGCTTCTGCTGGACCGGCCGGGGGATTCGGACGACCCATTTCTGGGAGAGGAAGAGCGGGGTGGTCCCCGACGCCGACTGGATCGCGCCGATCGGTTGCCGGATCGTGAAGTTGCCGGCCTCGAGCTGCTGGAGCGTCCCCTGGACGCCGGGGGGGACCATGATCTTATGGAGGATGAGAGGGGTTTCCTGGACGGTGCCGAGGATCGTCCCCGGCGTGACCTCGCTCCCGACCTTCGCGGTCGCGGTGAACTCCCAGACCTTCTTCTCGTCGAGCGGCGGCGCGACGAACCCGCGTGTGATGAAGTCACCCAGGCTCTTCTGGATCACGTCGAGCGGACGCTGGACCCCGTCGTAGATCGACTTCAGCAGGCCCGGTCCGAGCTCGACCGAGAGCGCCTGGCCGGTGTTCTCGATCGGGTCGCCCGGTCGGATTCCGGTGGTATCCTCGTAGACCTGGATCGTCGCGGCCGCCCCGACGAGTCGAATGACCTCTCCGACGAGGCCGAGCGTGCCGACGCGAACGACGTCGAACATCTTCGCTCCCTCGAGTCCGTCCGCGATGACGACCGGTCCCGACACCCGCCCGACGACCGCCATTGAATTTCTTTCCTCTAGCTCGGAACCGAGAGGGTGACACCGAGGACGCGCTTGGCCAGCTGGTTGATGCTCTCGACCTCGAAATCCCCCGCCGGGGTCGGCACGAAGACGACGAGCGGGCGGATCGAAGCATCGGCGTGGGTCCGCGCCTGCTCGGAGAGGCGGGCCCGGATCGATTGGCTCGCGATCACGAGGTTGAAGTCACCCGAACTCACCGCGCGCTCGAACTCCGCGACGGCATTCTCGGGGGTCACTTCGCGCACGTCCGTAAGGCCGATGAGGCGGAACCCGATCGCGAGTTCCCGCTCCCCGAGCACGACAGTGCGACGGGGTCCGTCGGTCCTCTCGACCATGGCGCTCTCCGCGGGGTCCCAGCCTATTTAACGCCTGCTGCGGCCGGCGTTCCGGCAGGGCGGAGACGACGGGGAAACTCCCGGGCCCGGGTCGGTTCCCGGACCTCATTCACCGAGGGCGAACCGGTCCCTGGATCCGTCATTCGTAGACGGAGAAGTGTACGTGGTTCTCGTCGTCCGTGATCAGGATGCACTCCCCTTCGCACGAGAAGAGGCAGGCCTCGCACACGATGCATTCGGGACCATTCACCGCAAGCGACTTCTCGCCACGGAACTGGAACTTCGCTCCCACCGTCGGGTCGTCCACGACGTCCGGGACCTGGTCGCGCGGCTTTAGGTCGAAAACGTTCACCGGACAGACATCCTTGCAGTGCGAGCAGCCGGTGCACTTGGCGAGGTCGATATTGACCTGGACCATTGGAGGGGGGTCCGGGCGCGCCGACCTATTACGGTTTTGCCGGTCTCAGGTCGCGCGTCTCCATGCCGGCCCGCCCCCGTCCGCAACCGCCCCACGGCCGGTCCGAGCGCCTCGCCTACGTGTTCTTCCACCGTCCTCGCCGGGACGTCCCGAGGGTCACGTACGAGCGAGCCCTCGGGCGATTCCACGAACGACTGGCACGCCATTCGCCGGCCGGGTTCCGGGAGAGCGCCTCCTTTCGAATCCCGGCCGCACCGTGGGTGGAGTCGCGAGCCCGCCCGGTCTACGTCGACTGGTACCTGGTCGATGGATTTCGGGTCCTCGACACAATCCGGGAGATCGCCTACCTTCCTCCGTGGGTCCGTTCGCATCGGGCCATTGCCCATCTGGCGTCCGACGGGTGGGGGTCGATCTACGCGGGACCTCGCGGGGCCGGCCCCCCTCGATCCGGGGATCGGCTCCTCTGGTTCTCCTCCGACCTCCGACCTCGTTTTGACTCGACCCGCTCCGGCGGGGGCGACGCGGGGAAGGGCACCCTGTGGCGACGGCAGCTTGCGCTGGGTCCGGGTCCGGAGTTTGCCTGGGCGACCCGCGAACCCGCCGCTGGGGGCTGGGAGCGGGCGGCGGAGGTCTCCGCTACCCAGTTCGTCTTCCCCCGATAACGGCCAAGAAGGACTCCTCCGGTCCGGTGCACCGGACGGCGTCGATCGCCTCCCGTCCGTCGTGCGCGTGGGAAGGTCAGCTCGTCGATGGGGCCCGGACCCGGATCACCGCAAGGATTCCAGCGACCGCGCTCACGAGGTAGGTCGCCAGCAACGCGTCGTAGAGCCAGGGTATGTACGAAAGCGCGCCCGGATAAGCGCTCGTCCCGAAGAGATAGGTGACGAACTGGCTCATCGAGGTGAATCCGACCTGTTGCCAGGTCTCCACGATGGCGAGCATGGCGATGATCGCGAGTAAGTTCCAAGCCAGCGCGAGCAGCACCTGGGGGCGACGGGAGCCGATGGGCCGCCCCTTCATCGCCGGGAGGATTACGAAGACGACGAGGCCCAGGGCGACGATCAGGTCAACGATGCCCTCGGCCAACAGACCCCACCAGTGGACGTAGTACCCATAGTACCGCGACGAAGTGCTACCGAAATCGAGCTGGAGGTTCTTGTCCGTCGCGAGCATCACCAGGACCAGAACGAAGTCGACGAACAGGAGCACGGCGAACGCCGTGACCCGGCCGCGACTCAGGGTCCATTCACCCGATGGGCTGCTCATCCCGCTCGACATCGATGTTCTCCTCCCGCCAGGGGCTTCGTCTCTCCGCGGGGCCCTCCGGTCTACGCGGTCCTGCTATTTGGCCCCAAACCCGTCGTCCGGGCCCCTCTTCCGGTGTCGGTTTCCCGCATTCCGAGACGGTTGTGGCCCCCCGCGGCAACTGTTAAAAGGGAGGCCCGGCCTCGCCGGCCCCCTCGATGCGGCCCCTTGACGTCCTGCAGCAAAGCCTCCACAAGCGCGTGCTGGTGGAGATGAAGGGCGGACGCTCGTACCGGGGCGTGCTTGACGCCTACGACCAGCACCTCAACCTGCTCCTCTCTTCCGCTGAGGAGGTCGTGAAGGACCAGGTCACCCCGCACAGCGGCGTCACGTTGGTCCGGGGCGACTCGATCGTCTACATCTCGCCGTAGGAAGGTTGCGCACATGGGAAAGGGAACACCAGCACGCCGCGGAGGCAAGATCGTCCACGTCATTTGCCGGCGCTGCGGCCGCCACGCCTTCCACCGCCAGAAAGCCGTCTGCTCGTCATGCGGGTTCGGGGCGAGCCCCCGGCGCCGCAGTTACGAGTGGGCTAAGCTGAAGTAAACACCCCGCGGGGTCGGGGTCGGGAGACCCACGGATCCCCCTCGACGCTAAACCTCAGTGGGCGGTCTACGGCGCGGGTGATCCCGACCCGGGGGCTGGTGAGGATGCGCGAATCGAGCGCCCGCCGGACACCCGGAACGACGTACACTCGCCCCCTCCGGGTCGTGTCGGTACCATCGTCGTCCTGGGTGATCCCGAGGTATCGGCACAGGCGGCCCGGGCCCGAGGGATTCCCCGAGCCTTCGTCGACCGGAGCCCCGGCGCGGAGGAGCACCGCATCGCCTGGGCGCGTCACGAGATTCGCGCAGACGACCTGGTGGATCCGGTACACATACAGCGTGCCGGGCCGGGCGAACATCGAGCGGTTGCGCTCGGTCAATCCACGGAAGGCGTGGCTTGCCGCGTCGTTCGCGACGTACGCTTCCACTTCGACGATCCGGGCGGCACGCACCGTGTCCGGCCCCCGCGCCTTGAGGACTCGGCCGAGCAGGTCGCGGGCGACCGTCCTCGTCGGTCGGTCGTAGAACGCCCGGCCGAGCCGCCGGCCGCCCGAGTTAGAGGAGCTCCCCACGGTCCACGAGCGCGGTGCCGTCCACGGCCACCGTCGCTTCCCCAATGGTCATCCAGGAAAGGAACCGGCACACGTTCGAGCCGCCGTAAGCCGAGTTCCCTCCGATCGCGAGCGTGACGGTCCCGGCCGGGGCATCTTCGGCCTGCGGGAGGCCGGCCGGAAGGGACGGATTGAGCCCGACGGCGAAGAGGCCAAGGACCTCCCGCCCCCTCGGGGCGGTGGCGAATTCGCTCTCGAACGCGTCGGTTCCGCTCGTATACCAAAATTCCCGCAGTCTCCCGCGCTCGAGGTCCCATTGCCCCCCGTCGACCCGGCCGGAGGCAAGGAAGCTCGGGCGGTCGGCGATCGCGGTCCCTTCCGCGGAACGCTCGTCGACGGCCACCACGACCGTCCCACCGGGAACGGTCGTGACATTCCGGCGCCGCAACTGATCCTGTCGGTCCACCCGGCCGTCGTCGACCCAGGGGGTGCGTCGGAGCAGGCGGAGCTTAACGTCGGTACCGTTCGCTGCCGTCACGCGGAGCTCGCGGCCCCGAGCCAGAGCGCGGGCCGTCCGGGTACCGGCGGCTCCCACCGCGATCGGGTCGGAGTCGACGATCGCGCGGGCCATCTGGCTTCGCCAGAGTGCCCCGGGGACGTCCCAGCGCTCGCCCTGGGCGTCCGAAGCGTACCCGAGCAGGCAACGAACCCCGCGGACCCTGGCCCTCCGGCAGAGGGAGAGCCACGCCTCCGAGACCCCGTGGAACGGGGCCTGCTGGGCGGGCGGGAGGGAGTGCAAGCGAGGCCGGTCGGCCGGGCCGGCGAAATACACGAGCGCGTCGGCCTCCCGAAGCGCCGCCCGGACCGCGGACGGGATCCCGGACCAAGAAAGTGTGGCCGGTGCGACCTCGACGCTCCGCCAGAACGTCGCCTCGTCCTCGAGGAGGAGGGTCGCGCGCGCTCCGAGACGACGGGCCTCGGAAACGCATGCCGTCGCCCAGGGCAGCGTGTGGGTCCACGAGGCGACGACGAGCTCCTCGCCTCGCTTGAGGGCGGCGGCTCCCTCCACGAGAGCCTTCCCCACGGCGGCCGCGGTCGCCGTCTCCGACGGCATGCGGAAGGGGCCAGCCGGCCCTCCGATTTATCGTCCGACTCTCCCCAACGTCAGGGCGCGAGTCCGGCGCGCACCCGACGCACGATGTCCGGTGCCCTCGCACCCCGGCGACCGAGCGCGCTCGCGACCCGCACGAGGAGAGAGCCCGGGTCATCGAACGGAGCCTCGAACGACGTGACCGGCCACCGACGCGGGAACTCCGACCAACCGTCCGCTCCGGCCGCGGCCCGTTCGACGACCTCCCGGACCCGTCTTCCCCGGGCGAAGTCGGCGAGGTCGGTCCGGAGCGGGGTCCCGACCCCCGCGCGAGCGGCCAGGTCGAGCAGGGACGTGAGCTTCTCGGGGCGATGGCGACGCATGTGCTTCCCCCGCCCGAGGGTTCCGTTGAAGTAGAGGAACGGACCGCCGAGCTCCATCGCCTCGAGGAGCGTGCGGCTTCCCGTCACGATCCGCAGGCGAGCCCGGGCGAATCGGGCCGTCCACTCGGTCGGAGGGACGGGGGTCGTGACCACTTCCACCCGATCGGAGGGAAGGCGGAGCGTCCAGGGGCGGGGGGTCAGGACCCACAGATGCGCCGCCGGATCCGCCGCGGCCAGTCCGGCGGCCACCGCCGAAGCGATGCGCTCGGCGCTCGCGGGGCTCGCGTACCAGACCCATTCGGGACGGCTGCCCCGAGTCGGGGCCCACCGACCTCGTCGAAATCGTTCCGGCCAGAGCGGTCCGGTCTGGACCGCCTCGGGGAACTCGCGAGCGAACGCGGCGTCAGGCCGGAACGACGCGAACAGGTGGAGCACGTTCGGCCGGTCGAACGCCCGGAACCGCCGGAACGCCGATCGGAAGCGCTCGACCTCTCCCGAGCTCCGGGCGGCCCGAAGACGCGGTCCGAGCGCGCGGGCCGGCACTCCGCCCTCTCGGAGACGTTCGAGATTCTCCCGAGTGTTGGTCAGGGTCCTCGCGAACTCTTCGAGGCTCACGTGAAGGACGCGGCTGGGGCCGTAGGCGGTCTCGATCTCCTTCACCTCGCTCTCCCACGGACCGCCGCGTCCGTACGCGCCGGGTCGCGAGGGGGCGGCGCTCACGCCCCAGGCGGGGGTCACCGTCAGCGCGGCCGACCCGCGCGGAACGAGTCGGTCGACGGACTCGAACGGTGGCCAATCCCATGGCCCATCGACCGACCGCGGCAGGGGCTGGCCGGCGTGGCGAAAGAGCCAGATCCGAACCCCGGCGCGAGCGAGACGTCGACCCGCGGCAAGGGTCTCCTCGATGTCTCCGAGGCCGCCACCGACGACCGCAGGGAGCAGGTAGGCGTCGACGTCCGACAGGGGACGGGAGCGCTTACGCGACGGGTCGGTAGAGCGTCCAGAGCGAGAGCGCCCCGTGGAATCCCTCCCTCTCCAAGGCCGTCCGTCCGGTCACGTTCGCGACCGGTACTTGGGTCGCGATCCGGGGAGCCTTCCGAGCCGCGCACCATGCGCCGGCCGCACGGACCATCTCCCGGACCAGGGCGGGATCCGCCGTGGCGGAAACGATCGGGTCGTTGATGTGGGCCGCGTCGGCATCGGGGGTGCGAAGGGCGAGCAGAGCGGCCTCGGCTCCGTTCCCCCGGTCCACGACCCACGTGGCCTTTTCGGCCTCGAAGAGCCGGTTCTCTATCCCGGAGCCGCGCAATCCGGTGGCCTTCCGGGGCAGAACGCGGGCCACCTCGGGCGGGACTTGGCTCCGCACGATCGCGAGTAGCGGGGCCTCGTCCGACTTCTGGTACGGGCGGAGCCCCCGTGGGAGGGAGGCCGGCTCGGGCCCGAAATCCGCCGGCCGCTCGTGCACCAGGAACGACGTCTCCCGAAGGGGCACGTAGCCAAGACGTCCCTCGTACAGCGCCCGGGCGGGGGCGTTGCCGGAGAGGACGTCGAGCACCAGGTACTGCCGGCCCAGTCCGCGGGCGATCTCTTGGGAGCGGAGAAGCAACGAGCGGGCGAACCCGCGTCGTCGCATCGTCGGGTCGGTCGCGACCATGCTGATGTAGACGGACGGGCCGGTGAACGTCAGGAGGGTCGTGGCCGCCGCGTGGCCTCCCTCGTCGACCACGAGCAGGCGGAACACGGGCTTCCCGAACAGCCGCAGGAGACCGAGCAGGAATCGGCTGTCCCACCGGTAGACCCGTTTCACGATCTGGTAGAACCGATCCGGATGCGAGCCCATGATCGCCTCTTCCGCCGGGAACTGCGTCGTGAGAAGGGAGACCAGTTGAGGCCCGTCGGAGGGTCGGAAATCGCGGATCAACCGGCACCGTCCTCGTCGAACGGCGTGACGATCGCCACCTCGAAGAGAGTGCGCAGGGTGGGGACGGGCCGGTCCTCTCCCACCTCGGGGAGCGGCAGTCGTGCGAGCCGGTCGAGCTCCTCGTCCGGCAGGCGAGCCCGGGCCGCCAGGAGGGCGCTCTGGACCACCGGGTCGTCTGCCCCGTGCGGGAGGCGGCCGAGCGCCTGGACGATCGCGTCGAAGAGCCGGCTCTCCGCGTCGGAGCGCAGGACCTCCTCCTCTTCGCCGAGCGCCGGAGGCCCCCCGAGGCAGGGTCCGCTACGGAGCAATCGCACGAGTTCCTCCCGGGCCCCGTCGTCCCCGAGCCGGCCGAGCGCCCAGACCGCCGCGAGGCGCACCTCGGGCGCCGCGTCCGCAAGCTCCTCCCGGATCCGGGGGGCGGCTTCTCCGAGGCCGAGATGGCCGAGGGCGTAGGTGGCGCCCCGACGGGGCCAGGAATGGTCGTCCTCAAGGAGGTCCAGGAGGCGTGCGAGATCCTCCGGGACCCCGACCGCGCCCAAGGCGATCGCCGCGGCTCCGCGCACGGGCCACGCCGGGTCGACCAGGCCCCGGATCGCGACCGTCCGGGCCTCGGCGCCCCCGAGCTCGCCGAGCGCGTGGACCGCGCAGACGCGGAGCCAATGCTGCGGGCTCTCGGCGGCCTCGACGAGGCGGGGGATCGCGCTTCGGTCCCCGATCCGCCCGAGGGCGATGAGGACCGACGGTTTCTCCCACGTCTCTTCCTGGCCCAGGATTTCCAATAGTCGCGGGACGGCATCCCGGTCGTGGAGCCGACCGGCGATGACGGCCGCCGCCGCGCGGACCCGTCGCGCCGGGTCGTCCAGCATCCCCCGGACGAGACCGCGCACCTCGGGCCGCCCGGCGCGGCCGAGGCCGAGGACGGCCTCACGCCGGACCCGGTCGGACGAATCCGCGAGAAGTCCTTCGAGCGCGAGATGGGCCTCGGGGGTCCCGACCCGTCCGAGCGTGCGGGCGACCGCGAGACGGACCTCGCCGACCGGGTCCCGGAGGCATCCCTTCAACGCGACGACCGACCCCGGGTCCGCCGCCGTCGCAAGAGCGTCCGCTGCCTTCCGTCGGACGTGGGGGTCCGGGTCCGCCAAGACGGCTTCGAGGGCAGCGCGGGTGTCGGGTCGTCCGGCGGGCCCGAGCGCCTCGGCCACGCTAGCGCGGACCACCGGGTCCGGGTCCTGGAGGGCCGCGGCGAGCGTCGTCGCGGCCCGCGGGTCCGCGAGCAGCCCGAGCGCGATCGCAGCGGTTTGGCGGATACCGGCGACCGGGTCGCTGAGTGCGACCAAGAGCGGTGTCAGGTCCTCGACCCGTCCCCTTCGTACGGTGGCGCGAATTTCCGCGGCGCGTTGGGAAGGAGGGAGCGGCGTCCCGGCGGTCCGGCGGGCAGCCTTCCGGCGGGCCAGTGGGCGAGAAGGGGCCAGGCGACGCGGGCGCGGGGCCACGTCAGGTCCACGGCCCGGTCGGCTAAAAGTTCCTCCCAGTCTCGGCATCCCTGTCGAGCACCGACTGCGCGACGCTCTCGGGGGAGCGGTACGGGTCGCGTTCGACCGGACCCCCGTACCCCCACCGCTCGAGGAGTCCGTCCCGCTCGACCCCGAACGGAACGAGGAGCGTCTCCGCGGCCCGGGCGAGGAGCTCGAGGTAGGCGTCGGGGTCGTACCGTTCTCCGCCCTCCAAGAACTCCTCGGGCCGGACCCGTTCGCGGTACGAACGGCTCCTCCGGTCGAGGACGACGTACCGGACGACCTGTCCGGGCGCTCGGACGGCGCCGGCCCGCTCCAGCTGACGGAGGGCCGCGACCGAGTCGGTGAACGTGACGAACGCCGTACTCGCCTGGCCGATCCGGTGGGAGATGACGAGCTCCTCGACGGACCACGAGCCGCTCCGGACCCGCTCGGCGAACCCATCCGCCCGGCGGAGCGCCCGCGGAAGGAGGGCCCGGAACTCGGTCGGACCGTGGGCGGCGCGGAACAGGTCGAGCATCTCGGCCTCGAACCGCCGGACGAGGCCGGTGGTGTCGTGCCGCCGCCCCCCGATCCCGCGGAGCTTGAACTCCCCGCTCTCGTAGAGGCCGTAGTACCGGTTCGGCACCCCGAGACCGTGCGTCACGGCGGGCAGGAAGACGATCCAGCGGTACCGTCCCTCGTAGCCGAGCGGCAGGTCGGTCCGCTCGCTGACGCTCCGGGCGAACGCTTCCGGGTCGGGCGGCCGGCCGGGGTCGCTCGGTGCGAGCCAGAGCGAATCGACGATCCCATGGACGACCCGGTAGCCGGCGGTCTCGGCGGCCGGGACCAGGTCGGCGATCAGCTCGCGTGCGTAGGCGTTGATCGCCTCGTGGCACTCGATCCGACCGAAGCGGGCGTTCCGGTAGCCCTGGTAACCGAACGCCGTCACGAGGATCCACTTCAGCATCTTGACCCGCCCGATGAGGCGCGCCCGTTCTTCGGGCGGGAGCGCCGGGTCCTTGGCCGCGGCCTTGTAGGCGAGTCGCCGGGTGAGGAGCGGTTCGAGCGTCCGGGGGATGAGCCCGACCGCCCGGGTGCACGAACGGTAGCCGAGCCCCGGGGCGCGGAGCGGACTGTCCGGGCAGCACCGACACTCGAGCGTCTCCGCCGAGAGGTTCTTCCGGACCATGATGTGGGGAAACAGGCTCGCGAAGTCGAACTCGTCCACCGGCCCGAAGACACCGACCGGTGGGACGAAGATCACCCCGCCCCGGTCGGCGGCGACCAGGCGGTCGGCGCGACGGAACGACTCGGGCCGGTTCTTCTTCCACGGGACATGAAGCCCGCGGCGAAGCGCCTCCGCCATCTCCATCGCGGTGAAGCACGTGCCCGGGGACTGGCGCGCGACCGTCGAAAGCGAGAGGCGCGAGAGCCGGGCCGCGTCGACGAGGCCGGCGAGGTCCGCGTCATCGAAGAGGAACGAGTTCTCCCGGTCGAGGTGGAACCGGCCGGGGAGCGGGTAGGTCGCCGCGCGGTAGAGGACCCGTCCGTACGTCTCGAACGAGCGGGCGGCGCGCGCCGGGCGGAAGCCGACCGGCTCGCGCCCGAGCGCGAACTCCTCCGGGCCGAGGCCGAGGGCCGCGGCCCGCCGGTAGAGCCACGGCAGGTCGAGCGCGTCCCCGCCGTCGGTCAGGAGGACGTCCGGGTCCGCCCGGCCGAGCTCGCCGACCAGCGCGCGGAGGAGGTCCTCCTCCGGTCCCTCGAGCGTCGCGTCGCCGAGCCGGACCGAGGCGATCCGTCCCTCCGCCGGCGGGAGGCGGCCGCGGTGCGGTCCCTCCAGCGTGACCGCGAGGCGGGCGACGACGAGCGGCGGCGGGGTGTAGTCGACGGTCTCCGCAGGCTCGGTTGCGCGGATCGCGCTCCCGTGCCCGAGCACCGGGGCGAACGGGTAGAGGTCGTGGGTCAGGTGGTAGAGCTGCGGGGCGGAGAGGTCGACGTCGAAGAGGGTGTAGCGGACGAACCCGCCCAGCTCGTCGACCGACCGGGCGAGGGGGCGGCGCGCGGTGTTGCGGGTCGGCGTGACCTCCAGGACCGTCCGGGGCCGGTGGTCGAAGATGGACGGACGGAGGACGACCCGTCGGATCCGCTCGACCGTCGGGCGTTCGGCGAGGCGGGGCACGAGGTCGGCGAGGTCGCTCCGCGCCCCCACCACGAAGAACGGTGGCCGGAACTCGACCGCGGTCCGTCGCACCCGGGCAGTCGTGCGCTCCTTCGTCCAGAGGACGACGGAGCGGCCGTCCGGGCTCTCCGTGATGTCGAGGAGCCAGGCGTCCGGCGGCGGCGAACCGACCACGGTCAGCGACGGGTCGGCCGGGCCGTCTCGTCCGCGGGCAGCCGGCGGGCGAGGTCGAGGAGGACGGAGAGGAGGATCGACTCGAGGAGGTCGGGGCTCCCGACGTACGTCGCCTGGGCGACGTAGCGACGGGCGCCGAGCCGGAGCGTCTCGAACGCCGCCCGTTCCTCGGGCGTCGTGAGGAGGCGCGCGAACTCGTCCCAGCGCTTCAGCCGCTCCTCGAGGGCCTGGCGGTACGT